>Ga0310811_10003352_pt1 | contig 20128 bp, 19 predicted proteins | sample YCmetagenome_FD_207642 | JGI IMG/M metagenome (GOLD analysis project Ga0310811, IMG submission 207642) | Soil microbial communities from experimental microcosm in Duke University, North Carolina, United States - YC | ecosystem: Engineered > Artificial ecosystem > Soil microcosm > Unclassified ...
GAGCTGAAGTGTTCGACGAGTGCGTCGACGAGATCGGCGATCGTGAACCGGCGGGGCATGACGGTCGTGGCAAGGCCGAGCTGCTGCGCGGCCTCGGCCGTCACGGGTCCGATACACGCGACGACCGTCGTCCGGAGCAGATCGACCGCTTGATCCTCCCCGAGCATCCGGACGAAGTTGCCGACGCTCGACGGACTCGTGAACGTCACCGCGTCGATCTGGCGGTCGAGCAGCATGCGGTAGACGTCCTGATCCTCACCCCGCTCCGCGGGCGCCTGGAGCGTGCGGTAGGCGACGACGTCGGTCACGTCCGCGCCACTGGCCCTCAGCTCCTCGGCAATCAGCTCGCGTGCGATGTCCGCCTTCGGGAGCAGGAAGCGCCGGCCGGCGATGTCTCCATGAGCCCGAAGGGATTCGAGAAGTGCCTCCGCGTGATATTCCTCCGGCACGACATCGACGCGCAGCCCATAGCGCTTCAACCGTTCCGCCGTTGACGAGCCGATCGTGCAGAGGCGCACTCCTTTCAGCTCGCGGATATCCGAGACGGCGAACAGTCGCCGCATGAAAGCGTCGGCGGCGTTGACGCTCGTCAGCACCAGCCAGTCGAACGTCGCGATCGACCGGCAGGCGTCGTCGAGCGGTTCGAGGTCTTCCGGCGGCGCGATGCGGATCGCGGGGGCATGGATCGCTTCGGCGCCGCGCTCTTCCAGCATGTCGATGAAGTCGCCCGCCTGTTCGCGCGTGCGGGTCACGACGATGCGCCGGCCGAACAGCGGCCGATCGTCGAACCAGCGCAGGTGCTCGCGCAGTCCGGCCACCGCGCCGATGACGAGAAGCGCCGTCTCGCCCGCGCGCGCGTGCGATGCAATCTGCCCGAGGGGCGCGCTTATCGTCTGCTGGGCCGGGCTCGTACCACGGTAAATCAGGGCCGCCGCTTCGTCGGGGGAGCGGCCGTGCGCGAGCAGCGCCTCCGCCATCCCGGCGATCTGCGCAGCGCCCGCGTAGCACATCGTCGTGCCTTCGATGCGCGCCAGCGTGCTCCAGTCAAGCGCAGGCGTCGCATCGGACTGCGACTCGTACCCGCGCAGCAGCGCCACGACGTCACCGGCGCCTGGATACGTCACCGGGATCCCGGCAAACGCCGGCATCCCGATCGCGGCGGGCACGCCGGGCACGACTTGAAACGGAATCCCTTGTTCGTGTAGAAACAGCGCTTCCTTCCCGCCGCTGTCGAACACGAACGGGTCGCCCCACTTCAGCCGGACGACGACCCGCCCTTCCCGCGCTTTCTCCGCGATGAGCAGCGAAATCGCGTCCTGATCGAGAGGCCGTGGCGCCGCGGGTCCGACATCGATCTTTTCCGCCTCCGCCGGTGCGAGCCGCAGCAGCCGCTGATGCACATGGTGGTCGTAGATGACGACGTCTGCGGACTCGAGGCACCGATGCCCGCGCACCGTGATCAGGCCCGGATCTCCGGGGCCTGCACCAACGATGAAGACGCACGGTTCTTTCGTCATGGCCATTGGACGTCCGTCATTCAATAGCTGCCTTCGAGAGGACGATGCGCGGCCCGTGCACCGTCCAGAATCGCCGATGCCCCGGCGCGCGCGAGCTCGTCGGCAAGGCGGCGTCCAAGATCGCCCGGCCGGGCTGCGGGGCCTCGAACGCTTCGTTTCACGCTGCGACGACCGTCGATCGATGCGACGATCGCCTGCAGCGTCAAATCCACGCCGTCGCGTTCCGCTATCGCACCCAGCGGCAGCTGGCACCCACCGCCCAGCGCCGCGACGACCGCCCGCTCGGCGTCGAGCGCCGCCGCCGTCTCCTCATCATTGATCGCTTCGGCTGCCGATCGGATCCGCCGATCGTCGGCGCGGACCTCGATGGCAACGATGCCCTGACCCGGTGCGGGGATGCAGTCCGCGGTGGGAATGGCCGCGGTGATGCGGCTCGAGAAGCCAAGGCGTTTCATGCCGGCGGCCGCCAGCACCAGGGCGTCGAATCCGCCGGCGTCGAGCTTCCGCAGTCGCGTGTCGACGTTGCCGCGAACGGGCTCGAAGCGGGCGCGCGGCAGCAGCATCGACAGCTGTGCGATCCGGCGGATGCTGCTCGTGCCGATGGTCGGGCTGTCGCCGATCCGCGCCACGGCCTCGCTGATGTGGACGGTTTCGGGAGTGCGGGGGAGCACCAGCGCGTCGCGGGGATCCTCGCGCGGAAGGGCGGCCGCGACGACTGACCAGCCGGGCAGTACGGCCGGCATGTCCTTCGCGCTGTGAACGGCGGCATCGATGTCGCCGCGCTCCAGCGCTTCCTCGATCTCTTTCACGAACAGGCCCTTGCCTCCGACCTCGGCAAGCCGGGAATCCTGCAGCCGATCGCCGGACGTCTTGATGACGATGATCTCCACTGCGTGGCCGCGTTGCCCGAGGAGCGCGCCCACGGCCCGCGCCTGCCACAGCGCAAGCTGGCTGCCGCGCGTGCCAAGCCGCACGGCGTTCATCAGGAGGCCTTCTGTCCTCGCCGCGGTTCGATGGCGGGGGTCCGCGCCTCCTCCGACGAGAGGCCGAACAGGCGGTTCAACGCATCCGCGTACGTCACCATCATGGCTTCGTCGGTCAGTCCCTTCAGCTGCTCCGTCGGCGTCAGCAGCAGCTTCTCGACGATGAGGTGCGTGATCTCGTCGACTCGCGCGCGCGCCTCCGGCGGCAGCCCCGCGAGCTTCGGCTCGAGGCGGTTCAACTCGGCCCGGCGGACGGCGTCGAACCTGCGGCGCAGCGCGATGACGGTGGGAATGATGTCCCGCGATTGCATCCACGTCGCGAACCGTGCGACTTCTTCCGCCACGATCCGCTCGGCGCGATCGAGTTCCGCCGTTCGGCGCGCCAGGTTCTCCTTCACGATGCTGCGCAGGTCGTCGATGTTGTACAGGAACACCTGGTCGAGGTCTCCCACGCCCGGCTCGACGTCGCGCGGCACCGCGATGTCGATCACGAACAGCGGGCGGCTGCGTCTCGGGCGCATCGTGTCCTCGACACCTGCGCGGGTGAGGACCGGCTCGCTCGCTCCGGTCGCGCTGATGACGATGTCCGCCGACGAGAGCGCATCGGCGAGCTGCGCCCATGGAAGTGCGCGGCCGCCGAGCTGACGCGCCAGCGCGTCCGACGACGAAATGGTCCGGCTCACGATCGTCAACTGCTTCACGCGCTGCGCCTGCAGGTGCACGCCCGTGAGCTTGGCCATCTCGCCCGCACCCAGGATCAGCACCTCGAGGCCCGTGAGATCCCCGAAGATCTTCCGGGCGAGCGCGATCGCCGCGTAACTCACCGACACGGCACCTTCGCCGAGCCCCGTCTCGCTCCGCACCCGCTTGCCGACGCTGAAGGCCGTATCGAACAGCCGGTGCATGACCGCTCCCGCGTGCTGCAGACCGTTGGCGGTCGCAAACGCCTCTTTCACCTGTCCGAGAATCTGGGGCTCACCTACGACGAGAGAATCGAGCCCGGCGGCGACGCGGAACAGGTGACCGGCGGCGTCCGGGCCCCGGTGCTCGAACACGTGCGGCGCGAGCCGGTCCCACGGCACGCGATGGTAGTCGCTGATGAAGCGTCCGAACGCCTCGCCGGCGCGGTCGTCGTCGGCAACCGCATAGATCTCGGCGCGATTGCACGTCGAGAGCACGACGACTTCCTGCGCGACGCCGCGCGACGTCAGCGCGGAGAGCGCCGGTTCGAGCCCTGCACGCGCGAAGTCGATGCACTCGCGCAGTTCCACAGGGGCGGTCCGATGCGTGACGCCGACGGCGAACAGCCGCACTAGAAGTTATGACTCCTGGTCAGGAAATAGCCGACCGGCAGAAAATTCAGGAGCACGATCACGAACCCGATGGCCGACAGCCACGCCGCCCGCCGGCCGCTCCAGCCGATCGCGCCGCGCGCGAAAAACGCGAACGAATACATCGCCCAGCTCAGGACGGCGAGCAGGATCTTCGGGTCGGCCACGGACATCGCCCGCGCGTGCGGGTCGGGCGAGGCGTGGACCTGCGTCGCCCAGACCGCGCCGACAATGACGCCGGCCGTGAGCAGCGCCCAGCCGACGCCGATCGCCCGCGCGTTCATCATGTCGAGGACCTGCAGGCTGGGCAGGCGTGCGTAGAAGAAGCCGAGATGCTTCGCCTTGATCTCCTTGAACAACAGCACGTACGTGATGCCGAGGACGAATGCGAGCGCGAAGCTCGCGTAGGCGAACAGCAGCGAGAGCACGTGGATCGTGAACAGCGGGCTGCGGAGCAGCGGCGGACGCGATTCCACTCCGGGATTCAGCGCCGGGAGAATGGCGAGCGCCGCCATGAGAACCGTCACGAACGCACCCATCGCGCGCTCTTCGGTCGAGAGCTCGATGTAAAGGTAGGCGAGGCCGAGCAGCCAGACGAATGCCGACACCGCCGCCGTGGTGCCGACGAGCGGGGCGTAACCGGCGGTGACCGTCTGCATGCCGATGAGAAACGTGTGCGCCAGAACGCCTGCCCCGAGCAGGGCCGTTGCCGCGCGGCCCACGCGCGGCTCGCGCTGCGCGAAATGCGCAATGTAGGCGGCCGCTGCCAGGCCGTAGAGCAGCACGGGAAGCCAGGCGATGATCGTCATTTCGGATCGGAAGCCGTCGCGGTCGGGCCGTAGTATCCCGTCTTCGTGCGGGCGATGACGCCGGGCCGCTGCGTGCGGATCTGAATGCGGCGCCACGCGCCATCGCGCTTGGGATTCGACGACGAATACGCGATCGTGTACTGGCTCGACAGCTCCTCCCAGATCGCCTGATAGATCTTCGGCAGTTCGCGCGCGTCCGTCGGGAAGAACACGTGTCCGCCGGTTTCCTGGGAGAGCTGCTTCAGCACGAACTCCGCTTCCTTGAACTCGCGCCTGCCGGTCTCTCCCTGCCGCAGGCCGATCGAGTAGATGGCGGTCTCGCTTCGCTTGGCGAGGTCGAGGACCTCGTCGAATTCGACGAGGCTCGACGTATCGTCGCCGTCCGACAGCAGCACGATCGCCTGCCTGCGGATGTCGTCCGGCGACGCGGCGCGGGCCTTCTTCAGATCTTTCAAGGAGATGTAAATCGCGTTGTAGAGCGACGTCGATCCGTTTGCCGTCGTCGAGCGGATCGCTTTCTCGAGCGCGCCGGCGTCGTGGGTGAACGGCGACAGGATGCGCACCTGGCTGTCGAAATCCACGACTTCTGCCTGATCGTCCTTGTGCAGTTCGTGGGCGAAACCGACGGCGGCCTCCTGCACGATCCCCATCCGCTCTTCCATGCTGGCGCTGGTATCGAGCAGGAGCGCCAGCGAAATCGGCTGCTGGCTCTTCGAAAAGAACGTGATCTGCTGCTTCGCCCCGTCCTCGTAGACTTCGAAATCCCCCTCATTGAGGTCCGTGACGAACTTGCCGGAGACGTCCGTCGCCGTGACCGTCAGGGAGACCAGTTCGATGCCGGCGCGGAATCGCTGTTGCGCAGCGATCCCGACCGCTGCGGCAATCGTGAGCACGAGGGCGAGAAGGAGACTGCGGCTCATTTCGCCGGGGGTGCCTGGGTGCGGGCCCGGACCGTGACGCCTGGACGCTTGACCGATACCGCGAGCTTTTCCGGGGGGATCAACGTTTCGGGACGGGCGTAGGTGACCACGTATTGATGCGCGAGTTCGTCGGCGAGCTGCGTCAGGGCGCCAGGGATCGCGGTTGCCGCCAGCAGTTGATCCCGCCGGCCGCCCGTCCGTTCCGTGCCGAGCGCGAGCACCTGGTTGCGGTTGCGCAGTTCGTCCGTCTCCGATCCGCTCGGCGTCCCGAACGCCAGCACGTGAAGCGCGGCGCCGCTCTTGGCGAGCTGGTCGAGAATGGGCTGGTAATACCGGTTGCTGAACTCGTGCGGATCCTCCACGAGTAATGCGGCGATCACCGGCCGCGCCGGTTCACGCTTCTGCAGGCCGCGGCTGACCTCCATGACCGCATCGTCGAAGTACGCGCCGGCGCCCGGCTGCGCGAAGATGCGGCCCACCGCGTCGAGCAGGCGCTTTTCGTCGGTCGTATAGTCCTGCGCGATCGTCGGGCGATCGCCGAAGGTGATGATCGCGATCTCCGCCTTCCCCGACAGCGCCTTCACGAAGTTGCGCGCGCCCTCGCGGATCATCTGCGTCGCCCCGGACGAGGCCTGCGTGTTGTCGATGAGGAACGCAATTGTCAGCGGTTCGGTCGCCGGCGCGACCGAAAGTACTTCGCGCGTCGTGTTGTCCTCGCGGACCGTGAAATCCGCGGCCGTCAGGCCGGTAACCGGATGACCGTCGGCGTCGAGCACGCTCGCATACACGCGGACGTCCTTCGTCTGCGCGAATACGGCGGCCGCCGGAGCGAAACCAATGAGCGCGATGAGCAGTACGCGGACGCGTCTCGACATGTCGTGAAACTGCCTTTCGAATCGAGTATAGGCACCGGCCAAAATTATTGCAACGACGGGACTTGTGGGCGAAGATCGGGTCTGGACCAGGACACGATGGCGGATCGTTTATTCTCTTTATGATGTCTCGACCGGGCCCGGCGTTCCGGATTCTCGTCATCGCGACGGTGGCGGCGACGCTGTACCTGGACGCGACGCTGGCACGGGCGCGGGCGGCGGGGCAGCTGCCTGCAAAGCTCGGGTCGGATTGCACCGCGGCGGTCGCGCCGCCCGTGCCGTCGCCGCCGACCCCTCCGCCCGCTGCGAGCGGGACGCCCCCGTTCGCCGCGTTCGGCTCGTGCGGTGACACGGCCGCGACGCCCGCCATCCGCCGCTGAACGCATCTATGGCAGACGATTCCAGGAACGGCAGGGACTCCCATTCCACGGCCGAGGCGATGCGCGAATTCGGCACGCTTGGCAGCGTGGGATTCGCGTTCGTGCTCTCGATCGTCATCGGCTGCGGCGCCGGGCTGCTGGTCGACCGCCTCATTGGACGCGGACACTGGGGCTTCTTCATCGGGTTCCTCCTCGGTCTCGCGGCGGGTGTCGTGAGCGTCATCCGCGCGAGCCGCTCGATCAAGTAGCGTGTCCGGCGACGATCTGATCGTCCGGCTTCAGCGCAACGCCGTCATCGCGTGCGCGGTGTTCACGGCGTTCGGTGCCGCGCTCGGAGGGCCCGCGGCCGCCGCGGGCGTCGTTGCGGGCGGCATCCTGGCAGGGGTCAGTTTCCTGCTGATCAAAGGCGCGATTTTCGACGTCACAACTGCGGCGGACCCGCGCGAAACGAGTCGGCCGGCTACATCTTTTGCGGTGGTGAAGTTGACCGGCCGGTACGCTTTACTCGGATTTCTGGCGTACGTTATGATTGCGCGTTTGCGCCTGCACCCGATCGGGCTCATTGTAGGTGCATCGTCGTTCGTGGCGGTTGCGGCGATCGAAGCCGCGCGTCTCATCAGGAACAAATAGAACCAGACAGCGCCGGATGGAGAAGCTCGAACATCCCTTGTGGATCGTGCAGGCGGTCAATGCGGTTCTCGGCCCGATCGTGGCCGCCGCGCTGGCGCCGTTCGGGTTTCATCTCCAGGGACCCGAGGTCATTCCGCCGTACATCGTGATGACGATCCTCATCGTCGCCGCGATTACGGTCATGTGCCTCGTCGTGCGTTCCCGGCTGAGCGTCGAGCACCCGAGCCGCTTCCAGATCGTCCTCGAGGACGCCGTCGTGATGATGAACGGCATGATCGAGGAATGGATCGGACCTGGAACGGGCCGCCGCTACCTGCCGCTCATTTCGGCGCTGGGGCTGTTCATCCTGATCGGCAACTACGCGGGGCTGGTACCGGGGCTGATGGCCCCGACGAGCAGCATCAACGTGACGCTTGGCTGCGCGCTCACGATCTGGGTCTATTACCATTTCGAAGGCATCCGCAAGAACGGGATCGTGGCTTACGTGAAGCACTTCTGGGCGCCGCCCGGCGCGCCGTGGTGGATCGGCTTCGTGATGTTCCCGATCGAGATCATCAGCCACACGTCGCGAATCATGTCGCTCTCGCTGCGTCTCTTCGGCAACATCTTCGGCGAAGAGCTCGTCATCCTGATCCTCGGCAGCATCATCCCGTTCATCGTTCCAGTGCCGATGATGCTGCTCGGGCTGATCACGGGCGGGCTCCAGGCATTCATCTTCGTGCTGCTCTCGATCATCTACCTGCAGGGCGCAGTCGCTGTGGAACACGAGCACGACGATCACGGGCACGATGCGCCGTCGGGCGTCCACGCCCCGGCATCGGCGTAAGTCTCTTTCTGACTGACTAATGGAGGAACGTGGTGAGTAAACGCAGTCTCATGACAATCGCACTCGTGGTCCTCGCGGGGGCCTTCGCGCCGCTGTACGCGCAGGGTACCGGTGCGGCGGCGGGCAGCGAAGTGGCCCGCTGGTCGATCATCACGGCCGGTTTCGCGCTGGGCATCGCGGCGTTCGGCGGCGCGCTCGGCCAGGGTAAGTCGATTGCGGCCGCGTGCGAGGCGATCGCCCGCAACCCGAGCGCGACGGGCGATATCCGCGGCGCGCTGATTCTGGGCCTTGTTCTCATCGAGTCGCTCGTCATCTACGTGCTGCTCATTTCGCTGATCCTCTTCTTCCTCACTCCGTTCGGGAAGTAAGGGCGCGCGCGGGCGCGCGCCTCGAAGAATTGGTGAGTTGGTGAATTGGTGAGCCGAATGGGCGAATTCGGTCCCAATTCCCCATTCACCGGCTCCCCGCGGTAAAATGGGACCACTGTGAAATCGCACTATTACTCGCAGCATGCGGGACCGCTGCGGGCGGAGCTGGGAACCGCGATTTCGCGCGATCTCATGCGGTCCCTGCACCGCAAGCAGCCGTGGCGGCACTTTGCCGTGGCGCTGCGGCAGTTCGCGATCCTGGGGCTCGCGACGTGGGGTCTCATCCGGTTCGAGAATCCGATTATCTGGATTCCGCTGGCCTTCGTGCAGGGCTTCACCGTGTTCAATTTCACGGTACTGCTCCACGAAGTCGTCCACCACACGATCTTCGAGCGGAAGCGGCGGGCCGCCGAGCGGTTCCTGGGATTTCTCTACGCCGTTCCGAGCGGCATTTCCGCGAGCCAGTTCACGCGCTGGCACCTCGATCACCATGCCGAGCTCGGATCGGAGGAGGACGATCCGAAGCGGCACCACCTCTCGCCGAAGGTCAACAAGCGGTGGTTCAAGCTGCTGTACTGCACGCCCGCGCTCTTCCCGATTTATTTCCGCGCCGCGCGGCGCGAGTCCTCCACGTACCCCGCCGACCTGCAGGCGAAAATCAAGGCGGAGCGGTGGCTCTCGATCGCCGCGCACCTGGGGGCGCTCGCCGCAATCTGGTATTTCTTCGGGTTCTTCGCCGCGTTCCGAACGAGCATCATTCCCGTCTTCTTCATCTTTCCCATCGCGTTCACGCTGAACCGGTTGGGGCAGCACTACGACATCGATCCCAACGATCCGGCGAAGTGGGGCACACTGATGAGGGGGAGCTGGTTCTGGGACTTCGCGTTCCTGAACTCGAACTATCACCTCGAGCACCACTACTTCCCCGGCGTGCCCTTCTACGGGCTGCCCGAGCTGCAGCGCGCGCTCGTACCGTTTTACGAGAAGAGGGGAATGCGCTGGCGGACGTATGGCCAGCTCGTATACGGCTGGCTGGTCGAAAACCACGCCCCCCACACGGATTGGGCCACTCCCCAGGAGCCAACCTTCAAGATCCCGCCGGCCAAGACCGGAGAACCTCAGATCAGGAGAGCCCGGGGCTGATCGGTCGCGTCTTTTTTGCCGCGTGACCTGGTCTGTCACGCTCTCCCGTTATCGTCGGGACATGATCGTTCGATTCGAGAAGCGTCCGGCGCCACAAAGCCACGAACCGCGGCCGCGCCATCCCTTCGAGCCTGCGCGCCCCCGGTTGACGGCCCGGGAGATTGAACACCGCAGGCGGATGCTCGCGCACCTCGCACGGCTGGACTCCCCGCAGCGCGCGTCCGCTTAGTACCCCAGTTCGCGCTCGATCCCGCGGACGATGCGTTCGAGTTCGTCGACGAGACGTCCGCCGCCGGCTTCGCGGTAGGCGCGAACAAGCCCCTGGTAGTACGCCAGTACGTCGTCCGGGCGCGCGGTGAATCGCGACCACACCTCGTCGCCGATATTACGGAGATCGCGAAGTATCGCGTACGTGTTGTGGACCTTGTCTGCTGCTGACACGCGGAGGCTCGCAGGTGCGAGCGTTCGCGCGTGTTCGACGTATCGCCGTTTTCGCTCCGCCCAGGGCTCTTTGGGCTGCGACCACGAATCGGTGCAGTCCGCAACGATTGCGGCGACGGCATCGCCGAATCGCTGACGGATATCTTCGAGCCGCGCGCGTCCGCCTGCGTCCTCCGCCGCATCGTGCAGGAGCGCCGCGATCGCTTCGTCTTCGTTCCCGCCGTCGTCCAGCACGATCGAAGCGACGCCCATCAGGTGGCCAATGTACGGGATTCCGGTGTTCTTGCGCGTCTGCGCGCTGTGGGCCGCGTGAGCGTAGGCGAACGCGTCGTCGAAGCGTGTGGTCAGGGCTGGCATGCCGCCTCCTCGTCCGTATTCTGACGGATTGTGGCGTGGATTTTTCATCCCGCAGCAGCTATGCGGTGGCGAAGCTCAGTTGTGGGATCGCTGCTTACGGCCGCGGTGATGCTGCTGTCGCCCGAGGTTCGCGCATCTCAGCACTTCACGAAGGTCGAGATCGGCCTCGCGTCCTACTATGGTCCCGGTTTCAACGGAGAGCCGACGGCGAGCGGCGAGGTCTTCGACGAGCGGAAGCTCGTCGCTGCGTCCCGAACGCTCCCGCTCGGCAGCGTCGTGCGCGTCACGAACCTCGACAACGGGCGTACGGTAAGGCTGAGGATTATCGACCGCGGACCATACGGCAGGAATCACCGGAAGGGCTGCATCATCGACGTCTCGAAGGGCGCAGCGCGGCGGCTGCACTTCATCCGCGACGGCATCGTCCACGTCCGCGTGATGGTCGAGAGGTTCGGCACGAAGGCGGATCGCGCTCACCGATAGAATGGCGGCGTGAATCCCGCTCCGGAAGTCTACGCCGCACTCGCGTCGCTCGGGATTCCGTACGAGCGGTTCGAGCATCCTCCCGTGTTTACCAGCGAAGAGGCCGACGTTCACTGGCGCGATCTGCCCGGCGTCCGCTGCAAGAATCTGTTCCTCCGCAACAAGAAAGGTGACCACCATTACCTGGTGGTGCTCGAGATCTCGAAGAAAGCGGATCTGAAGCAGATCGTCAGGATGGTCGGCGACGATCGATTGAGCTTCGGGTCGCCTGATCGTCTGATGGCGGAGCTGGGGCTGACGCCAGGTTCGGTGTCTCCGTTCGGGCTGCTCAACGACGGCGACGGATCGGTGATGGTGCTAATCGACGAAGATCTACGCGGCGCGGATGGCCTGATCTTTCATCCCAACATCAATACGGCGTCGGTGGTCGTTTCCTGGGAGGGGCTCGAACGATTCCTGCAATCGCGATCGAACAGAGTGCGTTATATCCGGGTGGAGGCCACGGAGGGGAGGTACTAAGAGGCCACGGAGGCCACGGAGCCGTTTTTCGGGAGGCCACTGAGTTCGAGAGAGGGAGAGAGAGAGAGAGAGAGTGTGTGTGTGTGGGAGTCATTCCGGCACGCACTGCCTGTTGCGGCGAGGGCACGGAACCCGGGGGGCCTCTCGACCTCAAACCTTCTCAAACTCAAGGCCTTTGCTTCGTGGCCGCCCAAAACCCCCCGTGGCCTCTTAGTTAAGACCTAATCCGTGGCCTTCTGCGAAGAACCAACCATGGTCCCGCCCAAGACCCTCCGTGGCCTCCGTGGCCTCTTAGTTGAGACTGATCCGTGGCCTTCAGCGAAGATCTAATCGGCTCTTTTCGGGCGCATATTCGCGGCGAGCACGCGCTTGCGCAGGCGGATGCTCTTCGGCGTCACCTCCACCAGTTCATCGTCGTTGATGAACTCGATTGCCTGCTCGAGTCCCAGCTTGCGCGCGGGGATCAGCCGCACGGCTTCGTCAGCGGTCGATGCGCGCATGTTGGTCTGCTTCTTTTCCTTCGTCACGTTGACGTCGAGATCGTTGGCGCGCGCGTTCTCACCGATGATCATCCCTTCGTACACCTTTTCGCCGGGATCGATGAAAATCTCGCCCCGCTCCTGCAGATTCCAGATGGCATAGGCCGTCGCCCCGCCCGCGCGATCCGCGACGAGCGCACCGGTGGCCCGCGAGGGGATGGCGCCGTGCCAGGGCTCCCAGCCGGCGAAAATGTGGTTCAGGATGCCCGTGCCCTTGGTGTCCGTGAGGAACTGCGAGCGGAAGCCGATGAGACCGCGGGCGGGAATGCGGAACTCGAGACGCACGCGCCCGCTCCCGTGATTCACCATCTTCGTCATCGTCCCGCGCCGCGTTCCGGCCAGTGCGATCACGACACCCTGGAATTCCTCGGCAACGTCTATCACGAGATCCTCGACCGGTTCGACGATCCGGCCGTCGTGATCCCTGGTGACGATTTCCGGCCTCGAGACCTGCAGCTCGTATCCTTCGCGGCGCATCATCTCGATCAGAATCGAGAGCTGCAGCTCCCCGCGTCCGAGCACCTTCATCTGCTCCGGCGTGTCGGTCGGTTCGACGCGGATCGAGACGTTTCCCAGCAGTTCGCGATCGAGCCGATCCTTCAGCTGCCGCGAGGTGACGAACTGGCCCTCGCGGCCGGACACCGGCGACGTGTTGACGCCGAAGATCATCGACACCGTCGGCTCGTCGACGGCGATCGCAGGCATCGCCCGCCGGTGCTCGATGTCGGCGATCGTTTCACCGATCGTGATGTCCTCGATTCCCGCCACGCAGACGATGTCGCCGGCGGCGGCGTCGGGGATGTCGACGCGCTTCAATCCGTCGAACGCGAAGAGCTTCGTGACTTTCGTTTCCTGGAAGCTCCCGTCCAGCTTGCAGACGGCAATCGGGTCGCCGACGCGGATCCGTCCGTTGAAGACGCGCCCGATCGCGATGCGTCCCAGGTAATCACTGGAATCGAGATTCGCGACCAGCAGCTGCAGCGGCGCCTCGGCGCTCCCGCGGGGGGGCGGCACCGATTCGACGATTGCGTCGAACAGCGGCCGCAAATCTTCGCCCGGAATGTCCACCGACCGCGACGACGTGCCAGCCTTGGCGCTCGTATAGAGCACTGGAAAGTCGAGCTGCTCTTCGGTGGCGTCGAGATCGATGAACAGGTCGTAGATCTCGTTGAGCACCTCCGCGATGCGCGCGTCGGGACGGTCGATCTTGTTGATCACCACAATTGGCGGGAGCCGGCGCTCGAGGGCCTTGCGGAGGACGAAGCGCGTTTGAGGCAGCGGACCCTCGGACGCGTCGACGAGCAGCATCACGCCGTCGACCATCGCCAGCACGCGCTCGACTTCGCCTCCGAAATCCGCGTGCCCCGGCGTGTCCACGATATTGATGAGAAGGTCGTTGTAGTGGACGGCGGTGTTCTTCGCCAGAATCGTAATTCCGCGCTCCCGCTCGAGGTCGGTATTGTCCATCGCCCGCTCTGCAACGCGCTCGTTGGAGCGGAACGTGCCGCTCTGGCGCAGCAGGCCGTCGACGAGCGTCGTCTTCCCATGGTCGACGTGGGCGATGATGGCAACGTTGCGCCGGAGGGCGTTGGCGACTATGGTGGCGGTCGATCCGGACGAAGGCATCCAATCAGTATAAATGGCGCGAGAACTACGCAACTTGCAATTCGAACCACTCGAGGTGCCCTCGCGCACATCAACGGGACTGCCTGTGCACTTGGCGGTTGGTCAACTTGCGTAGTCGACAGGGCCGATCAACCGTAAAGCCTCAGGGCACGTCATATTGCTGACAGTGGACGGCGCCTTCCGTTCGGCGGCCGATTCGGACCTCGTAGCCCGTGCGGCCGCCGGGGACGCGTCCGCGTTCCATGCGCTGGTCGAGCGGCATCGGGCCATGGTGTACCGGGTGGCATATCAGTTCGCGGGCAACCATCACGATGCGGAAGACATCGCCCAGGACGTCTTCATCAAAGTCTACCGGTCGCTGAATCGCTTCCGATACGACGCCCAGCTGACGTCCTGGCTCTATCGAATCGTGATGAATGCCTGCATCGACCACCGGCGGAGGCATGCGCCTGCGGGATGGGCGCCGTTTACGGAGGACGCGGAGCTGAGAATGTTGAATACGCCCGAGGAGAGCCCCGGGCCGGAGGACGCGGCGTACGGCACTGAGGTCGGTGAAGTCCTCGAAGCGGAAATCGCGCGGCTTCCGCCGGGCCAGCGCCTCGTGTTCACGATGCGTCATCATGAGGGTCTGAAGTTGTGTGAGATTGCCGAAGCGCTCGGCCTGGCGGAGGGGACGGTGAAACGGCAGCTGCACGCGGCCGTGCACCGCCTCCGCGCGGCGCTGTCGGCGTCGCGGGTCACGGTTGGGGGGCGCGCGTGAGCGGATGCGGATTCCTTGACGCCGGCACCATCGAGCTGTGCTTCTACGGCGAGCTCGAGCCCGCCGCAGCGGAGCGCGTCGACGCACACGTCCGCGCGTGCGCAGTGTGTCAGCGGCACCTCGAGGATCTGCGGGCCATCCGCACTGCGTTGGCGTCGCGTCCACGCGTCGATGGTCCGGCGCGAGGAGACTGGACCAGTTTCACGCGGCGGCTGGACACGGCCATCGCATCGCCTGCGACGTCGCAGAGGATGCGGACCGTCGTGCCGTGGCTCGCGATAGCGGCCACGTTGACCGTTGTCACGACGGGCGTGCTCGTCACGACGCGCGTACATCACGAGCAACCCAGCGCCGCGCGCGAAGAGTCGTCGATGCCAGCGAGCTTGGCGGCCGCGGAACCGCCGACCGTGCCGCAAACAGCGGCGTCGGCGATTGCGCCAGACACAGCGGTCGTTCGGGACGCAAATCGGTCGCTCGTGCAGCACAGTGAAGAGCATTTCGAGCGTTCGAAGCTCGTCGTGCTCGGACTCGCAACCCTCGACCCGCAACAGGCGCGCGCGGGTGACTGGCAACACGAACGCCAGCTGGCGGGCTCCCTGTTGCCGGACACCCGGCTGTACCGGCTTGCTGCGGAACAACGGGGCATGACGAATCTCGCGCGAGTGCTGGGCGACCTCGAGACCGTCCTGCTCGAGACCTCGATGGCCGATCACCCCGATGCGGAGGCGCTCGAGCGCGTGCAGCGCCTGATTGCACGGCGCGACCTGGTGGTCAAGATGAACGTGGTAGGTTCCGGGATTTGAACATGCGACGACTGCTGTTTTGCCTTCTGGCCTGCTGGATGGTGTCTGTGTCCGTCTGGGCGGATCCCGCGTCGGAGTCCGCACGCATGGCTCGCGCGAAGGATGCCATTGCCGACGAGCACTGGGTCAGTGCCATTGGCGAGTTGAAGGCTGCGGCCGACGACCCCAAAGAGCCGAATCGCGCCGAAGCGCTCTTCTGGCTGGCGCATTGCCAGAATCAGACCGGGGAGCAGGTCGCCGCTCTTGAAACGATTGCTCGGCTGCAGCGCGAATTTCCATCGAGCCCCTGGCTGCGCTTTGCGCAGTCGCTGCGTCTCGAGATCGCGCAGAAGCTGAATCGCGACGACGTGCTCTGGCAGATTGCCACGCCGCGTACGCCGCCGCCGACTGCCGCCCTGGCCATTCCTCCTCCGGCTGCCGCGCCGGCTGTTGCGGCTGCACCGGCGGCACCACCGCCGCCCGCAGGGCTCGCCGCCTTGCCGCGTTCGCCTTTGCCGACGCCGGCTGTACCCCCCGCAGTGGCAGCGCCAGCGCCTCCGGCTCCGCCCGCATTGGAGCGGAACGTGTGGGTGCTGGCTCCCGCGCCGCCCGACACCAATCTCAGGATCCAGGCGCTCGGCAGTCTCATTCAGACGCATCCGGACCGCGTGATTCCGCTGCTGAAGGAAATCGCGCTCGATCCGTCGTCGCCCGGCGACGGCAGGCGCGCCGTGTTCGTGCTGGCGCAGTCCGCCAATCCGCAGGCCCAGCTTTCGGTGGTGGAGGTCGCCATGCGCGCGAGCGAACCCGTCCGCGTCGAAGCCGTGAAAGAGATGGGGCGATTCGCGAGTCCGGTGGTGGCCAGCGAGCTGCTCGAGGTCTATCAGGCGGGGACGCCGCGTGTGAAACGCGAGGTCGTCGCCTCGCTCGGCGATCGCGCGGATCGTCCCGCGCTGCTGCGGATCGCGCAATCCGAGTCGGATAGCACCGTCCGCAACACTGCTATCGTCACGCTGGGCCGCGCCGGCGGTCGGGACGAGCTGCGGATGCTGTACAGCCGTGTGCCGGCCGACAGCCGCAGAGCATTGCTGGCCGCGCTCGTCAACGCCCGCGACGAGGACGAGCTGATACGGATCGCCCAATCCGATCCGGATCCGGCCATGCGGGACGAGGCCCGGGCCAACCTCCGCCTGCTGGGCACACCGAAGGCGATGGCTTTCCTGAACAAGGCACGGTGAGCGGAAATCCGCCGACTCGCCAATTCACCGATTGATCAATTGATAAGATCGTCGCGTGGATGTGTCCGCGACGAATCCTCTTCTTGACGGGCTGCGGATCGAGCCGACGCCGCAGCCGACCGTTCTCGTCATCTTCGGAGCGTCGGGCGACCTCACGAATCGCAAACTGCTCCCGGCGCTCTATCAGCTCGCCAGAGGGCAGCGTCTGCCCGCCCAGTTCCGGGTGCTCGGCGTCGCACGGACGAGCTGGGACGACGAGGCGTTCAGGGCGCACTTTCACGAGAGTCTGAAAACCTTCGCCGGCCTCGCCGACCCCGACGAAGTGTCGAAGGCGCTCGCATCGGATCTGTTCTACGTCGGTGGAGAGATGGACGATCCGGCTTTGTATGCGCGGATCGCGTCGAAACTCGCCGAACCGGGCTGGCCCGATGGGGTGCTCTTCTACCTCGCGATTCCTCCGACGGTGTACAAACAGGTCGTCTCACGGCTTGCCGACGCGACGCTCGTCAAGCCGCGCGTCGACAACGGGTGGCGGCGCGTCATCGTGGAGAAGCCGTTCGGCACCGACCTCGCGAGCGCCCGCGAGCTGAATCGAGCGCTCCATCGGTATCTCGACGAACCGCAGATTTTCCGCATCGACCATTACCTCGGAAAGGAAACCGTACAGAACCTGCTCGTGTTCAGGTTCGCGAACGGCATGTTCGAGCCGGTCTGGAACCGGCGCTACATCGATCACGTGCAGATCACGGCGGCTGAAACCGTTGGCGTCGAACGCCGCGCCGCGTACTACGAGAGCGCCGGCGCGCTTCGCGACATGGTGCAGAACCATTTGATGCAGGTGCTGGCGCACGTGGCGATGGAGCCGCCGATCCGTTTCTCGGCTGAGAACGTCCGCGATCGAAAGCTGGATGTCCTCCTCAGCATCCAGCCGCTGCAGTCGTCCAACGGCGACGACCGCACACCCCTCGACGTTGTCCGGGCGCAGTACACGGCCGGCTGGGTCAACGGCGCAGAGGTGCCGGGGTATCGTCAGGAAGAGGGCGTGAAGACGTCGTCGCTGACGGAAACATTCGTGGCCATGCGCTTGCAGCTCGATAGCTGGCGCTGGGCTGGCGTCCCGTTCTACATCCGCACCGGCAAGCGGCTGCCCAAACGGACGACGGAGATTGCGATCCAGTTCCGGCGCCCGCCGCTGCACCTGTTCAAACGCGTGAGTCCAACGTCGATCTCGCCGAACCTGCTGATCGTGAACGTCCAGCCGGACGAAGGTATTTCGGTGCGCTTCGAGGCGAAGCTCCCTGGCACGCGGATGCAGCTTGCGCCGGTGATGATGAACTTCCGCTACGGCAGTGCCTTCGGCAGGGCGGTTCCCGAAGCGTACGAAACGCTGCTGCTCGATGCCATGCTCGGAGATCCCACGCTGTTTGCGCGGCACGATTTCGTCGAGCACTCGTGGGGCCTCATCACGCCGGTGCACGAAGCGTGGGCCGCGTCCGGCGCAACGGAAATTCCGGCTTACGAAGCGGGGGAGTGGGGCCCGCGCGAAGCCGACCAGTTGATCGCGGCGGACGGCCGCCGATGGAGGACGCTGTGAATTCTGCTTCCATGGGATTGCTCCCCGACGGTCAGGATGTCCCGTTCTCGGATATCGAGTCGACGATGGCGCAGCTGGCGCGCGAGGGGCGGCGTCGCAAAGGAGGACCCGCGCGCGCGCTCACGGCGACGGTCGTTGTCGTCGGTGAGCCCGACCGCATGGCCGAAGCGGCAGAGGCGCTCGGCCTGCTGAGCGAGGCTGCGGGCGTCCGCACCATTCTGATCTCGGAGGGGCAGGAGACGGCGCCGTCCGCACGTGTGACGGCGCACGCCATCGGCATCGCGGGGCTCGCGCCGCGATTTCTGAACAACGCGGTGGCCGCGCTTCGCCTGTCGAGCCTTCCGACAGCCGTCTGGTGGCGCGGCGGCCCGGCGGAGGCGTTGCAGGAGATCGCGCACCTCGCGGATCGGCTCGTCATCGACGTCGAGGATCCCGCCCGCGCGTGGCGGGTCGTAGGCTCGATTGTCGACGAGACCGCGGTCACCGACTTGCGATGGGGGCGGCTCACACGCTGGCGTTCCATCTTCGCGCATCTCTACGATCTGCCGGCGGTACGGCACGCGCGCGTGCGGCGGTTGTCCCTGACGGCCTCGGATCCGTTTGCCGCCCGCCTGTTTGCCGGTTGGATGCGCGCGATGCTGCAGTGGAGTCCGGACGTCGCGATCCACCTTGTCCGGGCAGACGCCCCATCGAAGTGGCCGATCGAGTCCGTGCAGCTCGAGGCGGATGGCGTGGACATCACGGTCAAAACCGGTTCCGGGCACCCGTGCCTGCACGCGACGATCGCCGGCAAGGAGACGTCTACGCGCATCGTCCCGTTGGGCAACGGAGCGCTCAAGGCCGTCATCGGTGAAGAGCTCGCGGTCCGCAGCCGCGACATCGCGTTCGAGCGCGCGCTCGATGCTGCGCTGGAGGTTCCTGCATGGCCATGACAGGCGCGAGCAGCTTCGGGATGGTCGGTCTCGGGACGATGGGGCGCAACCTCGCGCTCAATATCGAGTCGCGAGGCTTCAGCGTGGCCGTCTGGAACCTCGAAGCGGAGTGGACCGACAGGTTCCTCACCGACCACCAGGGCGCACGGTTTACAGGCGCGAAGACGCTGCCGGATCTCGTCGCGGCGCTCGAGCGGCCGCGGCGGATCATGATGATGATTCCCGCTGGCGCGCCCGTCGATTCGATGCTCGGTCAGCTCGCGCCCCTGCTCGAACACGGCGACATCGTGATCGACGGCGGCAATTCGTACTTCGAGGACACGCGCCGGCGCGAAGCGGAGATGCGGGCGAGGGGGCTGAACTTCGTCGGGTGCGGCGTGTCGGGCGGCGAGGAGGGTGCGCGGTTCGGCCCGTCGCTCATGCCGGGCGGATCGCGCGAGGCATGGGCGCGGCTCGCGGACGTGTTCGAGAAGATCGCCGCGCAGACGGATGCCGGCGCGTGCGTCACGCACGTTGGTCCCGACGGCGCCGGACACTTCGTCAAGATGGTGCACAACGGGATCGAGTACGGCGACATGCAGCTCATCGCCGAGGCGTACGACGTGCTCCATCGCGGACTGCAGCTGTCGACACCCGAGATCGGCGACGTGTTCGCCGGCTGGAACTCCGGCGTGCTCGAATCGTTCCTGGTCGAACTGACCGCGCACGTCTGTCACGTGACCGATCCGGAAACGGGTCAGCCGCTCGTGGACGTGATTCAGGACAAGGCTGGCCAGAAGGGGACGGGGCGATGGACGGCGCAGGTCGCGCTCGACCTCGCGGTTCCGATTCCGACGATCGCCGCGGCGCTCGACGCGCGGGTGCTGTCGAGCATGAAGGACCAGCGCGTCGCCGCGTCAGCGCATCTGAACGGCCCCGTCGTACGTGACGCGTTCGCATCGTCGGACCGTACACTCGTCATCGATTCGGTTGCCGACGCGCTGCACGCGTCGCGCATCTGCAGTTATGCCGAAGGAATGGCGCTCATCGCCGCGGGTTCCACGCACTACGAGTGGAACATCGATTTGTCGGAGATGGC
>Ga0310811_10003353_pt1 | contig 20123 bp, 21 predicted proteins | sample YCmetagenome_FD_207642 | JGI IMG/M metagenome (GOLD analysis project Ga0310811, IMG submission 207642) | Soil microbial communities from experimental microcosm in Duke University, North Carolina, United States - YC | ecosystem: Engineered > Artificial ecosystem > Soil microcosm > Unclassified ...
ACACAAGGACATTCTATAGAAAGCCAAAAACTTATCTTTTCCGGTACGGCCTTACAGTCATTTTACTGCATCACAATATTCATTCGATATCGTAGGCAAGATTCTTACAGATGACAAGACGGTTGCATCGTGCGAGATCAAGGAAAAGGACTTTTTGGTATTAATGGTTTCAAAGGTTTGCAGTGGTTTCCATCCATCTCGGATCTCAAATTCACGGTGATCTTCAGTCCAAACCTACGCCATCTCAACCTCCCCCGGTAGTTGCCTCTACATCGACGCCACAACCAGAGTCTGCCGCACCCGCCCCAGCACCGGCACCAGCAGCACCTCAAGTTCTAGCACCAGCTCCTGCGGCACCAGCACCTGTTGCGCCATCTACCCCTTCTGCTGCCCCCGCAGCACCTATAACAGCTGACGGCAGCTTTTTGACTGGAGAAGCTCTCCAGTCGACAATCAATAATATGGTTGAGATGGGCTTTGAACGCGAACAAGTCACTCGCGCGCTGAGAGCCAGCTTTAACAACCCTGATCGTGCCGTCGAATACTTGATGACGGTATATTAATGACACTTGTTTTATTTGTCTGATACTAATCTAAACCACAGGGCATTCCTGCGCACCTCATGCATGAAGCAGCAGGCTCTGCTGTGCGACCAGCGCAGACGGGGGGTGTAGCACCTACTACTCCCGCCGCACCCGCATCCGCCGCACCTGCAGCTCAGCCTGCCCCAGTTGCCCCAACTGGACAACCCCAGAATTTGTTCCAAGTTAGTACCCTGACTTTTTTTAAATCGGACTCTCATCAACGCAAGTGTAGCTTGCACAGCAGCAACAACAGCAACAACCTGGTGGCAGAGGTACGGCAGCCGCCGGTGCGGGAGGTGGAGTTGGTGAAATTGATCTAGAGGCCCTTCGAAACCACCCCCAGTTTCAGCAATTGCGCCAGCTGGTCCAAACTAACCCAAATTTGCTCGCGCCACTGGTTCAGCAAATTATGGAGCAAAATCCACACCTTGGACAACTATTTGAAAGTAACCCTGAAGCATTAATGCAATTGCTTAATGGGGGTGATGACACTGAAGGCGATGGTGCTATGCCACCCGGCGCCCAAGTAATACATATTACGCCAGAGGAGCAGGCTGCGATTGGTCGGGTAAGTTTGTCCACACGTATTCTGGAACTTGTGCTTATTGTACGTGACTATAGTTGGAGGCCTTGGGTTTCTCGCGCCAGAAAGCTGCTGAGGCATATCTGGCATGTGATAAGAATGAGGAACTCGCAGCCAATTATTTGTTTGAGACTAGTTTTGATGACGAGGAGGACCAGTGATGGACTGCGACGTGTTTGTGAAGTTCTTTGCATTATTGTGGTTCATGTATATACTCAAGGCTGACACAAGCTCAAGCTACCTAAATTACGACTGGATGGAGTTGTGACCCTGCACCAAAGTCTAGATCCAAGATTAATTGTGATTTATTTATTATTGAAGTCCATACGGAATGCTTTCACCTCAGCTTGTCTTGAGTTGACTGATTTTATCTCACAGCCTGGATCCCTGACGGGCTCATGGAGTGATCGGAGTCAGGTCATGTTAATTATGTCAATAAGCGTTTCTCGTAGTACCCTAGTCCTGCTTGTTAAAACTCAGTGAGAGTATTATAGACTGCATTGCCTCGAGGCTAGTCAGCTCATGGAGTCTATCAATTATCATTCGAATGCAAGCATTTTTGAATAGACCGGCCGCGTGCCAGGCGTTTTACCGCGTGTGAACCTGGATAACGTACAAGCAAGACAGTATCCGCATGTTGTTGTGGTGTGTTGCTTGGCCGCCTTCTCCCTCGTCCTTCATCCTTCCTCTCTTTCCTTTTCCCTCAGCATACATACCCAAAAGCTTTTTCAATACCGCAAGCATCATTACTGTTATTCGGTTTGAAAAGTTACCAATTATTTTTACAGCTTGCTCTAGCTTTCCATCCCATGGCATCCCAAGACTCGCCACCAGTGGACGACAAGGACGTTCAGGCGCGCGAGCAGGCGTCTCAAACAGTTTCTCAGACGCAAGCCATCGGGAATGGCTCTACAGGCGTAGACACTGGTGCGCAAGCGCACGAACAGTCACCCACATCGTCTTCGGAAGCGGACAAGGATGTCAACCCAAACCCTTCTAACACCGTTTCCACTTTCGTTTTACCAGGTGAACGCGAAAACGTAAAGCCTAGCGAGAAAGACAAGGACAAGGGTTCTTTAGCTACAACCACTCAGACTCAGCCAAACACCAATTCTACCAGCGCCACTTCTAGCACCGCTCGTCGATTTTCCAGAAAGGTCAAATCTGCGTCAAAAGCTACCAAATCTTCAACTGCTTCGTCTAGCTCTGCACGAGAGAAGACTGCTTCCAATAGTCATTCGAGAGACGAAAACAAGTCTGTCGGAGGTTCTCAGAAGAAGGAATCATTCATCGTCAAACTCGTGCGCAAACTTGTGCCATGTGTCGCTCCCAGCGATCGTACACATGCGATTGAGGTCGATGTCGACGACATCACGCGACAGAAGCCCTCTGACACGGCCAACGGTGCCTCAGCACCCGTAGCCGAGACCAGTGTGCCCAGCGAAAAGCAGGTTGAAGTCAAGGAACAGGAACGGGAAAAGCCAAACCTTGTGGTAGAGGTATCCCTTTCTGCAACGGAACCTGACCCCGCGGAAATTGAGGTTATTGTGCCCCCCACGCCAACCAAGGCTCTCCTCCCAATATGCGAGACAGAGGGGATGACCAGCGGAGCAGTTCAACCTCCAGGATCGACTGGTGCAGATATTTTCTCCCCTTCACTGTCAACTCCTGTAGATGTATCGCACCCACCATCTGTGGGTGCTCCATCACATGCTGGAGACACCTCGCGTACAGCAACCGATTCAGAAGGTAGCTTCACGGACGAGGAGGGTCACGGAGAATCGGAGGAGCCCGAAGTAGAAGAAGGGGAACCGATGGAGGAAGATGACGAAGATGCTCTGATCCTCAATGGAGGTGCAGGTATTCCGATGGGGCCCGTAAGTCTTTAAAGACCTCTTGATGACGCTTACCACTGATTTGGTTTCAAAATAAGGATGGTGAACTGCGCCCGCTCCTGCCACCGATGGCGCCCCACCACGTGGGGCGCAAGTGCCTCGTTCTCGACTTAGACGAGACCCTTGTACACAGCAGTTTCAAGGTGGATTTATTCGGCTTCTCGATCTAGTGCCGCTTCTAACACGTTTTTCGGCCGCTCTACAGTCCATTCAACACGCGGATTACGTTGTTCCGGTGGAAATTGAGTACCATTGGCACAATGTATACGTGATCAAGCGCCCGGGGGTCGACAATTTCCTGAAGAAGATGGGCGAAATTTACGAGGTGGTGGTCTTTACCGCTAGTTTAAGCAAGGTCCGAGGGAGTTATTTTTATCTCTTCGATATTGTCGACTGATTTTTTATCGTGTGCAGTATGCAGATCCAGTTCTAGATAAGCTGGACATTCATCAAGTCGTGTCGCATCGACTATTCAGAGAGAGTTGTTATAATCACAAGGGGAACTATGTCAAGGTAATAGAAGCATCTTTCATGTATGTTTCGTCGCTGACTTGCTCTTTCTAGGATCTCTCGCAATTGGGCCGTCCTATTGCAGATACCATCATTCTGGACAACTCTCCAGCATCATACATATTTCACCCCAACAATGCAGTTCCTGTCTCATCGTGGTTCAATGACCCACATGACACAGAACTCACCGATCTTTGTCCTTTCCTTGCGGACCTTGCCGAAGTGAGAGATGTTCGGGGCGTCTTGGATGGCGGTCTGTAGGGGTAGTGGGTTAGATGGGATGTGAAGAAGAGGAACAGTACAGGAGAGCAGTAGGCTCGCGAGCACAAATTCTTTGAGTTGTGATGCTGGTCAAGCTCTCCTGTTTTTTATTACAGGTCAATGCAACGCACTTCATATTCCCCATGTTGTGCACTACCCCACAAGTTCTATCGCATCCTTACACTACGTCTCGAAGGCGCCTTTGGCCGATTATGCGATTTTGTTTCTGTCTGCCCTCTCCGCATTGCCCTCATCATGACCCCTTCACCTAATCTGCATCTGTTACACTTTCCCATGCCCGATATACCCCACATATCTAACATGACTTTCAACGCCCAAATGTATTGGCAAAACTTTGATGACGATACCCCTTTGTCTTCCATCTCACTCCACGTATGTTCCTGCATCGAAATTTTCTACGTAATCGCTTCTGTGTTACAATTTGACATTATTGCCTCGTTCTATTACTTCTTGCTCTGGTGTGGCTGGTTCTATATGAAGTAGCTACTCTCGCATTTCTTCGCACTCTTCCCATCCATTCCTCCTCGGTGTGGTCGCATACCTTCATGGTGCGTCCCTTTATTAATCTCAATCCTCAACCAAATATATGACCATCTTCAGGCAGTTTTTCTCCCATTCATGGATGCATTCATATACGTCGATCGTCACTGGCAATCTCCATCTTGCGACTAAAAGTATTGCGACATATACACCTCAATTCCTTACTCGCGTCGTTGTAGCTTAGCATTTTCCTTGTTTTATTGATTGTTTATTGCACTCGGCGACGCACCACTTTCCTTCCTTCCTTTCTTTTCTTTCTTTTCCCTTTCGAGTTTCCATTCTATCTCCCTTACACACAAAATCACGATATCCTGACGAACTTCTATGATCATGTTACATATTCACGAATTATATATTATATTTCCTCTGCTCTGTTGAAGCTGTGGGACGCGACTGGTTTTCATCACGTGTTAAGGCTCGTTTGATCGTCGATCGATCATTGTTAACTGGTAACCCTAGATGATCCAACTATGGCAAGGCGAAAGCAGGGCGTCTCTTGCTGAAGTCTAATATTTCGAGCTTCCTTCCTTGGCATGATATTCTTGGTACGTTGTATATCCGTAAGTCACAATTGTGTATATCCCCTATGCACTCTACCAGAACATTTACTTCCTTCTAATACAATCGCAGATAGGGATCATTTCCTCGCAGACGCAGATCACGACGCATTTGAATGCAGGCCACCCCGACGTGTTTATGGATCCAGCACCCACTGATGAGAATGTTGGCAGAGGTCAGACAGCTGGCACGATGATGAACGGTTCGCCTGGATTAATAGTTTTTACATCGGCCCCAGTGGCAACTTTGGACCAATGAAGGTACGTCTCGCGTTAGGGCATTTGCGAACATAAGGCTGGATATTATTAGCCGACATCATTATAGGGGTGCAGTACTCCAACGGAGATGAATAGAAAAAATTCACCTAGTTATTCTGTCTCGCAGAACGTGTTTAATTAAGTCAGTGGGTCAAAGTTTTAAAGATAGCACAGACGCCAAATATATCGTCGACGATTATCGTGATCAGCAATGTGGGGCATTGAGTGTTCCTAGTCTGAAATCCTGTGGAGATTTTCCAGAGTGTACATGAGATTGTGACGATCAATTGGAAACAGAAAAGCGCTGTTATAAGTTCCGCGTGGTCTGATGCAAATTGCCCAACATACGGGTGCTTTCGCCATGGTCACCACTTCTTCTGGGGATACAGCTCGAGTCAAGCATCGTACTCTGGCAACATCATGGGCGTCCAACTTCCCTCGTGTATCTTAGTCAATCCGAGTCTTCCGTATTACGGAGTGAAACCTTTGGTATACCAAGTCCAATTCTACCAACCCCTTGGGATAAGAAACGAACAATGGAAGGAAAAGTACTGTGAAAGATGAATGTAAACACAGATATGGGAACTACAGACGCTATAGCTAAGTGTATAGATTAAAGCGAATTCTAGAATTATTTGTAGCAAGAAGGGAGGCGTAGTGAAATCAAGAGCTTGATATAGAGAATCGGCAACGAAAATCATGACAAAATGGAGGGTATCCTAACAATTCACGGCCTGGGCTTCCTCCAATTCACATTTGAAGTGTCCGTCGAGTGCCCGACACGTGGGACGCACCAGATCTCTGCTGATCGAGTTTGCTCGTCCCACAATTTTGGCAACATCTGTGGCTGTTTCTCGCGCTGGAGAGCTGCAACAAATTTTAAGTATCATGTTCACTGTAGACAAGTCAAATCTAACCTACCGCGAGAGCAGGCGCCGCGGAATTCCGACGTGCCATCATCGTTCGAGAAATACTGGTGATTTTTAACCTGTTTGAATCCATACCGCGATATGGTAATGGGATTGAGCAACTATCACGGTTTAGGTTAGTGATAGCGTTAAAAAATAAAAAATACAAAGCTTACCCCTACAACTAAATCAGCCATAAGTGAATTAAGCTGATGAAACGCAGGGAACAAGTCGAATGTTCCGTAATGCTCAGAGCGCCAAGAAAGATACTCCATTATGGCGTCCTCCGAATCAAAGAGCTCCTGGTGGGGCGATATCAGTAAGATGGCAACTAAGCGGAACACAACACATACCTCATGGTCCGGTGAAATAAGCTCGTACAGGACACATCCGAACGCCCACCAGTCTACAGGTATCCCGTACTTCATAGGATCTGGATTTTTCTTGTTGCGCAGGATTTCAGGCGCCATACAATGAACAGTTCCCTTTACGTCTGATGTATAATCCTCCCATGGATCCAGGCACTTGGGCTCTTCGTCGATATAACTGAGCCCGAAGTCAGCAATACGCACGTTCTGTCGGATATCGATTAGAACGTTCTCTGCTTTTATATCGCGATGGATTATGCCCATATAATGCAGAGCGTTAATACCAAGCGCCTTCAAAGTTGGAGCGGTGAGGCATCGAAAACCGGGAATGACACCCACTTACCAGTTGTGCGCTCCACCTGCGAGCATTCTGGAAGCAGTATGCGGATTGATTGTGCATATAATGCAGCAAATCATTCGTCATTAAATCCTAGGGGATCACAATAGATTTAAACAGCTCAGATGGCACACAGGAGAGAAGCACCTACCATAACGAAACAAATTTTTTCCTTGGTCTGAAAGGACATCTCTAATTCCATCAAGAATATTGTTGCAGGACGACACTGCCCCAAGGACGCAAGACGCTTGTACACCTTCAACTCGTTCAGAAGACCCTCCTCGGTTTCATTGTGCTTAAGTCGGTCTTTGCTGAAAACCTTGAGACACAACAAGCGACCTGATGCCATATCTTCAGCTCCAATGGCCCTGGCAAAACCTCCCGTTGACAATTGGCGCCAAACACGAAAGGGACCGTTCACGTATGATGGCGGGGACATTCGCGGAATGGACATGTCTGCTGTGCCTGGAAGTGTGAAGGCGGGAATGGAGGCTGGAGGGTCGGCTGGCTCCAAGTGAGAAGGGTATAGAAAATCAGGGGGATCTGAAGTCAGGTCCGCCGTGTTGGTATCCCTCGCGATCTTAGGTATGGGGATGGGGAGAGGCATGATGCTGGGAATGTCGGGCAAAGCACTCGATACTTTGGGTGTTGATAGAGATGAAGGAGTGATCAACTTCAGGGTGACCTTTGGGTCTAGCTGGGCGGACAACATGGTAATGACCAGTTATGAGGAGAAGGGGGAAACAATGCGAAGGAGGGATTAGGTGGACGTACTACTTAAGAGTTATCTGGTAGGTCCACAACGCATCTCTAAATAATGAGCTGTGGACGCGCCAATTTCTGATTGTCTCAAAGCATCCACAACGTAATCGCAGCCGTCAAATCGTGCCACCGCATCTGTGGATCAACTTTGAGTGGATAGAATAGAGGGGAACTTGTGGAAGCGTACAATCAAAGCACGTTACTACCACACTTAGATGCCAATTATCGGCAGACTAACAAACAAATCACTACCACTGAGTATCAGCTTATTGTGCGACAGAAAATTGGCACACCACACCTGCTGCAAAGCGTCCCGTGAGACTTACTATACCAAAACAATATGATGCCACGAAAATCTGTATATCCGCAAGGATGTAAGTACTCTCAGTACCGACAGCATAACCATCTGGTCAAGTGCGGCTGACTGTTGTAAGGCGCGGCGGCCGTTACAGGTATTCGGCTTCTTTTCTTTCTCTATTCGCGAAGCGGGCCTTTCAAAATGGGTGCTATTGTGACACGGGCCATGCAGCGGTGATGGCGATGGTCCTCGGCGACTCCCAATTTGTGTACAAGTTCGGTCATCGCTCGAGATGCAAGTTATAGCTTCTCCTGCAGCTGTCTTTATAGGGTCAAGTGTAATATACCCGATGATGACTCAGAAGACACGAAAGCAAGAAAAAATCCAACGAGATACAAGCAGCTCTCATGGAGGCTCATACCAGCGGCGAGCGAATGGAATTTCATGTGGAAAGAAACCCGCTTGAATATGCTTCATAGCTTTACTATAAGTATGTTTGTGAAACCATGTTCAGATCTTGTTCCGCCTAAGCGGATAACATCAGGGACCAGGACCTTATTGAACTATAGGGTCAAAACGCACTTCTAATTCGAAAACGAATATTGCATCTCGATCTGCTTGTAGTGGTCACCGTTGGTCACTATATGCTGATTGTCTACCTGTTTCACAAGCAAACACAATGAAGAGGACTCAGGATGGCGAGAAGGAGAACCCTCACACTTAGGTACCAGCCACCATCGATTTATTCCGTGACATCAAAGTTCAGAACGTTCGAGGTGCGTCCGCTATTTTCCCCCTCCGTTTTCCACATAATGGGCTCCAAGCTGCTGTTGTCAGCGAAGAGTAAAGGTTCGCGACTTCGAGAGGTCCTGTGTAATCTTTTCTGTAACCTCACTGGCATATCTCATGAATTTCAAGCTGATGTCCTAGCTGTAAAGTCGGCTATTGGAGATAGTCCCCGCGGTTTATAGCTCGAGGTAGTTTGTAATTTATGTTAAGCAGAAGGTTGCTCAGACGGTGGTGTAATTATTATACACCTTCGAGCGACTCTCGGCGACAGTATAACGGATTGACAGCGTTAAAAAGGCAACGACCACTGGCAGGACATATAAAGTGCGTGATGGGCAATAGATGATTGATATGCAAACAGTATTAGTACGCCATGGCCAACGTACTAGGTGTGGTTTGAAGCTCAATACATCGCCAGTACTGCTGACTCATCAATGGATAAAATTGACGGCTCTTAAATGTCATCCAACTGGTCTTAGGTGGATACCACCGCGACAACAGAATAGAAATCTGTTTCTCTTGGATTGTACAGGTTCGAAACCGACAGGTTTTTTTTTCAATCGGAACACTCATTAAAAACCGGACGTTCATCTCAACTTTGTCCTGGCTAAAGTGGTTAGCACAACAGAATATAAATTTGTCTATTGGACTGGGCCAATATTCAGGTTCGAAACTTGCTGATGGAAAGGTTTTTTTCTATGGGAACAAGCCAGGTTTCCACAACAGAAGAATCCAGCCTTGTTGTAGGGCAGGTTTGACTGATTGAATCAGTCAAACCTGCCTACACCAAGATTTTTTCCCTCTCGGAAGAAACTTTGACATTCAAATATTCACTCGTGGATGGTTTCGTCGGATATTCATCGTAATCGGTCGTAGCCAAGTGGTTACCGCAACAGAATCAAAATCTGTTTCTCTTCAGCTGTACATGTGTAGGTTCGAAACCTGCCCGATCACAGGTCTTTTTCTATCGGTGCACACCTTGACATCGGCTCGTGGATAGTTTCCTCAGAAATCCATCCAACTGGTCTTAGCCAATTGGTTGACCATAACAAAGTCAAAATGTGTTTCTCCTGCAGTTGGTTTGAAACTTACTGACGAACTTTTTGAGGTGTATAGACCTTTCGAGAACCAAGGACCATGGCTGCCCTTAACTTAGTAGGTCCAGTCATTGCGCTGAAATCTCTTTTATGTGATGGTCTGTCCACGAAAAGGAATTCACTTTCATGCCCCGCGATGGCTTAAGCTTTTCCTCGGAAAGTTTCCCGGTTATCATCCATGACTTATGGACGTTCGAGAAGATGTTTCACTGTAAGTTGTTTTCGCTCATCACTCTCAATTTTTAATGCACTCACAATCTGCATCTGACTCAATAAGACCAACCTTCGAAGTTAATTGTGTATGGAATCTGTCTATTGAAACGCGCTCATTCTCATCACACATGTAACATATTGTCCAACAGCGAATTTTCTGCAGCTTTTTTTTCGATTGTCGCCCTGGCTCACTACTTTTCAAACGATACCGCTGATAGCTCGGCCTTTATGTCCTTCAAATGATCATAACGTGTATTTGTCTAGGATGTGTATATGGACGGCGTCGAGTGGCCGAGAGCATGTTAATGTATTAGTGCGACTCCAGGGTATGTAATAACAACAATTCTAGTGATAGCAGTCCGAGTTCAACATAATAGTTAAGTGTCCCGTAGTACCGTATGAAATATAGTAAGTATATGATGCAGGAAAGAAGTGCAGCGATAAGCTCAAGTGCAATTTGACAGCTAGGGGATCATGTTATCGACATTCGAGGCGTCAATTCCAACGAGCGAGTATCGTAATACCTCCAAGGTTCGTCATCGTCCCGAAGCTCGTCGACACGAGAATATCTAGACTTGCGTGCTCTCCTCTTCCGCCACCAGAAACTACATGCAACCACTGAGTCATCACGTTCAGACAGTTGTATGATCACTCACATGAAACCGACAATCCCTGCAATAACCACTATCACGGCAATGATGTAACCTGCCAATGCACCCTTATTGTCTATTAACCATTGTTCCACTTTCTGCAGACCGCCTGGATCAGGATCCACGAATACAAACTGTCTGCCTGGAAGTTCTGACTCGCTTGGGAGATCGTTTGGATTGTAACAATACTGCGCGAAGCATTGCGAGCAGAAATCTGATCGTAGAGTAACTGCGCGATCGATTGCGGCACATTGCAAGCACCGTCCCCAATTCGGATCTGGAGAGGTTGTGTTTGGTTCGAAACCACCTAACGTATTCCCAAACGCTTGGTTTATGAACACGGCTGTGAACAGGGATGTGTAGGAAAATTGGGTATCACCAGTACTGTAAAATGATATTAGCATCAGCATTATCTTTGGACAACGCAGGACACGTGGCGTACTTTGTAGCTGGTGCGCTTCCATCCAGCGGAGGAGCATTAGGAAGATATATGATGATGGGATAAGCTGGTTGACCCTGAGTGAGATTACAGCCAAAAAATGTTGGACGCATATTGACGCCTGTGGAAATGAACTGGGCAGCACCTCCAGGTATAGGCGGCATCGGTTGATGCGAAGACGAGAGCACTGATGATATCCGCTCGGAAGTAGTTAGCAGTGATGTACCACTTATAGGAGTTAGCATTTATTAATAGTAGATTGCTGACAGGTACTCACTTTGGCCAACAGTTTGAATCATCCGCACTACCGTCAATGACGACCACTACATCCACACCCCTAGCGTTAACAAGTAGGCTGCTAAGGGGAGTTTTCTCGTTGTTTGAACCTCCATCAAGGAGCTCGAGTTGGGTTGCAGATGAGTCTTGAAAAGTCAGAGGATTGATACCTTTGAATGGCTGTAGATACTGTTAGGTGGGTGCTGTAAGTTGAAGTGATAATACAAACGTTAGGCCAATTTGCCGCATCCATGACATTGGACGGTGTATGCGATGACAACTGATTGAAAATAAAGTTCATACCACCTTCATCTCCATTGGAGGTATCGAACCCAAAGTTCCCGTCGGTAACATTCAAGACCGCCTGCAACAGTAAGTCAAGTCGAGACCAGAGGAATTTCCACGTAATAACATGACATACGTTAAAGAAACTGGAACTTGTACCCATAACAAAGCTCGCCTGATCGAAACCAGTTATGCAATCAGATTGGTTAGTCGGCAGACCGTTTGTCAGATAAGTCCCAGCAAACTTCAGTGGTAGCATCGCTGCAAGGTCTGGATCCCACGACCCAAACTCAAAAGGTGTAATCTACACCATTTATGTCTAGATGCGTTCCTGTGCTTATAAGTCAAGTACTGACCTCATAAACAGTTGAATTCAGAGGTACAGTCGTGGTTATCCCTGAGCCCGCCGGCCGCGAGTCAGCGGCTACTATCGGAAATGGCATCGTGTAATTTTGAAAGCTCGGCAGGAGAGACATTTGGGACCATAGTTGGCCAGCGCCGTGACTAGTCTGATTGGTATAGAAGTTGCCTTGCGTTGTTTCGTTCAAGAAGTGATATGAAATCATCCGACCCCATAAGTCAGTCACACTAGTAGGACTGAAAAGGCAGATAGGTCAGCTTGATTATAGACGTGCGGTGCTCCCGAGAAGAAACGTACAGTCCATTGTTTGCCTTGGACTCAACACTCGCCAGGATACTACCCCAATACTCTTGGTTATGGCTATCGCTGACTAATGGCGACGATGGCACAATTAAGTCAAGGTCTGACATCCATGATGAAAGATTGCCTCCATTCCCGTAAACCAGTCCTGTGATTGACGGCCAATCATTCATCAAAAGCGACCCGAGCAGCCACGAACCACCTATGATACCGATTGTTAGCATCATCAAAGCTTACCATAAGCGTTGGTGCGATAGAACACTTACCAGACGAAGCCGAGAGGTACGACGCGACTTGTAGCAGTCCTCCGGTGCCCCCCTCTTTGGCGGTGGTGTTTCTCCAATCTAACCCTGACAAAACTGCTGCACCATATTGAGCCGTGCGGTATCCCTCGCCTCCAATGGCAATGCCAATTCTGGGAAATTTGCCCTCCAAATTTTCGAAGTTGTATCCAATATTTGACGCATTGCCAAGCCAGTTAGACCATGCGTTTGAGATTACATAGGACTCCCTAGACCCAATATACTCCGATTCTGATGTATTCAAGACCTGATTCTGAGGCGTGAAGGTTCGCACAAGCGAGTCGGGTGTCTCTGGACAATTCACATTGACCGTCGGAGCATACGCATCAACTGGGTTCTGTGCGACAGCGAAAGTGTAAATACAGGATAATATGATGTGGAGAGTGAGCTGGAGGGAGATGAATATGCCAGGGTAAGTCATGAAGGTGTACACTGCATCACCGTTGTCGAGGAAGACCAAGTTATTTGAAAGAGAGCTGTGTTGGATCTACTGGCTAGTATTACGGTGACCGGCTGTGTTTGACCGGATGTTATAACGTACTCAAAGCGATGAGCGGCACAACATTGTCAATACTCCGACTTGACTCCGACCTATGTAGTACGGTAAATAACGGGGGGAAAATGTCTCTCGAGTTGACCAGCATAACGCATGACGCTCTGAGCCTCTGACCGAATATGTACATTTTTTCATGGACTGCAAGTCAATTTTTCGCACCAATACCACGTGCACCAAGCTCACTTTTCTCGAAAAAATTGACGAAAAAATATATTCGTTGAGTATCTACTACAAGTATGGTTAAAGTGTCGGAGTGACTACCAGATTAGGCGAGCACGTTGCGATGAAATTGTGGTTGCCGACGCAAAGCCGAGCGGTGTTGGGACCGTCCTCTGCAGCATGCTCCCACCGCCGGAGAATCTCCGCAATGCGCAAGTTTGGCGCAAGTTAGCCTTCAATTTCACCGTGATCAGTTCCGTGACTGCTGATTGTACTGGAAAGGATATTAGTATATATATTCCTTCGATGCCGACGTGCTCCCCGAAAAAAGAGATAGTACACGACACTAATATTTGGAGGCCAAGTTTATCACCGGGAAAGCTCGGTAGACTCGCAATCAGTCGAAACTTTCAGAACACGCAAGGCTGAAAAGTTACTGCAACAAAATCAAGCTTGTGTCACGGTTCGAGTCGCTGGGAAGGCGCGTAGCAGTAAACCGGGCAATGAGCCGACTTTTGCTCCGAGTAGGCTCCCTCGACCACTTACATTGCAAGCTCTTAGGCTCCTCAATCGTGTTTCGAACTTCTATCATCGCGGCAACCAGTGGTTGTCTATTGGTACAACTACATACTGACCTTGCAGAATGGCCTTCGCTCAACTTATTGGATACGGTGTGCTTACCCTTGTAGTATGGAAGCTCGTTCAGAGACGTGCTTCCGGAAAGGCAAACGCCCTAGATGTTGCAGGCCCAGAAAAGGAACACTGGTGGAAAGGTCAGCTTTCTCTGGCAGTCAGTCCAGTGCCGTATCGGACGTTGACGTTCATCGATGCAGGCAACATGGAGTCGATGGTTGTGGACGGTTTCCAACGTTGCTTAGATATTGCCGCAGATTATGGTGGAGCTGTTAAGATTCATGCCTTGTTTGGTGTGCGTGTTATACCATCACCATGTATAAGACATCATTATTGATTTGAAGCCTCTAGGAAGAATGGTTGTATGTATCAGACCCACGCGCGCTCCATCATATCCTTGTCAAGGAGCAGCATATCTTTGAGGAAAATGACGGATTTTTATTGTAAGTGTCAAGTATTGCTCGAACATCATTCGTTGACCCTCCTCGAGTTGTAATAAGCTCATCTTCGGCGATGGTCTTATTTCGACGCTAGGTAAATCCGGTTGGTAAACTTCATAGATTTTTTCATTGCTGTGCAGGGGAACAGCACCGAAAGCAGCGCAAAATGCTAAATCCAGTATTTTCTGCCTCCAACATGCGGGAGCTCCTGTCCGTTATTCAAACCATTTCCCATCAGCTAAAATCTACCCTCGTGTCAAAGATTTCTGCCTGCAGTGAGTATGATCATGCACGACGCAGAGAGTCCATAGAATTCGATGTGTTACCCTGGCTCTCTCGCAGTTCTCTGGACTGTATTTGCGAGGGCGTGCTGGGCTATCATTCGGCTGCACTAGACGGAAACGAGGACGAGTATACAGACGCTCTACGAATGTTAAGGTGTGTAGGCCAATCTGCTAGTGAAGTTATCCATTGACATGCTGTCTCACAGTCCATCCATCAGCAAAACTATGGTATTTCGACCTTTGGTTCCGATAGTTATGCGCAATTGCCCTCTTTACTGGAGAAAAAAGATAGTAGACTGGCTCACGATAAGTTGGTTGCCGACGCAAACCATGAAGAATCTTAGAGAGCTACGTCGCGTAGTCGAAATCATGGACTCGACCAGTAGAGCCATCTTCCAAGAGAAACGGGCTGCGCTACAGCTACCCTCTCCCCTATTACAGACCCACGACACGTCGGGAAGAACAAAGGGAAAAGATATGATGTCCATCATGTGTGCGTAATCATTTGCGATAGAGTGTCCATTCTCACGTGGGACACGTACAGTGAGGGCAAACGCCTCATCTTCTGAGGCAGATAGACTAAGTGATGCCGAGCTTTTGGGACAAATGAAGTCGGTTTCAGTTGCTCATCTGTGACTAAGCCTAATTTCTCGACCTAACAGCGTTATGATTTTTGCTGGTCTCGAGACGACGACGGTAGCAGTGGCTCGTGTATTGTACATGCTTGCCAAGCACCCTCATATCCAGGAACATTTGAGGACAGAAATCCGTGGTGCCATGGCTGCATATCAAGTTCCCGACGCCGATCTTCCGCACACCGAAGATGACAGTGGCGCCAGATTGTCATACGATGTGTTGATGAATCTTCCTTTACTAAATGCAGTTGTTCGAGAGACATTAAGGCTTTATCCATCGTTGCCTATTCTCACTCGAAGGTTAGTTTATTGACGAAAGACGGCGCCTACTGACCTCTTCGAAGAACTACAGAAGCAGCATCAGTCCCATTACAATTCCCGGTTCGGTCTGTATCTGGCGAAGAGATCGATGCAGTCCATGTGGCTAAAAACCAGAGACTCGTCATATCCATCATTGCTGCAAATCATAACCAAGCTGTCTGGGGCGAAGATGCATCAGAGTGGAAACCCGATAGATGGCTTCATTCTTCTCAAGGTTACATTTTGTGAATGCCACGAGATATAGTGATTCACCAAGATTCTTTTAGGGGTCGCACCTGGGGACAAGGACGCAGTGAAATATTCAGGCGTTTATTCATCTATGTGTGTCGCATGAAGTCATTTCGTTACATGCGTCTCGCTGAACGACCTTCAGGATGACGTTCCTTGCAGGCAATCGTTCTTGCATGTACGATGTCAATTTTCCTTGAACCTGGATATGTTCTCACTGTACGATAACCCTCACAGAGGCTTCAAGTTTGCCGAAATGGAAATAAGTGAGATATCTGACTTGTCGGTCATTATATCTCTGAACTGAAGAGTTTGCGTTTCAGAGGACGTATTGGCCACTCTTCTGCCAGCCATTCACTTTGCCCTGCCGTCAGAACCCGACGAAAACGGGAATGTGAAGGAGATATACTGGAAAATGAGCGCCTTCCACACACCGGTAGTCAAGGCACCTGCAGGAGATGGTGAAACTCCTCACCTTCCTTTGAGCATGCGGCTTGTCCGAGAATAGTTATTTGAATAGTTGGTTCCATATAATCTGAACGTTACAGCTCAGTGCGTGGCAGTTCATGGTGGCGAAAGAGGAAAGTATCCTCGCGTCCATCTGATTCTTGATTACGAGCAGACTATTATGTTTGAGTTCGACGCTGTATATCTTACTGTACTACATACTGCACATGATGAGCTAATTGTTGTGAATAAGTCTACCGTGGGAGTTGCTGGATGAACTTCAGGGAAACGTAATTCACTACAGAATGCTACAGAGTGCTCTGTAGCATTCTGTAGTAAATTACCTGGACCCGAGACGAGCATTTATCAGTCTTAATACTTATATACATATCACAGATAGATTACATGGTGCAAACATATCTCGTATTCTTATATCAGTTCATCCAAAGTCATATCTCCTGGTATGTGTTCCAGAACGGTTGCTTTAACCAATGCATCTGGCGAAGCACAAGGTGGGACGGGAGATGCTGCTACGATATTTATGCTCTGACTCGTGAGGGGAGGTCGTGTCACACGGGTTAAATTCGTCCGAGGTTTGTTATCTTCTGGTACCGCGACGGACTTGTACATCATGATTTCATGCAGCAAATCTTCGTTCGCTGCAGATATGGCGTCCCGGTCGCGGGTACATGCGAGTAGTTTCTGGTAGCTGTGAGTCAAGGAAGAGCTGAGGTGATGAAAATGCTTACCTGTTTGACCTCGGAGAGCTCCCGACGAATCCTGTCCACGTATAAAATTCTCTGTACAGGATTGTTATGGCCAAGAATTTCGGCATTAAATTTGCTGAGATTCTCGGCTTCTTCCTCTGCAAGGTTGTTTCTCGCCACTAGTGCTTCAGTCTTATCCACCAAGTTATAGTATGCTTCCTGGAAGCGCGATAAATCTGCTAAATCTGCCTGCAACCTGTGTGAGTTTTTCAGGTCAGTTGTTCGTGATTTAGGTACAGGCGACGGGATACATACTGCTCAATATCAGCTTTGAGAACGTCTTCGGCTGTTTTACTGACGTGGAGTGCAACAGACAACTTCTGAGAAGTGTCGCGCTCCCTCTGTAAAGCTTGCTTGTGGCCCGCTGCCGTGTCTCGTATATTATTCTCAAATTCTTCCACTCGACGTTGCAACATAAGTTGTTCTGCACGACCCTCCGTTAAGGAAATTTGGGCATCAGCCAGAGCGCGCTGTCCAGTGATGATTTCAACTTGTGCTTTTGTGAGCTCGGCCTGTAGAGCATCCCGTTCGGCTGAGTCACGACCAAGTCGATCGATGAGTGCACGGTCGATTTCATGTTGCTTCTCGAGAATGCCATGAAGGTGAGAGCACTCTGAAAGTAGCTCGTCATTATGAGAGCGATAAAAGTCGGATATAGTCCTAGAGCACGCCAGAGTACTTTCCTGGACCGCCATGGCCTCTCTAGCTATATCTTTGTCGTTCTGGTGGATGTCTCCCTCCAGACAAAGAAGCTCGTGAAGCTCAGTGCGGTGGGAGCAGCTATCGAGGACAGCTCGGTTCTCCTGCAAGGTTTGCAAGTGGAAAGCCGCTTCTTCTCGAGCGTCGCGCAGTTCTTGACACAAAAGCGTATTTTCTTCCTGGGTGTGACGGACAAGGTTTGCGAGCTCAACGACTTGGCCTTCTGAGTTTGCCAGCTTTCGTTCCAATCGGAATGAACGTAATTGAAGTGCGGTGTGGTCCTTCATGAGTGTGGCATGGTTAGATGCAACAACGGCTGTTGTAGCCAAGCGGCCGTACTCCTCTGCAACACGAGAAAGGACAGAACGGCATTGGTCTAGTCGGGCTGTAAAATCATTCTCTTGGTTCTCAGCTCGCCCTCGCAGGGATGTAAGCGCTTGGCGCGCATCTTGTGAGTCCGTGTTAGCCGCGTCAAGCTTTCCTTGGATTGTCATCATCATGTCTCGTGATTTCCGTGCATCCTCGTCCGCCTTTCCTTTCACCTCGTTGACATGGCTTTCCAGCAAATCTCTCTTCTTTCTCTCTGCAGATACAGCCTTTTCTAGTTCTGCGATCTTCCTCTCGCGTTCACGAACTTCGTCCTTCCTCCTTGCCTCAAGATTTTGCAGTGCTTTCTTCGTCTCGCTGTTCTCTCCCTGCTTGCTAACGAGCTGTGTGCGTTCATGTTCGGACATGCGAAGTTTGACGCGCAACTCCTTCAGCTCGCCTTGATCAGCAGTACTGTTTTTCTTGTACTCCTGGACTCGTGATTCAAGTGTCTCGTTGTGTTTCTTGAGCTTCTCTAGTCTCTCACCCTGCTCCAAGTTGTTCTTCGAAAGGCGAGCGACATCGAATTTATAGCGCTCAATTTCGGTTTGATGCTGCATCATACAGCTTGAGTTCCAGAGTTTGAAAGGCTATCAAAATAATGTCTTACCGCATTCTTACCATCAGCGTGCACTTTTTCCAAGTCTTCTAGTTTCTTCAACAGTATCGCGTATCGATCATCGCTTGCATGTTTAGCGGCGAGTGTTTTGTGCACGGCTCTCGGCACAGAGTTGTATGAACCTGGTCCTGTAAACACATTAGCGCTGTACTGCTACAAAACCATCAAGCTTACCTGGGACATTGGATACCTTTTCCTTTGAGAAACGATCGGGTTTCTCCATTGAACCTCGTTTGTTCGCGTCTAACTGGTCTTTTCGTAGCGTTAATGTTTTAAAAAATAATACAAATGCGTTCATGATGCTACGCACCTTCTGGCAGACTGTAGGTATTTGGTCCCGGAACATTGGAAACTACAAGAGTTGGAATGATGAACTGCACAAAGACCCAAGCAACGCACTTTTCTCTGCCGCAAAGCGTGAGCCCTTGGGGAATGACATATCTTGTTAGCTTTGATGGTACGGCTGCTATGAGACGCTCAGTGTTTGCGTGTCACGGTGGCTGCTATGAGTATGTACTGGTTTTGGTTCAATGTTCAAATATGGATCATGTGACAAACGCGTCGCGAAAAAATCTATGATACTCACGTGATAAAAAAACAGTTGCGTACCACGAGATGGAGGAAAAGTAATATTTAAGTAGCAGAACAGTTGTGAGTAAACTTATCATCATGATAAACCGTCATGGATCGTGATTTTGTGCGAACAAGGGTGAAAGAGGCATCGCAGTGTGAGATAAAATAAATAAATCAAGATTCTATATATATAAAAAGGGAAGAAAAATATTACAATACTAGTTATGCAAGCAGAAGTTATACTGCAATATGGTCAGTTGCTCTTGATAGTAAGAATTGACGGTAACGATCAACGCTGTACGAATGTACCTGAGACTGGAAAAATCACAGCCCAAAATTAGATATTAATATGATATTCCAGAGAATGTTGCCGCATTAAAAGATCACGAGGCAAAAGCAGTCGCAGCTCTCTTAGTGTTTTCTCCCTTGAATACAATACGCCATCACTCATACGGACTAACATCCAAGACCCCACGAACGTCTCTTACGCCACCAAGATCCACAAGGAAAGGACAAAGATCAATGAGCTCTGTGTCATGTGGGTCATCGAACCAGGAAGAAACAGGGACCGCATTCTTGGGATGGAAAGTATATGATACCGGAGAGTTGTCCAAAATGATGATACCTGAGAGCGGACGACCCAGCTGGGAGAGATCCTAGATAGAGTAAGTGAGCGATGAAACACGCAGAAAGGATGTGCTCGTTACCTTGACATAGTCCCCATTGTGGTTATAGCAACTTTCTCTAAACAGGCGATGCGACACTGCTTGATGGATGTCCAGCTTATCCAGAACGGGGTCCG
>Ga0310811_10003354_pt1 | contig 20123 bp, 16 predicted proteins | sample YCmetagenome_FD_207642 | JGI IMG/M metagenome (GOLD analysis project Ga0310811, IMG submission 207642) | Soil microbial communities from experimental microcosm in Duke University, North Carolina, United States - YC | ecosystem: Engineered > Artificial ecosystem > Soil microcosm > Unclassified ...
TTTTTATTTGAATGAAGTCGCCACCAGCTAAGTGCTCCGGCGGGAAGCGGCGGCAATTCTCAGAGCACGCCAAAGCTGCGACCATCGGCGCGGGTGGTCATTCCCGGCGATCTACGCGAAGAAGCATTCTGTCAGCGGCTCGTACAAAAGGCTGTCGTCGGCGTGCTAGAAACATCGACTTGTGTAAGTTTGCCGAAACTTTAAGTCATCGTCACTGTCGCTTGATGCCCAACTCTGCGAGAGCTCTGACCAGAACTTATCGACAGAAACCCCTCTGTCGGCAGAGTGTTTGATTAGCAGATCTGCAAGGCGCAAAGTCGGGTTAAGATCAGAATGCAGAAAAGCAGCTTGGCTGTTCTTGCCGGTGATTAAGGTATAACGAAGTTCGTTTAAAACTGACCTCATTTGTTCGACTGTGACTTTGCGATCTGGATAGGGGCCTCCTTGGATAGTCTCGAATTCAACGTCGGATTTACTCAATAGCGTTTGCCAGCAGTCGATTGCATCTCGAGGCCAGTTTAATCTGAGCGCAGATCGTGCGTCTTCAAGCGTCATTGCGCCCGCGCTCAAAACAGAAGCCGCTTGTTCTTTCAATCGACCAGGAAGGCCATCCGCTCCCTCGACGATCAAATCCAGAATGGAATGTTTGCATGGCGAGACGGTTGCCGCGAGAAATCGCTCTCCTAGCTGGCGACTTTCCTCAGTCCCCAGGGGCGAAAGCCGAAAGAGCTCAGAACGCGATTGCCCCGCTTCTCTCATGCCATGGAGATCGTTTAACGTGAATATGAACGTGGTCGTTTCTGCGTGACTTTCGAGCGTCTTAAGGCAGATATCGACCACGCGTGGATTTTTATCCGGGTTCGCGATAATTACGACGCGGTGACTGGAGAACCCAACATATCGAAGATTCGGTAGAAGGTTTTCCCGAATATATGCGGGAGCAGATACCATACCCGCGTCGAATTCGATGAGACCAAAGAGACGGTTTGCGGCGAAGTCTTGGCAAGCACAACATCGTCCGCAGAACGTTTTAGTAGAATCGGGAATTCCCTCGCACAGCAGTGATTTTGCATAGAGGCCAGCCAGCGTTCTTTTCCCGACCCCATCGGGACCATGCAAGATCAGCGGGATACTGTGCTCTCTAAGCCGAATGCGCCGAAGGAGACCTTCGACCGCGTGCTTGTGCCCAATGATGTCATTAAAGGAACTTGGCTCTTTCGCGGGGGCAGTGACCCGCTGGTCCGTACCCGCATGCTCGTTTTGCTCAGACGACTCCGAGGCGCGTTCCGTTAGCAGCCAACGTAACTGTGTTATCCAAATATCGTCGTTCGCTTCTTGATGATGCTCTAAATGTTCGGCGATCCGGTGGACCAACCTATATGCCTGAAGGCCATCCTGCACATCGTCCCGTGACAACCGAACCGCTTCATGAAGATCGGACCATAGTTCCGCCAATGGGTCAGAGAAGTCCCGGGCCGTACGCTGGAGAAAGCTCCGAGCCAACTGATCGACAATAACGAGAGAGGAGTCCATTGCATTCGTCGACGAAGTTTTGAGCTGCAACCGGGCTGAGGTTAAAGAGGCTAGGAGAACAGCAGACCAGATCAGAGTTTCGTAGCAAAGCCGGCTGTGCTCGAACAGATTCTGGGTCTGCCACAAAAGCTCATCGGTGATAGCGGCCGCGGCTCGTCCTGATGAAAATTTATTGGCAAGCCCGCTCAGAAAATCCGGTAACGCTGACGCGTCTTGCTTTTCAACTAGCTGACGCAAGGGCCGCATAATTTGATTGCGCCGACGATCCTGATCGGTGGCCGCAGACTTTGCGGAGAATACCCCCGAAGACGGATCGACGTTTAGCAAAATTGCTCTATCGAACTCCTTTTTAAATTCACGCAAGTCTTCCGATGCCTGGTCGGCGAGAAGCGTTTCAAAATAAGCAGTAACGCCTGGCTGCTCGATGAGGCTAGCCGCGTTGGCGAAAGGGCATTCCTTAGAAAAATACGCCAAGACAACTGCCAGAGTATCCCGTGTGACCGACGCTTCCTCGATAACCAAACAGGATGCCTCGAGCCTCGGCCAATTTGCGTGTTTTACGAAAGAAGAGCCTTCTCTAACGAAAACGACAACAGGAGGCAGACCCTCTCCAATACACGACGTCAGATAACGGATAGCGTCTTCAGGGGAATAGCCCGTCCACTCAGACGAATTCGAAATATCGCAAAAGGCCATGCTGGCGAACAGCCCGCCACTTGCTGCACGCGCATTTAGTTCGTAAGGCCCGAGCCCAAGAAGGAGGTTATTTTCACGCTCCGCAACCTCCTTTAACAGCCGATTGAAAGCAGACAAAAGAACGCCGGACTTGTAACGGTAGATGATCGATCGGCTTAGATCGCCCGAAAAATTAAGAAGGTATTCAACGTCGAGCATCGTGCCACCAGCCCTTATATTTCCGCGGGCGGCTCTCAGATTCGACAGCCCAGGTCGACTCTAGTTTCTGAATCTCGGCAGCGCGCCGGTCGTCGTCCATCGCCCACGTTCGAGCTATCTGCTCGATCTGCTGCCGACGCTCATCAATGAGCTGACGTCTGTGTCCATACTCCTCTCTCTCCCAACCTTCTTGTATCCAGTGCCACTGTTTCGCATCATAAGCCGACAAAGGCAGCATTCCATATCGGCAGGCTTCTTCGGCGCTGGCTGTTGTCAAGCAGCCGGAGAACCTCAACAACGGAGCTTCGACAGGCCCCGGATGACGGCGGCCGCGCTTCGATATCTTGAGACGATCAAGGACTTTGAATCTATCGTCAGTTTCGTCCAGTCCAGCACACAAGTTGAAAATGGCGCCCCAGTGGAATGTCAGGGCCGAGGGATCCATCGCGGGCTGATATCCAAATTCGATATCCGTGCCCGGCCGGTCGGTCCCGTACCCTTCGCACCATTGCCCTAACCGTGCGCCGTGTTCTTCTCGTTCAAAAATGCCCGGAATGTAGGCCGCAACCCGTCCTATGACGCCGCTATCTCCTCGCTCGAGTAGAACGATGGCGGCTGCGGAGTTTGCATCCTGCGCGAGCCATTCATTCAGCCGATCAGAGAACTGTTCGATTTCCTCAATAGCGGTCTCTGAGGATGCTCTGGCAGCTTTGGATGGAAGGACTGTGAACGTCGCGTTGATGAAGCGGTCATAGTGCTGAATCAAAAAAGATGCTCGGTTGATGATGTGTCGAATGTGCTTGGGGCTAATAAAGCCATTCTCCAGGTCCTGCATGTCCCAGAACTTTTTAACGCCAGCGGTGGTCCGAACCGGCGGCTGCGGTTCGACACTTGCACTGGCCGCATCTGTGCGCGGATAGCCAGCAGCCTTAACTTCTAGCAGATCGTGGTTCACTAGGTTTTCAAACAAGGATAACCGTAGGCGTAGGGTCTGCTCGTCTGAGACAGCGGGCACATTCCAAAACTCAAGCATTCGGGCCCACTGGTTGCGAAGATCTCTCCCACTTGCAACCTTAAGCCGAGCACACATTCGCGAAACAATTTGCGCCCGCGTATCGGCAACAGAATCAATCAAAGGATCAAATAGAACCGTCCGTCCCAATATTTCATTGTAGAAGATCGATGTGAGCGAAACCTGCAAACTGAGGATTTTGTTTATCAGGGGCTGATGCCATTGCCGCATAACCGCGGTCTGTTCTTCGGCATTGCCGTCCGCCAGCGCGTTGCAATATGCAATTAAGTGATCCAGATCGTATGTTCCAAAGTGGTCTCTAACTGCCTTGGCAGTCACAGTGTGAGCGATGCTAGCCACTTGGTCGAGACCGACGAGGAGATCGCGAGGATGTCCTTTTTTTATCGATGCAAGCAAGATTAGCCCATCCAGCTCGAATGGGATGTCTTCCTTAGTTGCAACCTCCTTCAGAAAATCGACGGCATCGGCGACATTGAGTGCGTGAACCTCAACATCCATCAGGCGTGATCTCAAGGTCGCCGTCAGACGCCATGGCTCGGTGGTCGCAAAAATAAAGATGACGTTAGGCTGCGGCTCTTCCACGTCTTTGAGAAGGGAGTTGATAGCCGGAGCGGTTAGATCGTGTGCCTCATCCAGAAAGAGCACCCGCCACCGAGAGTCGCGTGGACTTTCATTGTTCTCGTCGATCCAGGGTCGGACCTTTTCTTTCTCTCCGCCAAGTCCCGGCACATCGTATTCGAGAAGGTAGGTCTTAGAGGGACCTAAACAAGAACTGCATGCGCAGCAGGGAGAGCCGTTCTCATTAGGTTTGGCACAATTAAGGGCTTTGGCAAAAATCCTGGCTAATGTGGTCTTGCCGGACCCGTAGTCGCCTTGGAGCAAGAGGCTCTCCCCACGACCCGCTTTGACCAACCGCGAGAGCAGCGTGACGGCCGTTTGTTGGCATTTCACATCCTCGAACAGATGAGGGCGATATTTAACGTCGAGTTTCACAGTCGCAACTTCAGCTAAATCAATGAATGGAGCCTGCCGCCACAACTGATGGATCTGACGGACCTGATGGGTCTGATGGATCGGACGCGTTCAACGCATGTTTCGCGGATTCGAGTGGAGGCAAGATGTGAGGAGAAGGAGGACTTTTCTTCTTAAGGAGGTAAAGCATGCCGACATCCGTCTTCCGCTTGTCGCCGAAAGGTGTCTCTGGATGAGAGAAATACCGTTCCATCAGTTCGGAAAACTTCCGCTGCTTTATCTCCTCGCCGGACTGCGCCATAAACAGTGAGCGGAGCGAATCCGACTTAAGGCCCGACTTGGTTGTTAGATTCAGCACCGGCTCTGATTTAAGATCAAGGCCAATCAACCATTGCAGCAAGGGATCCTTCTTCTGCGCTCGTGCTTGATGGAGCTCCAGATCCTTCAAATAACGATAAAGGGGGCTTTTTTCGAACGCCGAAACTGATCGCCAAAGCAACTGATAATCGGTCCCGTTGACGGTATCCCATACATCCTTGCTGCCTCCCTTAACGACAGACCCGTTTCGAAACGGCATCATCACGAACCGCCGATGACCGGTAGTGTCCTTGACCAGCTCTTTGACCGGCCGGTTTGACGTGCCAATCGGCATGCAAGCTTGCGGAATGCCGTACGACATCGACGATCCAAGGCGGCGGCGCCGAAGCCGGTCGGAAGTCATAACAGACTTCAGTATCGCGACTGTCGATGATTTGATTTCTTCCATGTCGTCGATCAAGACGACAGGAAACCGAAAGATGTCGCCACTTCGGGAATCCGCGAAATCACTTAGGAGCGCGGAATCGGTGGCAAGCTCACGGAGAGGAGCGACGAACTGTTTAACGAAGACGCTCTTTCCGCTGCCCTGCTCCTCACTAAAGATGATCGGCATGCAATGATGCACGACGGGGCGGCCAAGTTGCTTTTGTTTGACCGACCAAATGAAGTGCTGCAACACCGCGACCGCGAGATCCGGTGACATAGCGAAGAGAGTCCCGAGCCGGCGCCATTGATTATGAGCCCGTCTGCGCTCATCTGCAGAACACTCCTCTAGAAGAGGCTTCATAACGTTTGAAAGCCGGTTTCGCTTGGCCAAGCGTATGATTTGGTTCAACGCGGCTTTCAATTCAGTCCGCGACAACCGGGGTCTTTCGGCGCGGCTGTCGAGAAAAATTTGATCAAGCAAATCCGCGGGGGTCGGAACTTCAACTTCGAGAACCGCGTCGATGTCGTTCGACGTCACGGCCTGGAGAGGGCGCCCACGCAAGGCCAAAGAACCATCAAACAGCACCTCGATCTGATGGATATCTAAGTAACGGCGTACGAATGCCTGCGCACCCTGCAGTTCGCCTTCGATATCCTGAGGTTCGTTACCGGCGCCATCATCACGGCCGTTCAAGCGAATAGGACCCGAGGTCTCGGGGCGATCGGCTGGGGCTTCGACAAGATGAGGTGGGGAGGGTGGAGAAGGGCGATCTGAAGCGCCAATTAACGCGGTCATACAATGTCCCGATGGTACTCGGCGGCTCATCGAGAAGTGCTTGGAGCCCGCTCGCATGCGCCGAAAATAGATGGGACTACCCATCTAACCAGAAACGGCGACCCGGTCCATCCCAGTCGAAATTTATTTGATCAACGCCGCTATGTCTTGAACCAAACGGTTCTTTGGTCCCCGGTCTCAAAGACTAAATGGCCAACTATTAAAACGCTCAGAGCCATAATGACTTCTGGGCCGCACATTGTTTGTCGGGGCTAGAAGCGCCGTGAACGGCGTTCATAGCCGGCCCCCTATGGGCTCCGCACTTCTGGCTATTCAGGCTTTGAAGAGTATCGCGGACAATGCGAAAGGCATCGCACAAGCGGAGGGCAATCGCTTTGCCTGAAGCAGGAGTGGGCAACGGTTACTCCCGACCCACAGCAGTCGCGCGGTTGATGGATGTGCCGCGTGATAGCCCCGCCATGAGAAGCGGCGTGTAAAGGCCGACCGGATGACCCCGGCCTACCCGTAAAAGGGTACGCTTATCCAAATCCCGACCGACGGCGTGGCTCCAGTTTCGGCCCCCCTTAGGAAAGCAGCTTCGCCTCGCAGGCGAAGCTGTGCCTTCGGCACAGACCCCTTCCTCCGAACGTTCACCAAGTTTCGGCTCAAAGAAAAACAAGCCTTGAGTTATCCGAAACCTCCCCGCTGACCGCTATATCTTTCAACTGAAGGAGATGAGGCTTATGCACGTCGGATCTAATTATTCACGTCTGGAGAAGCGGATCACCCAAGCCCTTGAAAGTCCCGGGCTAAATCTCCGTGAGGCATCATTTCTTCAGGAGCTTTCGGAAAAGATCGGCAGATACCGCGCCGACACTCGGATTTCAGACTCTGCGGCCAAATGGCTTTTTAGTATTCTTAATCGAGGCGAGACATTCGCCCAAAAGAACAAACGGGCTGGGGCTCGGCCCGTTGCAGATCGGTCTCGACGGAAGATGCCGCCAGCGGGTCTTGCTCCTATCGACCTAACAAGTGTCAGATCGGCGGAAACTAGGCCCGAGCCATCTCCGCAAAAGCCCGTAACCTCTTCGCCACCCGATCGTGCCACTTCAACTCCACGGCCATTACCAGACGCGGCCACCATTATTCTTCGAAGTCTCGAGAATTCTCAGAAAAGAAGAGAACGGGAGCTTCGTCTGCAGGAGGGGTTTAAGCGCAGTATGCGACGCTGTTAAATCCACCGAGCACCTGCCTATTCTAGAACTCATAAGAGTCTGATCTTAGGATTATTTACCTATTCTAGCGAATACTTGAAATTTCCAGATTTGGAGTTATTATACTCCAAATATGGAGAGACCTATGGGTGCTTTGCCCCATTACCCGGCTTCCCGGTACGCACCGTCCGCCCTCGTGAACTTCTCGGAGAAATCCGAGCGCGAGAAATTGAGCCCGGCCGCGGTCAAGGCGTTCTTCAACATCATGGACAAATGGTGCGTGCGTGACGAGGACGCCCGCGCCCTTATGGGCGGCGTGTCCAACGGCCAGTTCTATGGAATGAAAAAGGATCCGGAACGAACGCTTGATGCGGATACCCTCACGCGGGTGTCCTTTCTCATCGGTATTTTTAAAGCGCTCAACATCCTGTACTCAGAAAAGCTCGCGGACGCCTGGGTTCAGCGGTCCAACACCAATCCGATCTTTGGCGGCCGGACGGCCCTCAGTTACATGGTCGAAGGCGGTCTGCCGGCAATGCAAACCGTTCGTCGCCTGCTCGACGCACGACGAGGCGCGGCGTGACGCCAAGGGTACAGCTTGTCCGTCAAAACGACACCCACCGCCTGATTCCGTCTAAGTACAGCACTAACGGCGACAGCGTTCTGGTCCGGATCGCGGATGACGATGAACATCTGAAAGACATCTTCGAGCTCGACAACGCGACCAACGACCGGCTCCTTGCCGAGAACAACCGGCTTCCTGGAATAGGCATCGACGAGCTCGTCTTCGGCATTCCCTACTTCCGGATTGTGAATGCCGCTTTCTGCCATGCTCATCCGAGCGGAAGCCGGTTCAACAGCCCCGACCGCGGCGCGTGGTATGCGGGCTTTGACCTTGAGACCTCCCAAGCCGAAGTTGCATTTCATAAGTCGGTGGAGCTCGCGGAAGTCGATTGGTTCACCGAAGAAATCACCTACGACGATTACCTCGCGGACTTCAGCTCCAACTTTCACGACATTCGTGGCGATGCCCAATACGTCGATTGCCTTGCTCCCGACAGCTATGTCGCATCACAGGAGCTTGCCGAGACACTCCTCAAAAATGAAGCCCTTGGCATTATCTACCCAAGCGTCCGACACACCGGCGGGACTTGCCTCGCATGCTTTCGACCCGCTTTGGTCGGAAACGTTCGAAAAGCCAAGACCTACCTCTTTACCTGGAATGGGACCACCTCTCCGGCGATTGCAGAGGCATAATCGCGCATAGCAATAGCGGCGTTCAGCGCCTTCCGCTTAAGCCGTGCTGTGAATATCGACAGAGGCCAATTGAATCTCCGGCGTCAATAACCCGGAGACACAAAATGTCGACCAAGGCTTCATCTTCTGAACGATCATCTCGCAAAGGGGCGCCACCGCCTCTTCTTCGCATGCCCTTCGTGAGCGACACGGTGGCCAAACACTACGATTCGCATTGCATGATTGATTCGCGGTTTCGTCGCGCCGCTCGCCTCCTTCAGATTCTCTGGATGCGCGATCAAAGCATCCCGAACGCGGCCGAAGAAGAACGCGGCGCTCACCTCGGCTCCTATCTGCGCGCCGACGCTGCCGAGGATGGCCTTAACTTCATCTCGCCTCAGGTTCATCTGCTCGCGCTTCGTGAGCTTCTGCTGCGTGAGGAAGACGCCGCGATCGACGAAGATCGCCTGATCACGAACACCCTGAGTTCGATGCCGCTGGTATTCAACGCGTTCGGCCCACTCGCACTCGACACGAAGCTTGCGACGTCCGTGTTCCGCCAGTTGCTGCCTGACTTCGTTCATTCGGTCGAGGGGATCGCCTTCGAACATTCACCTGGCCGCCGCGACGATCGCTTTCTCGCCGACCGCACAGCATTCGACGTTGCCATTTACGTCGTAACGCCCGGGGGCGAGCCCGGGATCGTGTACTGCGAGGTCAAGTATAGTGAGGATATGGCTGGGCCATGCGCTCGTTGGCGAGATCGTTACGATGAAGCGTTACAAGAAGTCGGTCTCTATAAAAATCCCGACAGCGCGATGCTTCGTACGCCGCCGATCGAACAGTTGATGCGCGAGCATATGTTGGCTCAGCTCTCGGTCAATCATCGTATCGCTTCTCGCGCCATGTTTATCGCGATCGGGCCGCGCTTGAATCGTCGCGCACAGGCAGCGTTCCGCGTTTACGAAAATGAACTGCTTCCGGTAGACGACAGTGACCCCACCCGGGTTCGTTTCCAGCATTTTACGTTGGAAGCCTTCATCGATGCTATCGACGTTGCCGGCGGTCAAGAAATTGCTGACAAGCTCTGGATGCGTTACTGCGACTTCCGGCGAGTTTACGACGCCGCGATGGCTGTCATCGCTCCCAAAATGGATGCCGCTTCAAAGCCAGTTGCATCCAGCGAGGACATCCCGGCCGAAAGTGGAAAACGAAAATCTTCGCCCCGAGGCGCACGTTCGACGCGCCGGACTCCCGCCGCTCAGACGCCGGAACCGATGGAGGCCGTCCATGGCTGAGAGGGATCTTCTGTCTGTTGAAGACCGCGTTAGCTTGTTGGTTGCGGCTCTCGCTGAAGAAAAAGATGGGCCGCCGCTCATCAAGTTTTTTACGCCTGACGGTAATGCAACTTGGCTCATCAGCGAAGCTGATCCTGATGACCCAGATCGGCTGTTTGGCCTGTGCGATCTAGGGCTTGGCTCGCCCGAAGTTGGTTACGTCTCCCTGGCCGAACTCACCGCGCTTCGTGGGCTGCTCGGTCTGCCGATTGAACGCGATCTGCACTTCATCGCTGACAAGCCGCTTTCCGCTTATGCGGAGGAGGCGAGGCTCAAGGGTCGTATTAGCGCCTAAAGACGAATAGCGGTGGTGGTCTCATGGCCGCCACCGTCTCTCTAAGTGAGGCCAACGATGCCATTGTTTCGGAATTTCTACACCTGCTATCGATGTGGCTACGACTGGGAGGATGTTTGGTCGGCTACCTGCGACGACGACTGTCCGAACTGCGGGGCACGGCATGTGTCGCCGGCGGAGAGTGAGGACGCGAATGATAGCTGCTAGCTTCAGAAAATTATCGCGCTCGTTTCGCTTCTTCGAAGAACGATCGAATTGGGACGTCTAAAGCTTTTGCGACGTGCCATAGGCTTATTATGGTCGGATTGCGTTGCCCTTGTTCTAGGCCACTCACGTATGAGCGGTCTACGCCCATTCGTTCAGCGAGCTCGGCTTGAGAAAGCTCGGCTGTAATCCGCAGCTTTTTCACATTGCTTCCAACCAATCGCCGCACGTCTTCTGCCATGCGCGCATGCGATATTGTGTTGCAATTTAATGCGACGCATTATAATGCACATTTCCATTCTTATGCTTTGAGCCTGTTGCGCTGCAGGACGCAAGATTCAAGGTCCTCGACAGAAACCCAGGCTCAGAGAATCCCCATTCCCGGGGGGAATTAAGCTTGGTGCTATTGAGGAATATTATGGATACTTTGAGCAACAACGCTAACACGTCGTCTAACGAGTGGTTTTTCACGGAGAATGGGCAGCGGAAGGGCCCGTTTTCAGCAACGGCCTTGGTCGAGTTGCTGGGAGCCGAAAAGATCAACGGCGATACACCGGTTTGGCGGAAGGGGTTGTCGGACTGGCAGCCACTGCGTGCCACTGATCTCGCCATTCATCTTCAGGATGCTCCCCCGCCGGTGGCATCCTCTGAGATCAACAACGGCCTGGTCTGGACGATTGCCCTTGCACCGATCCCATATACGTTTCTGGCAGCCTATCGGGACCTTCAGCTCGTCCAATTTCCTTATGAAGACCATACCTTCATCAAACTGGCGACATTCATTGTCCCGGCAATCGTCAATGCTGTGCTCTGTTTGCTGGATGAACGGCAGCTGAAGCGAGCAGGGTACGCCAACAACTGGCTGACCGTGTCCGGCATCTTGCTCGCGCCCGCGTATTTGTTTCTACGCGCCAAGCGGCTGAAGCAGACCCCATACTATGGCTTTGTCTGGATCGCCGTTTTTGTCATCGGCACCATCCTGATCGGGACCGACCGGTAGCGGCCCTGCAATGTCCTGGTCTGTTGCGGCCTTCACTCATCGCGGTCTTGTTCGATCATCCAATGAGGATGCGATGGCTATCGCTGGTCAACTCCTGACCGGCGATATGGACCATGTTCATCATCGTCATGTCGACGGAGGCAATTGCCTCTTAATGGTCGCGGACGGGATGGGCGGTCATGCCCATGGGGCGCTGGCCAGCAAGACCGTGCTGGACCATCTGATTACAACCACTGAGCACCTCCTTGAACCTCAAAGTGCCGCTGCAGCAGTCGATGCAGCCAACGCGCGGCTGTATGCCGTGATGGCAGAGCGCCCTGAGACTGAGGGGATGGGGACCACCGTAGTGGGGGCCGTGCTCTTCGCCCGGTCATTGCTTGTCTTTAACGTTGGCGACAGTCGCTGCTATCGGGCTGGAGAGGGTGAGCTCCGTCAACTCAGCCAGGATGATGTTGCAAGCACTGCAAGGGATGCATCAGGCCACCGGCAATCGCATGCCATCACCCAATGCCTGGGCGGCGCACCATTCCAGTTGCCGCTGATCCCGCACATCGCGGTTCATCCGCCGTTAGCAGTCGGTGAAACCTTGCTGCTCTGCAGTGACGGCCTAACCGACATGGTCGAAGACGAAGCCATCGCTCATCTTCTTACCTGCGACACTAGTCGCCTGGCCGATGCCGTTCGCAAGGTAGCCGGGGCTGCAATGAAGGCGGGCGGAGCCGACAATCTCTCGATCATCGCGGCGAGGGTGAATGCAGACCTGTCTCCGATTGCACAAAAGGATCTCTGAAATGATGCTCTTTATTCGAGGATTGCTGCCAATCGTCTTATTGCTCATCGGAAGCTTTGAAGCTGTTCGAGGCGCACCTGCAATGAATGTTCCGGCGCCAATACAGGCTAGCGATTATGTTCAGATCAATTCGCGTTCTGCATCGTCCGATAGACCACCCGTGGCCGGCGGAATGCAAGATGCCAATGCGGTCAAACCCGTGCTGCCACTTCCTGACTACGAGCAGCGCCTTAAATCCGGCGATCTCGACCTCAATGACATCGCCCAGGCCGAGCTTTACGCTTTTAATCCCGAAACGCGGAAAGAAGACAAAGTCGGCATCGAGGTCCGGATCCTCGCTGTGCTGTGCGTCTACGGGCGCGGTCAATCCAAATGGTATCACGTCAGCGACAGTGAGGCTGTCCTACGCTGCAAGATGGCCCCTGATAGGGATGGCCAAGTCGATGTCCTAAGCTACCGGTTTGTCCCAACCCGTGCCTTCCCGAACAATTACTCCAGGTTCCTGTTGGGCGGAATCAGCGTCAACGGACAGCCAGTTGAGGATGCTGGCGCCATCTATCGCACCGCCTTTCGTACCCTCGCTGTGATGCCAGAACTAAAAAAGTTCATGAGCCAGGATGACGAGTAATGATCCTTAGACATTTTCTGATCGGATTCGCGGCTGCTGTAGCTATTAGCTCATCGGCCCAAGCCCAAACGCCATCTGAGTCATTTCTCAAAAGCCCGATCGTGCTGTCCTATCCCTCTGGCTATGGCGGCATGGGCTACGATGTCCAGCACCTGGCGGACGTATGCATCCGAGCCAACGGCACCGTGAGTTGGGAAGCCGCCAGTACCGATACCATCCTGACCTGCAATCGGCTGGATCCGCTTACCAAGGGCCGCCTTATTCTCCGTTGGCTGCTACGCACCGTTCATCAAGCCGAAGAGACCGGCACTGCTGTGATCGAAGTCTCAGCCAATCAAGTAGTTCTCGACCGCGTTGCAATGGAACAATTGATGTCGCGGCTCTGACTGAATCTAAATTTACTGCAACTTCTGCGGCAGCCCAAGAATGGATGCTGTAAATGTGGCGGTGCCCTGCGCTGCCCGCCCATGTCGGCAATGGCTCAGAAGCAGTCCGGCGTACGTCAGCTTCGTACTACAAGCGGGCAGTGACATTATGGATGGCTCTTACACTCGACTTCAAGATTTAGTCGGGCGCGGAACGACTCGTTATGAAAGAGGCCAAGTATCATAGATCAGCCAACCGACGGCGACTTTGATTTTATTAAGCGGTTCGTGAGCGACCCTGCATCCTGCTAAACCTGAGCGCAGCGGGCTCGACACCTGTATCTCAACAACATTAACCTACGCGTGGGGATTCGCGCTTGCCCAGTGTCGATTCGCGAACTCCTTTACCTCAATCAGCGACCGTATCGATGCCCATTTCACGCACATTCCGCGATCTTACGGACAAAGAGATCGCCGACATTGAGTCCGCAAATTCGCTCGTCCGCATGGGTTGGAGGGGTGGTTTCGGTTGGGACATATTACTGGGCTCGGCCCGCATCCTTATCGTATCCGAAGCTGGCGTCGGCAAAACCCACGAATGCCGCGCTCAACGCAACTTATTATGGGCTGCTGGAGAGCCCGCCTTCTATCTCGAGCTGGCAACGCTGGCTCGCGGGAACGTCCGGGAGATGCTCAACCATGAAGAAGAGGCGCGGCTCGACGCGTGGCTCAATTCTCAATCAGGAACGGCGACCTTCTTCTTGGACTCCATCGACGAACTCGTTCTGACGAAGGGTTCATTCGAGCAAGCGCTCGTCCGCTTGAGCAAAGCGATTGCGGGTCAGCTTGGTCGTGCGAGGATTGTCATCACGACGCGCCCTATCCGGTTGGACGAAAGGCTCATCCGAAAACATCTTCCCGTTCCGCAATCGGCAGATACCGCGCCTACGGCTGAGGTGTTTGCCGACCTGATGATGAATCACCAACGTCAGCAGGCCCCAGCATCAAATGAAGCGCCTGAGTGGCGAACCGTCGGCTTGATGCCGCTTTCAATGGAAGAAGCTCGCGAACTAGCAATACACGAGGGCGTAACGGACCCAGATGCGTTGATCGGCGATATCAAGCGACGCGACGCTGAGGATTTTGCCGGACGGCCTATGGACCTGGTCGAGCTGTGCGCGGATTGGCGCATTCATCATCATATCCGGACACATAAAGAACAAGTCACCTCCAATGTGGAGACGAAGCTCAAGGCCCGAACCGACCGTGCTGAGAAGGCACAGCTTTCACCGGACCAGGCTTTAGAAGGCGCCGCGCGTCTTGCTTTAGCTGCGATGCTGACGCGCAGATTGACGCTTCGGTACAGCGCAGAATCCGACAACATAGAGTCGTCGGAGGCTGCGCTTGATGTTGGAAAGATGCTCTCGAACTGGACGGTGCTCGAACGGGAGACGCTTCTCGAACGGGCATTATTCGGTTTTGCGACCTACGGTCGCGTGCGCTTTCATCACCGATCCGTGGTCGAGTTTCTTGCTGCGAAAAGACTCGACACCCTTCTTGAACGCGGGGTGCCTTTAAAATCGATAAAGCGGTTGCTTTTCGTCGAAACCGCGCAGGGCAACAAAGTTGTAAAGCCGTCAATGCGCCCTGTCGCGGCGTGGCTTGCCCTATCGCGCGACGAGATTTACGAAGAGGTTAGAGATCGCGAGCCCGACGTTCTTCTCGATTTTGGAGACCCGCAATCGTTGCGGCCAGCACAGCGCGCCGAACTGCTGGAAAAGTATGTTGAACGCTACGGTCTCGGTGGCTGGCGCGGCTTAAACGTTCCAAGAATTCAGGTCTTCCGTTTCGCGTCCGCTGACCTTGCTCCGGTCGTCTTGCGTTTGTGGTCGCAGGAAATTGAGAATCCTGAGGTTCAAAACTTGCTCCTTAGGGTGATCGAAGCAGGCAAATTAACACCATGCGCTGATCTGTGTTTTGCGGAGGCCACCAATCCTCGCACTGAGTTTCGTAAACGGTTCGCGGCTTTGGAAGCGCTCATCGCGATTGATGATGCGCGGTTGCCTCAAATTTCCGAAGCCGTGGAGCTCAATGCCGCCGACTGGCCGAATGATATTGCAAAACGCGCGATGTTAGCGCTGTTTCCGAAGCATCTCGATGCGGCGCGGCTTAATCGAACCCTTTCGCGTGTTTCGGAGCCACAAAGCACTGTTGCGGAGATAACTTGGCAGCTCCCCCGAATGATCCAGCAGCTCGATCTGCCGAAGTCCGAGCTCGCTGTGCTGCGTCAGGGATTGATGAATCTAATTAGTGCCGGACTTAAATGGGACCAGCAACGTTGGCCTCATATCCGAACAAACCGTCCCGATTTGATCGGCTCATTGACGGCATGCTGCATCAAAGAGCTCAGTAACAATCGTTTTGATGACGACGCTGTGATGGCTGCCTCGCTGGCTCTGCGATTGAGCAAGGATGAGCATCGCGACGAAGATTCGAAAAAGCTGAAGAACCTTGTTTCTGCTGCGCCGATTAAAGTGCGGGAGAAAGTATTCTGGGCGGATGTTGATCTGGTGAACCGATTGCATCCCCAATCCGATCACTGGCATTGGCTTTACGAGGTCAACCAACAAGGCGGCGTGAAGCTCATTCCCGAAAAGGACAAAGAATGGGTTCGCGCCACTCTAAAAGATGCGAATGCCGATCTTGATCGCCGCACATTGATGTTATGGGCTGAGATGATTGAGCTGCCATTGAGCGGTGCGGCGAGCACGACGCTGGAAGAACTTAAAACAAATGTCGCTGACCAACCATCTCTCGTCGAAATTATCGAACAGCGGCAACGGCCAACGACACCGAATCCCGAATACGAGAAAATGGAAGCCCGCCATAAGAGGCAGCAGGAAAGGCACGCTCGCAATAATGCAAAGGCGCACGAGAGTTGGGCCGCATTCTGGAAAGAGATCGCCGAAAACCCAGAAAAGATGTTCGCGGAAGATAAGGCTGAAAACACCGCCTGGAATCTTTGGCAGGCGATGGAACGTTCGGGAGGTGAAAGCCGCTCTTCAGGTTGGGATCGGAAGTTCATCGAGAAGCAGTTCAGCAAGGACGTTGCAGACCGCTTGCGTCAGGCAATGATTGCTTTCTGGCGCAAGGATAAACCGACGCTACGCAGTGAACGTCCGCAAGACGCGAAGAACACCTATGCCGTGCGATGGACCTTTGGACTAGCAGCGATAACGGCTGAAGCGGAAAACCCGAAATGGACTGTTAATTTATCGGAAGAAGAGGCGAAGCTTGCCGCGCGATATGCGCCGTTGCAGTTAAATGGTTTCCCGCCGTGGCTGGAATCGCTCATAGAAGAGCAGCCGAAGGCCGTTGACGCCATACTTGGGGAAGAACTCACGCTCAGTTTGCAAGAAAGCGGCGACGGCGACACGCATTCGATCTTTTTACAGAATATTCGCCACGCATCCGCTCCCGTTCTTTCATTCTTCGCTCCCCGCATTCGAGCGTGGTTGGAAAGCCGTCCATTTGAAACACCCAATTCGATGGATACGGTGCATCGCCGATTGCTGGAAACTGTGCAAATTTTGCTGCGAAGTGGTGACCCCGATAACCGGGCTGAGCTTGCTGCATTATCGGAACGGCAGCTCGCGGACGGTCTCAATGCGCCATATGCAACGGTATGGCTACCAACCTTGCTGGAGCTTGACCCGGAAAAGGGTGTCGCGAAACTTGAGCAGGGACTTGCTGATGTTGAGCCCGCGCAACGCAGTGTTGCGGTTGAGTGGTTCGGAAGACTTTTCGGTCGAGACGGAATGGGTGGGACCCTCGATTTAAGAAAACCGACCTTTACTCCTGCCCTTTTGTTGCGGCTCGTGCGACTTGCTTACTATCATGTGCGTTTTGCTGATGATGTTTTTCACGAGGGCGCCTTTACGCCGGACGAGCGCGACAACTCGGAGAGAGGCCGGGATGCTATACTGAAGGCACTTCTCTCAACGACAGGTACCGCCGGATGGGCCGCGAAGATGGAAATGTCGGAAGACCCGCTGCTCGGCGACTTCAAAGATCGTGCAATAGCACTCGCAAAAGAGGCAAGCGCGGTCGAAGCAGATGGAGATGCGATGACGGACGAAGGCGTTATCGCGCTCGATCAGTACGGCGAGACACCTCCGACCACGCGCGACGGCATGTTCGAGATCATGCGCGACCGCCTTGATGACATTGATGAACTTCTCAAGCGTGACACATCACCGCGCGCCACTTGGGCACTCATCACCGATGAAAAAGACCTTCGCCGTGAAATTGCGCGAACGTTGATCGATAAGGCAAACCACCTCTATACGGTCGACCAGGAAAGTGTCACTGCCGACGAAAAGGAAACTGATATCCGCATGCGTTCGACCGCTGCCATCCAACAGGCAGCACTCGAACTCAAGATTGGCGAGAAAGATCGTTCAGCCGGTGCCCTGCGCGCGGCACTTAAAGATCAGTTGCTGAAAAAGTATATGGCATCCGACGAATGTCGCGCAGGCTGTCTGTATATTAGTGTCAAATCAGATCGGACCTGGCAGCATCCCGACACAGGCCAGAAACTCGATCTGGATGGCCTTATCGAAATGTTGAACGAAGAAGCGAAACGGCTAGAAGCCGAACTCGGCGGCGCGGTGCGATTGATGGCCAAAGGTCTTGACTTGCGTCCTCGTCTTCCACCTGAGAAGGCAAAGCGCACGTAGCATTTGTGCGGGCCATAGAAATTGGTTGCCGAGGCTGGATTTGAACTAACGAGATGCCGCAACTGATATGCTTCGACAGAAACTTATGAGTGAAGGCACCGCTTATTTCTTGGCCAGTCCAATGTCCGCTTTAAGTCAAAGGCTGACACTGGGCCGAACATATTTCGGTCGGTATAGAATGTACGTTCTATAATTATTTCTGGTGCAAGTCCGTTGAGGATCTAAAGTCGACATAGTGCGCCTATTCCGGGAGATGCAGAACGGGAATTTTCTCCAACTCGCGCATCATCGCTTCCGGCGGGAATTCTCCATAGGTGTCAGCTACCGTCTTGCGTCCATGCCCCGTCATGGCGTCCATAATGTCACCGGCGAGTCCGTGCCGTCTTCCCAAAGTTTTAAGTCTGTGGCGCCAAGAATGATTTGGTGAAATGCGCTTATCAGTCAATCCGAGCAATCGAATCCATTTGCTCAAGGCTTTGGCGCCAGTGCCACCGCGGCTGTCAAATCGATCTGGCGGAAGATCCGAAAACAACGGGCCGCTTTTTACAGTTTTGACGAATTTCAAGAACCCTTCGCTCTTTAGCGCAGCGTGTATAGGGACGACGCGTTCGGAGTTTACGTTTTTGAGAGATCCCGCCTCAGCAGCAAAAGCGATGCAGTCAATCCCTTCGATTTTGCGGATGTCTTCGCGCCGGAGCTGACAAACCTCAGCAATGCGTGCACCGGTGTAGGCACAAACCCAAGGCGCCCATCGTCGGTAAGGCTCCTTCTCTTTCCGTGCAGCGCTCAAAATGATCTTGGCTTCATCGTCATTATAGCCGCGGCGTTTTTCCGAAGAGCGAGCTTTTAGGTCGATGTTGACGCGGGCGCCGGGATTGGCAGGAATTTTTCGGTTATCAGTTGCCCATTGTAGAATGGCCCGAACAGGAGCGAGCTTTCCATCACGTATAGTTTTTGCCTTGAGACCCTTCGCAAGAAGGGCAGCTTTCCAACTGATGAGGTCTTCACTGCGAATCCGGCGGACATCATCATGCCCGAGATGTTCGGACAGCTCCTTCATCACCCGTCGCCAAACATACTCAGTCTTTTTGATTGGCTTCTTTTCGCTGAGCCAGCCTTTGATAACTTCTTCAAAGGGCAGTGGGGCTGTCGCTGCCATAGGCGACATGATCCCTGGCGCGGATAGCGTATTGGGTGGCGACAAACCTCGGAGATAGGCGTGATGCTCTTGGGCTACCCGCTGCAATTCTATTGAGGTCGCTTCAGCGATGCGTTGCCGGTCGCGTGCTTCTACCGAAAGGCCAGCAGCCTTAAGACGTTCATCGACGAGGTCGAAGCATAGCGAGCGCTGATCCATCTTCGCTGAAAGCTCTTTAGGAAGAGGCTGCATGATATCAAGGGAAGATATGGTTGATTTAGCCCAAAGACTCGCACCGACTTCAATGTCCCACAGAAGTGTTTGATGCGGATTCGCACTCAAGTGACGTCGAATGTCGCTGCCGATCTCACGAGCTTGATGAGCAATTTCTTCAGAGGCGAGAGCGCGTTTGCCGCGCCGTAGGTTAGCCCAGCGTTCTTCGATTTCAGCGAGCTTGATTGCATGAAGGCGCTTGGCTTCCTGAGGCTCTCGCGTGCCTAGACTGAAGCGCTCTTCGCGTTTGCCAACGATAGCTTTGAGATCGTCGGGGACGCGTTTTCGAAACCAGAAAAAGCCGCTGTCAGGATGCTTCCAGGGACGTGCCATCGAGAGTGCCATGTGTACCACCCGTGTGTACCAGTCGGGCAGCGAAAAGCCTATGACAATCAATGACCTTTTGATTTTATTGGGTTTCTTACAGTGCTGGCGGAGAGGGAGGGATTCGAACCCCCGATAGGCTTGCACCTATGCCGCATTTCGAGTGCGGTGCATTCGACCACTCTGCCACCTCTCCGGCATTGTCCGGCGCGAGGCCGTCGGTCGGGCCGACTTTTAGGCGAGGTTGGGCTGAGACTCAAGCTGTCATGAACCTTCGTTTTTGAGGTTTCCGTCAGATTCGTGGCCCGATTCGCAGCAAAAGCCGCTTCTGGAGACCCAGAAGCGGCTTTTGTGTTTTGGGGCAGCGGCCGAGGCCGTTATTTCTGCTTGGCGATGATCTGGCTCTTGATCCCGGCATACGTCTTCTCCGGGATGACCTTTTTGTGCACCAGGTCGTCTTTGCCCTTGTAGGGGCGGTTCTTGATGATCGCCGCGGAGTAGGCGTCACCGATGCCCTTCAGCGATTTGAGTTCATCCGCGCTCGCGGTGTTGATGTCGATGAGCTCTGTCTTGGCGGCCGTCTTCGGCGCCATCTTGTCGGACTTTGGTGTCGAGACAGGCGCGGTTTT
>Ga0310811_10003355_pt1 | contig 20115 bp, 26 predicted proteins | sample YCmetagenome_FD_207642 | JGI IMG/M metagenome (GOLD analysis project Ga0310811, IMG submission 207642) | Soil microbial communities from experimental microcosm in Duke University, North Carolina, United States - YC | ecosystem: Engineered > Artificial ecosystem > Soil microcosm > Unclassified ...
GATCGGCTACTCTGCGAAGATCGGCGACTATGCGAAGATCGGCTACTCTGCGAAGATCGGCTACTCTGCGACGATCGGCGACTCTGCGACGATCGGCTACTCTGCGACGATCGGCGACTATGCGAAGATCGGCTACTCTGCGAAGATCGGCTACTCTGCGAAGATCGGCTACTCTGCGACGATCGGCGATAAAGTAATCGTAAGAGAAATACATTTCTCCGGTTCCGAACATTTCGTGTCGTACTGGGGAGAGGACGCGATACAGATCGGATGTAAAAAGAAAACGATAGCGGAATGGATACAGCAATACGAAGAAACGGGAATCGGCCAAAAATATTCTGCGCAACAGATAGCGGAGTATAAAGGCTATATCGATTGCATCGCGAAAATTCACGAATCCGGCGCATTAAAACCAATTCCTATTAAGTAAATATGGAATCGCTCCTCGAAACATTCGCCGAATCCTTACAGGCGAAAACCGATCTCGAACTACTCGCACTCCTCGACGAAGTAGGAAAAGAAAATCGACCGGCTCTCGAAAAAATATCGCGATGGTTCGCCGATAAACTTATCGAAGGCGGAGAAGATTTTTCTACGATCTGGAACGGTAATCAAGACCGGATAAAACTTATCGGTAACGAGATCGCGAAAGAAGCCGCTAGACGTTGGCGCGATCTTATCGAGAAGACTACCGAATACGCAAATCAATAATTTCACGAATAATAAAAACCGAAAAAACGATGCACAAACTTCTCTACTTTTTTAAAGACGGATCTCAGAAAGAAGAACAGGCGATCTGGGAAAACGCTAACGCCGCGAAGGTCCACGCCGAGGAACAGATGAAATGGAAAAAGAATATTCACATGATCCGGCTTAACCCGATCGACGGATCTAAGCCGATAAACGTAATCCGCGAGGAAAAATAATTGCTTCCGAGCGATCGGAATTCGGACTACTTCGTTTCGAAAGGGATACCGTCGCTTGTTTGACGACGGTCTCTAAGGTATAACCCGAATTCCGTGAGGCGGCGTACGTTATAACGGTGTACGAGATTCCGATAGGATTAAGATTGGCTACGAGGTTTCCGATGAATAAACTCGGATAGGGGCGCAAGTAGTATTTTAATACTGGATAATGGTGCCGGTTCGAATCCGGTCGCCGCTACTAACTAAAAAAAACGAAATGAAAAAAATCGGAAGTGCTTTATACCTGATAATGTCCGTCGTAACGGCGATGCCGGTATCTCTCGCTATTCTAACGGTCTCGAAGTCGACGTTAAAGCCGGTACGTGGGTTATTCGTCTCGGCGAAAACGAAATAAAATGAAACTTAAAAGCAGAGTCATCGAACAACACGAAGAAGATTGTATCGCCTTGAAAAATAAACAGTCTGGACTTTGGGAAACCGAGTGGTCTGAATTTCCTGAGAAATCATATTTCGGAAACATTGCAGGGAAAATTAAAACAAAAAAAAGAAGTTCAGGAAGGCACGTTTGGATTCTTTTCAGATGTAATTCAACTTCATGCTGTGCAAAGAAAATAATTCCAGCAATTAACATCATCAACACCTAACCACCATGCCACAAGAGAAACAACAACCAAGAAGACTGTTTGAACGGATTTCATATCCAAAGAATAAACCAAAGGCGGAGGGCTTTTATTTTACCGATGTTGGCGAACGTTATTTTGATGGAAATAAATTTACAAACGAAGGAGCAAGCATTACCTTTTGGTATTCAGAACTCCCTCCGTCCACCTTCCCGGAGTGTGTCAGCGATGCCGAGGCGAGTAAATTTTGGCATAGCCTGAAAGCTACTGATAAATCTGCAATGAGAATGTGGCAAGAATCCCGCTCTCGGTGCTTGGGGCTGTTTGAAGAAAACCAACGCCTCACACAGCGAATCGAGCAGATGAGAAAACAGGCGGTGGAGATGGTGAAGGATATTAATGAAACATTGTGGCGAAACGAAGGGCAAAGAATGTATTCGTCAGATGATGAAATAAAACAACTCACAGACAAATTCCTAACCAACAACGAAACAAGATAGATCCGATCCTTTTTCGTACTTTTACAGTATGGCTAACGAAGGCAATCAATGGTGGATGCGACGATCGAAACACGGTCGTAACCTTATTTTCTCCTCTCCGACTATCCTCTGGGAAGCCGCCGTCGAATATTTCGAATTTACCGACTCCCGTAAATGGATTAAAGAAGACTGGGTAGGAAAGGACGCAATGCGGGTCGATAGGAAAACCGATACGCCATATACGATCTCCGGTCTATGCGTTTTCCTCGATTGCGACCAACGAACTTTCTTAAACTACGGAACCCTTAAACAATACGAGGATTTTTTTCCGGTTGTTACGCGTATAAGGGAAATAATCTTTACGCAGAAGTTCGAAGGAGCCGCTACGGGCGCGTATAATCCGATGATCATAGCGCGAGACCTTCATCTCCGCGATAACGTAGATACCACGTCTAAAGGTGAAAAAATCGGTACGACGGTAGATCTATCGCATTTAAGTTTCGATCAGTTAAAAGAACTCGCTAATGAATCCGATAAGACGAGCGGCGAAGATTCAACTAGCTAGGATTTCTTTCTGGGAATACTGCCGATCGACTTCTCCCGATTTTTATAAGGACGAATACTGGCATCTTCGGAAGATCGCCGATACGTTACAGGCTCTTTACGAGGGACGGATACAAAGACCGAATCGCGAAGTAGAGGCGGACGGATCGTATAACGCGTGGAGGATTCTAGAGATACGCGCTCAGGATCTCGTCTCGAATATCGATTGGCTTACGTGTAAGAAGTTTATGATGAACGTTCCGCCGCAAAACGGTAAGACTCGAACGCTCGTAAACTTCTCTACGTGGGTATTCGGAAAGAACCCGAAGGAGAAAATAATTACCGGCTCGTATAACGACGCGACGGCTTCGGATTTCTCCCGCTATACGCGCGACGCGATCTCTACTTACTCGATCGATCCAGACTCGATAGTTTACTCAGATATTTTTCCGGCCACGAAGATTAAACGCGGTAACGCCGGTTTCGAGAAATGGGCACTCGAAGGATCACACTTCTCTTATCTAGGCGTCGGCGTCGGAGGGTCTGTTACTTCGAAAGGCGGATCTATCCTCATCGTAGACGATCCGGTAAAGAACGCTGAGGAGGCGTTAAACGAAAACGCGCTAGAAAAAATTTGGCTTTGGTATTCTTCGACCTTCTCTTCTCGCGTAGCGGCGGTAGACGGAGAGCCGATCGAGATCCTTAATATGACTCGTTGGTCCGATATGGACCCGTGCGGTCGTATCCTAGAATCCGCCGGAGCGAAGAATTGGTACGTACTTAAACTTAAGGCGTACGACGAGGCGACCGATTCGATGCTTTGTCCGAAATTATTCTCTCGGAAACGATTCGAGGAACAGCGGTTACTCGTCTATTCGCAGATCTTTAACGCGAACTACTTACAGGAGACGATGCAGGAGACCGGAGCGTTATTCCCTCGCGCGGAACTTAACCGCTTCGATCTCGAAAAGTATAACGACGACGGAATTATCGGACGCCTCGGTTACGTAGACGTAGCGGATCAGGGCGACGATTCGCTATCGTTCCCGACCGGTAGAATATTCCCCGATAAGATCCTTATCCGCGACGTTCTTTTCTCGGACGCGGGAGTAGAGTTTACGCTACCGGCTTGCGCCGCGTTAATCGAAGAGAATTCGCTAGACTATACGCGCGTAGAATCGAATAATCAGGGAAAACTATTTAAGCAACTTCTCGAAGAGTTGGTCGGTAAGGCGAAACTCCTAACGGCGGCGAACACTACGGCGAAGCATACGCGGATCGTAATTATCTCCGGCTTCGTAAAACGGTACTTCTACTTCCGAGAGGAGAAGGATATACCGGTCGGATCGGATTACGCGAAGTTTATGAAACAGTTTACATCGTATATGAAAGACGGATCATCGAAACACGACGACGCGCCGGACTCAATCGCAGGTCTCGCGAAATTAGTTCGTGCGATCTACCCAAAATATTTTAAGCCGACGAAAGCCGAGAAGGTAGAAGAAGCCGAGGCGGAGAAAGAATCGTAATTTTACCGCTATGCCGAAATGCGTTACCTGTAAATCCGAATCGTATAACGTTGTCGCGCCGTGTCGTTGCTGTCAGTTAGTAAACGGCGACTCTACTCCGAAAAAGGTTTTTTACTGCCGCGTCTGTAAAGTATATCTCTGCTCCGATTGCGAGACGCGTTATCTTAAACGGATCCTCGCCGCTGGTATTAACTCGCTTCGGAATCTACTTCCGTAAAAAAACTACCTTTATAAAAAATCTCTCTTTCCATGGCGTTAATCGATATGTTCGGTAAAGGTTTCCTCGAATACTTAGGCGGACCAGGTCGGGCGATCCTCGGCGATCGAAATCCAAAGTTTACGTACGGAACGCAGTATATGCCGATGCAGCAAGTAATCGTTCCGTTCGATTATTCCTTCGGCCAGTTAATGCGCGTCGCGCAGAACGTACCGCATTTAAATATCGCGATCTCGAAGGGAGCCGAAATGTTTTCGAACGTAATTATCGAACACGTAGATCGGAACGGAGAGGTAATCGAAGACTCGGACGTAATCGCGTTACTTAATCGCCCGAATCCTTTACAGTCTTTCGAGCAGTGGGCGTACGAATATTATATCTATAACGCGATCTACAATACGAATCTGATTTATAAGAACTACGGAACGCCGTCGCGTATTATCGAGCCGCTACCTTCGATTATCTGGAATCTTCCGGTAGGAATGATCGAGATAAAACTTACCGGTAAACTTTACGATCAGACGACGCGCGAAGGGATTATCGAAGGGTATAAGTTAATGTATCAAGAACGCGTATTTACCGCCGAAGAAGTAATACACGTTACCGAGGGAATATCCGCGAACGGAGGAATATCCGCGACGACGAGAATCGAAGGCTTACAGATGGCTCTTTCGAATATCGTCGCGATAATGAAGACCTTGAATATTATTACTACCGAGCGCGGACTGATCGGATTTATTTCTGCCGACGGATCTACTTCGGATACCGACGGAGCGTTACCGTTCGATACCGAGGAGAGAGAAAGAGCAGAGGCGGATTACAAGAAAAATTACGGAGTAGACGGAAAGAACGGTCACGTAACGTTTACGTCCGCTAAAATAAAATGGACTCCGATGACCTTCGACGTAAAGCAACTTATGCTGCACGAAGGCTTGGAAGATTCTTTCAATCAAATTCTAGGAGCGTACGGACTCGATCGCCGGATATTTCCGAAATCGATTCTCGCTAACGGAGCGTTAACGGAAGGATCGGGAGTAATCGACGGGCTAAAGGCAACGTATCAAAATACGATGCAGCCGTTCGCCGACAAATGTTGCGGCCAGCTTACGAAAGATTTCCGTCTCCGCGAAAGACCGGACGGCGGTTATCTCCGCGCTCGATTCGATCTCCCTTGTATGAAAGACGACGAATTAAAAGAGGCGCAGGCGGATCTCGCGTTTACGCAACGGAACCAAATTCTTTATCAATCGAATCTTATCGACGCTCAATCGTGGGCGGACGAAGAAGAGATAAAACTTACCGGAGGAGCGACGAAGTACGAACCGCCGGTAGTAAATCCTAACCCTAGTTTCGGAGGAAACAAATAAATGAAAAACGAATTCAAAAACTTCTGCGATCTCGAACTTAAAGAGCGAGACGACTCGAAAGGTATCGTAACGTTTTACTATTCGCAATTTAATACGAAGGATCTTAACGGCGATATAGTTCTCCCGACTGCGTTTACGAAAACCGTTTCCGAGAGGAAAGCGAAGATCTATCATAATATTAATCACGACGAAAATAAATGCGTCGGTAATCCCGTAGAGTTCGGTCAGGACGATAACGGAGCGTGGGTACGTTCGCAGTTAGCGTTAGATCAAGAGGACGGTAAAGACGCGTTCGCGAAGTATAAAGCCGGAATGATTAAGGGTCACTCGATGGAGTTTAAGACGATAAAGAAAACGATGGATACGTCGCGTCAGGCGCGATTACTTAACGAAGTTCTTCTCTGGGGCGTAACCTCTATGACGACGATCCCCGCGAACTACGGAGCCGAACTTATTTCGCTTAAGGGACTCGCCGACGTCGCTACGGAAATGAAACGTCTTAACGATTTCCTCCGTACCGCCGATATAAGCGATAAATGCGGAGAAGAGGTTTTAGCCGAGTATAAGAAGCTGCAAGATTATTTCTCGGAGAAAAAGAATATCCTTTTCAAGGACGCCGGTATTATCCACTGCGAAAAATGCATGAAGGTTTACGATCGATCGAAAGAAGGTAAATGTCCGAACTGCGGCCAGTACGTAAATAAGGCTCCGGCTACGGATCCGATCGACTATTCGGCACTTACCGCTATGTTTGTTAATAAATAGAAATAACTTTCGGTTAACCGGTTCGCTTCGATTTCGGTTAACCGACTCGGTTAACCGTTTCGTGTTCACGTCGGTTAAGGGTCGGTTAGAAAACAGGTCGAAAAACGTGGACATTTAGTGAACATTTCGTTACTTATTACCTGTTAATAAAGCGGTTAATTTCGCGCAACGTACCGTAAACAGTGGATCGTAGTCGGTTAATCGATTCGGTTAAGCGGTAGGTTAACCGCGATCGAACACGTTCGGTTAGAATTCGCCATATATATGTTATTACTTAGTATTAATATATGCTTTTGAAAAAGGGAGTCTGAGGGAAAAAACTTTTTCACCAATTTTTTTAATCGGAAATCTTTTCTACTTTCGCCGGTAATCACTCCTCCCAGTACTACAGCCGCCCACGCTAGGCACTGTTTCCGAAACGAGAAGCCGATAAAGATCCGAGTAGCGACGTAGCTACCGGTAAACGGAAACACGAACTCAAAAAACTTTTCAGTAATGAAACGAACTATCTTCCCTTCTTTCCACCAGAAATCGTGGACGGAACATAAAGCGAAATCAAATTCGCGCCTCGTAAAAATTTTCTCGGTAATTCTTTTCGCCTTTACTTTCCTCGTACTCGGCGGAACGTTCGAACCGAAACACTCGACCGGTATGGCCGGAACAGCAGCTCTCGCGTTCGCTCCGGTTCTTTTCGTTAACCGCCGGAAGAATTTCCGCGCGACGTTCGTAAACGAAGAAAGTGAAGACGAGCGTAAAACTCGCGTCGAAAAAGAACAGAAAGAATTTCTCGGAAAAGTAACCGCAGAATTCGAAGCGATCCTCGAAAAGAAGGGTCTTAACAAACTTAAGCCGGACGAAATTCCGACGGAGTTTAAGGCCATAAAAGACGAACTCGAAAAACTTTCTAAGTCTACAGCGACCGCCGAACTTACCGAACTTAAAAAACTCGTCGTAGCGCAGGGACTCGAAATTAAGGCTCTCGCCGAGAAGCCGAAAGATCGCGAGTATAAATCGCTTAAGCACGAACTTACCGAAAAGCTGATCGAGAAAAAATCGGTTTTCGAACAAGCGTACGCAGACAAAGAATTCAAAGCCGGTGCGATTAAAATCGAGTTAAAGTCGGTAGTAACAGAGATGGATTCGACTACGATCGGAGCCGGCTCGACTAACTACTCTCTTACCGCCTTTACCGGTATTATATCGAAGATCCGTAAACGTATTACCGTTTACCTCGGTCTCGTTTCTAGCGGAACGATCTCAGCTCCTAACGCCTACTGGATCGAAGAAACTACCGAAGCCGGCGATCCGATATTTATCGGCGAAGGAGATACTAAGACTCAGCTCTCGGTACTCTACGTAGAGAAATCGGCTCCGGTACGTAAGATCGCAGTTTACGGTAAAATGTCCTGGGAGTGGATGAAAGATCTTTCCCAACTTGTCGCGTACTTCCAGAATAACCTTCTCCGCCGTCTCGACATCGCTACGGAGGACCAGCTTATTTCCGGCGACGGAATGGGGAACAACCTTCAGGGAATTTACCTCCACGCTACTCCATTCGCGGCAGGATCGTTGCTTAATACGATTACAGACGCGAACGAGTTCGACGTAATTATCGCTCTCGCGAATCAGGTTAAAAAGGCGTTCGGCCAAGCATCGGCGATCATGGTTAATCCTGATACCGGCGCGGCGATGCGTACCGCGAAAACTTCTCTCGGCCAACCGGTAATGGGAATGTACGGAGTAACGAATTCCGAAGAACTCGTAGTTAACGGAGTCCGCGTTATCGAAACAATGGCTATCGACGCCGGAGATTTCGTAGGCGGAGATCTCGCCGTAATGAACGTTCTATTCGCCGACGGTCTTACTATCCGTATCGGAGAAACCGGAAACGACTTGATCCAGAACCTTAAAACGATCGTCCTCGAACAACGTCTCGTGCAGTTCGAATCGGCGAACGATTATAAGCTGATCGTTAACGGTACGATGGCGAATGCGAAAGCACAACTCGACAAAGACGTATCGAGTTAATAGATAAAAACCACCCGACGGCTAGAGGAAATGCCTGCCTCATGCGCTCCGATAGAAATATCGGGGCGTTTTTTTATTCCGAAAATAGTTCTTACTATTACGCCGTGAGGCATCCTAAACGTTAACGACTATACGATTCCCTCCTCGCCTTCCAGCGCGTTTGCCTCACCTCGAACGCCGGATACGAGGTAGGGGATCACCCATACGAAAAAGATGGAAGACAAGACCGAAGAAATATCCGCTGGCCACCTCGTTCGCTGTATTACAGACGGCTACGAACGCGCTCCGAAAGAGTTTAAGGAAATACTTAAGGACGGATACCCGAATAAAGACGCGCTCTATACCGTTCGGAAAGTAAAGGACGACGGATCGATACTTCTCGAAGAGATCGTAAACCCGACGCACGAATCCTGTGGCGGAGAAGAGCCGTCGTTTCCGGCGAAGAACTTTAAAATCGAGAAGCGATGAACACGAAAAAGGTTCTCCATTTCGCGATCGTTCAAAAGTTCGGACTCGAAATAAGACCGGAAGAATATAAGCGGTTTTCCTGCGATCCGTCGTTTACTTTTTACCGCCTCGAAACCGAGGTCGAGAAAGATCGATCATTTACTTTCTTCGTTACTAACTACGATCCTCGCGGAGAAGATAAGGGTGGATATAAAGGCGGTATCCTACCGGAGAATATTTGGTGTCTCTTTACTTTCCTAAAAGGAAAGAAGGCGATAATATTTCTCTCCGCCGAAATGCTCCGCGAAGGAAAAATAGAATGGTTACAGGAAGAGATGGTAAAAATGTTTAAGCGACTTCAATAGTTTATGGACGTAGTAATTCCACTCGGTCGAGGATCTTCGTGGGGCGATAACGAACTCCGCTACTCGTTACGATCGCTCGTTAAATTCGCTTCGAATATCGGGCGCGTTATTATCGTCGGCGAATGTCCGACGTGGGCGCAGAACGTCGTACACGTTACGCGCGGAGAACCGACGAATAGAAACCACGAGCATAATATTTTCGAAAACCTTCTCGCGGCGGCGGAGTCGAATATCGTTTCGGAAAACTTTCTAGCGTGGCAAGACGATTATTTTTTACTCGATAAGATCGACGTAGATACGTATCCGTATTACTACGACGTCGAACTAGCGAAGAGAGTAGCGGCGCGGCATCGTTACGACGGCTACGCGATCTCTCTAGATAATTCCCGAAAGGAATTAGAGGCGAACGGATTTCCGTCTATGTGTTTCGATATTCATTGCCCGATTCGTTATAATAAAGCGAAGTTTATCGAATACGTAGCCGCGAAAGATTGGACCGTCGGTAACGGATTCGTAATAAAATCTCTATACGGAAATCGCGTCGACGCCTCGGAGAAGAAACAGATGAAGGATCTTAAGTTAAACTTGGTCCAGAACCGGATCGTACTCGAACACCAGTTACGCGGACGCCATATCTTTTCGATCTCGGATAAGGCTCTCTCGGAAACCCTTAAGAAATTCCTATACGAAACGTACCCAGAAAAATCAATCTACGAGAAATAATGTCACACGAATCGCTAGGTAAGTCAGACGAATGGTATACTCCGAAATATATTTTCGACGCGTTAGAATGTGAATTCGATATAGATGCGGCGGCTCCGGTCGATCGTACTTTTTGTCACGTTCCGGCTAAAAGGTATATTACGGAATTGTCTCTCTCTCTCTCTTGGAACGGCTTCGTCTGGCTTAATCCCCCATTCGAAGGAAGAAACGATAAAAAACTTTGGTTAGAAAAAATGGCTTTTCACGGAAACGGAATAGTATTAACTCCAGATCGATCTAGTACCGATTGGTGGCAAGATGCGGCAAAGAAATCGAACGCTCTGCTAATGGTAAGAAAAAAGATTCAATTTATTAGACCGGACGGATCTCTAGGATTATCGCCTAGTAATGGAACGACATTATTTGCGTACGGAGATCAAGCAGTATTCTCATTACGTAGAGCAGAAAAAAATAATCTCGGAATTACTCTTATAAAATAAATCGAAATGAAAACCGAAGATCCTAATATCGAACGCGATTCTCTCGCGTATAGAAAACTAATTGGATGGGTAGTCTTCGTAGCTATCTTTATCTTATCGTTATCAGTATTCGTAGCGTATCGAACGGCTCCGCGATTTCTAGAGTCCGATTACTCTCGCGATACGATTTTCGTAAAGCCGGATAATACGCTTCAAGAAAATATCGCTACGCCAAATCCGGCGTTCGATTCCTGTATAAGCGCGATCAAAGCGAAATATAATCGTAAACACCCGAAGAAATGAAAGCAGTAATCGATATAGAGACAGGAGGATTTAACCGGAAGAAAAACGCGATCGCGGAGATCGGAGTAATAATTATCGACGAGAATCGTAACCCGATCGTCTCGAAGGCTTGGCTCGTAAAGCCGTACGGAAAAACTTACGAATTAAAGGCTCTCGAAGTAAATTCTATTTCGGTAGAACAACTCGAAAAAGAAGGATCCGACTTTAAGGTAATCGCGACCTACTTAAAAGATCTATTCGAGACGTATAAGATCGAGGATTATATCGGCCATAACTTATGGTCGTTCGATATTCCGTTCCTGCAAGAATTTTTCGCAGACGCTAAAGTACCGCACGAGTTTAAACGTGCGATCGATACCTTCGTTATCGCGAAGAAAAAATATAACGAGTGTAGCCTTTCATCACTTTGTAAAAGATTCGCGATAGAAAAAACGCCTAACCACCGCGCCTTATCGGATTGTTTCGCTACTTTAGAACTCTATAAAAAATTAGTTCTTCGATGAATATTAAATACCTTCTCGCGAATCGCTTAGTACGAAACGAACACGCTTATATCGTAGGTAAAGGCGTATCGCTACGTAATTTATCTGAGACGCACTTTCCGAAACCGACCGGTAATATTATCGCTATTAACGAAGCGATCGTAGCGTTAGAAAGACTTATCGGATTACCTAATAATATTTTCTCGATGCAGAAAGACGGAGCGAGTCCGTATCATAGAAACGAATGCCAATGCGCGTTACTCGGACATTCTATTTGTCCGCACGCGATGGTACGTCCCGCTTGGCCGAATACGATATTACTTACCCACGAATTGGAATCGTCCGATTGCATGCTAGATCATTTCCCGCGTTATACTTTTAATAATGAAAGCTATGGACTTCGATGGTATTCTCCCTCGGTAATATCGGCTCTTAAGATCGCGAAGCAACTAGGGGCTAAAAACGTAACGATGATCGCCTTCGATTCTTTTACGAGCGGAGAACATTTAACGTATAATCCGGCGCAGGAGATAAACGTAACGACGTCGAATTATTCTTGTCAACACGAAGCGATGCTCGAAGAATTAAAGACCTTCGAATCATTCGAATTTATTACTCCGAAAGAAGAGGATAGAAAAAAAGTCGAGATCTCGGTAGATCAGATTTATCTCTCGAAAGAGGAATTAAAAGAAAGGGGGATCTCCGAATGAAGACGCTAATTCTTACCGCAAACTTCGGAGGATTCGATACGCCGAAAACGATCTTACCTCAGTCGTGTTCTTCCGACTTTCTTTCGTTTACCGAGAAAAATTCTCCGTTTCCTTTTACGTCGCTCGACGATCGTATGAAGGCGAAATATTTTAAGATCCAAACGCATAAATTATTTCCCGACTACGACGCATATATCTGGATTGACTCAGCGTTTCAAATAAAATCGCCGCTCTTCGCGAATAGAATGCTCGCCGAACTCGCCGGTTACGACGTCGCGGTTACGAAGCATCCAGAACGGTCGTGTATTTATACCGAGACCGAATTCGTAATGCGTGGACTTATCTCGAAACAAGCGTATTTTATGAAACGATATTCGACTAGTCGGATAAACGAGGAACGGAATTATTACGAATCGATCGGCTATCCGAAAGAGAACGGCTTATATGCCTGCGGACTTTTCGCCCGTTGGAATAATCCGCGCGTAAATTCTTTTTTCGATACGTGGTGGGACGCGACCTTACGATGGTCCGTTTTCGATCAACTCTCGTTTCCGGTACTAGCCTATAAAAACGGAATCGACGTAAAGCCGATCGTCTTCGATAATTATCGAGCGAATACGTTTTATGAAATAATCCGACACGCGAAATGAACCTTACCGAATCGATAAATAAATTCCGTACCGAGATTCCGATGATTACCGTCGTAGAGGAGGAAGAAGTTTTTAACGACTGGCGAGATCCGTTTATAGAATTCCGTACGCGGCGGAGGCATATCGTACGCGCGATTCGGGCGCACGAATTACATTGGATTACCAAACCGAAAAATAAATCTATTCACGAACCGGCTTTATGAGCGTATCTATCTGCGTACCGACATTCGAACAGTACGGCTTCGGAGCGAAGCACGTAACGGATCTTCTCGATTCGATCGTAAAACAAAAAGGATCTTTCGAGGTAATTATTTCCGATAACTCCGCGAACGACGAGATCTTCGACGTCGTAAAAAGGTATTTCGATAAGTTCGAGATCCGCTACTATAAGAATCCGAAAAGAGGGATTTCGAATAATACGAACTTCGCGATCGATCAGGCGCGGTACGACAAAATAAAGCCGATCTATATGGACGATATTCTCGTCGGAGAATATGCGATCGCCGAATTTTCTGAAGCCCTTAACCGATCGGCGTGGGCTATTTCCGATTCGTATAAAATTACAGCGACCGGCTATAAGGTAAAGCAGAAAGTACCGTACTGGCGCGACGAAGTAATTCAGGGATTTAATTCGATCGGTATGCCTTCCGTCGTAGCCTTTCGCCGGAACGATATTCGCTTCGATCCGAAACTCGTTACTCTTCTCGACTGCGAGTTTTATTGGCTCCTCCGCGAACGATACGGAGATCCAGAATTTATACGGAAGCCGATCGTCGGCCAACGGTATCACGAGAACTCGACGAGTAGTAAGCAGGTTAACCGGAGGATCGAGGAATTCGAATACCTGAAAGAAAAGCACCCGAAAATAAAATCTATATTTACCGAATGATCCTCGTTACCCTCGACTCTTTTATCGGTAAATACGCCCTCGCGCGTACGGACGATACCGATCCGACGTTACAGACTTATATCGATACGTACGAGAAATCGTATATCCTTCGGCTTCTAGGAGTAGAGTTAGGAAAAATAGTTATCGACGAACTCGTAAATCATACCGGTTCCGGCTCCGACGGTCTCGATCCGAGAATAGAGGCGATCGTAAACGCGTTCGAGGAACAGGATTCGACCGGAGCGTTTATCGACTGGAATACCGGCCAGCAACAGATTTTCCAATCGCTCGGACTTAAGGATCTTCTTACGGCTCTTATCTTTTTTCATTACGTTCACGAAGAGCAGGTACAACACGGACAGAGCGGCGTAGCGATTTACATAGGAGAGACTTTAAGCGTTCTTAAGCCGCGCGAAGCGATTCGTCTCGCGGAACGTAAATGGAACTCGGCGTTAAAATCGGTAGACGCTATACAGTGGTATTGCAAATTTTTTAAGCCTGACGAGTATCCAGAATTTAAGGGACTCGAAATAAGATCTCAAAATAATTCGACCTTCTAATGTACGGATACTACGATGGAACGTTCGCCCAATTTATTTCCGAACTTGAAAAGGTTTACGGACAAAAAATAGAAATTCTATGAGCCCGATAACTAGAGTAATTTTTACATACGTATTTCTTACGTTAGCGATAGTTTTTCTATTCGCGTTCTCTTGGAAATTCGCGCTCGTAGTTGTATTTCTTCTTATCGCCGGATATTTTTATTCGCCGATCTCGGCAAAAAAAGAACCGGAGAAAAAACCGAAAACGAAATGAAAAAACTTATTAAAGCCTTCGGACGCGGAGTAATTAAAACGCTCCCTCTCGGATCCGCCGTAGTAGAAACGGCGCAGAACTTAAAGGCGTCGAAAGAAAACGCTACGAATATTTCGAATACGAAACTCCCGCATTCGTGGGTATCGATCGTATCTCAAATTCTCGTATGGGGCGTTCTCGCGTACGCGTTTTATCACGGAACGATTTCCGTAGATCAGATCATTAATTACCTGAAATAATGCGCCGCCTTCTTATCGTATTTCTCGGACTCTCGTTTTTCTCTTGTAAAAAAGAAGACGATCAACTCTCTTCGAAGCGCGTAGATATTCGCTACTCGGTTACGGCGAATCATTTACCGATAGGAGCTGGTATCGAACGATGGAAAACTATCGGAACGGAAACAGATTTTACCGATACCGTTTTCGTTTCTTTGAGCGATCGAACGATAACGGAGACGATCTATTACGCTCAATGTCCCGAAGATTTAGTCTTCGGAGCGCGGATCCTTAACGATACTCTTTCGGCGGATTCTCTTTACGTAGAAATTTTCGTTAACGGAAATCTATACGCGCGAGGAGATAAGATCGGGAAAGCGTTTTACTATCGATCGGAAATAACGACTCAAATTAACTGGTAATGATCTATCGCGTTTCCGTAGTCGATATTATAGGAATGATCGTAGCCGCGATGCGTTTCCCGATGGAAATTAATTCCGTCGTCGAGACCGCTCCGAATACGTATCTCTTAAACGTCTGCGACGTACGTCACGCCCAAAAAGGATTTACCGTAACGATCGATAACGTAAACTATAAGATCCTCTCGGTAAATTTTCCGAACGAAATCGTAGTTACTGGACCGTCGATTATTACGGCGACGACTTTCGAGTTATACGCTCCGAAGTATTTCCACGGAACGCCGCTCTCGATGAACGTCGAACTCGATAAGAAAAAACAGGCGACCGATAAGACGCCGATGATCTGGCTTAAGGAGCAGTTTACCGAGGATATAGATCCGAATACGATCGACCCTTTCGATCGCGATATTTCCTTCGAGATCTTCTTTCTCTCTACCGGTAATCGAAAAGATTGGACTACCGATAAGGCTTACGAGTTCGGGATCGATCCGATGTCGCGTCTACAACAAGCGTTCGAGGCTCAATTAATGTCGATGATCAATCTATTTATGACCGAGGAGCCGTTCCATTTTAAACTCGCAAACTATCACCAGTTCGGAGTTTATATCGTAAATAAAGGGATGCCCGAAGCCCTCTGGGTCGATGATCTCGCCGGAGTCGGTATGACCGTCCCGTCGCTTAAAGTTTATAGCGATGGACTTTGTAAAGATAATTGCGGCGAATAGAAAAACTTTTTTACCTTCGTAACTCTAAACCGAAAAATAAATGAAAAAATCGATATTCTACGGAGCGCGTAAGTTCCGTATCGCCGCAGGGATTTTCTGCCTCGCTCTCTTTACTTCTTCCGGTTGTATCGCTTGCGATTGCGACGGTGGTATTTCGAATACCGGAGCCGATTGTTCAAAAGTTTTCCGCGATACTATCGGTCTTGACTTTATGCCGATGACCGCTAACGACGGAACCGAAAACGGAATCGACGTAACCGGAGCGACTACGATCAATAAAACGCTCTTCGACGATATGATCAATAATACCGATCCGTCGAAACGTCTTTATCCGATCGCTTCGGATAACGGGCTTAAGGACGTCGAACAGGTACGCGCGGCGATCGTTACGCGTACGTTTACGGACGGCGACGACGAGTTTATCCGTCAGGGTACGAAATCGTTTAAGGGATGGATTACCGGTCGTTATGCTACTCCGCAGTACGCGGCGAAACTCGAATCGATTCGTTGCGCCGATATGGGCGTATACAAAACAGATCGCGGGTATAATTATATCGGAGCGATCTCCGCCGACGGCTCGAAACTTGTGCCGATCAGAGTTACGGCAGGAAGTTTTTACGCTACCTATATGGAAGCTACGCCGGATAAGAATAACGCGTATATTGAGATCGGCTTTAATTTCTCTCCTTCGGAACTCGATGGCCGCCTGAGAATGATCGCCTGCTCCGAATTCGTAAACTATAAACCGAATATGAATCGAGGACTCGTCGACGTTTGCGGATTGGTTTCCGAGATTACCGATTCTTCTTTCGTTATCCAACTTCAGACCGACCAGGGAACCCCTCTTAACCCACTTACGGTTAAGAATCTCGCTCAGGCAGACTTCTCGCTCCATAACGATACTACTAACGCTGACGTTCCTATTACGTCTTTCGACGAAGATCCTGCCGGTACGTACGCTATCGGATTCGCGGCTCAAAACGACGGAGACGAACTTACGTTAACGATCGCGCATAACGGCTACGACTTTACCTGCGTCTCCGATACTCCGATCGTAACCCCGATGTCATAAGAATTTTTCCCGCGTATCCTTCTCCGCTCCCTGCCGGATCCCGATGCCTAAAAAACGTCGGGATTCTTTTTTACCTTCGTAATATGGCCGTACGTTTAAACGCTCTTCGAAAAATAGCGACCGCGTTTAAGAAACTCGATCCGAATAAACTTATAAAGAGAACACTCGACAATACGTCGATACAGCAGGATATAGTAGACCTTAATAGGATCGATCAGTTATACGAGAAAGGAATTACAGCCGACGGCGTATCGTTAGGAGAATACTCGGCGAGGACGATAGAAGGAACGGATCTTTACGCCGGTAAAAAAGCGAAGGGGCAGAGATACGATCATATTACGTTAAACGATACAGGAGAATTTTACGAGACCTTCGCGTTCGAAAACGAAAACGGACGATTTATTATTACCGCGAATACGCTTAAGCCGGACGTAGATCTTCTTACTTACGGAAATATCCTCGGTCTTACCGAGAAAAATAAATACGTCGTCGCCGGTTGGATACGAGTACCTTTGATCGGCGAAATAAAAAAATTCGTTCTACGATGAATTCCGCTCTCTATCGTTCTATCGAAGAACTCCCGATCTATAACTGGAACGCTATCCAAGAAAAAAGCGATTATACTTACCTGCGTCGGAATCGCGTTAACTCGAAATGTACAGCGAATAATTACGCCGTCCTTCGTAGACTCTACGATAAAATTTTTTCCGAATACGTCGATACATTTGGATTCTCGAAGGAGTTTCTAGCCGTAATGGAAAAGAAACGATCGATCGCTCTTCTTAAAATCGAATTTATCGAGAACGGAGATCTCGCGTTACAAACTATTATCGAGATCGCCGAATTAGAACTCGCCGAAATAGAATCTAGATTTACCGGTAAAGGATCGTTCTGGAACTTAAAAGCGACGATCGAAAAATTAGTCGGGTTTCGGATCGACGCGAAGACCGTAACGGTAGTCGAATTCTACTCGTATATCGAGAACCTGAAAAGTCAGGGTAAATTGCGTTAATTTTACTACGATGTCCGACTCGAATCCTATTCAGTATTCCGACCTTATCGCTAACGGTACGTTCGAAAAGATCGCCGAAAGAGCCGATATGTTATTGGAGCATTTTAAGGCTCTCGAATCGGGAATAAAATCCGCCGTCGCTCCTCTCGGTACGAAATTTAAGGAACCGATTACGGACGTAAAAGGATTAAAGGACCAGTCGGCGGCGATCGAAAAAACGAATGCGGCGTATCAGGCACAAATAAACGTCCTGAAAGAAAAAGCAAAAATCGAAAAAGATTTAATACTCTTTAAGAATAAATTAAAAAAGCAAAATAAAGAAGAAGCCGACGCGATGCGCGCGAAAGCGGCGGAAGAAAAAAAGGCGAACGCGCAGACGAGAGAACAGATCGCGTTAGCGAAGGCGAACGAAAAAGTACAGAGATCAGAAGCCGGATCATATAACGAACTTTCCGCGAAACTATATATCGTTTCTCAACGATGGAAAAAAATATCGGCAGATCATCGAGAGAATTCGGCAACCGGAAAACTTCTCGCGGCGACGAAACTAGATCTTACGAATAAATTAAAGGCTCTCGACGCGACGACCGGCGTACACGTTCGTAACGTCGGAAATTATACCGGCGCGATTATTAAACTTCAAAAAGGTCTAGGAGGATTAACCGGTTTACTCGGAACGCTCGGCGAAATGCTCGGATTCGATACCGAGAAAATGGATTTGCTTATTAACGCTTCTCACGAGTTAATAAAAACATCGAAGGAATTACACCACGTTACGGAATTAGGAGAGGTCGGAGAAAAATTACACGGAGAAGCGATAGCGGAAACTACGACGGCGACCGAAGCGGAAACCGTAGCTACCGAAACAAATATTACTGCGACTGAGGGAGCGACCGCCGCGACCGCCGAATTAACGACGGCGACCGAAGCGCAGACCGTGGCCCAAGAAGAATTAAACGTAGCCGAAGACGCGAATCCGATCGGATTAATAATCGGTGCCGTAGTCGGACTCGGTGCGGCTCTCTACGGTCTTAACGAATATCTTACGTCATCTTCAGCCGAAACGAAAAAACTTGCGAGAGAGAATCGATTACTTAACGAAGAATACGAAGAATCGAAACGCGTAACGGATAATTTAGTAAAAGTTCAGGAGTCGGAAGTAACGTTAATGAAGGCTCAGGGCGTTCCTCTCGAAACTATTCGAAAAAAGGAACACGAGATTAACGCCGAGAAAGAAAAGTCGTTATTAAATAATATCGCGACGATCAAATCGAATATTCAACTGGATATTTCGAAGTATAAAGACATACAGGCGAATGATTCTATTTACGAAAGTCTTTTAAGAGTTTCGGAGCAGACGTTTCGAAATTTAGGACTCGATGATCTAGCCGACGACGCGGCGGCGGTCTTAGCGGCCAATAAAAAACAGAGGAGCCAAGAGGTAATCGAGGATTATCAAAAACAAGCCGATGCGTTAGCACAAGCACAAGCGGATTGGAACGATCTTAAAGCGGCGGAACTAGAACAGGATAAGGATATAACGGATCAGGAAATTAAGAACGCTGACGATCGGATTAAGAAATTAAAAGATCAGGCACAAGCGGAGCAGGATCTTCTCGACGTAGAAGCGGATCGATTAATAAAAGAAATGGAGATGCAGAATCAACTCGACGACGAAATGACGTCGGCGAACGAGCAGGCTATCCGAAAATTAAAAGCGCAGAGAGACGAGGACGCGATCGCGAGACAGCAGGAATTAGATGACGAATTAATTTCTCAGGACCAGTATAACGAGGATATTCTTTCTCTAGATACTCGACTCGCCGACGATATTAGAAAAGTTTACGCCGATGCGGCGGCTGACGATCAGGCGGCGATGGACGCCGAAGCTGACGCGCAGATAAAAGCGTGGCAGGACGAAGAAGCCGCGTTACAGGATCTATCGGACGCGAGAGCGAAAGCATACGACGATGAACTAACGCAGATAAATGATATTTCGAAAGCGTTCGAAAAAGGATTAGACGATAGATTATCGTTACAAAAAGACGCGTTAAAATCACAGACCGATTTAATAGAATCGGAAATGACGACTCAGACAACGTTATTTTCTCAGGGTCTCGATAATACGCTCGACTATACTAAACGCGCTCGTGAAGAAGCAGTAGAACAGGATTTAAAACTAGAACGTAAAGCGGCGAAACAAAAGAAGGGAGCGCAGTTAGCGGAGGCGTATATCTCGTTCGTACAATCGTATCTAAAAGCCGGTAAAGATGCGAAAACGGCTACCGTAGAAGCGTTCGCCGAGACGATGATCGTCGAAGGAGTATCGACCGCGATCTCCGGTAAGTATAAAGA
>Ga0310811_10003359_pt1 | contig 20101 bp, 16 predicted proteins | sample YCmetagenome_FD_207642 | JGI IMG/M metagenome (GOLD analysis project Ga0310811, IMG submission 207642) | Soil microbial communities from experimental microcosm in Duke University, North Carolina, United States - YC | ecosystem: Engineered > Artificial ecosystem > Soil microcosm > Unclassified ...
AGCGGGATCCGGCGAGCCGTCCGTTCCTGGAGGTCGGCCAGCGCCGGGAATTGCGCGAGCGCGCGGGCGTAGCGCTCGTCGCGTTGCTCGCCGGTCAAGGGCACTGCTTTCGCCTCGTAGGTCTCGGTTCCGAGTTCGACGGTGACCCGCGGATCGGCCAGGATGTTGTGGTACCAGGCGGGATGCCGGTCGCTGCCGCCGTTGCCGGCGAAGATCAGCACGTGGTCGCCATCGTCGAGGTAGACCACCGGGCTGGTCCGGCGATGGCCGGTCCTGGCTCCGGTGTGCGTCAGCAGCAAGAGCGGTATGCCCTCGAAGCTGCCGCCGACGACGCCGCCGCGGGCGCGGAACTCGTCGACGATCGGTTGGTTGCGTTCGGTGACCTCGGGTTCGCCCATGCGAAGATTCCTTCCATACGGGATTCAGCTGCGGGTAGAAGTAATCAGGGGAGTTCTCGCGATGTCAAAGGTTGTGGAGGTGGACGACGGCGTCCGGAAGCTGCTGCTGCTCATGCCCCGCCTGTTCGGGCGGCTCAAGCGACGGCCGGTGCCGGCGGGTTTCCGGTCGCTTTCGCTGACTCCCCGGCACTTTTCGCTGCTGTCGTATCTGCTTTTCGACGGACCGCTGGGCGTCACCGAACTCGCCGCGCGCCTGGAGGTCGCGCCGACGACGGTCAGCCTGATGGTCGGTGAGCTGAGCCGCCGGGGCATCCTCGAACGGCGGAACGACGAAGCCGATCGCCGCCGCACCATCGTCGCGATTTCCGAGGCGCACCGCGCGGGCGCGCAGGACTGGCTGGCCCTGGGCGCGCAGGCGTGGCGCAAGGTGCTCACTCCCCTCACCCCCGACCAGCGGCGCCTGATCATCGAGACACTGGAAGCCTACGAACGCGAACTCGCGCACTGACCGGGCGTGCCCCGCGCGGGGATCCGGCGGCGCCGCTAGTCTGGTCCGCTGTGCGAGATGCGGAGCTGATCAGCGGGGGTCTGGCCGACGCGGGGCTGGCCCGGCGGCTCAAGGCCCTGGCCTGCACCGCGCCCCTGCACGACCTGGACGCGCGCAAGGCGAAGCTGGACTGGGCCGACGCGACCGTGTACCAGATGGCGGAGATCGCGCTGCACACGATCGACCAGGTCACCATCGCCATGGACTTCGACACCGGCGCCGGGCACGACGACGTGGTCCGCCGCCTCCAGCCGTTCATCGCCGCGCAGGCGCCCGGCCGCGCCGCCGCCGAGCACCTGCGGGTGGCCCGCTGGGTGCTGGACAACCTGATCAACGTGGGCACCGCGGACCGGGGTTTCCGGCGCGTCTACGGGAGTTTCGACGCGAGCGGCGCGTACCGGCGGCGCGCCTTCGACTTCAAGCTGCTCGTCGAGGTGGTCTCCCCCGACGGAGAGGTCTATCTGCGGGCCAGCGACGAGGCGATCACCGTGCTGGTCGGCGCGCTGGACACCGACGTCGAGTCCGCACAGATCGCGGCCGAGGTCAAACTGGAGAACCTGATCAGCCGGGGCCGCCTGACCGACGCCCGGCTCGCCGCGGAACAGGCCCGGTACCGGACCGTCCAGTACGGCGAGACGCTGCGCGCGCGGCTGGAGGCCACCCGCCGGGACGTGCGCTCCGTCGACTGGGCCGAGGAGATGCCGGCGCTGCTGGATTCGGCCCTGTCCCACATCGAGGCGAGGTTCCGCGCGGAGAACGCGATCCTGCGCAACATCACCAAGGCGCGCGACGAGTCCACCGACCCCGGTCACAAGCGCCGGGCGGCCGAACTGGTCGACATCGTCGGCGACTGCGTCAGCCGGCACACGCAGCTCCAGACGCGGCTTCAGGCCGCGGGCGCGATCTTCCGTGCGGAGCAGGACCGCCAGCAGTTCTCGGGGCCGCCGCGGCGGGCGACGGTGGACCTGTTCGGCCAGCTGCTGATGCCCAGCCTCGATCTCGCCCTGGCGGACGCCGTGGTGCCGGTCGAGCGGTTCTTCCACGCCGTGGCCGGGCTCGAGGTGCCCGCCGTGCCCGCGCTCCCGTCCCTGGTCTCGCTGCTGCTGCGCCCGGCGCCGGAGCGGGACCGGCTGGTCGGGGAGATCCCCGAACCGGAACTGGTTCCGGCCGAGACCACCAGCCGCTACAGCGACGAGCAATGGCGGCGGGCGGACGAGCTGCTGGCCCTGCGCGAGGGGCCGCGCCGGCTGTCCGGGCTGCTCGCCGAGGCACGCGGGTCGGACCCCGCACTGGCGCGTCTGGTCGCGCTGCGCGCGGTGCACTCGTACAGTCCGGAGGTCGGCGCGGCGCTCCGGCAGGGGGACGAGCACGCGCTGATCGCCGTGGACGACGGGACCGTGCTGGACGACGACGAGTTCGGCGGCGCGGACCTCGTGCTGGCCACGGCCGGGATCGAGCGGGACACGGGGTTCGGCGGGCCCGCCGGGGTGCGGCGGGCGCCCGAGGAAATGGAGGGGGCGTCATGAGCCGGCCGGTCACCAGTGGCGACGCGGAATCCGCGGCGCGGCTGATCTCGTTCGGCCTGCGGCCGAAACAGCTGCCGGGGCGCGACGTGGTGTATGCGGAGCTGGTCCGCCGCTATGGCGAGGACACCGGGTTCAAGCAGCTGACCAACTCGATCGCCGCCGGTCTCGGCCTGCTGATGCTGGATGTCAACACTCAGGCGGGGGCGGTGCTGGCCGCCGCGGACGAGTCGGTGTTCGAGATCAAGATGGACGGCTACGCGCGGCAGAGCAAGATCCGGGAGCGCCGCGACACCGAGAAGGTGTTGCACGGCCTGGTGCATCTGGCCACCGCCGCGCTCGGCTATCCGCGTCCCGACGATCTCGCGAACGACACCTACATCGGCCGCGTGAGTGTGGAGCAGGTCGACGGCGTCGTGCGGGAGGCGTGCCGGATCCTGGACGAGCGCGCGGCAAAGTCCGGGGACAACAACGACCCGCTGACCGAGGCGCCCGAACTCGAACACGCCTGGCGCGCCTACGCGCGGCGCCCGGCCGCCGCGGCGACGAAGGACGGCCGGCTCGCCCCCGACACCACCCGCGGCATGGTCTCCCGGGCGTTGCGGTTCCTGGCCGATCAGGGCTTCCTGGTCGCCGTCAGCACCGAACAGGGCGGGACGTACCGGACCACCCCGCGGTATCAGGTGCAGGTGCGGGAGCTGGCCGCGGACAGCGCCTTCGAGGAGTTGCTCGCGCTCGGGGTCGTCACGGTGGGGGACGGCGCGGGCAGCCTGGCCACGAGTGCCGCGGACACTTTGTGAACCCGGCCCACGTGGCCGGCGGGGGATGAGGACAGGGGAGAGATGTACGAGCTTTCGCGGGTGCGCCTGCATTCGGTCGGCCCGGCCGGTGCTCGGTACCAGGACGTGTTGCTGGACTTCAGCGGGGTGGGGGACCTCGTCCGGGCACCTGCCCAGGACGCGCTGTTCGGCGCCGGGATCCACCCCGGCGATCAGGGACCGCCCCGCCGCCCGTCCCCGGCGAGCGTGCTGTTCCTGGAAAACGGCGGCGGCAAGTCGGTACTGATCAAGCTGATCTTCTCGGTGATGCTGCCGGGACGGCGTCAGGTGGTCGGGACCACCAGTACCCGGGTACTGGAAAAGTTCGTGGGCGCCAAGGACGTCGCGCAGGTGGTGCTGGAGTGGCAGCACACCGGGACCGGGCAGCGGATCGTGACCGGCAAGGTCTCGGAATGGCGGGGACACGTGGTTTCCCACGACCCGGCGAACCTCGTCGACGCGTGGTTCTGCTTCCGGCCCAGCGAGGCGGTGTCGCTGGAGTCCTTGCCGTTCACCGCTGACGGCCGTCTGCTGACGATGTCCGCCTTCGCCGAGCGGCTCGAGGCGGCGCACCGGGCCGAGCCGGAATTGGAGCTGTCCTGGACGCGGCGCCAGCACGAGTGGACCGAGCGGCTGGACGCGCTCGGCCTGGACACCGAGCTGTTCCGGTACCAGCGCGCGATGAACGCGGGGGAGGGCGAGGCGGCCGACGCCTTCTCGTTCACCTCCGATGAAGCGTTCGTCGAATTCCTGCTCAGGGCCGTGCTCGCCGAGGACGATCCGCGCGACCTCGCCGACGTGGTGCAGGCCTACGCGGACAATCTCGGCAAGCGCGGGGAACTGATGGCCGAGCGGGATTTCGTCTCCGGCGCGCTCGATCTGCTCGCTCCGCTGGCCGACGAGGAGTCGCTGGCGGCCGCGTCGCGCAAGCTTGCCAGGGTCGCCCGTACGGACGCGGGAGCGCTCGCCGGGGCGGTGCTCGCGCGGCACACGCTGGAGTCGGACCGGATCGCCGGCCTTTCCGCTCGTCTCGACGAGGCCAGGGAGGCCGAGAAGCTCGCCGAAGGCGATCACCGCCGGCTCACCGCCGTGCTGACCGAGCTTCGCCGGGTCGTCGCCGGGCTGCGGCTGGCCGACGCGAGCGCGCACCGGGACCGGCTCGGCGCGGAACTGGCCGCGGCGCGCGCCGACGCGCACGCCTGGCGCGAGACGACGACCGTGCTCAACCACGTCGACGCGGTGCGCAGGGCGGCCGATTTCCGGGACCTGGTGGGGGAACGGGAGCAGACCGCGAAACCGGCGCTGACCGCCAAGAACGCGGCGGCGGCCGCGCTCGCCCGTGGTCTGCTCGCGCTGGCGCGCGATGCCGAGGAACAGGCCGACGCGGCCGAGCGCCGGGCCGCCAAAGTCCGCGACGAGGCTGCCGTGGCGCAGAACCGGCGTGACGAGGCGACCGGTATCGCGGCCAACCACCGCGCCGAGGTGGTCCAGCTGACCGCGCGGATCGACGAAGTGCGGGCTGCGATCACCCGGGCCGTCCGGGACGGCGTGCTCGATGACGGCACCCAGGTCCTGGCCGCCGCGCGGGAGTCGCGCACCCGCGCGGAGAACGCGGTGCGCGAACTGGCGGCACGGGAAAGCGAGGCGGAAGCCGTCGCCGAGGAACACGGCGAGGCACAGGCGGTGGCACACGCGGCGCAGCAGCGGGTCACCGCCGCGCGCAGCCTCGCCGACCGGGCCGAGGCGGAGCTGGCGCGGGCGCACCGGCGCGCGGACGAACTGGCCGCGCATCCGCGGCTCGGCGAACTGATCGGCGGTGACACCGTCCAGCCCGAGACGGACACTCCCGCGCTGCTGAACCGGTTGCGGGAAGCCAGGATGACCGCCGAACGCGAGCAGACGGCGTTGCGGGTGGCGGAGTCGGCCGACGAGCGCGCGCTCACCGCGCTGGGCAGCGGTGGGCTGCTGCCCGCGCCGCCCGAGGTGCAGGCCGCGCTCGACGTGCTGGAGCGGTCGGGGGTCACCGCGTGGTCCGGCTGGCGCTATTTGTCCACAATGGACATCGAGGAGCGGGAGCGGGTACTCGCCCGGGTGCCGCATCTTCTCGGTGGGGTACTGGTCAACGACGCGGCGCAGCTGCCCCGGGCGAAGCGGGCGTTGACCGAGGCCCGGTTGCTGCCCAGCGCGGTGCTGCCGGTCGGCACCACCGACGCCCTGCTCGGCGCCGGGACCGCGCCCGGCGTCGACTTCCTGGTCCCGCCGAACCCGGCGATGTTCGACGAGGACGCCGCCGACGCCGCGCGCCGGGAGATCCTCGACCGGCACGCCCGGCGGCGTAAGCGGCTCGACGCGATCGCCACCGCGATCGCGGACGACGCCGCACTGGAGTGGAAACTCGCGAGCTGGCGCGAGGACTTCCCGCCCGGTGCGCTCGCCAAGCTGGCCGAGGAAGCCGAAACGGCGGCCGGCCGGCTGGCGGAAGGCCGCCGGGAAACCGAAGCCGCCGAAGCACGGGTGGCCGATCTGGGTGCCCGGCGGGCCCGGCTGCGCGAGGTCGTTCCGCCGCTGCGCGCCGCGGTCCGGCTGGCCGACGAGCGGGCCCGGACGCTGGGCGAGCTGGCCGAACGCGTCGACCGGATCCCCCGGTGGACCGAAGCGGCCGACCGGGCGCGGGAGACCGTCGCCCAGGCCGAGGCGGAGGCCGGGCAGGCGGCGGCCCGGGCCGCCCGGTCGCGTGCGGAGGCCGCCGAAGAACAGCGCACCGCCGACGGTCACCGGCGCACGGTCAGCACCGCCCGCGCCGAGTTGGCCGAGGTGCCCGGCGGTGGCGCGGTGTCCGAAGTGGACCCGGTGCCGCGCGAGCCGGTGGACGCGCTGCGTCGCGCGTTCGCCTCGGCCGGTGCCGCCTACGCCAAGGTGGAGGTCGGCAGCGACCTGCGGGCGGAGCTGGAGCAGGCCGAGCATGCCGAGTCCGCGGCGCGGGCGGCGGTGGAAGCGCTGGAGGGACCGGTCCGGGAGCGGGCCGCGCGGCTGCTGGAGACCCCGGACGGGTCGGACGCCGCCACCCGGGCCGCGGCACAGGCACGCGCCGGGCGGGTGGCGAGCGCGCTGGAGGCCGAGTACTCCGAGGCGATCGGCCTGGTCGCCACCGGCAAGGCGGAGCTGGACCGGTTCCCGCGGCAGGCGGTGTCGCTGGACAGCCGTCCCCGCGACGCCGAGCACGGGCGCGAGCTGATCGACGAGGCCGCCGAGCAGGTGAGCAGCGCGCGCCGTACCGGCGAGCGTGCGCAGGCCCACCGCGCGGAAGCCGAGCGGGCACTGGAGAGCGCGAACGCCGCCGCGGCGGGTTTCCGGCTGCTGGCCGAGTCGATGGAGCACCTTGTCCCCCAAGGCGAACCGGCCGGCTCCGCGGTGTTCGACGGCGACGTCGAGTCCGCGCAGGCGCGCTATCGCAAGCTGAACTCCGCGCTGGCCGCGGCCGACTCGGCGGTGGACGAGGCGGAAAAGCGCGTCCGCGCGGCGGCCGACGCGCTGGCGCAGTACGCGACGGAAAAGCGGTTCGAAAAGCTGTCGAGCCCGGTCCGGCAGCAGATCATCTCGGTGCGCCGGGACAGCCTGCCCGCCGGTGCGGCCGGGTGGGCGGCCGCGCTGAGCCCCCGGCTGCGCACGCTCACCGGCGATCTCGCGCGGATCGACCGGCACCGCTCCGGGATCGTGGCCCGCCTGCAGGGCATGGTCGAGGGCGCACTGCGGACGCTGCGCTCCGCCCAGCGGCTTTCCCAGCTGCCGGAGGGGCTCGGCGACTGGTCCGGTCAGGAGTTCCTGCGCATCCGGTTCGCCGAGCCCGAGGATCCGGCGCTGACCGAGGCGCTGGGCCAGGTGATCGACGAGGCGGCGGCGGGGCGGACCGGCGACGGCCGGGAGCTGCGGCGGGACGGGATTTCCCTCCTCCTGCGCGGAGTCCGGGCCGCCGTGCCGAAGGGATTCCGGGTCGACCTGCTCAAGCCCGACTCGGTGCTGCGCACCGAGCGGCAGCGGATCTCCGAGATCCGTGACGTGTTCTCCGGCGGCCAGCAGCTCACCGCGGCGATCATCCTGTACTGCACGCTCGCCGCGTTGCGGGCCAACAACCGGGGTCGTCTGCGCAACCGGCATTCCGGGGTGCTGTTCCTGGACAACCCCATCGGCCGAGCGTCGGCCGGGTATCTGCTGGAACTGCAACGGGTCGTCGCGCACGCGCTGGGCGTCCAGCTGATCTACACGACGGGGCTGTTCGACGCGGCCGCACTGGCCGAGTTCCCGCTGATCATCCGCCTGCGCAACGACGCCGATCTGCGTGCCGGCCGCAAGTACCTCTCGGTGGACGCGACCGTCCACAAGCACCTGGCGGAACTCGGCGGACCGGACGGCACCGCCCGGCTGTCGGCCACCCGGTTGTTCCGGAAGCCCGGTTCGTGACGTTCGCCGAGGTTGGTGATTCACAGGCCATTTTCACGACTTTCTCAGTGAAAATTCGATCCCACCCGTTACTTTGGGAGTCGTTCACACACTGAGAGTTTCTTGCAGGGGGTTTGCGATGACGGCCCGGGTAGCCGGTGTCGAAGTGGAGTTCTCCGACGGATCGGGCGGCGCGAAAAAGCGTCGGCCGGCCGGAAAAATCGCGGCGGTGGCCGCCGTGGTGGTGGTCGCGCTGGCGGTCCGGTCGGTCTTCTTCGGATATGAGTCCGGAGATTACCGCGCCTACTTCCTGCCGTGGTACGACTTCATCGCGCAGAACGGCGGCTTCGCCGCGCTGAAGGACAATTTCAGCAATTACAACGTGCCGTACCTCTACCTGGTCGCGGCGCTCACCTACACGCCGATTCCGGCGTTGGTGGCGGTCAAGCTGATCCCGGTGTTCTTCGATCTGGTGTTGGGCTTTTTCACCTACCGGATCGTGGCGCTTCGCTATCCCGCCAGCTGGTGGCCCACCCTGGCGTCGGCGGTCGTGCTGTTCCTGCCGACCGTGGTGATGAACAGTTCCTGGTGGGCGCAGATCGACGCCTCGTACTCGTCGCTGGCGCTGGGTGGGCTCTATTTCCTGATGCGGCGCAGGCCCTGGCTGGCGTGCCTGTTCTTCGGCCTGGCGATATCGTTCAAGCTCCAGGCCATTTTCATCTTTCCGCTGCTGTTGCTCGCGGTGTTGCGCAAGTACGTGCCGTGGCGGGCATTGCTGATCGTTCCCGCGGTCTACATCGCACTCGACCTGCCGGCCCTGCTGCTGGGCGCGAATCCGCGTGACCTTCTGCTGGTCTACGTCACCGAGGCCGGCACCTACGACCAGTTGACCCTGAACGCCCCGAACGTCTACCAGTTCTTCCCCAGCGGATCCTCGTCGGAGGTCATCCGGATCGCCGGAGTCGTGGTGACCGGCGCGCTGGTGCTCGGGCTGATCATCCCGATCGTGGTGAAGCGGCTCGCGCTGACGCCGATCCGGCTGGTGCTGGCCGGCACCGTGTCCGTCCTGCTGGTGCCCTACTTCCTGCCGGGCATGCACGAGCGCTACTTCTACCTCGCGGACGCGCTGACCGTGGTGTCCGCGTTCTGGCTGCCTCGCCGGTTGTGGTACGTGCCGGTGCTGGACCAGTTCGCGTCGGCGTTTTCCTACCTGCCCTTCCTGCTGATGGGGCTCGCCGGTGGAATCGGTGGCGGGAGGCCCGGGGGCGGCCGGCCCGGCGGTATGGGCGGTGGCCCGCGGACTCGTCCCGGCGGCGGCATGGGTGGACGGCCTGGCGGTGGCTTCGGCGGTGGCTTCGGCGGTGGCATGGGAGGCGGCCGTCCCGGCGGTGGCTCCGGTGGTGGCCTGGGTAGTGACCTGGGTGGTGGCCGTCCCGGGGGTGGTTTCGGAGGTGGGGCGCGCACCAACGGGGGCATGCCGGCGCTCGACACCGGCCGGCCCACCGGTATGGCCAGCGGCGGCGGGTCCGGGGCCGCGCTGGTGCCCTTCCCCGTCCTGTCCGTGGCGATGCTCGCCGCGCTGGCGATCGCGGTGTGGGCCGCGGTACGCGAGTTCCGACGCGAGGAGCCCGATGCCGTGCCGGAACAGCCCGATGGTGAGCCGCGCCCGGAGCCGGTTCCCGAGGACGTGACGAGCGGCGCGTGAGGGCCGCCCGGTGGATCCGCGAGTGACCCGGTCAGAGCGGAACAACGGCTGATGCGGATGCGAAGCGGGACGGCGGCTTCCCGGACACAGGGGAGTCGCCGCCGCTTCCCGTCCCGCCGACGTGTCCGATGGAGGTCAACCCATGGACGACAATCGATCATCGCGCGCGCCGACCCACACCCACCCCCGAGACGCGCGCCTACGGGACGTGCTGAGCGCGGTCGCCGATCCGGTGCGGCGCGCCATCCTGCGTGAGCTGGCGGGATTCCCGGACTGGACCAAGGCGTGCGGGACCTTCGATCTCCCGGTGACCAAGGCGACCCGCAGTCACCATTTCGCGGTCCTGCGCTCCGCCGGCCTGATCGAGCAGCGCGACGACGGGAGCCGTCGCCTCAACCGGTTGCGGCGCCCCGAGTTCGACGAGGCGTTCCCCGGGCTGCTCGATCTGGTGCTCGCCGAAAACAAGCCGCGGACACGCACGGTTTGGCGAGATCGATCGCGGTGAGAAGCGGAGTTCTGGGCAACTGCGCGGCGCTCGCTCGACGGTCGACAGCCTGCCGCCACCACTTGAATGATGATCAAGAACCGACGTCGTGAGAACAGTTCGTCAGCCCACTGAGCCTGGGCGCTGCTGCCGGCTCGGGAGGAATGCCGTTCGAGTTGGCTGACGAATCCCGGATCGGGAAGGTCGCTCTCCAAAATCTGGTGTCACGAATACATGCGGGTGGGTCGTGTGCGGTCAGGTTGGAAACCGGCCAGTTCGCCCGCAGCGGGCCCCTTTCCACTCGACTGTCCGCACCCCACCAGTGCGAGCTTTTTCGTGGCGCTGCTCGCACCGCGATGCGGTGTCCACGTCGCTGCGGGTTGCGCATGGTTCCTCGCCACGACCAGCGCTGATTCGGGCTCGTCGCCGCCTCCTTGCGGACGCGTCCGAATCAGTGGGGCATATCAGGGCGAGATCTGCTCCTCGGCGAAACGCATTGCTGCTGTGTTATCGCCGACCAACTCCTGCACGATCGACATCACCTGCGTGGCTGCCTGCGTCTGCGCCTTGTTCGCCGTGGCGACGATCAACGTAGCCAGTTGGTTCCGCGGCAGTCGTTCGGCCTCCTGACCGAACGACAAACGCTGCAACGCGCCACCAGCGCTCACGGTGACCCTGACCTCGCCTCCCGAGCTCCGTGCCGAACCCGTCACCTCGACCAGACGCTGCTGCGCGTCCGCGAGCCGGTCAGTCATGTCCGTCGCTAACTCTTCGTTGTCGGCCACGTCAGTTCTCCGCAGGGTAGGGATCCGGATTGGTCTTCAGTTGGTTTTCGTAGTCCTGGGACACGTGTCCTTCGTAGGTCGGCTGCATTTCATTGCCCTGGGTGGCGGCGCGCAGCCCGAGGCCGGCAACCAGATAGGGGTGTTCGAAGCCGAGCATGACGTGGAAACCGTCGGCGAGGGTCGGTCTGGGGATTTTGGTCCAGCCCCAGTTACTGCCGTTGATGAAGCTGTGGTTCTCCTCGCTGAGCGTCGAACCGATCTTGTGCACCGGATTGCCACCGATTCCGTGCTGGTCGAGCCATTTGTCGACCGGTCCGACCAGCTGACCAATGCCTTTGCCCTCGGCCCAGCCCCCGGCCAGTTCCTGCTTTTCCTTCGCAAGATCGTCGGCCTGGTTGTTCAGCTGCCGACCCTGCATGTTGAGTTGCCTACCCTCCCCGTCGAGACTCTGCCCCTCTTCGGTGAGGTTGTGGCCCCGCTGGTTGAGATTGTGCGCATCAAGCAGCAGGTTGGCTCGCTGCTCCGTGTTCGCCTGCCGCTCCGCTGGTGACATGGTGTGCACGTTCGCGAGTGCCGCGTCGTTTTCGGCCAAGGCCGCCTTGTTGTCGGCGACGTTCTGGGCGTGTGTCCGGGCTTCCTGGTTGTACTGGTCGAGTCGGTTCTGGAAGCTGGATACCTGCAGGTTATGTTGTTCGACCTGGCTGCTGTGGGCGTTGGCCTGCTGCTTGAAATCGTTGGCCCTGTCCCCATAGGGCTGCGACGAGGAAGAAGCGGTCGAGGACGAGTCGGACTGGTGATCGGAAGCGGATGCTCCATCGGCGGACGAATCGTGCGTCGCGGCAGCGGATTCAGGATCTGACGGGTGCGGGCTCGAAGGCGGTGTCGCGTCCGACGACACCGTCTGTCCACCAACCTCCTCACCGGGGTCCGGGTGCGATCCGCCGGACTCCGAGTGCGGCCCTCCACCACCGGTGTCGGTGTGTTGTGCGCCAGGACCGTTGAAGTGGTTGTCCGCGGCAAGCCACGTCGCGAACGGGTCGTCGTCATGCTGAGCCGGCGGCGTCGCATCCGACAGCGACGTACCGGCGGTGCCCGGATCTGACGAATCATGCGGGGCGCCTACCGAATTCGACGGTCCCCCGCCCAGGTCGTGTACCGACGAACTGTTGAGCTGATCGGTGGCCTGTTTGAAGGTCTTTTCGGAATTGGCCGCGTTCCGGCCCATTTCGCCGAGTTGCTCGACGACATGGGCCACTTTGCCCGCGTTTTCGGCCGCCAACGAGACGCCCTCGGCCACCTCATCGACCACGAAGGCGACTTCGCTGGCCCCGAAGGTGACCACCGAGAGCGCCTGAGCCGCGATGAACTTGATGATCGCGTCGGCGATGAACTGCCCCAACGAGTCTCGGATCATGCCACGGGTGATACCCACGATGACGGCGGCCGACTTCATCGCGGTAGCGGCGTTGTCGACGTGGCCGGCGGCGGCGTCCAGCGCGGCGACGAAGCTCTTGACCGCACCCTGGTAGGCCTCCGCCGCCTGGCCCTGGTGTTGGCTGGTCAGGTTTTGGGCCAGTTGTTGGTAGTCCTGGCTGACCTGGCGCAGCTTGTCCGCGATGTTCTTCCAGGTCTGTTCCTTGTCGGTGACCGCAACCGGGTCTCCGGCCAAATAGTCCAATGGCTTCTTGAGAAATCCGATGTGCTCGATGAGCCAACCGATACCGGCGCCGAGCAGGCGGCCGAACGGATCCATCGCGAAGCCGAGTGCGTCCATCGCGATGTTCACACCGTCCAACGCCAGCGCGTACCACGGTGCACCGCTTTTCGAGTCCGACCAGGTAGCCTCGCAGTCCGCGAACAGTGTGGTGCCAACAGCGGCGTAGTCGGGATTACCGAGATTATCGACACCCCAGTTGCCACCGGAAGACGTCGCGACAAGCGCGTTTGCATTGTCGGTCATGGTCTAGTCAGTGCCTCCGATGGCCTGGAGATACCGCGCGACTGACTGCTCATTGTTCCGATAGCTCTCACTCGCCTGCTGTACGCCGGCCGCCACACTGTTGCCCGCCTTCGCGGCCGCGCCGATGTAGTCCTTCGCCGAATTCATCCAGACGCGAAGAATCTGGGCCCACGGCTCCCCGATGAGGCCGAACGCGGCGAAGTCGACCACATTTCCGGCCTGATTCGCCGCATCGGTGATCTGTTTCATGATGTCGCCCACATCCCGGGCGTGCTGACTCAGCGCGTCCGGGCTGACCTGAAAGCCACCCGTACTGTTCACCATGGCTGGTCCGTTTCGATGTCCTCGTCCTCGACCGGCTCCTCGTGTGCGGACTCCCCGGTCTCCTGGAATTCCCGGATCCGGTGCAGCGCCGGACTGTCCGGGCCGAGCAGTGGCGTCACCGCGGTCAGCATCTGTGCGGTGACCTTGGCGTGCGCCGTCCTGGCCGTCGACATGATGATCGGAGCAAGGGTATGGACCGGCAGATCGTCGGCCGGGCCGCCGAACGCGACCCTCTGCAGAGTGCCGGTCGCGCTGACGGTCACCGTGACCGAACCGTCCTTGCTGGTCGCCGAGCCGCCCAGCCGGGCCAGCCGCGCCTTGGTTTCGCTGACGGTCTTCCCGAGCGCCGCGACTTCCTGCTGAAATGACGCGAGCAGGTCAGGCAATTCCTTCCCGAGCGCCGCGACCTGCTGCTGAAATGACGCGAGCAGGTCAGGTGAATCTGAATCCACGGCAACACCCAATCCATTCTTACCGCGACAGCGTGTCCGGATTGGATCCACATTACCAAGTAGTCGATCACCAAGGTGAATTAATACGTATTTTTGACTTCGGCGAGCGAGCTTCTGACACCGTCCTGTCGCCGTAGGGCGCAAAGGTTGTGATCTCCGCAGGTAGTGAGGTCTGGACCACCTTGGAGCGGTGCGGGGGTCGGGAGTTCGAGCCCCGGCGTCTGTGTTCGGGCGGCGTCGGGCGTGGGCATCGCGCGTGGGCGGTGGGTGTTCGGCAGAATGCCGGCATGGCTTCCGGATCGTTTGCGGAGTACCTGGCCGGGTTGGATGAGGCGGCGCTGACTGTGTTGCTGCGAGCGCGACCGGACGTGCGGGTCGAACCGGTGCCGCGCGGGTTCGAGCAGTTGGCGCAACGGTTGTGTGGACCGGACGCGCTGGTCACCGCGCTGCGGTCGGTCGACCGGGACGCGATCGTCGTCGGTCAGGCGGTGGCCGCGCTGGGATCGTCGGCCACGGCCGAGGCGGTGGAGCGCCTGGTCGGGGCGCCGGAGCAGGCCGTGCGCGACGCGTTGGCCGAGCTGTGTGGTCGTGGGTTGGCGTGGCCGGCGTCCGGGGTGGTGTGCTTGCCGGAGCGGTTGACCGAGCACTGGTCGACCGAGATCGGCGGTGGTCGATCGGTGGCCACGATCGCGCGGTCGGCGTTGGCCGACGATCTGCGTTCGACGGCCGAGGCGCTGGGTGTCGAGGTGGCCGGCCTGCGCAAACCGGAATTGATCGCCCGGTTGGTCGAGGCCATGTCCGACGCCCGCGCAATGGTCGACGTGGTGCGCAGGCTGCCCAGGCCCGCGCGGGATCGCGTTGATCAGTTGCGCCGTGGTTACGGCCCGTACTACCCCGGCTATGCAGCGCACGGCGCTGCGGTTGCGAGCGCCGATCGCCTGGTGGCCGCTGGTGGTCTGGTGGTGCGGGTCAACGGGCGGTGGGAGCTGCCCCGGGAAGTCGGGGTCGCGGCCTGGTTGGCGCAGCGGGACCTGCTGGTGACCGGACGGCCGCGGATTCCGCGGGCCGCGGTCGCGACCGGGACGGCGCTGGCTACCGCACAGGCAGCGGTGCAGGACGTGCTGCGGGCGATCACAGCACTGTTGGACGAGGCGCAATCAAGTCCGATCGTCGCGTTGAAGAAGGGCGGCGTCGGACCGCGGGAACGGTCTCGGCTGGCCACGCGGCTGGCGCTGTCCGCCGAGGTAGTGGCATTGGGGATCGACCTGACGTACGCGGCCGGGCTGCTCGGTCAAGCGGCCTCGGGCTATGCGCCGACCGAGCACTACGCGCAGTGGCGGGAGGCGCCGCCGGCCCACCAGTGGGCCGTGCTGGCGACCGCGTGGTTCGCCTTGGATCACGCGCCGAGCAGCCGGGAAATCCAAGGGGACAAGGAGCTACCCCCGCCGCTGCCTCTGGCCTCGGCCGCCGGGGCGCTGCGCCGCGCCGTGTTGCGGGCCGCGTGCGGTGGGTCCTCGGTGAGAGCGGTCGGCGAGCACGTCGACTGGTTCTTTCCGCTGCATGGCTACGAGGTCGGTCAGTTGCGGGACAAGGTGTCCGCCGCCGTGCGAGAAGCGGAACTGCTCGGGGTGGTCGCCGCCGACGTGCTGACCGACTGCGGCGAACAACTCGTGGCCGTTCTCGATGACGGGTCGGCGGGCGCCGCGCCGGTGACCGGGGTGGACGGGTTGGCCGGGCGGGTGGCTGGCGTGCTGGTGGAGACGCCGTGCACGGTGATCCTGCAGTCGGACCTGACTGCGGTGGTCTCCGGCCGGCCGACGGCGGCGGTCTCGCGGTTGCTGGGAACGGCCGCGGTGAGCGAGGCCCGGGGCGCGGCGGCAGTGTGGCGGTTCAGCCCGGCCAGTGTCCGGGCGGCGTTGGACGCCGGGTGGACGGCCCCTCAGTTGCTGGCCGAGCTGACGGCGTTGTCGGATCGGCCGGTGCCGCAGCCGTTGGAGTACCTGGTCACGGATGTGGCCCGCCGTCACGGGAAGGTCCGGGTGCGGGGGATGCGCTCGTGTGTGGTGGCCGATGAGACCACGGTCACCGAGATTCTGCACACCCGGTCGTTGGCGAAACTGTCGTTGGCGCGAGTGGCGCCGACCGTGCTGTCCAGCCCGTGCGAGTTGGACGAGGTGTTGGCGCGGTTGCGCGCGGCGGGGCTGTCCCCGGTCGCCGAGGACGCGCTGGGCGGCGTGATCGTCGAGCAACCACGGGAGCATCGCGCGTCCGCGCCCCGGTCACCGGTGCGGGCCGCTTCCCGGGCTCGGCTGGGCGCGGCGGAACTGGCCGCACAGTTGCTCGCCGACCCGACCGGCCAGGACGGCGGCGAGGCGGATGCCTCGGCTACGTTCGCGCGGTTGGCGGAGCTGAATTCAGGCCTGACCGACACCGAGCTGATTTTGTTGGCCGACGCGGTCGAGCACCGGCGGGATGTGGTGATCACCTATCGGAACCGGGCCGGTAGTCGGACGGTGCGGGAGATCCAGCCGCGCGAACTCTATGGCCGGTGGCTGGACTCGTGGTGTCACCTGCGGGACGCGCAGCGGGAGTTCACCGTGGCCAACATCGAGTCGGTCGCGCCGGTCGGATGACGAAGATCCCCTCGAATCGTCCCGCACCGCATGATCGGCACTATCAGCCGCAACCAGCCGCGACCACGCTGAGGCCATGAGCCAAAGCGCACCTTTCGCCGGGCGACATGGACTTCGCCGCGTCAGCACAAGGCGCTGGCTGCTTGCACTTCGCTGAGTGTCCGCCGCGCGACTTCGCTGAAGTCGTCGCCGTCGGGCGCGTCGCTCCAGCGCTCATAGGTGATCGCCAAGGTGAGCGCGCCCAGTTCCGCGGCCACGCGCGAGGTCAGCTCGGGAACGCCCCGGAGCCTGAGCGCGTCGATCATCGATGTGGTGAGGCCGAGTCCCTTCAGTGCCTCGCGTTCCCGCAGTTCCGGGTTTTCGGCGATCACTGTCCGCCGCCGGGCGCTGAATTCGCGACGGTCGGGCGTGAAGGCTTCCCTCCCGGCCGTGTCCAGGCCATGAACCACGGCTTCGAGCGGGGTTGCCGAGGCCGGCGCCGCGGCGATCCCCTTGGTGAGCAGTTCGGTCATGGTGTCCCCACCGAAGAGCACCTCTCGCTTGTCCGGGAAGTGACGGAAGAAGGTGCTCTTCGTCAGTCCGGCACGCTCCGCGATCTCGATCACGGTCGTGTTCTCGTAGCCCCGCTCTGCGAACAGATCGAGGGCCGCGACAACGAGTCGCTCTGCTGCGTTGGATTGCCAGCGGGCCATGGGGCCAGTCTACGGCACTTGGTCCCGTCACTCGTGTACGGTGACGGGACCAAGTCTCATCACTATGCTCAATGGAGGTCCCCATGAGTCGAGCTGTCATCTACGAGACGTTCGGCGGTCCCGAGGTGCTTCAGTTGCGAGAGGTCCCGGAGCCGCACGCGGGCCCGGGAGAGGTCCGCGTCCGCGTAGTGGCCGCCGGTCTGAATCCCATGGACTGGGTCATCGCTTCGCGGCCCGAGGCGGCGGAGCCGTTCGGCATCACCGTGCCATCCGGCTTCGGATACGACTTCGCCGGCGTTGTCGACGAGGTCGACGGCGGCGCCACGGGTTTCGCTGTGGGCGACCGCGTCTACGGCGGCGCGATGGCGAGGGCCGCTGCCGATTTCGTGGTGGTCAAGACGCCCGCCGAGGAGCTCTGGCATACGCCGGAGGGCATCGGCGACGAGGTGGCGAGCACGCTTCCGGTCGCCGGGCTGACCGCCGCCGCCGCGCTGGCGGCGATCGACCTGCGGTCCGGCGACACAGTCCTGGTCGGCGGTGCCGGGGGCGGTGTAGGTGTGTTCGCCGTTCAGCTCGCGAAGCTCGCCGGCGCCCGAGTGATCGGGACCGCCTCGGAAGGCACGTTCGAATTCCTGCGGCAGTTCGGTGCCGAGCCGGTGGCATACGGCCCCGGACTGGCGGACCGGGTACGGACACTGGCTCCCGGCGGCGTGAGCGCGGCGACCGACCTGTTCGGCACCGAAACGGCCGAGATCGCGCTCGCGCTCGGCGTTTCACCCGAGCGGATCTCCACCATCGCCGCCGGGCCCAACCCGCCCGGCGGGGTGCGCGCGACCGGCGGCGTCGACGCGGGCCCGGACGCCCTGCGGCGAATCACCGACGCGATCCTTGCCGGCAAGATCACCGTGCCGATCGCCGCGACCTTCCCGATCGAGCAGACCCGCGACGCCGTGACACTGCAAGCCGGACGCCACGTCCACGGCAAGGTCGTGATCACGCTGTGACCACGTCTCCGCCGGGCAGCCGCGAGTGGGTGGTGCGCCCGCGCCATGCCACCGGCGCGGAGATCGTGTGGTAGCGATCGCCGCGACTTGCCTTTGACGCATGGGTCAGGGGTTAGCGTGACTGCGCCGCTGGGAAAGCGCGGCATTTGCCGGCTTGTCTGCAGTGTCAAGGAGTTCACCGTGCTCTCGCTACCGCGCCGATCACAGGAGGTACGGCTCGCCGCCGTGCCGGACGGCTTACCGCGACCGGAACATTTCGTCGTCGTGGACAGGCCCATGCCGGTTACGGGGGCGGGGCAGGCGTTGGTGCGGAACCGGTTCTTCCAGGTGTCCGCGCGGCTGCGTACGTTGCTGTCCGGCGCCGCCGAGGGCACGCCGTTACCCGCGGTTCGTCCCGGGCAGTCGCTGCCATCGGCGACCATCGGCGAGATCATCACCGCGCCCGGCGACAGTGGGCTGCGGCCCGGCCAGTTGGTCTTCCACTGGTCGGGGTGGCGCGAGTACGCGGCCGTGCCCGTCGCACAGTGCTCGCCCCTCGATGACACGTTGCGCGACTCGGTGCGGCGGGTGATCGGCAGTACCGGCACGCCGGCGAAAGCCGACCGGATGCGCGAGGAGCTGGGCTACGACGCGGTTCTGGTACGTGGCGCGGGATCCGTTGCGGCGCAACTGGCCCGGGCCGCACCCGAGGGCATCGATGTGCTGGTGGACAACGTCGGCGGCGACCAACTGGGCGCGGCCGTCGCGGCGGCCCGGCCCGGTGCCCGGTTCACCCTGGTCGGCACCCTGGCCAGCCAACTGTCGCCGGCGGGGTCCGGGACCGTCGCGCCGGTGGACATCGACGCCTACCAGATCATCCTCAAGGGAATCAGCATCCGGGGTTTCACCAACCCGCCCGACGACCGCGCTCGGTCGGAATGGGCCGTGCGGTTCGGCAACTGGCTGCGGTCGGGTGAGCTGTCCTTCCCGCATGTACGCCTACCGGGACTCGACGGCGCTGCCCGTGCGCTGCACGATGTGATTCGTGGGCGGTATGTCGGCACTGTGGTCGTGGTGCTGTAGTGGGCGGGAGGGCAAATGAGGATCGGTGAGGCCGCCGCGGCCGCGGGCACCACGCCGCGTGCGTTGCGGTTCTACGAACAGCGCGGCCTGTTGCCGGCCCCGCCGCGCAGCCGGACCGGGCAGCGCCAGTACGGTGCGCGCGAGATCGCTCGGGTGCGCCTCATCCGGGAGTTGCTCTCCCTTGGCCTCACCGTTGAAGATGTGGGTTCCTGCGCCGATCGCCTTCACCTGCTGGAGGGCGATGCTCTGCCAGACTATGGTGCGGGCGGCTGCGCACAGAAGAGCGGAGTCGTCGAGCGGCGCATCGCCGCGTTGGATGCGGAGATCAGCCGCCTGACCCGACTGCGCGACCAACTGGCCGCCCGCACCGGCAGCGTGTCGATGCCGAGGTAGAAACGTCCGGGTTTGCCGCTCCGTCTCGGAAGACTTCGGAAAACACGCGGCGGAGCCGGGGTCACTCCCACACGACGACGTTGCGCCGAATCGGGGGAGCGTCGGTGTTCGAGGCGAACAGTTCGGGCGCGCGGGCGCGGATCTTCTCGATGTCGGCGAACACCGCCCGGAGGTGGGTCCGCATCAGCGTCCGGGCGCGCATGAGGTCGTGTTCCAGGATCGCGCCGAGGATTTCGCCGTGCTGGCCGGCGAACACCCGTGGCGAACTCGCTTCGAGCCCGAGGCGGCGGGCGCGGTCGAGATGACCCTTCGCCGAGGCGACGGTGGACCAGGCACGGTCGTGGCCGCTGAGCCGCAGCAGCCCGAGGTGGTAGTTCTCGTCCAGGGCGAAGAACTCCTCGATGTCGATGTCCTTCTTCTGTTGCCGGGTGAGGTTGTCCCGCAGTTCCTGGACGACGTCGGGGTCGAGGCGGGACGGGATGTCGTCGAGCGCGGCCAGTTCGACGGCTTCCCGGAGGAACTGGGCGTCGGCGACGCTGGCCGGGTCCACCCGGGAGACGAACGAGCCCACCTGGGGAAAGACCTGAACGAAGCCTTCCTCGGCCAGGAGGATGAGACTTTCCCGCACCGGGGTCCGGCTCACCTGCAGGGACGCGGCCAGCTCGTTTTCGGACAGCGCTTCCCCGGGGCGCAGTTCCAGTGTCAGGACCTTTCGCCTGAGTGTTTCGTAAACGAAGCGCCGGCTGGTGCCGTGCCTGCTGCGTTGGGTCACGCAGCCGACTTTAGTAGACCGGAACCGCCGGTAAACAATCTTGACCAACTAGTCGACAGTTGCTTGTATATCAAGTCTGGACTGGCACGCCGCCTCGATGGTTCGGTCCACG
>Ga0310811_10003360_pt1 | contig 20097 bp, 22 predicted proteins | sample YCmetagenome_FD_207642 | JGI IMG/M metagenome (GOLD analysis project Ga0310811, IMG submission 207642) | Soil microbial communities from experimental microcosm in Duke University, North Carolina, United States - YC | ecosystem: Engineered > Artificial ecosystem > Soil microcosm > Unclassified ...
TGTAGGCGTTGTAGAGCGCCAGAAACGGGTTCGCTCCGCCAGCGGCCGCCGCCGGGGTGAAATTCATCCCCGTTTGTCCGTTGCCCGTGGCGTAGAAGGTGCCGACATAGGTACCTTGGTTGGCCGATACCGCTACCGTGTTGCCGGAAACAGAACCGAAGCGGCACGCCGCGATGGAGTTCTTGTTCGTCCAGATGCCGGTAAGCATCTGAAGCTCAGTCGTGCCAGCGCCGGTGCCGCGCGAGGTCGTGCTGGACCATGCCGGGCCGTTGCAAAGCCGGATTGTGCCGGAGTCGTTGATCACGAACAAGTCGTAGACGCTGCCGCTCGCCGGGAAGTTGGTACCGGATGTCGCCAGCGCTTCGGAAAGCTCGGTAAAGGTCTTGTTGACGAACCGCGTACCGTCGTAGACCGGCACGAGGTTTCCATTGTACGGAGTGTAGTAGATGGTGGTTTGCGCGGTTGCGTTGGCTGCGAGTACCGGCGTGCCGGAGGTCAGAGTTAGCCGCCCCTGCGGTCGCTGGATAAACCCGCCGATTGTCGGATCGTTAATCGTCGGAGTACCACCGAGCGTATACGTGCCGATAACAGTGCCGCTCAGGGCGGGCGCTGATATCGTCGGAGTACCGCCGAGCGTATACGTGCCGGTAACAGTGCCGCTCAACACGGGGGCGGCGACGGTCGGCGAGGTACCAAGGACAACGCTGCCGGTGCCGGTGGTGCCGTTGGATAGGCTGGCGGCCGAAGGCTGGGCCTGCGAGAAGGTGCCGGTCGTATCGAGAGCGGTGAGGAACTGGTTGGCTACCGCCGTCGTCGATTTTACGCCACCGAGCGTCGACAGAGTCGGCGCCGGAATCGCGACGCTGAGCGTATGCCCGGACGTGTCGATGGTCGCGAGTGCCAACCAGTTAGTACCGTCGTAAATCTTCAGCACGCGAGGCGACGCCGAGGTATCGACCCACCACTGGAACTGCACCGGGTTGGCCGGAGCGCTGGTGGCCGCGTACTTGTTAAGCAAGCTGCGAACGTCGTTGTAGGCCGCCGCAAAATTGTTGCGGATCGGCGCCGACGTAAGCGACGAGCTTGCGACCGGCACCTGCGGATTGATCGTGCTGTCGCCCAGCGCGGGGACGGGAAGTCCGGCCGCAACGAAGAGCAGCGCCGTGAGGGCGCCGCGAAGCGCTTTAAACATACTGACCTCCGCTTGCGGTAACACCGGCCACGTTGCCCGGAAGATAGTTGGCGCCGCCACCGTTGGTGTAGATCGTGCCGTTCGACTGCGCGTTGTAGCGCGTGCCGGTAGCCGCTGCGGCGTTCACGAAGGTGATTGTCGCCACATTCATGGAGCCGACAGACTGCGTGAAGGCAAAAGCGGTCGCGAAGGCGGGAGTGTTGGTAATGGTGATCGTGAAGCCGCCCGCGAAAATGGTGCCGTTGAACTGCGAGTTCCAGTGCGCTGGAGCGCTGCCGGAGATCGTGTAGTTGGCGCCAATGTGAATGGTGCCGTTCGCCTCGGCAACGATGTGTGTGCCGGAGGAGGCGGCGAACTCGACCGGGCCTTCCGTCCAGATCAGGCCGGAGTAGGCGGCATAGAGACAGTTTCCGCCGCCAGCGGTTACCGTCATTTTCAGGTTCTTCACGCCAAGTCGACCACTCTGGGTGGCGCTGAAGCAATTACCAGCGCCGACCGAGATCACCACGTTGGCGGGCGTGCCCGCGTTGCCCGCGACAACAACGCCGCCAACGTCGCCCTGTCCGTAGAAGGGGCCGTTGATCGTGCCGCCAGCAGTATAGGTGCCGTCGGCAAGCTGGATGGTCGCGGTCCACCCGGCGATGTCGTAACTCTTCTGAATAACATCAAGCGCGTGCTGAATCGTCAGCCACGGCGAGCCGACCGTCAGCCCGGTACCGGTGCTGTCGTTACCGGTCGTCGAGACATAGAAGGTCGTGTCGGCCGACAGGCGAATGCGCCCGCCCGCCCCCTGCACCGCCGAGAGGAGGAGTGCGACCTTTCCGTTCACATCGCCGTCGTCCAGCACATTGTTGCCGGTGATGTTGGCGGTGAATTGCGCGAGGACCGACGCCATGAAGGCGGCCTGCCGGATCGCCTTGTTGACCTCAGCCGACGGCGCGATGCCCGCGCTAAAGCCAGCGGTGCGCGAAGCGCTGGCCGCGTAGTCGACCTGCGGCTGCACGTTCGCGCCGCCCGCTGTCGCGAACGGCAGGAATTCATTGGTGGCCATGGATGGTACCTATCAGGTTGGAGAAAGAGGGGTCGCCCAGCTACCGACATCGAATCCGCCAATGACGGAGGTGTCGGCGTCAAAGCCGAAGAGGGGAGTGCCCGGGGCGCTCGACACGTAGTAGCCAGTGATGCGCACGCCCGCTGGCTTGAGCGCGAGATAGCCGCCGGTGAGAAGCGCCTTTGTCACAGCATCCGGAACCGTGCCGACCAAACCGAACAGCATGGTCATGTCCCCATTGTCTTGAATGAGGATCTGTGTACCGGTGCCGGAGAACACCACGTTCCACGCGTTGTAGGCGCCAGGAATCGTACCGTCCCATTGATTCGCGGCGATCGTCGCGCGGAGGAGCGTGCGGTAGGAATCGTCCGGGAGCGCGGTCAGGCCCGTTGTTGGATCGAACGGGCCTTGCCACACCGCCTGATCGAAGCCCAGCCCCGCCGTATCGAAGGAGAAGTAGACGTTAGGAAGCGCGGTGGTGAGATAGCGCGAGCGCCCGACCCATTGCCCGATGAAGTCAAGCTGCTCGCCCACCGCCGTATCCAAATCGAAAAGCGCGGGGATCGCCTTGATCTGTGCGATGATGTCGGCGACCGGTTGAAGGAAGGTCGCGACGAAGGTGAGGTAGTTGGGCTTGTCGGCATGCTCGCTGGTAATAAGCGAGAGGTAGGGCGCGATGTCCCCGAGGTTGGGGCCGACATTGACGTCCCATTGCAGTCCGGAGTCCCAATGGAGCCCGGAGTCGTCCCAATTGGCTCCGATGGTCATTAGCTCACCGTCACTTTCACGTTGGCGACGCTGCCCGACGCCGCCTCGTTGAAGGCGATGACGACGTTGCCCGCGACATAGATCAGGGCGCCGTTGGGAATGCTGCGGCCGCCCGGCACAGCGTTGGCGATCGTCAGCACCGAGCCGACGATGTTTGTGATCGTTGTGTTGAGGATCGAGTTGTCGTCCAACACGCACGCGATGGCTTTGCCAATAGCGTAGCTGGTGACGCTGTTGACCGTGACCGAAGTCGCCCCCGCCGTCGCCGCGCCATTCGCGGTCATGTTGTCCGCGCGAGCCTGATAGATCGACGTGATGTCGTAGGTCTCGCTGAGCGTGTCAAGCTGAAGCTGCGCCTGACCGGTGCCACCGACCGCCGCGTCGCCGGAGAGGTTCACCGGGGAGAAAAGCCGCCCGTAATAGGAGTCCTCGCCAATACTCAACGAGTTCCAGAACTGGGCGACCGCTTGCTGGATCGCTGTCGCGGTGGTGCTGACGTAGCCCGCAAGGTTGTGAATGTTCACCAGCATCTTCATGGTGATCGGGCTGAGCGCGTAGAAGCGAATGGTATTCGGCACGCCCGCCGAGTCGATGATCACCTCGACCGTCGTACCAGCGGTGCCGGTACCCGGGTTCTTCTTGCTGGCGATAGCGGTCGCGATCTGCACCGCGTCGCCGCCCTCGACCACCAGCGCGATGGTATGCCCGGCGATGCCGTTGCTGTCCGTCGAGCCGGTGTCGTTCTCGTAGGCCATCAAGCGCTCGACGCCGGTAAGGTTGGCGACGTCCGCGTAGATAGCCGGGAGCGGGGTCAGCGCCGGAAGCGAAGTGGAGACGGCCTGCCGCTGGCGGAGGGCGGCGTCCGTCTCCACCGGTGCGCCGGGAGTCGTCGAGCCGTTCAGGTTGGCGGCTTGCCAACCCGGGGTCGGCGTGACAATGCGCGGCGTGCCAACGAAGGTGATAGCGCCCGACTCGGTACAAAGCGCCGTCTCGGTGATCGTGCCGGAGAGCGGAATAATCACGGACGCGGGGAGAGCCCACTGTTTGCCCGCGTCGTCTCCGATGATACCGTTGGTGATCTCCTTGCCCGCCTGACCGACGATGTCGAAATTCTGTTGGCTGTTGCTGGCCACCAGCCGAGCGAGACCGTTGATTTTCACCTGAGCGGAGAGCCCGGCGCCGACCGCGTAGGTGGGCGAATAGGAGCGATAAACCGCGAGGCCCTGCTGGTTGAGGTCGTTGATCGCGGTGGCGAAAACGTTGATGAACTGCCCGTCCTGACTGTCCGCATCGAGGTAGGTATCGTCGCCGTAAATCTGACGCACGTTGGCGGTCAGCACGGCAACAATGTTCTCAAGGCTCGGAGCGCTGGCGCCAGTCGGGCCGATCTGAAAGGCGAGTGTCGTCATGGTACCGCCAATGAGGTTTGAAAGGTGACCGGCTCGCCGTAAATGGTATCGACCGTGGCCGAGACCTCCAGCACGCGCGTATCACGGTTGAGGTTGCTGTTGTAGCCCGCGAGATTGGTCACGCCCTCGGTGCCGAGAATGCGCGACTGTATCGCGGCGTCATACAACGAGTCGGTGTTCTTGCCGAGAATTTGCGTCGAGTATGGCGTGCCCTCGGTAATGTCCAGAAACCACTCGCCGGTAGCGAGCCCGAGCCGCGTCTTGATGGCTTGGCCGACCGCCTCGACGACGTCGATGTAAAAGTTCTGGGAGCCCTGACCGAAGACGTAGTCGCCATCCGGGGATAACTTCCGGTAGCGCACGCGCTCCTCCTCTAGTTGGGTACGTTGGTATTTCCGCCGCCCGGCGTAACGCCGCCGTGCGTATGCGTGTCGTCGACCCGCTTGCTGTTCATCCAGACCCCGCCGGGGGCGGTGATCCGCACAGAGTTGTCGCTGTGCTGAAGCGCGACCTTGACCGCGCCGTCGTCGCTCCGGAACTCCGTGTTGGTCGTGCTGACATTCGCCAGCGCGCGTGGCTGGGAATGCGGCCCCGGGAGCACGAAGCCGTCCGAGAGGTCGTGCATCCGGAATTCCCACTGCGGTTGCACGCCGCCGTTTTGCCACCATGCATCGATGCAGCGGTTCGCGAAAATGACGAGGCATTCATCGCCCACCGTGATCGGGAAGGTCAGCGTATAGCCTCCGCCGCTCGGGAAGATCACCGGACAGTCGAGGAGCGTGGGGATCTGGAGCGACTGCCACGACTCGTCGGGAAGCTGGCGCTTGATCGTGATCGCGATGTCGACCGAGCACGTCATTTTGGCGGGATCAAACGACGCAATAATCCCGGGCATGGCGGTCCAGATCGATGTCTGGCGGCCGTCGAGCGCTTGGCGAAACAAATTTGTAAGAAGGCTGAACCGCTCGGCGGAGCGCATGGGCTAGTCTCCCGCTGGCACGGACTGGTCTTGCGGCACCGTTTGGTCGACCGCGAGGCAAGTCAGCGTGCAGTACCAAGGATTGCCGCGCGTATCACCGGTGATCTCATTCACCAGCACGCGGTAGACGCCGTCGTTGGCGATCGTGGGAAGAAAGAGGTTCTGTGCGATGACGCTGCTGTCGACGAAAAAGTTCTGTTTCGTGATCGGAAGCGCCGCGCGCTGAATGCTTGAGTTGTTGATCTTGATCCGGGTGCCCACCCGGATCAGCGGGTTCAGGAGGCACCGGACAATAATGCCCTCGGTGGTTTGCTCCGGAAGCCCGATCATCCCGGTGAGCGCGTTAAGCTCGACGACCTGTCCATCGAGGTAGCCCGTTTGCGGATGGACCTGAACCTCGCCGTTAACAATGCTCCACGTCCAGCCCTGAGAGCGGGCCATGTTGCGGAGCCCTTCGCGCATGAGCCCAAAGATCACCTTGCCGCGCGGCATAGGGTTCGTGCCACCCGGCCCAAGCTGCGCGGAGGGCGCCAGCGCCGTCGGCGTGGTCTGGCTCGCGCTCGCGATTATGGCATTTAGAATGGCGGACTGTGGCGTGCCCTTCGGAATGCTCGTGTTCACGAAGCCGAAGTTGTAAAGCTCGTCGCCATCCGCCGCGAAGATATCGACGAAGGTTTCGACGTTGTCGCCGTCCTCGCGGCCACGGCGGAATTGTTTGATCGTGCCGTTGAACACCGAGCCGTAGGGGCCGTTCTCGTACCCGGCCTGAAGCGAGACCGTAGTGTATTGATCGACGTCGATAGTCGCGCCCGGCGCGGTGATCCCCGGCTTCGGCAGCGCAAGGTTGTAAATGCGAAAGAAGCCTTCCGCAGGCACATCGACGTCGGGCGCGGTGCATGTGAACACAATCCGGAATTCGGACAGGTCCAGCAGCTTGCCTTCCTTGCCGACGACAAGCTGCCACTTGCGTTTGTATAGACTCTGGTCCGTGCTCATGGTGTCACGCGGCGGTTGGGACGAGTGCGTACAGGTGCGAGTTCACCCCGAAGTTCTCGTAGGTGGGCACAGCGTCGGCGTCGCCCTCGGTTTGCACGAGGAGCAAGAAGCCGAGGCCGAGGTAGGCGAAGGGCGCGAGAAGGTTAGCGCCGGTCACCAGCGGGAGCGCGGTCACCAGATCGTTCTCGTTGATGTCGGCGATGTCCAGCACCCAGCACCCACCCTCGATCTGGCCGTTCCATTTGATCGTGAAGATGTGGGTCGTGCCGCTGATCGTGATTTTGAACTTCTGTGCCTGCTTCGGCACAACGGGGATCTGGAACGGGACGTAGTTGGTCGCCATGCTGGCTTAGCTCCTATGGCCCGACAATTGGTGCCGCGTTAGTTACAGGAGTCACTTCGTTCACAAGATCGAACACCGAGCCCACCGCTTTGCAGGCGGCGCCGTTGCTGATCGTGCTTGTGTCGATGGTCGGCGCCTGAACGCCGGTGTTCGCTACTGTGCTGGTGCCGCTCGCCGGGCCGGTGCCACCGCCGAGTTTTCCTTGCACCGCGTTCCGGGGAATCTCGGTCACCGTAACCTGAGCGATGATGATTTCCTGAAGTCGTGCGGTGACCATCAGCGCGTTCTCGGTCGTCTCGTCGGTCTCGACATCCAGCGAGGCGAAGAGCATGTTCTGGTAGACGCGCTTGCCCGTATAGACAACGAACGGGTCGCGTGACGCCTGAAGCTTCAGAAGCGCCTCGTAGACGTTGCTAATGAAGTCACCGCCCTTGCGCCAAGGAATAAGCGCCGAGGGCTCGGTCGCGCTGGCGACCTTGCCCGCCACCGACGGGCTCGGGCTGTTCGACCACCCGCATTGGATGATCACCTCGGCCGGGCGCTTGAAGGCGTGATCGGTGATCGAGGCGCCGAATTCGACGGGGTGCCGCGTGATCTCCAACTCGTCGCGGTGGCGCTCCCTTACCGTGACCTGAGCTTGGTACGGAATGTCGACCGCGAGCTGCTCGCCGTTGGCGGCGGTCACCGTCGCGCCCAGCACCGCCAGAGCGCGGTAGCGCGGGTGCGCCGCATTGAACGGCGAGTCGCCCGGCACGAAGAGAAGCTGCGCGCCGGGGATGGCTCCGCGCGAAGCCGCAAGGCGTCGCTGCGCGTTGCCCGCGAGAATGCCGTGCACAGCTTGTCCGGCGAGGCCCATAAGGCCCATCGGATTCCGGGCCGCCTGAGCGATTCCGGTGATAGCCGCGCCCGCATTAATGCCCGGGGGGAGCGCTTGTGCGACGGTCCGGGGGAAGAGGCCCGGAATCGCCGTGGCAGCTACGCCGCCAGCGAGGCCACCGAGCGTGCTTCCGGGCACCTTGGTGAAGGGAGATACGGTCTGCGTCATTGCGTCACCGGCATGAGGTTACGGGTTGCGGTGCTGTATTCCTGAGTGAGCCGGTCGATGTGGTTCTTCACGGCGACGCCGGTCGCATTCGGGTCCTTCGACCCGTCGACATGGATGTTCGCCTGAACGGTGACATTGCCACCGCCACCGCCGATGCCAGCGAAGCGGTCGCCCCTCCAGCCATGCCACGGTGCCCACCCGCTCTTTGCGGCGCGGTCGAGCGAGAAGTCGATCTGCTGGCGCACGGTATTCGGGTTGCGCGCATCGAGACCGGTGGCCTTGGTGAACTCATCGCCCAGCCCGGCGACCTTCATGCCACCGCTTGCGACGTTACCGTAATGAAGCTGGTAGGGACCGAAGCTGGAGCCACGGTCGCCCGCGTAGGCGCCGCCGAGACCTTCCGTGCGCGCGACCGCGACCGCAATGTTGGGGTCGATGCCGCGCTTAAGGGCGCTCTCACGGATGTACGCCTCTTGCTGCTCGACGGTGAGCCCGCCCGCAGTCTCGCGACTCGCCTCGGGTCCACCGTAGCCGCGCGGCAAACGGGCAACACCCCGCGTGCCTTGGGCGCGCGGGGTATCCGATCCACCGATGTGCATGAAATTGCGGATGGCGTCCTTGTTGCTGTGCACAAGGGCGGCGAGACCGACCGCTCCGCCGACAAGGATAAGGGGCCATGCTACGGCGGCGAGGGCGGCCGCGAGTCCACCGACGACGGGGGCAGCGGCGGCGCTGGCGGCGGCAGTGGTGGCTACCGCTCCTGCGGTCGCGGCTCCGGCTTCGGCGGCGGCTCCGGCGGCGGCCGGGCCGAGGAAGGCCCACGCCGCGCTGAGCACCTTGAACGCGGCGGCCGCGCCACCGATGGCGCTGGCGGTAGCACCAAGGACGCCGAGCGTGCCGCCCGACTCCTCGTTGATACGCGCGAACGACTCCGCGAATTCCGTGGCCGTGACAATGGCCTTGTCGACCGGGTCGATGAAGGACTGTACAATGCGGTCGCCGACCACGCCGAACGCGTCGCCCATGGCGCGAAGGTCGGTCATGAACTTGACCGACTTTTTGCCAAGCGTGTCTTCGTTCAATCCGGCCTCTTTGGCGCGACGCTCGTGCTCCTTCATCTGGGCAAGCGCCTTGTCGTTGTTGTCAAGCATCGTCTTGAACGACGCTTCGTCAACTCCGAGGATGGTATTCGCAAGCTGGGCGGCGACCGGATAGCTGTACTTGCCGGAAGCGATGCCCTGCTTCAGCTTGTCGACGACGAGGAGCACCGCCTTAGCGGGATCCTTAAGCTGCTCGGAGCCGAGACCCAACGAGCCCTGAACAAACTGTTTGAACCCCGGTGTATTCCGCATGGCGGCGCCAAGGTGTTCAACAGCGTTCACTCCCGTCGCGGCAGCAAGGCCGATCTGGGAGATACCGAACGAAAGCTGCCGGGTCGACGCTACAGCGGCGTTGTTGCGTTGGGCCACATAATACAAATGCTCGAAACGCTCGGCGGCTTCTTCGACCGTTTTCTCGATGGCGAAAGCCGCCGTGCTCACCACCGCGCCGAGTTCACCGACGAGCTTCCCAGAGCGGACGACTGCGTTCGTCCACTTGTTGTATTGGGCTTCGTCGATCTTGAAACCAAGACCAACGAGATATTCGGTGAGGACGTTGGTGGACACGGCGGACTATCTCCCGGCGTTCTTCTTTTGGAGGGCGTCGTGGTAACGGCTCTGGTTCTCGATGTCGACGTCGAGCGCGTCGTGCATCTCCGCGATGTCGTTCAGGGAGAGGTCGCCTGTCAACAGGCTTTCGTAGCGGCAGCACCCCCGAATGACCGGGCGCATGACCCAGTCGTTCTTACTGGGCATTTGCACCGCATCGATCTCTACCCCTCCGTCTGACCGCCTCCAGTCGCAGGGGCGGCGGCGAAAAAAGAGGGCATGTCGTGCGCGTCGATCACGTGGTAGACAAGCTCCAGCGATTCGAGGAGGCTAATGTCCTCGAACATGAACTTGTCGCCCGCCATGATCGGTTGCCACCGATTCTCGCCGATCTCGCGCTCGATGACGCTGAGGCACAATACCGTGACGTACTGCCGTTCATCATCGGTAAGGTTCTGGGACATGGCGAGGAGGGCGCGGCCGAAGCGATCAGCCGTCAGCCCTTCGTCCGCCGCTTTGATCGTGACAAAGCCCATGAGGATCGTCGACAGCTTCGCGGCAACATGAAGCTGCTGGAAAACAGTGAGAGCGCGAATTCGGTAGTTGTAGCCACCGACCTTCACGCTCTCACGGAGGATCTTGGTTGCGAGTGCCATAATCTAGCCCCCTCCCAGAGGCTTGTTAGAGCGAGAGCCCGGCGCCGAGGAGCGGGTCGATCGTGACGAAATCGAACACCCACTCGATGGTCGAGCCGGTCTTGTTGTAGACGTTGCTGGGAAACTTGCTGAACGCGCCCTGTGCGCAGATGTACTGATCGCCGCGCGCGATATCCTGAACAGTGAGGACGTTGAGGCCCCACGCGGCGGCGCCGCTCTCATGCTGGAAGTTGTACAGCATGGTAAGCTGCGCGTTGACCGGCGAGGTCTTCAGGAGGCGGACGGTAACCTTGCCCGCCTTGCTGGGGTTGAGCGCCTGCATTCCCTGACCACCGGCACCGATGGTCATTTTGTTGGCGGCCTCTTCGAACTCGACGGTGATGCCCTCCTCGGCGGCACCGGCGTCGGAGCCAAGAGAGAAGGTGCCACCGGGTCCGGCAATCGCGGCCGCGACATCGGCAAAGCTGTAGGAAGCCATGTTTTGAACTCCTTATGTATGGCTGGAAACGCTTACCGGTTCACGTTCACGGTGATGAACACATCGTTCACCGCGCCCGCGAGCTTGACGCCGATCTGGAAGGGCACCGACTTGCGGGCCTCGCGGTCGGCTTGGTTCTGCGACGCGACCGAGGGCTGGAAGACGTAGTAGCCCTTGGGCATGAAGTCGCCGGTCTGAAGCTGGCCGAAACCGGGTCCGTTCCACACCCCGGGCGCCAGCGTGCCGTTGTTTACGGCGGCGATGCACGAGGCGTTCATGGAGTTACCGAGGAGCGATTCGCCCTGATCGGTCTGCGGAACCTTCGGGATCGTGTACAGCGTGTTGAAGACGTTCGTCTGGAGGTCGTTGACGAACCAGTCGAGGTCCCACGTCTCGTCGATATAGCCCGCCGGAGTCGTGCCGTTGACCACGATCGAAGTGCTGTTCTTGAATGCCGCGAAGTAGTTGTAGCGGTTGGCATCCAGCGCGTCGGCCTGAGTGCTGTTCAAGGTCTCAGCGACGACGCCGGGCTCCTGCCGCCACATGAAGTTGATCGTGGACAGCGACTCGTTGAAGTTCACCGTGCATCCGCGCCCGAGGATCGACACCGCCGCGTACAGGCTGGAGCTGCTGTACTGATAGAAGGTGCGGCGATAGCCGAGCGCTTTAAGTTGGGCGCCAATACTCGTCGTATCGTTGGTGAGAAGCGCGGCGCCCTGACCGGTGGTGACCCCGAACAGGTGTGGGTTGTTGGCGTCCGCCTCGATGAAGGCGGCAACCGCGAGCGTGTCCGCGTTGCTGAGCACATCGGTGCTGGAGGACGGGGTGGCCGCGAAGGCCAGCGCGTACCACTGCGTGGACAGGCTGTCCATCGCCGTGACCGCGTTGACCGCCGACTCCGCCGCCATGCCCTGAGCGACATAGGCGCCGCTATCGGTTGAGCGGCCGAGGAGGAGCGCCGAGACGTCGGTGCTGTTGGAGCCGCCCGACATGGTGGCGCCGCTGACGGTGACGTTCACGCTGGTCTTGGCGAGCGTGTAGGCGTTGCCGGTGGTGCCGGTGGCCTTGGCGACGATGTAGACCTTCGACGCCGTGCCCGTGTAGGTCATCAGCGACAGGTTCACATCGGCCGAGCCGTTCAGGAAGGTGACCGCGTTGGCGATCGTCGCCGCGAGTGTGGTACCGATGAGAATCTGGTTACCGGTCGTCAGCGCATTGACGAAGGTGACCACGGTGCCATTGATCGTCACCGTATCGAGGTTCGCAGGCTGGCCCCCGAAGTTGAGCGAACCGATGGCCTTCGACGTGCTCAGGAAGGAGAGCGTCGAGGTCGCACCGGTCGTGCCCGACGTGATTTCGAAGCGGTCGAAATTGGAGTTCCACACCACCGTGGTGTTGGCCTCCAGCGCGGCCATCGCGGCCTGAATGATCGAGGCCACGCCGTTGAGGTTGGTCTGCGCGCTGAAGTTCAAGCCCGAGACGTTGAGCGGCACCCCGTCCTCGTAGACGAAGAACACGCCCGCCGTCGCCGGAGTGAAGTTGCTGATGGCCTGCTGGGCGCCGGAGAGCGGGGCGCCCTTCAGGACCGCAGCGGTTGCGCTCTTGGCCCAGCGGCCGATGTAAAGCTGGGCCGGGGTCGGCGTCTGGCTGAAGAACAGCAGCGCCGCCTGATACTCCGGCGAGTTGACCGAGAAGTCGACCGCGACGTCCGAAATGCCGGAGTAGGAGCGAATGCGCTCCGACACGTCGATGACATTGCTGTCGCCCATGATGAGCGCGGTGTCGAAGTTGGAAAGCTGTGCCGCTTGCGGCGCGATCACCAGATCGACGTTCACCAAGCGGTTGACCGGGAGTCCCAAAGGCATGTTGCGGGTTCCTTATGGCTGAGAAATTGTGATGTTCTTTTGGTAGATGCCGTCGCCTAGATCGTTGGCCTTGAGGCCAATGTCGACCGTCTGGACAGTGGGCACCGGGTAGACCCGGTCGATCTGACGGCGCAGCGTGATCTTGAAGTCGACCCGGTACAACCAGCGTTCCTTGAGGAGCGTGGGTACCGGACCGATCGGATCGGCGGAGACGAAGGCGAAGCCAGCGGCGCGTAGCGGAATGCGGTTGTTGGGAATGGCGGAGCCATCGCGCAAGAGCGCCGCGTATTGGTCAGCGAGGCCGGTGCTGCCCGTATCGTAGAAGGAGCACAAAAGCTCCAACTCCTCGTGCCGCACCAGTTTGTAGTTGGGATTGACGGGATCGGCCCCGGCGACGTTGCCGACGAAGGGGTAGGTGTCCGCCGGGCGAATGCCGACGCCAATCGCCGCCCACGCGTTGCCAGCGTCGGGAATGTTGGCGGGCTCGGCTTGCCAGCGCGGCCGCACCAAAGTGCCGTCCATGCCGGTAACACCGACCACCCAGCCCTGAAGAAAGACGAGAAGCGCCTGTCCCTCCAGCGGCGCCGGGGACGCAGCTGGAGCGACGTAGGGATCGACGGGCATCGGTTACCTCACGCTGGCGGTTGGTCGACGTAGTTGAAGGACAAGCACTCGGCCTCGGTCATTCCGGCGCCGAAGTCGGTCCAGTCCTTGAGGTCGCGAACAATGTAGTAGTTGTCTTGCCAGAGCACGAGGTCGGGGAGGTAGGAAGCTCCCCCGGCGGTCTTGGCAACGCCGCGAAGGCGGAAGCCGGTCACCACCGTGATCGAATTCGCCTGTTGGCTGTAGGCTTCCTCGCGCACAAGCGAGTTGTCGCCGCTGGGAACGACCGAGCCCGAGGCGTTGAAGCGGGATTCGGTGATCGAGACAAGGCCGTTGGTGCCGACTGTTTGCTGGCGACGAACGACCACAAATTTCTGGCCCGCAATGAAGGGGTCGGCCAGCACGTCGGTGACGTCAATTTCGGCCACGGCGGGGCCTCCCGAGGGGCGGTTTTAGGGGCTGAGGGCGCCCGGGAGGCCCCGGGCTAGGCGGGGACCTCCCTTCACGCACCCTCGTGCGGATTTCCGGGGGCTGCGGCGGCCCTTCCGGGGCGCTTCAGGGGGCCTTGATGGCCCGGAGGAGCGTCCGGATGGGCACCTTTCTGATAACCCACGTAATGGCGCGGGATAGCTGGCCGGTATCGAAGAGCGGCACAGCGTCGGCTATCGCCGCCGGGGTTGTCGCTTGCGCGCGCATGCGGGCGCGCGCGACGGGCTTGGCGTTCTGGTAGCGCGCGGTGCGGCGCGTGCGCGCGAGCACTGTGCTCTCCTTCAGCGGCGGCGGGATGTGCGACTGGATACGAACGCGGCACAGGTCCGCGATCTTCTGTCCCAACCGCCCGGCGATCTTCGCTACCTGCTCCGGCTTGCCCTCGAACGCGGCTACGCCCGCCGCCTTGAGGTCGGCCGCCACCATCGCTTGGTTCTCTTTGATTGTTGGTCCCATGACCTCGCGCGCCGGTAAATTGATCTCCGGCGCACCGTGCTCATGGATGTAGAGAAGCGAGGCGTTGTTGATCCCGGCGCTGGGATCGTCGCGGGTGGTCTTGTCGGCCGGAATACCGACCAGCACCCGCGTCTGGGCTAACTCCTCGATGGCCTTGGCAACGTTCGCGACGTTGTTCAAGGTCACCGTGATTTGCGGGCGGCGCTGTGCCATCGCTCAGGTTCCGATCTGTCCGCCCTTCGGCGCACGCGCGGCAACGCTCGACACTTGTGCGTTGTTAAAGGTTAACCCCTTGGCTTCGCCTGCCTTGACCGCCTCGGTCGCGGTATGGAACGGACCAAAGCGCAGCGTCTCGCCGTCGATGCGGTAGAACCACTCGCCGTTGACCACCACAACAGTGGCGCTCTTCGCGTCCTTGGCGCCGTCGTACTGGTAGAAGCCACCAAGCTCGTCGGCTTTCTCGGATGCTACGCGCTCGGCTTCTTCCGCTGACTTTGCGGTGCGGCTGCCGCCGTTCCACGAAATAACCCAGCGGCCACCGGAGCCGGTAATCTTGACAACAGTTTTTGGCGCGTCCTTGGCGCTGTCGCCGTATTCTTCGTTCGTCTCAGCGTAGATGTGCTCCTCGGCGTCGCTGCGGTTGTCGAAGCGGTGCAGCTTCTTGTCCGGACCGCGAGCGCCCCAATCGCCTCCGTCCGTGCCGGTGCCTTCCAGCAACTCCCAGCCGCGCAGACGCTTGACGATGTTCCACGAGTCGCGCACCGCAACGTCGATAGTGTTGCCGCCATAGACCGTGACCGGCGGCACAGCCTTCGCCTTACCGTCGCCACCGTCGGGCTTCGCGTCGGCGGTACCATTCCACAGCTTGTCGTTGGCCTTCTGAAGATCGGAGAGCGTCATCCCCGGGCGCACCGGGCGGGCGGAGTTCATCGTCGTTGTCCTTTCTGGGGATCACATATCCCAATTAATTCCCTGTGCGTAGATCGGGCCTTGCCATGCAGCGCCCGGCCCAGCGAGGAAGCCACCGTTGGCGAAGGGTCCGCCGCACAGCGAGCCAATGATCGTCAGCGGACCCATACCGAACATTTTGATCAGCCGGGCAAGCCGCTGTCCGTAGATCGAAAGGTTCAGATCGCCCGCGCCTTCGACCGCGCTCAGCGCGACGTCGTAGCTGACGCTGACCGGGCCGACCGACTTGGAGGAGACCACGCCCTGAGCGCCGCCGGGAATCGCACCGCTGGCGGCCTCCTTCGCGGCGCGGCCCTCAAGAACGAGGTTGTGGCAAGTGTAAAGCTCGATGGCCAGATCGCACTCGGTCTTCGGCCCGCTCTTCCACGTCATGCTGAACGTGGCGCCCGCGCCGTTACCAGTGGTGTCCGAAGCGGCGACCGGGTTGGGCGGCGTGACCGTATAGGAGCCGGTCTTTTGCACCGCGAACGCGGTGATCGCGCCCGAGCCGTCGACGGTGGTGACAAGAAGGATCACCGGGCAGGAATAGACCCCGCCGCTCAGCGCCAGCTTGTCGTTGACCGCGTAGTTGGCACCGCCGTTGGCGATCGTGCCCGAAACCTGCGTGAAGGACGCCGGAGCGCCCCACAGGTTCTGGTTGATCAGGAGCCCGGCGACGTTGAGCCAAAAGGTGATCGTCGAGTCCGGAAAGGCTGTTTGGTCCGCGAACTCGGGGAAGTCGTCGCGAATGTCTTGGATTTGGATCATGCGCCGCGCTCCGGTTGAGAAGGAGCGGCGAGCCCCGTCGCCGGAGCCCGCCGCGTCGTACGCTTTACTCCGACGCTTCGTCGGCCAGCGGCGCACCATCCATGTCGGTGCACTTGTGCGCCTTCAGGTACCAATGCACCTTTGGGCTCACCAGCGAGGCCGGAAGGGTGTTCTTGCCCTTCACGATCTCGAACGTCGCGCCCTTGTGATCGATGCCCATGTGGAGCCGGAAGACGCCCGGCGACATGATGTCGACGGTCTCATCCGACACTTTCTGGCCCTGATCCTTCATCGCCGAGGCGGCCGCTTCGTTGGCGGCGGTCGCTTTGCTGGCTTCCGCGTCGGCGGCGCGCTGAGCAGCGGCCGCTTCCTCGGCTTTGCGTGCCTTCTCGGCCTCTTCCGCCTTCTCGGCCTCTTCCGCCTTAGCGACTTCGGCTTCGTCGGCCTTGCGTGCCGCTTTCTGCTCCTCGGTCTCGACCGCGTTGTTGTCCGAGGCGTTGTTCTGAGAAGCGGGGGGCGGGTTCGCCGCCCCCTTCTTCCCGGTGTTGACAGGTGGCATTTTAAGCCCTCCTCTTTCTTAGCGTGGCGCTACCGCGGTGGCCGATTAGAGGCCGTCGAAGTAGCCGATCGTGGCGGGGTACACCGCTTCCATCACGCCGAGGCGGCAGAAGTAGGTGGCCTTGTGGTAGATCGAGTCGTACTGCACCGGGGTGCGCTGCAGCATGGTCATCGGGTAGCGGACGCGGCGCTTGTCCTTCGTGTAGACCACCATGCGGTTGGTGGTCGCCTCGTTGGTGATCGTGCCGCCAGCGCCAGCGCCGTTGCACCATTTCAGCGGCAGGATCTCCAGCTTGCCCCGGCCGCCCTTGGCGATCAGGTTGTTGTCCAGAACGTAGGACAGGATGGAGGTGTTGCCCGCCGCGCTGACCTTCTGCGTGGCGATGTAGCCGAAGTTGGTGGTGTTGATCAGCGCGCGGGTCGGAATGACCGCGAACGCCGACTGCTTCCAGACCGAGGTCAGAGCGACGTTGAAGTCGTTCAGAATCTCGTCCGGGTTCTTCGTGGTCCACGTGGTGCCGCCCTGAGCGCCCGGCGGAAGCGAGCCGACGTTGGTAACGTCCGCGCAGTTCACGAGGCCGGTGTCACCGGTGACGGAATCGCCGAAGTAGACCTGCTCGTCGATGTCCATCTGGTGCTTGAGCTGCAAGCCCTCGAACTTCTGCTGATCGATGGGGCGGCCCAGCTTCGCGGCCGACTCCAGTTCGAGGATCGTGTACTTAAGCTCCATCGCCCAAGGACGCAGCGGGTGCGGGATCTTGGCGATGTCCAGCGAGAGGCCGGTGATCTGCGTGGTGTCCTTGCCGATCCACGCCTTGCCGGTGCCGACGCTGTTGCCGGAGCCGAGCGAGCCGGTCGAGCCGTAGGTCGACAGCGTGAAGCTCGACACTTCGTCCGCGATCGTAACGTCCTCGCGGAGGTCGATGTCGCGGCCCCACGAGACCTCGGCCAACGGCTCGTGAAGCTGCTGATCGAGGCGCTCCAACTCGCCGATCATGAAGGCGCCGGTCGAGTCGTAGGTCTTGCCGTCGGCCATCTTGAAGGCGCGGTCGAAGGTGACGCCCGGATTGACGGCGAAGCGACCGTCCAGCGTCATCCGGTTCAACTGATGTGCGTAAGGCATTCTGGTAACTCCTTGTTCTCTGGAATGAGTTGGAACGGCGATTAGTCGAGGCCGATCACGACCTCGGCGATGCCGTTCGAATCGGGCGCGCCGTTGAAGAAGACGTTCGCGAGCGTCGCGGTGTTGCCGCCGCTGGCCTGCGCCTCGAAGCCGCCCTGCGTGTGGCCGCCACCGGAAGCCGCGACCCAGATGAAGGCCGGATCGCCCTTGCCGGGAGTGCCGACCACGGGAACGTTGATGTAGCCATCGCGGATGACGTCGATGGCCTGCCCGCTCGGGAGGAGCTGCGAGCCCTGAGCCTGAGCGCCGTAGGCCGCCGAGGTGCCGGGGTCCTGAATGGGGTACGCGCGCACCGCGATGCCGTAGATGCGCGTCACGGCGGTATCGCCCGCCGCCATCTGACGGACGCCGTTCTTGGCGGCGTTGATGACGCAGCCGAGACCGGCGGTGAGCACCGGGTTGGTGGCGTCGTTCAACACCGGCTCGACCGACGCGGGATGCGTGCGGTTCACATCACCGGCGAAGCCCGCGCCCATGCGGAAGGAAAACGAATTCTGCGGAACTGCGACCATTGCTGGTTACTCCTTGTGAGTCGTTGTGTTAGTGGAGAGTGCCGCCGCTGTAGCGCTCGGCATTCAGCTTGTTGATGTCGGCGATGGACTTGATCTTGCGGTCCTTGTTCACGCCAAGACCGCCGCCAGCACCGTTGTTGACGACCTGAAGAGCGGCGTCGTTCGCCGTCTTCACGCTGTTGCCGACCGCGCGAAACAGGACGCGGACAGCGCCACACGACATGCTCTTCAGCTTGAGCGGGCCGCCGTTGATCGACCGGACGATCGCGGTGGTCTCGGGATTGCGGTACGCCGAGTCGAGGGCGCGGCGGCGCAGGGCGCAGATCGCGTCGAACGTCTTCTTCGGCGCGGCCTTGCTGTCGAACGTCGGCAGCTTGATGCCCGGCGCGATGATTTCCGCGAGGGCCACCGTCGCCTGATAGGCGGCGGACAGCGGAGCCGAGTCGGTCACCTTGGCCTTCTTGCCCTTCTTGCCCTTCTTGCCCTTGGCGGCAAGGCGACGCGCGCTGTCGCCCACCGGCTTGTCGGGAGCGGGACCGACCTCGTCCTCGACCTCTTCGGCCTCTTCGGCCTCTTCGGGGTCTTCGTCGCCGGTGCCCGGGGGAGTGTCGACGCCTTCGACGTTCGACTCGTCCTCGACTTCCTCGGGGTCTTCGTCGCCGGTGCCCGGGGGAGTGTCGACGCCTTCGACGTTCGACTCATCGGCTCCGGCGATCTCCTGTTCGATCTCCGGGTCGATGCCGTCCGCCGGAAGATCGGCGTCCGGGTCCGCCTCGGCCGGGACGGGATCGTCGTCGTCCTGCGGCGCCAGCTTCGACAGCATCGCCTCGATCCGGTCGAAGCGCGCGTTGTTCTGGCTGACGTGCTCCAAGAACCACGGCGGAAGATCGGCCGGATCGTCGCCGGTGCCCGGCTCCTCGCCCGGGACGCCTTCGGCCGCTACGGCCGCCGGGTCCGGTTCATCGCCGGTACCGACCAGCGGTTCGCCGCCGCCCGGCAAGTGGATGTGGTTATGGATCTCGTAGGACGCGGCGCCCTCGCTGGCACCGGCCTCGGGGGCGGGTGCATTCTCGACGGCGTCGGTGTCGGGCCGGTTCAACATTTCGTTGAACTCGCCCTCGTCCTTTGCGCCAAGGAGGCGCATCAGACGGTCGCGAACCGTAAGCTTCTTCTTCGACATGTCCAAAATCTCCTTTGGAGAGTGGTCCTTGATTGCACAGCGAGGACCACAGCGACCCTTTTCGACGAGGGCCACATGGTTCCCCACAATGTTGTATTGCCGCCCAGCGCCGTCGCCCGTCTGCTCGTATTCGCAGTCGTAGCCACAGCTAACTTCCCTCTTGCCAGCGCGGACGGCTTCAATGGCATCGGGGTCCTTGATCACGAGGTCAGCGAAGAGGAAGCCGTCATCCGGCCCGACTCCTCGGCGCACGTTCTGTACGTGCCCGACCGTAAGCTCTCGCCAGTTGTCCGGGCTCACCCCTTCCTCGGGGTGCTCGTCGACGACGTCTTTGCCCTCGAACGAAGCGATCGTCTCGGGCCGGAACACCTCTTTCTCGTCGCGCTGGACGTGAACCAACCCGTCCTTGCCGACCTTCAGTGGCGTCTCATCCGGCCCGTAAAGCTGTTCGCCTATGCGCGCAATCGGGACCGCCTCGCAGAGCAAGAAGCCCTCGGGCGTGAACGACATGTTCTTCCCGACCTTATCGGCCGAGAAAAAGTAGCTTCGGTCCGCGACGCGCATGCGCACAGGCGGCGTCTTGCAGCCGCACTGCGACATGGTTGTACTCCGGAGTTAGGGAATGATCGAGCAGCCGACCGTGCCGGTGACCTGCGGCGTGGTGCCGCCGACCACAATCTGCACGCGGAACTTCGCGGTCAGCGGGAGGGAAATCGCCGTCATGTTCGACGGTAAGCTGGTGGTCTGAACACCGGGGTAGACGAGAAGCGTGGTCGGCGTAGCGTCCGCCGTAATGGCGGCGGAGGTCAGCAACGCGCGGTAGCTGTTGCTGGCCGTATCCTTGGCCATGATCGAGAACGTCGTGCTCGGCGTACCCGTATGCGCGGACTGGTTGAATGTGCAGTAGGCGCCGCGACCGTAAGCGACCTGATCGGCCGAGTTGATCGTCGCCGCGCCCTGAGCGGACAG
>Ga0310811_10003361_pt1 | contig 20095 bp, 12 predicted proteins | sample YCmetagenome_FD_207642 | JGI IMG/M metagenome (GOLD analysis project Ga0310811, IMG submission 207642) | Soil microbial communities from experimental microcosm in Duke University, North Carolina, United States - YC | ecosystem: Engineered > Artificial ecosystem > Soil microcosm > Unclassified ...
TAAAATTCAATAAACAATCACAACAGACACAGATATAAAAGACATGAAAAAATTATTATACATACCAGCAATTTTGATACTTGCTGCCTGCGGTAATAACAAACCTAAAGACAAAAAAGCCGAACTGACTGACTTAAAAAAGCAGCAGGCTGAAATAAGCGATAAAATTACCAAGCTACAAGCAGAGGTTGGCGGCAACGATTCGACCAAGAGTACTGATGTAAGTGTGGTGACTGTTAAAAAGCAGCCGTTTACTAATTATGTACAGATCCAGGGAAGTATTGATGCCCAGGAAAACGTTACCGCTTATCCGCAGGCTGCTGCGGCTATTACTGCAATCTACGTGAAGGTTGGCGATCACGTAAAAAAAGGTCAAATATTAGCGCAGTTAGATAATAGCGTTTTAAAACAAAATATTGCTCAGTACCAGGCTCAAGCGGATTTAGCTAAGACAGTGTTTGACCGTCAGAAAAACCTTTGGGATCAAAAAATAGGTACCGAGGTGCAATACCTGCAGGCAAAAGCTTCCATGGAAGCAAATCAAAGACAAGTGTCATCACTTAAACAACAAGCTGATCTGTACCGTATTGTTTCGCCTATTAATGGTTCAATTGACCAGATGGACCTGAAACTTGGTGCTATTATTCAACCGGGCCAAGGCGGTATCCGCATAGTTAATGCTGATCTTTTGAAGGTAAAAGCAAATGTGCCGGAATCTTACTCAGGCCGCATCAACCAGGGCGATAATGTGAAGGTTGTGGTTCCTGATGCGGGTGATTCGGTAATGGCCAAAGTAACTTTTGCTGCCAAAGCAATTGATGCCGCTTCCCGCAGTTTTGCCATAGAAGTAAAGCTTCCAGCACGTAAAACCCTTCGCCCTAATATGACGGTTGTACTAAAAGTAGCAGATTATTCGTCAAGTGATGCAGTGACTGTACCGGTAAATGCTATACAACGGTCAGAAGCTGGTAGCTTTGTTTTCCTTGATCAAAACAATGCAGCCAAAAAAGTAGCTGTAACATTAGGAGCAACTTATGGAGGTATAACCGAGATCAAATCAGGTCTTAAGGGTGGCGAACAACTTATTAACCAGGGTGCAAGCGAAGTTGAAGACGGTGATAAAATAAAAGTTGTTCAGTCTGATAATCAATAATTCATAAAACGGTCTGGATATGAAAGATACTGGAAAAGAATTTGGGCCCTCAAGTTGGGCAATAGATAATAAAACAGCGATTTACGTCGCCCTGGCATTGATCACTATATTAGGTATAGTGAGTTATATGAGGCTGCCTAAGGAAAACTTCCCGGACATTGCCCAATCAAAGGTTTTTGTGACGACTATTTATAACGGACAATCTCCGCAAAACATTGAAATGCTGGTGACCCGTCAGTTAGAAAAACAACTGAAATCATTAAAAGGGTTAAAGAAGGTTACATCCAACTCTATGCCTAACGTATCATCTATTACCTGCGAATTTAACGCAGATATAAAGATACGTGATGCCAAGCAGGATGTTAAGGAAGCTGTAGATAAGGCCCAGCAGGATCTGCCGCAGGGCGATAAAAATTTGCTAGCGTCGCAAATAACAGATATTAACGTAGCAGACTTGCCGATCCTATACATCAATATCTCGGGTAATTATGATTTGAAGAAACTGAAGGAATATGCCGACAACCTGAAGGATGATATCGAGAGTATGAAAGAGATATCGAAGGTTGACGAGATAGGTGCATTAACTCCGCAGATACAGATTAATGTGGACATTGATAAAGCTACTGCGGCGCAAGTTAGTTATAGCGACATCACACAAGCGATAGGTAATGAGAATATTATCTCGTCTGCCGGTACCATTACAACAGGCAGCATACAACGTACTATAGATATTCGGCAGGACTTTAAAAGTGCTGATGAAGTTGCCGCAATGATCATTCGTAACCCTACAGGTAAGGCCGTTTACCTGCGCGATATTGCTGATGTTAAAGATGGCTTTGCGGATGCAGATAGCTATGCGCGTTTGAAAACACCTTCTGATGTGAATTTTAAAAGTGTTATTACGCTGAATGTGAGTAAGCGAACCGGAGAAAACCTGATCGAGACATCAGACAAGATCAACAAGATGATCAAGGATAAGCAGAAGACCATTTTCCCTAAAGGTTTGGATATTACTGTTACCGGAGATCAGAGCGACAAAACCCGTTCAACACTGAATGACCTGATCAATACCATTGTTATCGGTTTTATACTGGTTACGATCATCCTGATGTTCTTTATGGGCACTACAAATGCCATTTTTGTGGCCTTGTCAGTTCCTTTATCGTGCTTTGTAGCCTTCCTGGTGATGCCGGCTATAGGGTTTACGTTGAATATGATTGTATTATTCTCGTTTTTATTGGCGCTAGGTATAGTGGTGGACGATGCTATCGTGGTAATCGAAAATACACACCGTATTTTTGCCAATGGAAAGGTGCCTATTAAACAAGCTGCCAAGATTGCGGCAGGTGAGGTGTTCTTACCTGTATTGTCAGGTACCCTGACCACCCTTGCTCCGTTTGTGCCGTTGGCATTCTGGAACAGCTTGATAGGTCACTTCATGTTCTTCCTGCCAATTACGCTCATCATTACATTACTGGCATCACTGTTGGTAGCTTATATCTTCAACCCGGTTTTCGCGGTCGATTTTATGAAACCGCACCATGATGGCGAGCACGACAATCCTAAGTTTGATAAGAAAGTTGTCCGTGCCATGATATACATGGGGGTTGCTGCGGTTATTGGTTATTTGATCAATCGCGGCGTAGGTAACTTCGTTGTTTTCGCAGCGTTACTTTACCTGTTGAACCATTTTGTGTTGCTGAGGGTTATCGACCGCTTCCAGAAAAAAGCATGGCCGAAATTTCAAACATGGTATGCTAACAGGCTGGAATGGGCCGTGCATCGCCCTATAACTATTCTGGTGAGTATGTTCGTGCTGTTTGTCTTGACAATTGGGTTTACCATTGTCAGAGCTCCTAAAGTAGAATTTTTCCCGTCAGGCGATCCGAACTTCGTTTATGTATACCTGACGCTTCCCATCGGTACCGATCAGGCTTATACTAATGAGGTAACAAAGGACCTCGAAAAGCGTGTTGCTAAAGTGGTTGAGCCTGATAACGACATTGTTACCTCGATCATTTCCAACGTAGAAACCAGTGTTACAGACCCGACTGATGAAGACCAGGGTAAATATACCAACAAATCGAAAGTCACTGTGGCATTTGCAGAATTCAGCAAACGTAACGGCAAGGATACCAAAAAGATATTGGCTAATATCCGTAAAGCTGTGGGCGGTATACCAGGAGCGACCGTAGCGGTTAACCAGGAAAATGCTGGTCCACCAGTGCAGAAGGATATCAGTATTGAAGTTGCAGGTGATAATTTAGATACTTTGGTACACGTAACCGACAGGCTGAAAAAATTTATTGAAAGGCAAAATATAGCAGGTATAGAAGGGTTAGTTCCTGACGTACAGAATGATAAGCCGCAAATGTTGATCGATATCGATCGTGAGCGTGCTAACCGTGAAGGTATCAACAGTCAACAGGTTACACAGTCGCTTTTCACTACCATTTATGGTTATGAGGTTACCGATTTCAGAAATACAACGGAAGACAAATACAAGATCGTTGTTCGGGGTGAAAAAGCACAGCGTGATGATATTGATGCAGTCCGTAATCTGAAAATGACTTACCGAGACCTGGCAACAGGTGGCCAGATACGCCAGGTGCCGATCTCGGCCTTCACCGATGTGAAATATGCAAATACATTTTCCAACATCAAACACAAACAGCAACGTCGTGTGATCACTCTGAATTCAAACGTAATCAAGCCATTTACCCCAACGGAGGTGAACGTCAACATCCAGAATGCCATCAAGCAATTTCATTTGCCTGACGGTGTAAGTATACGGATGGGCGGCGGTCAGGAAGATCAGGCCGAAGCTGCAACCTTCCTGGGCACAGCGCTTGTTATTTCCTTTGGTTTGATATTGCTGATCCTGATGCTGCAATTCAACTCGGTAGGTAAAACATTTATCATTCTGAGCGAGATATTCTTTAGTATTATAGGTGTGTTCCTTGGTCTCTCCGTTTTTGGTATGACGATCTCTATCGTTATGACTGGTGTAGGTATCATTGCATTGGCGGGTGTGGTTGTGCGAAACGGTATCTTGCTGGTTGAGTTTACAGATATGCTGATTGCAGAAGGCGCAAACCTGCATGATGCAGTAGTTGAAGCTGCCCGTACACGTATGACCCCGGTATTGCTGACTGCAACAGCAGCTATCCTTGGTTTGATACCGCTGGCAGTAGGTTTCAATATTGACTTTGCAGGATTATTTTCCAGCTTTAAACCGCATATTTTCTTTGGTGGCGACAATGTTGCCTTCTGGGGACCATTATCATGGACAATGATCTTTGGCTTAGGCTTTGCAACCATTATTACGTTGATACTGGTACCATGTATGTATATCATCCGCGTACGCATGAAAAACAGGTTGTTTGGCAAGAAGGAAAATGAAGTGAAAGTTCTGGAACCTGAATTAGCCGATGTATAATACTAATCAAACCAATATATTATAATGATCAAGCCGTCCGCAAGCTAGCGTACGGCTTTTTTTATACTTTGAACTTTTTGATAAGAGAGTTCATATTCCCGATCAGTTTATCCAGTTTTCTTTCCCTTCTTCTGTTACTGTCAAGTGCATCATAAGCTAATCCTGCTGCTGTCGCATATACTGCGTGATGCAAAGCATCTATGGCTATTGTTTTGGCATCTTCTTCTGTTACTTTCGGTCCTGCTTTATAGGCAGGCAGCATTACCAGGGCTGTTCCCCAAATAGCTGCAAAATGCGCCGCTATGGCAGGTAATCCCCTTAATCCTGTTAGACTAAATAGTCCCCTGGCTATGCCCCATGATGTGCCATATGCCCAGTGGATTTCTTGTGATACTTTTTCCTTCGCTTCCCCGGTTGCAGGTTTTACATCTGTTACCTGCTCTGCCACTTTTACCGGTGCCTCGCTTGCTTTTCTTTTGGTGATGCGCATTTCTATCATTTGCGATATAGTTATCGCTGCAGTACCTGCTAAACCAGCCAGAAGCCCCTTCCCAATGGCATTGCCCAGTTCGCCTAATATATTATCATTATATCGTCCCATAAGTATTGTTGTTTCTTATTCAACAAATTTTCGTCATGGTTGATTTTATAATTTACAGAACTTCTGACAATTGGATAAGTTATAGTGATATGGAAACAAAATCATCACGATCATTATGGCAATCTATGACGCTGGGACTTATAGCCGGCATGAGATGCGCATCAGCAGGTGCAATTGCCTCGCATATGTCAAGGCAAACTAAACCAACTGAAGACGATAATAAATTCATAAAGTTCATGCACTCCGATGCATTTAATACCACATTAAATATAGCCGCGGTAGGAGAGTTGGTAGCTGATAAACTACCGTTTGTACCCGCCAGAACTGCGCCTGTAGGTTTAGCAGCCCGTGCAGTTTCGGGAGGACTATCAGGTGCGGCAGTGGCCAGGGCTAATAAAAACAAGAATGTTACTTTATATGCAATATTGGGTTCAGCAATTGCGGCTGGTGCGACATATGCATTTTATCATTTGAGAAAAGCGGCAGGTAATAAAACAGGTATCGCCGACCCTGTGATAGCGCTTATTGAAGATGCTGTTGTCGTCGGGGTTGGATTAGCTTTGGTAAAAACATCAAAATAGTCATTGTGTAAAAATGACATTGTAATGTTGGATTTTTTGATAGATTTGTTTGAAAAGTCAAATTTGTCTATCTAACATTTATTAATTGATGGGTGTAATAAGCGAACAACAGGATATAAAGAGAGAAAAGATTTTAGAGGCAGCTTACGAACAGTTTTTGCATTACGGTTACTCTAAAACCACAATGAATGAGATCGCCGGTTCATTATCTCTATCCAAGGCATTACTTTATTATTACTTTCCTGATAAAAGCCAGCTATATATCGCCGTGACGCGCAAACTTGCAGCCGACTATTTGAAAATCCTGCAGGAAAACGTCAGCAAGATATCAGATCTAAAAGCAGCTTTTGTATTCCAGATCGACCATCATCATAATTTTATACTCAACAATTATAATTTCTTCGATTATTTCAGGCTGAACGAGCAAAATATGCCCGATGCGATATGGGAAATTGTTGATGAAATACGCCAGGCTGAAATGAATCTTCTTGGCGATGCCGTTATTGCCGAAGCAGAACGCGGTAAAATAAAACCGGTAGATAATCCCCGCGAGATAGTTGGATTATTGCTCGACGCACTACATGGCGTTAGGGTAGGAACAGCGGCTTACAATAAAAAGAACAGCTTTCCAAAGAAAGAGCATTTGGAAGAAATCCATAATAAACGCCTGATGCTGATCGATATTTTCATCAAGGGTTTAAAGTACTGACCTACTGTCACCTCGGGGTCAAAATGCCATTAACAACAAATTAACGCCTGCTTAATTTAGTATATTTGACTAATTAAATTATTTAGTCAATAATTATCTACTATATATAGTTATTAAAAGAGACTTCTAAGTTTAGAGGTGATTGTTTTAGAGTGATTGAAGCATCCCGGTAATTCCGGGGTGCTTTTTTCTTTTAGATCAATCCTTGATGAGACTGACCATCTTCCATCTCTTTTGGTTTAAGGCATCGCCGCCAAAAAATTGTAAAGTGATCACAAACGATGTTACGGTCTTCTGCCCATTTTGGTCTTTCGACTCCAAATAGGATTTTATAGTATAGGTGGAGTCTTGTTTCTGATTAAATTGATAGCCTGTATCTGGAAAAACGACGTTGGAAGTCTTTACAGTTTGCTTTACAAATTGCTTAGCTATAGTGTAGACCTCATCATTTTTTGGAGGGTTATTAACTACTTGCCTGGTGTTGTTGCCATTAAGCGCAAACCCTATAATGATACCGGCAAAAAAAACAGAAAGTATGACCAGGAATATGATCAGCTTGTTGGCAAATTTCTTTTTTTGCTGTTGGTTGTTAACGTAGCTTTTTGACATTAGTAAAACTCATAACAACGCCTTGCACCTTCAAATCGTCCTGGTGATCCACCACCATCGCCTGAAGGCAAAGTCGTTTCGTATCCTATACTTCCTTCGGTACTACCTGCAGTATTACCATAGGTAAGGCCCTGCGCCGCTGCATCATGACTAAAACCAAAACGCAGTTTCTCGCCGCCATCTTTGTTAATAAACAAGTCAAATATAAGAGATAAAACGACAGCACTAGGTCCTGTTTTTGCACCACTTCTATAAGAAAGTCCAACATTTACTCCGCGGCGCTTGTATTGCATGCCTACACTATACGATTGAAACTGATCCTGGTGGTAATAAACTACTGATGGAATGATATAAGTTTTATCATCATCGTCCATATTTTCGAAAGGATCAAGGTCAAGCCGGTAACTGACATTTGTGTTTAGCCTCATTGGTAACTTCGCAGGTAGGCCGGTAAATGACTCATTAGGCTGATTGATGTGCTGTAAGGCTACGCCGATATTAAATTCGCCTATTACCAGGTTGGTGCCTATACCCGTATCGAAATAAAATTTATTATTAAATGGCAGACTGGTAGCTGCTGAACTCGAACCCGGTATTACACCTATTGTTGGATCCAGTTGATCATCGAAGATAAGTTTGCTATAATCTATCTTCCTTTGAGTAAAGCCTGCCTGCAAGCCGAACGAAAGCACGAAATCCTCTGAACCGATACTATAAGAGTAAAGGCCTGACAAATTACTCTTGTCAAGGTATGCTGTCCCCTCGCTGCTGCGGGTGAACAATAAGCCTATACCACCGCCAAAACGGGGGATATTCATATCGATAGAGCCCGAAACATATGATAACGTACCCGGCACAGCCGTCCATTGATTACGGTAGATCAGGTTCATCCGGAGATCAGCTTTAAACTGACCAGTGAGCGCGGGGTTAAGATACAAGGGCGAATTAAAGAATTGGGAATACAGGTGATCTTGTGCGAAGCTTGTAAAGCTTTGCACAAGTACTATCAGAAGCACCAACCACCGCGTAACCAATTTATTCTTCACCTTGTATTCGTGTATTATCTTATTAAATGTATAGCCCCAGTTTTGCTTGGTGATGAATTATGGTATGACATTCCTTTCCATTCTTCGCCGTTTAAAAGCGTGGCACTTATTTGCCATATGTAAACACCCTGTTCTACAATTCTGCCCTTATACGTACCATCCCAACCGTCAACAGGTGCGCCATTGTTATCTAACTTGGTAGTTTCCCAAACCAGCTGACCGAAATTGTTGAATATCTGCATGTGCCATGTTTTCATCCCGAATCCTTTTGCAATGAATGTATTCAGGTTTTTATCCGAGCTAGCTGGAATAAACGCATTTGGCAAAAATAAGTTACCCTTAAACGTAATATTTATGCTCTGCGAGGTCACGCCTGAGCAATCTGTGCCCGGAGTTGTAGCAGTGAGTGTAACCGTAAATGGCGCCTTGCTGAAATCAAAGTGGTGAGTCGCAGGTATATAAGACGGATCAAATGTTGAACCGTCACCAAAATCCCATTTATAAACTAATGATGACGCCGGAATATTTGCTACGTCAGGAGTTGTATTATTGAAAGTCACATTGAAGTTCTGATCAGCAGTCCAGGTAAATGTTGGAGCTGGAATAGGATAAACAGTAAACTGTTTCAGTGCTGACGCCGGTGCATCACCGCAACCCGTATTGCCTGCTGTAATCGATACATAATAAACTCCGGTAGCAGTAGGCGTATAGTTCATGTCTCCGGTTCCGGCAGGCATCGTTAATATCGGTTTTTGATTAGAGTCATATATGGTGATGGTAAACCTGTCGCCGCCGGTTGAAATATTCTGGAATGTTACCGGGCTGCCGATACAAACAGAATTCACATCACCTTTAATTTGTATCTGCGATACAAGCGATGATGGCGAAACAGGTATGTTAACAGATGGCGCAGTGGTCTGATTACCGCAATTATCCGTTACCGTCATGTACATGGAGTAGAACGTTTGCTGAGTAACCGTCATCGGCGCGAATACAGCGTCCCGTTTATCAGGGTACGTCAGGTGCTGTACTACGTTCCCGCTGGCATCCTTCAGGTAAAAATCATACTGTGCATTGTTACCAGGCGATAAATTCTGTGCGGAAAGTGTAAATGTACCGCAGGCAGATGCCTGAGCCGGGTTGAAGCTTGCAACAGGTGACAAAGAGCTAACCTTTACATAAGCTACGTAAGGTGCCTGGTTACCGCAATTGCTTGTTGGCGTTAAGGTGATCTTATAAGTAGCTTCAGTGCCGTCATTTGATGGCTGGAAGGTGTGTGCAGGTGGATTGATTGCAGTTACCTCAGGTGAACCGTCGCCAAAATCCCAAACAAACGTACCGGATGGCGTTGGGGTAGAGGTATTAGTAAATGTTACTACCAGTGGTCCGCAGCCCTTGCTTTGATCCATTGCAAAGCTTGGCGTGATATCAGAAGACACCCCAATGGTGATCTCAGAGAAAGTATCACCGCATGGTGGCAGACCTTTTATCGTCCAGGTAAACTTATAAACGTTGCCTCCGGTCATTCCTGTAACCGATGTTGTATAATTATTCGGATCAACGATAGTTACTGCCGGGCCACCGGTTTGCGTCCAGGTACCAACAAATGTTCCGGGATTATTACCCTTCAATATAGTGCTGGTCTGATTACACAAATTGTAAGGTTGACCTGCATCGGCAATTGGCGTTTGAGGGTTAACGGTAATGGTCGTAGGCGTTGAAAACACATCCGGACAAGTGAGACTGTTATGCACAACGGCCCTATATTGAGTTGTTTGTGTCAGATTTAAAAACGATTGCACCGTAGTAGTATTGGCAATTGGCTGCCAGGTATTACCGTTGTCGACAGAAAACTCCCACCTTGCTACCGAGCCAAACTGCCCTGCCAGGTGAATTTGCCCGCTATTGCCGGCATAACAAACTGTTTCGTCACTTGATGTAGTGCCTGCAATAGGAGCTTTATCGATAGTGATGACCACATCGTCATGTGTAGGTGGACAGGCGGCCGTATTGGTGATCGACCAGCGGAAAGTGTATGTACCCGGCATCAAACCGCTTACTACTGCGTTTGGACTGGTAAGGTCAGAGAAAGTAGGCAGTGATGGCCCGGTTACCATGGTCCATAGCCCTGTATTCGATACCGGTGGAGTGTTGCCCTGAAGCGTGTATGCTGCGGCGTTACATACCTCATCATCCGGACCTGCATTAGCAGCAACCGGCGGCGTATCGACAGTAATTGTTGTTACTGTAGATGGTACATCAGGACATACGCCATTGTGCACCATAGCGCGATACTGCGTAGTCTGGGTCAGGTTATTGTAGGTGATCGAGGTGCTGGTGCTGGCTATTGGTTGCCACGAAGCCCCATTATCAATAGATGATTCCCAGCGAACAATATTACCTGATTGGCCGGCAAGGGTTATAGCTCCGGCATTGCTGCCCTGGCAAACCGTTGCATCGCTTGAGGTTGTACCACCAACAGGAGCCGGATCTATAGTGATCGTAACATTATCATGAGTCGATGGACAGGCAGCAGTATTGCTTATTGTCCATTGGAACACGTAAACTCCAGGTACCAATCCGGTCACAACAGCGTTCGCTTTGGTGTCATCTGAGAAGATAGCAGTAGATGGCCCACTTACCATTGTCCATTTACCTGTATTTGGTGCAGGATTATTACCCTGAAGGGTATATGTATTTGTGCTGCAAATTTCCTGGTTAGGACCTGCGATTGCTGCAATAGGAGGTTGGTCGACAGTAATAGTTGTTACCGAAGATGGCACATCGGGACATACGCCGTTATGCAACCATGCCCTGTATTGTGTTGTTTGTGTTAAGTTAGAATAGGTAAGTGTAGTAGATGTATTGGCTATTATCTGCCATGTACTGCCACCATCGGTAGAAGATTCCCAGCGAACGATGGAGCCAAATTGTCCCGCTAACGTAATGGGGGCACCATTACTTCCCGCGCAAACTGTTGCATCACTTGTGGTATTGCCGCCTACAGGCGCTTTATCGATAGTGATGGTCACATCATCGTGAGTCGGAGCACAGGCAGCTGTATTGCTGATAGTCCAGCGGAATACGTACACTCCCGGTACTAATCCGGTTATTACCGCATTCGCCTTGGTGTCATCCGAGAAGATAGCGGTAGATGGTCCGCTCACCATGGTCCATTTACCATTATTTGGTGCAGGATTATTTCCCTGAAGCGTATATGCACTTGGACTACAAACTTCATCATTTGGCCCTGCAATAGCTGCGATTGGTGGTTGATCTACAGTAATAGTGGTTGCTGACGACGGAACATCAGGACAAATACCATTATGTAACCAAACCCTGTATTGTGTGGTTTGTGTTAAATTGGAATACACGTAATTGGCAGTAGTATTAGCTATGGTCTGCCATGAAGTACCATTGTCTATAGACGATTCCCAACGCACAATTGTACCAAACTGACCTGTCAGCGTAATCAAACCGGCATTTGTACCTGCGCAAACTGTCGCGTCGCTTGATGTAGTACCTCCTACAGGTGCCTGATCGATAGTAATGGTCACATCATCATGGGTTGGAGGACAGGCTGCGGTATTAGTGATTGTCCAGCGGAATACATATACACCGGTTACCAAACCTGTCGCTACAGCATTTGGACTGGTTGCATTAGTGAACGAGGCAGTAGAAGGGCCGCTAACCATTGTCCAGGTACCTGTACCAGGCGCAGGGTTATTACCTTGTAATGTATAAGTTGATGAGCCGCAAACCTCGTTATCAGGTCCTGCAACTGCAGCAATAGGTGGCTGATCAACAGTGATGGTGGTTATTGATGAACGAACATCCGGACAAACGCCATTATGCAGTACTACACGGTATTTAGTGGTCTGAGTTAAGTTGGAGTAATTTAAAGTAACGCTGGTATTAAAGATAGGCTGCCATGTTGCACCGTTATCGATTGAAGATTCCCACCTCACGATAGTACCAAACTGACCGGCGAGCGTGATGGGACCGCCATTGCTGCCAGAGCAGACTGTCGCATCACTGCTGGTGGTGCCGCCTATTGGGGCTTTGTCTATAATAATGGTAACGTTATTCGCGCTTGGTGGACAAGCGGTGGTGTTAGTGATTGTCCAACGAAATACGTAGGTGCCCGGTACCAGGCCGGTTAACACCGCGTTTGGATTGGTATCGTCAGAGAAGGTCGGAGCTAATGGTCCGCTCACCATTGTCCATTTACCTGTACTTGGTGACGGATTGTTACCTTGTAAAGTGTATGTATTAGTACTACAAACTTCGTCATTAGGGCCTGGATTAGAAGCAGTTGGCGGAGGATCAACTGTAATGGTTGTTACTGTTGACGGCGCATCCGGACAAGTGCTTGAATTATGTAAAATAGCCCTGTACTGCGTTGTTTGGGTCAGATTTAAATAACTCTGACTAGTGCTTATATTGGCAATAGTTTGCCATGTGGCGCCATTGTCTATAGATGATTCCCAATGTAATATGGTACCAAACTGCCCTGTAAGTGTTACTACGCCGTTATTTGTTCCCGAACAAACATGTGTATCACTTAAGGTTGTTCCTCCTACAGGAGCTTTGTCTATAGTAATATTAACTGAACTTGAAGTTGATGGACATGCCGCTGTGTTAGAGATCGTCCAGGTGAACTTATAAGTATTGCCCGGTATCATTCCGCTTACGACCGCGTTCGGATTTGTGTCATCTGAGAAAGTTACTCCAGGAGGGTTGCCTGCAACTGTCCATTTACCTGTGCCTGGTGCAGGGTTATTACCCTGTAATGTATAAGTTCCACCACTACAAACTTCATCATCAGGACCTGCAACCGATGCAATTGGTGGCTGGTCGACTGTGATAGTTGTAATTGAAGAAGTTGCATCCGGACAAACGCCGTTATGAATAACCGCCCTGTACTGGGTAGTTTGTGTAAGGTTTGTATACGGCTGAATAGTGGTAGTATTAGCGATAGCTTGCCAGCTGGTACCATTATCGATCGAAGATTCCCAGCGAACGATAGTCCCAAACTGACCTGTAAGTGTAATATTACCGGCATTGGTGCCCAAACAAACATGAGCGTCACTTAAAGTTGTTCCGCCAACAGGAGCTTTATCAATAGTGATTGCAACTGTGCTTGTTGTAGGTGGACAAGAAGCAGCAGTATTGGTAATGGCCCAAATAAATTGGTAAGTTGTTCCCGGTACCAATCCGCTTACAACAGCGTTCGGATTGGTATCATCCGAAAAAGTTACACCAGCAGGGCTACCTACAACGGTCCATTTACCTGTGCCCGGCGCAGGATTGTTACCTTGCAAGGTATAAGTCGTGGTTGCACAAACCTCATCATCTGAGCCCGCATTGGCAATTACAGGAGGCGCATCAACTGTGATAGTTGTAATAGATGATGGCACATCCGGACATACACCATTATGAATAAACGCACGGTATTGGGTTGTTTGTGTTAAATTAGAATAAGTCTGACCTGTAGCAGTATTGGCAATCGGCTGCCATGTAGTACCGTTATCTATTGATGATTCCCAGCGAACTACGCTGCCGAACTGCCCGGTAAGCGTGATTGTTCCGGCATTACTTCCTGAACAAACATGTGTGTCGGTTCCAGTAGTGCCGCCAACAGGAGATTTATCTATCGTTATACTAACTGTACTTGATGTTGACGGACAAGTTGGATAATCGGTTATTGTCCATGTAAACTGATAAATATTGCCTGCTGCCAAGCCACTAACCACCGCATTTGGGTTGGTATCATCAGAGAAAGTAACGCCCGGTGGATTACCGATAACTGTCCATTTGCCTGTGCCAGGAGCCGGGTTATTACCCTGTAAAGTATAAGTTGTCGAAGCGCAAACCTCATCATTCGGTCCGGCATTTGATGCAACCGGTGTTGGTTCAACGGTAATAGTCGTAACTACAGGCGCACCTGGGCACGATCCGTTATAAGGGGTAACTGTATAAGTAACTGTTCCAGGAGTAGTGCCTGAATTGGTTAAAACATCTTGAATACTGCTGGTAACTAGCGGCGTTGCCTGGTTGGTATTACCGCTCATGTTTGCACTGGCAGTACTGGTCCAGGTATAAGTGGTATTAACTACGTTGGATGTAAATACTATATCTGCCGGTTGATTATTACAAATAGGATTGCTTACCGGAATTGCAGTAATCGTAGGCAGCGGATGCACAGTAACGTTCAATACAAAAGGTGTACCTGGACAACCGTTAATAGTTGGTAATATATTATAAGTTACTACAGCGTCGGTATTACCGCTGTTAGTAAGCACATCGGTTATATTAGGACCGCTACCAGATGCTGTAAAGCCAGTAGCTGTACCTGACGTTAAAGAAGATGTCCATGTAAAAGTAGCCAGCGGACTGTTCGCTGTAATTAGGTAAGCAAGTGCCTGTCCCGAACATGCTGCATCGGTTGGTGGACTGGTGATGTATGCTGTAGGGGTAATGGTGATCTTCATCTTATCCGTTACCACATTACATGGTGCAGGCACAGCCGTATTGTTCACCTGGAAGGTCAGGGTAACAGTCCCCGCGGTTAGCTCTGTATTTGACGGTGTGTAAGTCGCATTTGCGGTATTTCTATTTGGTGAGAATGTTCCTGTACCGCCAACCCATTGGTAGCTTGTGTAAGTACCTGTTACATTCCCCGCCAAAACAACGGCAGGGTTGCTAGCGCAGACCGTCTGATCCGGCCCGGCACTTACAGAAGGAGCCTGAACAAACGTAAGCGTTTGTGATGCCGTCGAGCTTCCGCAGGAATTAGTATTGGTTACCTGTATGGTATAAGTAGCGTAATCTGCAAACAATATTTGAGGATACTGGCTGGTAGCACTTGTACCGCCAAGAAAGCTATATGCACCACCTGTAATTATCCAGCTAAAAGTTGTAGGGGTTGGCAGGGTAGTGCCGGATACTACTGTTTTGGTTGTTGTCTGGCTCGGATCGAAAGTAAAGGTCAGGTTGTTACCGCAAACTGTTGCGTCAGGTGACATGCTGGTTGTTGGAGCAGCATCCACTGCAATAGTTTGAGGAGCAGCGTTGATAACACCGCAACCTGATGAACTGATACCTAGCTGCACTGTATAAAAACCAGCAGCAGAGAACACAAATTGTGGCACTGCGCTGTTCGCGTTAGTTCCGCCTGCATAACCTACAGCAGCAGGACCAGTTACAGTCCAAACATATTGCGGAACGGCGCAGGTATTATCAACAGTAGAAGTGTTGGTTGGAGACACCGGTCCACCGGTTACGCACAATGGGGTTGGCATTGTAAAAACCGGCTGCGGAGGGTCCTCAAAACAGATAGTTTGTGTATAATCAGTCGACGCACAACCAATGGCTGGGGTTTCAGCATAAAGCGTTAATGTATGGGTACCATGGGTAGTGGTAGCCGGTAATATAAAAGATTTACTAAGCGGAACACCCTGGTAACCTGCAACAGCTACACCATCCAGAGTCCAGTCGTATTTCGCGTTACCATTAACGGCGCATGTCGAGGCAGCACCGGTACTGTAATCAGGTCCCGGATCAGAAGTATTTGGAATAGTTAATGCTGTACCAACGCAAGCTACGGATGGCGCAGAGAATTTAGTTACAGGCGTAATGATCACCTTCGCCGATGTAGTAGCCGCTGAAGCTACCTCGCCGCAATATGGGCTTATAGCATGACTTACAACTGTTAACGAGTTGGTTGCACCACCTGTCGATGTTTGCCCGCAGGATGGCAGGGTATAAGTATGTACCAAAATACCGCCAAGTGCAACTATCTGGCAATAGGTGAAAGTAGTGCTGGTTCCATCGCCCCAGTTAACTGTATAAGTAGTACCAGGATAGTTATTGATGATACCACCGGGACCTGTTATTGGCATAATAAATTGCAGATCGCCTGAGCCGCCCGCAGGCATACACACGAAAGGCGTACCAAATGGGCTGAACGGGTTTACTACCACATTGTTGACAAGTTGATAGTCAAATGTTCCAACGGTCCCGCTTCCGTTCACAGATTTTCCTGTGACTGTATAGTTGGCAGTCGTTGGTGTGAAAGCATATCCTCCGCCAGGAACAGAAACATTCGAAGCTTCATAAGATTGTGAACCTTCATTAAAGAAGCTTGCAGTAACAGTACCACCGGCGCTAGAAGTAAATGTATAAGGTGATGTACTACCTACGCATCGCCCAAAAACACCTGCCGAAACTGTTTCTGATTCAGTAAGTGAAGCGGTTACGCCCGGGTTGCTGGAAATGGTAAATGCTGATGATACGGAACTGGTTACAGCCGGATTGGTCGACTTAACCTCCACTTTATAACCGGCACCTGCAGGCGTTCCATTAGGAATAACACCGTTAACAAATGTGCCGTAAACTCCTGTATAGCTTCCTATTAGCGTACCCGGAGTGAAATTACCCGAAGCATCAGATAAGTATAGATTATAGGTATTCCCAGAGTTTACGCATCCGCCGGAAGTATTAACATTGATAGGAACGGCAATGGATGAGCCCTGGCCATACGGTCCCGGATCAACCGTGCCAACCGTTATAGTTTGAGCAAAAGCACCTGTTATGGTTAATAGGAGTATTGCTAAAAAGAATAAATGTTTCGTAAAGGTTTTATCCATACACATTTTCCGGTTTAATTGTAAGGGTATGCCTAACAGTTGTTCGTTATCTTTTTAGCAACAAAACCTGCTTTATTAGAAAATGCAGGTTCTAAGCAATTAAAACTAACTTCCGCCTTTATACGAAACAGAGAGTGTTGGGTTGCAGTATTTTAGCTGAAAAGGAGTTGTTAAAAATCCCCGAAAAATAGTGAAAACGGAAGGCTTTGATTAACTGAGAGTTAATTGTAATATCTGAAGTGAGAAATAGCCGGAATGTGGATAAGTTTATCCGAAAAACAAGTAAGAAACGAAGATTGCCGCTATAATTCCGGCCAAATCTGCGATCAACCCAAAAGGTATGGAATAACGGAATTTTTTGATGCCGACGGAGCCAAAATACAGCGCAACGATGTAGAAAGTAGTGTCTGCAGAGCCATTGAAAACGCAACCTAAACGCCCGGCAAAACTATCCGGACCAAAACTTTGCATGGTGGTGATCATCATAGCCCGAGATCCGGAACCACTTAATGGTTTCATATAAGCTACCGGCATAGCATCTACAAAACGCGTATCCAGCCCTAAACTGCTTACTGCCCATCTTAAACCGTCATTCATGTAACCCAAAGCGCCGCAGCTACGGAATACCGCAATACCTACCAGCATCGCCACCAGGTATGGGATGATCTTGATACAAGTGTCGAAGCCGCCTTTGGCACCATCGATAAATGCTTCAAAAACGTTGATCTTCTTAAGCATCCCGCCGAGAATGAATATAACAGGAATGGCAAACAGCAGCAGGTTACTGGTGATCTTTGAAAAGATACTGATCTGTTCTTTAGTTAAATGGGTGGTAAAGAACCAAACCATTGCAGTAATGAATAAGCTCACGCCGCCAAGCCAGGCGATGATTACCCTATCAAATAAATTGATCCGCTGTTTAAGTGCCACCGCGATCATACCAATTACGGCCGATACATAAGTAGCTATAATACAAGGAATAAAAACGTCCGTAGGGTCTTTTGCGTGCAATATGGCGCGTTGTGCAATAATAGCCACAGGTAGTAACTGCATCCCGGATGTAAGCAGCACCAGGAACATGATCTGCGCATTGCTTGCTGTTTCTTTATCCTCATTGATTTCCTGCATGCTGTCCATTGCTTTTAAGCCCAGAGGAGTAGCAGCATTTAACAAACCCAGCAGGTTTGCCGAAAAACTCATGAGGATATTCCCTAAAGCCGGATGATCTTTGGGTATCTCCGGAAATATGCGGCGGAAAAATGGACCTACAATGCGTGATAAAAAGTTAATAGCGCCTGCTTTTTCCCCAATTTTCATGATACCCAGCCAGAAAGTCATGGCACCGATCAGCGGTAATGCAATGTCCATTACAGCCGTTTGTGATGAACTGAATAAGCTGTCTACTATTGATTTAAAGGCTTCCGTATCGCCCAGGAAGATCAGCTTTACGAGGGCAAGGATAAATGCGATTACAAAAAAGAAGATCCAGATATAGTTAAGGGCCATATAGCTTGTTCAGATGTTGAAGGTAGTAGTTTTTTGTAAAAATTTTAAGATTTCATTGCTATATTTAGTCACAGATATCGCAGCCATGAAACAGGTATCCAAAAATATATTAACGGCAATCTATCAATTTATCAAATCTCTTAACAATCCCGACAATCGTCCGATTGATTGGAACACCAGGCCCGCACCCGGAAAATGGTCAAAAAAAGAGATTATGGGACACTTGTGCGATAGCGCCATGATCAACCTGCAGCGCTTTATCAGGTGTACGTATGAAGAAAACTTCAAGCTGGTTTACGAACAGGATGATTGGGTAAAGGCGCAGCACTACCAGGAAATGACGCAGGATGAGATTTTGCAATTATGGAAGATTCTGAATCTGCAGATCATACATGTACTCGACAATTATCCTGAAGAAAGAATGCAGGCCAAATGCGACAACAGCAAAACCGAAGTAAGTTTACATACCGTAGAATGGCTTGCAAATGATTATTTAGAACATCTGCAACATCATTTAAATCAGATCAAAGTGCATGAGCCTGTTAACTGATCCAGGGCAAATCCAACCATCAGGCTATTCTGGTACGCCACTGGCCAGGAAACTGGGAATAAAAGGCGATTTTCATATTGATCTGATCAATGCGCCGGAGCATTATCTATGTCTTTTCACTGATCTACCCGCCAACTTATATTTCGAAACTGATAAAGATTCTAAAGTTGACCTGATCCACTTTTTCACTAAAAGTCAGGAAGAATATAGGTCGATTCTGCCGCAACTAAAAACCCGCATTAAACCCAATGGCTCCATTTGGGTGTCCTGGCCCAAGAAAACATCCAAAGTGCCAACAGATATCACCGAAGATATTATTCGCAACTTTGCTTTGCAGATCGGGCTGGTCGATATCAAAGTTTGTGCAGTTGATGAAATTTGGTCGGGTTTAAAATTAGTTATTCCTGTGAAAAATCGTTGAATTACTTGGTTCAATAGTTCTAATTTTTAAACCATTTCAACTACTACAACTTTTACAACCAATACAACCTTTCTCCAAACAAAACCTATTGACACAGAACCCGTAAAAGCGGTTATTAAAAGTCTTTTTTATTAACCTGAGTTTAAAGTTTATTTATCAAAAGTCAGATTTGTTCCTGTTAAGTAACATTACTGCCTAAAAATGATAAATTTGCAACCTTTAATTATTATAACATGCCTACTATTCAACTTTCGCGTGTACACGGTGATTTCGGTTTTGAGGCCACAGATGAAAATGGCCACACTATTAAAATGGACAGCAGCCCGGAAAGCGGCGGTCTCAACTATGGTGTTCGTCCAATGCAAAGCCTTTTGATGGCTTTAGGCGGATGCTCTGCTATTGATGTGATCAGCATACTGAAGAAACAACGCCAGGACGTGGTTGATTATAAAATGACCATAAGCGGTGAGCGCGAAAAAGGGAAAGAGCCCTCACTTTGGCAAACTATCCATGTCAAATTTCAATTGTATGGCGATATTGATAAGGACAAAGCAGCGCGCGCAGTCGATCTGTCTATCAACAAATACTGCTCAGTTGCCGCAACGTTGATGAAGGCAGGCGCAAAAATAACTACATCAGTGGTTGTTCATCCCGCTATATAATAACAATACATTCTTCTACTACATTCACAAAACATCATGTCTAAAAAGTTAGATCCGGTTACCCAGGCCATCCGTATTCAATCTCAGAAAACTCAGCAGCAGGAGCATTCTACTCCGTTATATCTTACCAGTAGCTTTACTTTTGACGAGGCTGAGGCAATGCGTGC
>Ga0310811_10003362_pt1 | contig 20093 bp, 26 predicted proteins | sample YCmetagenome_FD_207642 | JGI IMG/M metagenome (GOLD analysis project Ga0310811, IMG submission 207642) | Soil microbial communities from experimental microcosm in Duke University, North Carolina, United States - YC | ecosystem: Engineered > Artificial ecosystem > Soil microcosm > Unclassified ...
TTCGCTGCGCGCCCGTGTTCTGACGCGTACGCTGCAAGACCTGCCCAGGTGGTGAAATTGGTAGACGCAGGGGACTCAAAATCCCCCGCCGCAAGGCGTGCCGGTTCGATTCCGGCCCTGGGCACCATCAATCTAGATCGTTGATCTGAAAGGCTTAATTCGAAGCCTTTCCAGTTTCAGTCCGTAGCGCCCTACTCCCAGAAGTCTCAACTTTTCCGCGATTTTTCCGCGATTGCGGAACCGCGATCTTAACGGACGCGCCGCTGCACGGTCTATCCCTTTCTTCGAAGCCTCCCACGGCCCGTCCTACCGTCCGAGTAGCAAATCTACCGCCTGCGGCACCGAATGTTTTCGGTCTGAATTCCGCCTGTTCAGCGATAGTACAATTGCGGCCATACCAAACATATGAAGAAGGACCGCCATGACTTCCGAAACAGGGGCAATCGTTGCAGCGACATTTCTAGGTCCCATCTTTGCAGTTCTCATCACAATATGGCGCGAGTCAGCGTCACGCAAATATAGCCGTCGCCTTCATGTGTTTCGGACTCTCATGTCCACGCGGAAGATTGGAATTTCACCAGACCATGTAAACGCGCTGAATCTTGTCGAGGTCGATTTTTACAAGTGCAAGAAGGTAGAGGCCGCGTGGAAATCGTATCAAGAGCATCTGAGTGACTCCGGTAGGCCCGAAGATGACGCATAGCGCGAGACAAAGGAAAGGCGGCTTGCAGAACTGCTGTTCCAAATTGGAGCCGTGCTCGGTTTCAAGATTCCCGCGATCGATATTTTCAAGGGCGGCTATGCCCCCAAAGGTTGGGCTCATCGGGAAGCGCGCTCTAATGGCGCGCTCGAATACCTCCATGAGTTGGCGGAAGGCACGAAGAATTTTCCGATTTGGCTGAAGGGCGTCACGCCGCAAGACCAGCGCGCTGACCAGCCGCAATAACCTGAGCGCTCCAGGGTGACGCGTGCAAGAACTCTTCGAATACCTTCAAAAACAGTTGCCGTTCTTTACGGACCATCCGTTCCCGCTTCTAATCACCTTCGCCCTGGCTCTCACCTTGGCTTATGGTGCATCAAAGTGGCGACACGAAAGCATCATCCAAGTTCTGCGCGAGAGGCTTGATGCGAAGGAACAGCAACTGACTGAGTATCGGAACCGCACCCCGGACTACGAAGCCGACAAAGACCCGCGAGCCTCGCTACCGCCAAAAATCCAGATCCACACAGAGCAGGCGGCCCCATATCAGGTCACCGCGCCACAGGCTGGTCGCGTACTCAGCACCGTGAGGATCGGGATAAAGAATTCAGGCGGCATGACGGCTTCAAACTGTAAGGTGTTTGTCGAAAAAGTTTCGCCGCCCACGAACGCGCACCCGGATACCACGCTGCTACTGGATGGGAGCGGCTTCCGCATGCGACACGATGATACAGAGCAAATCGTGGAGATTGCCGCGCATTGGGACCATGTGGACAAATTCAAATTCAACACCCCGCATGCCGGAGGTTTTGCTGAAGCCCACCAATACTTGGACGATGGCCCTAAGCGATCGTTCGTCATCCGGGTTCAAGCGCTGGAGTGTCAGCGGTCAGCCATGTTCAATATCTGGACTGATGACGCAAGGAGGCTGCACCTCGAATTTGTGAGCTATACCGACTAGCGCTCTGGGCAACCTGACGAATAAAAGCCCGCTCGCGGCGAACCGTGAAACGGGCCTTCGTACACGTTAAAACACTTACAGGCGACTTCGAGCGCGCCGCCCTGCTACTTACGCCCCGCCCAAGAGCGCGCGCATACCGGCATCGTCCACGGAGCGGCTGTTGATCCTGTCCGCAACCCAATCTTCATTGCGTTGCAGCGCGGCGTGATGCCCGTCACGTACGCGTTTGTCGTGATAGTCCCGTACACCTTTCTCGAATGCGGCTTTCTTGATGGCTTCGATATCCGCCGCGCTCCGATTGCCGGCAGCACCACCAGTACCGACTTTGAACGCGCCATTTGCTGTTGTCGGCTTAATCGGACGCACACCGGCACTGTTCCCTTGCGTGCCTTTGTCGTTTCGACGGCCAATGCCGACAGTGGACGGTTGGACACCTTGTACGCCGCTGGTGGACGGACGCACGGAATCCTTCGCGTTGGGAACCGGGTAAATCTGCTTTCCGTTCTTGTCCCATCCAGCCACGGCACCTTTAATCGACGTCTGATCGAAAGGGCGATTCGCAACGTCCATGGCGTTGAAGGTCTTACCGATGGTGTACGCGTCCTGGACAAATACGTTGCGAATAAGTTTCGTGCTGTTAGTTTTCGTGGTCATACTAAACACTCCTAAATGAATGGGATACTACGGTTTTGAACTACAGTGAAAACACTTTTAAATATTAGGCGCGGCGAGCGGAAACGAACCGGTCATACCCTTCCGACACTCGCGCGTATCCTACCGACTCTCGCCGCGCGACGATTGCGTTTCGGTGACTAGCGGCAATTTTTCCGTCCACCTTTTCCATGTGCTCTTTGACGCTCTGGACATGGCGAATATGCATCGCCAAAGTCGGTTCTGGGCCAAAGTTTTGATTCGGAATGCGGCTGATTGCGGAGTCGTCCTTGACATATCCGAATTGCGCTAGGTAACGAATAATCGCGCAGAACACTAACGCTTTCTGCGGGTCTGTAAGTCGATAGTCATTTACGTTTACGCGCTGGAGGTTGGTAGTTTCACCGTCTTCAGCGAATGAAATTTCCCATGTAATGCGCGGCTCAATTCCGTCGAATTCGCCCATGATGCTTTTCGTGGCGCCGTTCGAGTAGTGATTTACCGTAAGGTATAAATCCTGGCCGTATGAGAGATAATTAAGCCGATAGAACTTTGGAGCACCCATGATCCGCGATGTGGCCGCGCGGTATAGGAGCAGGTACAGAGATTTTGCGTGCGCATTCATGATGAATTTCCAGATATGAGTTACTTCGATATGCGCGGCTTACTATAAAATGGTTTGTCACACGCGGCGCTACTGGGTTATCGCGAAACCTTGATTAATACACTCGCTCGCGTTTGCGGCGGGACTCTGTAGACCAGCGGCGTACCAAGACCTAGTGTCTGATCCGTGTTCGAACTATCGCCGCGAGAATCATGGATCGCCTTCGACACGAGATAGATAACTGCGGCCATCCGCAGGGCGATTCTGAATAATTTCCAATTCACCTTCTCATTGCCCGTTAAGAGAAGTAGAAACCGTTATCGTTGTTGACCGCTGCGGCGATTTGTTCGTGGTGCGCGGCGATGCGCTCTCGCTCTGTACGGTTGTATTCACGTTGGTAGCGGGCCTGCTCTGCTGCGGCTTCATCGCTAATACCGTCCGAGCGCGGCGCTTCGATGGCCGCGAGGGAGTCCGCTAGGCGCTTCGCCTCCAGCCGTTTAGCAGCGTCGATACGTTGGCGTGCGTCCGAGTAGGCGGCGGTATATTGCGATGTCGTTTCGAAGGCTTCAGCGGCCTTTACCAGAGCTTCCGGCTTACCGCAGAACGTCCGCCCGAACGCCGTGACGAAGGCCGTTAGCTGCGGCTTTCCTTCCGCGCGCAAATCGACGTACGTCATAAACGCGTCCACGCCCGCTGCGGCTTCAACGAATTTATCCGTACGGAATTCGTCAAGCGATACCGTTTCTTCATCACCAAGGTAATGGACCTTGGGGCCAAACATTTTGCTTAACATTATATGTATTCCTGATTATTTGATTCAATCGAGCGGCGTGCTAGGCCGCGCAAATCGGTTACTTCGACGCAACGGTCAGGCGGTCTTCTACGGTGGCCTTGAGGACGGACTGGTTGCTCATTTCCGGTCTCCATATGCCGCAGTTTTCTGGCTCGGCTTGATCAGCCCTTCGATCTGGGCGATGAGCTCAAGAACGGCCTTGTCGCGGTCGTTCGGTTGCACGGTTTGCTCAGCGTCGATTCCGTTCACGCCACTTCCTACTAAACCGGCCTTCGCTTCGGCATTTTTGATTTGCTGCACCGGACTCGTGTCGTAGTCGCCATTAAGCGATTCAGCGCCGCTGTAGTCGAGCGAGATACGACCTGCGGTCCTGCGGCGGGCCATGTGCAATTTCATCAAGCGATTCATTTCGTGAAATCCTTACTATGTGGGTGAAGATTAAGCGGTTTTGCTCTCAAGAAACGATTCCAACGCGGCGGCCAAGAATGCCGCTGCAATCGCCCCTGATGCAATCATTACGTCAGCCGGAGTAGAGTGCGATTTAATAGAAAGGACGGCCAAAACGATAACCGAAAAATCGAAAGCGTTCAGGATTTTAGTCATGACGTTAAATGAGAGTTAATGCGGCTATTAAAGAAAAGACTTTAAAGTCTTTATATGGAACCTATTATATCTAACGATATTACAAACGGAGTGTACTCGTGCAATAAATATTTCTGTTAGGACTTTCAAGTCCGGCCTATATAATATAGCCGTCCGCTAACGAGGGAGTTAAGAATGTCCGCAAGGGAAATTATATTAGGTCGCGCTCGTCAAATAATTTGTGCGGCGAAGTCCAGAAAATTACTCGCCGAATCGATTGGTTGCAGTGAAAAGACCTTAAGCAGAATTGTTAATAAGTCTGATTATCCTGCGCACTCCGACATTCTGTTTTCAATTCTCGAATATGGCGATAAGCAAGCCGCAGCCAATCAAACAGAAGGAGTTTAATAATGGTAGATTTAAATCCGCTTTTGCGCGCGATCAAATATATCCGCTGCCTATACCCTGACCTTAAGCGCGGCGAAATTTCGAATGACGCTATCAATTCGGCAATCACGAATGGCGGCGCGGCGTTAAGTAAGCTCATGCCGCTGATTGAACAATATGCGTATCTTCGCGTGCGTGGGCATCAGAATCAGGCTTCGTTCACGGCGGTTTTCATGGCAGATACCGGCAGCTATCTCATGCACGGCCTTAATCGATCGTTCAATGGCGTTCACCTTCTTGAGGCGACTTCTGTGTACAAATCGGCCCATAGGGCGGAATGGGAATCGATCGGAGTCTATGACCTTTGGAACGACCAAATCGCCATCGCAGAATTCGAGCGGCTTGCTGAAGATGCGGGCGAAGATACACAGATTGGTCGCGCCGCACGTAGGATTCGCGATTCGGTTGTCGCGTACAAGAGCACGATGAAAGCGGGACTGCAACGCCGCGTAAGACTCCACTAATTCTTTTTAAGCCACTTTCCTTAGGATGCCTATCAACACTGGTAGATCGCTATTGAAGGCGTTTGGCGTACGGTTTGTTATTGGGCGTTATTTTAATACTGCGAAACGGGTTGGCAGTCGGAAGGCGCGGCGAATATGGATTTAAAATGTTCTTATTCGCCGCGCCATGATTATTTACGCGATTACCTTGAGTGAACGTAGACGCACACCATAACGGCAGGTAATAATAGGGATAATTCGTAGCCAATATCTAAAAAGGAGAACGGCCATGTGCGAACTCGTATCAGTCAGGGCGAATGTAGCTCCGTCAATTAAGGAAAAGGCGTTATCCGCTCTTAGCGAAATGGGCCTTTCCCTGAGCGATTACCTGCGTCTCGCAATGATCCATGTCGGTGAAGAGCGTAATATTCCGTTCGCCTTGCGTTGTCCAAACCGCGCCGGTGAAGCGTCCGGAGTGAACATTGCGGACGGCGCGTGACTGTTGTAGGATGCTTCCGCTGATGTAATACCGCGAGCGACCCTGTGAATACAGAGCGGGCCGCGCGGAACGGGCTCCCGGAACTGCCAGCCGGGAAGTGACGTGAAAATTCTAGAAAGGGCGACGTTGGAAGCGATTCCGGTGTCGCCCTTTTTGCGTTTACGGCTTTTGAAATTCCATTGGCAAAAAAAGAAGCCGCGTAATCCGGCTAAAGATTCTGCGGCTTTGAGCATGAGAATCGATTGAATCTGAAGCGGACCAAAAAGAGAGCAAGCGACTGATTGCAACAACGCAACAAACTACGGGACTAACGAACGACACCAACAACGCGACAAAAACGAGATACGGCAACAAACCACCAATCGCAAGAAACCGAGAAAGAGGAATACCAGCGATGACTTACGAAACACAGTACTACCATACGCCGGTAATACGTCCTACAAAGGATATTTTATATGCAAGCCCAAGAAAAATCTACGGCCACAAACGAAAATTCTAGCGAGATTTCTAACCAAAACAACGAGTTAGATGTAACGCCGCAGGGAACTAATATTCCCAATGGCGGCGGGTTAGAGAATATGCCTGAAGACGTTTTGGATGGGTCTAATGAAGGCTTTGGATTTATTGAATTTATTGATGCGGGATTTGGCCCTGAGTTTGAAGCGGCACAGCGACGCGCCGCGTCCCAAAGGATAGCGACGGCTGACCCGAACAGGCCGATTACGAAAGATGAATTTGATGCCAGTGAAGCCAGGCGGAAGGTCCTCGGCGAAAAGACTTGCGCGCATTCTGCGAACGAGCTAGACGAGCTAGACGTCTGTCTGGCGACTCGCCGCAATTATTACGACCAACAGGCCCGCGCAGAGTCCGACAAGAAGGAACTCGAAGCGGCCCGAGAGAAGAAAAAAGAGCAAAAGGATAAGCGCGCCGCTCAGAAGGCTCTTATGAAAGAGACTGCGGATAATGTCGCGGAAGCCGATTGGTCTAAGGGCTGGTACTTCGTCAACAGCATCGACAAGGTGGCGCGGCCCGGAGAGTTGAGGGTCCGGTCACAGACAAGCTTCAACGTGGAGTTTGCCGAGAACATTCCGATGGGTTCGAAGATGACCCCTTTCAATATGGTGCGGGATACGGTGGGCTTCGAAATGGCGGACGACATTGCTTACGCGGCTGGATATCCGCCCGTCTACACGTTCGCAGGCCTCAAGCTCATCAACACATACAACGCCGCCCGGACGCCGCGCGGTGCCACGGAATTCACGCCGGAAGGTATGGCGGCCGTGGAGACGATTCGCGCCCACCTGCGCAATCTGTTCCCGGATGAGAGGGACGCGCTGATGGTCGAGTCATGGATTGCGCTTAACGTTCGGAATCCGGGCAAGCTCATCGGGGTGGCGCTTCTCGTGAAGGGCGCAGAGGGTGACGGCAAGTCGGTCATCTTCAACACTATGATGGGCGCTCTGATGGGTAAGGAGAATGTTGGCGAGGTGTCGAATGCCGAGTTGCGAAGCGACTTCAGCGGCTGGGCAATCGGCAAGGCAGTACGGGTGATCGAAGAAATTAAAGCGAGCGGCGCTAACCGGCACATGATCCTTGACGCTGTAAAGCCGCTGATCACCAACCCAGAAGTCACCACAATCGCCAAGCGTAAGGATGGCGCGCTATTCCTGAACACGACCAACTATGTCGGCCTGACGAACCACGAGGATGCGCTGCCGATTAGTGATGTGGATCGCCGCTGGTGGGTGCTGTTCACTCCGTACCAGCATCGGGACGATCTGGCCGCGAAAGTCGGCGACCTACGAGCGTACTTCACTAACGTACGCGACGCTATATTCGATCACGCCGACTCGCTCAGGAAATTCTTCGTGGAGTGCGAAATTCATCCAGAAGTATTCTATGGAATGCACGCGCCGGTTACTAACAGCAGAAAGCAGATGATCGACAATGAGGCTGCGTCGTTGGGCGGGGACTTCCTAGACGCGTATATCACTAGCGGGGGAGTGAGTGGGATTAGTGCGGATGTCATTGCCGCTGGTTCACTTTCTGCGCAATTGGCTATGGACATGGGAAAGGATTTGCCGCGCGGCAAGCAGCTTAATCGACTGCTCGCGTCACGCGGATATCTCAAGTGTGAAAAGGTCGTAAAGTGGGATTACAAGGCTTATAACGTTTATGTTCGCGATGCGAACCTGGTCAAGAATTCTGATGTTGAAGTAAACAAGAAAATCCGCGAATTGCTTGCCGCAACACTGCCGAAAGATGAGCAGGTGAAGGCGCTGGCCGCGATGCCTAGACTTAATCCGAAAGAGGAAGCGCCGTTCTAAGTGTTTGGGCCGATCTGGTGCGTTAGCGATGGGCGTGGCATCTTCGGAAGCCGCGCCCTTTTTCACTTGTGCGATCGATTTTCGGCCTAGGTTATAGGACCGGCGCGAGTTGGGTTATGCATCGATAATCGGAATCGCGATCCTTAAGTCCTTGATTAGATGTAGTTCGTACATTTCAACGACTCGAAAAGGTTACGGTTATAGTTTGGTTCGGGTTCGCGGCCCCGTAGCGCGTATTCCGCTACTCCGCTATTCGCCACGCCTAGATCGTTAGCACGCTAAGGAATATTAAGAGTTTACCGGTTAAATTAGATTAACTATAACCTATAACCTAGAACAGAAAGGATTCAAGCCCGGCAAGGGGTTTGCCGAGAGTTATGGCAAAAGTTATGGAAAGAACCGAGCCATTTTTCATAACCTATCACCTGAACAATCACCGCGCGGCACAATTATTTGCTTTTTAGCCTTCGCGCGGCACACGCCCCCTCAGTCCGCAGCAATCGCTGAAGGTGACGATTAATTAATACGTGGCGGCACAGCGCATGATTCTGCTTATTACCATGCCAGCGAATACACATTATAATCAAGGCATTATAGAGGATTTAGGCGGAACACAATGGACAAGACACTTAAAAACGATGACGACTTTGAGGTCGAGTATTATCCGGACCCTGCAGTATTCGAAAATGAGAATATGCGTATCCTCCACCAAGAGCAATTCGACAAATTTGTGGAATTCCGTGTTCGTGGTATCAGCAGCAATGTCGCTTTTGCCAAGGCGTTCCCACGTTATGCGCGACCTGGCGATTTCCGCGCTGCAATGGAACGGGTGACGTACCTCGAAGGCACGGATTGGTACATTGAGGAATTTGAGAAGCGGCTCGCGGCAAAGACGGCCCACGAACTGTGGCCGGCGAACACTGCCATCAATCGCCTGCTCCAGCGCATCGAAGACCCTGCCGAAAAGGGCGCTGTACGTGTCATGGCCATCAAAGAGCTCAACGTGCTCACGGGCGTCACCGTCATCGATGAGAAGGGCAACACACGCGCCGGTCGCTCGCTGGAGGACTTCTACAAGAGCGCTCCGACGAATGAAGCTCTGGCCAAAGGCGCGGCGGATGTAGCAATTCCGGCTGCGGCGAATCCGGCTGCGGCGAAGGCTAGAGAAGCCGCGAACGGGACCAAACTGCACTGATCCGAAGTGTTCTAACACACCGCCCTACCGCTCGCGCCCTGCGGCCTATACGAAGGGGTAGCCTAGATCCAACCGAAGCCCGTAGAACATTAGTTTTACGGGCTTCGTCTTTTCCGGCGTACGAGCGCGGCGTACACGTACCGATAGGGTCTACCCTGCAACGATATTTGTGCGGCGATGTATTCGCGTAACTATAGAGTCCTTTTCTGCTTCTTTACGGGTTGTAAGGAAAGGGTCTAGAATCCTATCGATACGTTTAACCAACCGATGGGATCGACCATGTCCAAGGGGCAGCGAGTAGGCTACAAACGAGTTAGTACTACTGATCAAACGACAGCGCGGCAACTCGACGGAATAGAGCTTGACCGGGTGTTTGAGGATAGTTGCAGCGGCAAGACGACCAACCGCCCTGCTTTGCAGGAGGCGCTTCTTTATCTCCGAGCGGATGATAGGCTGATCGTCCACTCAATCGACCGGCTGGCGCGAAACACCAAAGACCTTTTGGACTTGGTTGAGCTGCTCACCGGAAAAGGCGTAACGGTCGAGTTCGTGAAAGAGAACATGACATTCAGCACCGGTGTGAACGATCACATGGCGAAGCTGATGATGACCATGCTCGCGGCCTTCGCAGACTTCGAACGATCCATCATTCGCGAAAGGCAATTAGAAGGTATCGCACTGGCCAAGAAGGATGGCAAGTACAAAGGTCGCGCACCGAAGTTGAACAACAAGCAAGTAGCCACTCTGCGAGAGCGGGTCGCGGCTGGCGAAGAGAAGGCCGCTGTTGCACGAGACTTCCGCATAAGCCGGGTGTCGCTGTATCGGTATCTAGCTGACGCCTAGACCCACCCTCGCACTCGCCCTCCCAACCTGCGTAGTCCTAGTGGCCAGCGCAGGCATCGTCACGTCAAAATCGTAGTTTTGAACCCACGGTCGTTAAGGTAGGCGCGATGACCCACCTCTGCGGTCTTTCCGCACACGATCCAATTTCACACGTACACTAACATGAAATTTTTTCGGCAAAGTTTTACCAGTGTACGTATGACGACCCATTTAGGCTAATTGGCGAATGCTTGCACGCGTCCACTCCCGCGACGATTTTAGGCAGCACTCTCACCTAAGCGAGACCGTCCAATTCTTGCCCTCCATGCATTGAACGATAGCGCTTTGATCCTCGTAGTGGAATACGCGCTGAGACATCGCCCTGCAGTCGAGTAATTCGTTGGAAAACTCGGCTTGTGTTGACCCTGGTCGGTTACCGCCAATCTGAGTAGCGCCGCACGCGGCAAGCAGGCAGAGAACGATCGCATAAATCGGCAGCTTCATTGTCTAATTCCCCACTTTCTGACAAAAGTCTTTCGTTGGATTCACGCAGCCGCCCACGCAAACAAGGTTTCCCAGATTGTCTTGGATCGCACCCCCGCCAAACTCGCGTGAGCACTTCACGTACCCTAGGTTGTCCGTCGCACATCGCCCCGGCGCGCACGCGACCCCGCTAATGGTCGACACGGCAACGCCTCCAGGCGGGGCGCAATAAACGCGGCCCAATGTGTCTTTTGCGCAGCCGCCCTGAGCGAACGCGCCGTCGCTTGCGATCAGGAACAAAAGCGGAAAGACGGCGATTCGTGGGATTGGTCTCAACGCGGCTCGCTCGCTTGGTATGCTGGTGTCCGGTCTAGTCTGTGCATCGGGAATGTTACGATCAGGGCATTCTGTTTTGAATCAGTAAGTTGCTGTGACCGTGCGATGGACCACACACGTCCCGCGCAGCCATGGGAGCAAGGTCTCATCCCGACCAACTCGTGCAGAGATGAAGTGGCCAGAATTTGAAGTTTCCATGTCACGCTATTTTCCGTAACTAAACCCACGTCATGACAGAAAAGATGAAGTATCTCGAAGATATGCATGCCGAACTATCCCAAGCATTAGGAGAGGCCATGTGGGCGTTTGCGATGGTCGAGCGGCTGACCTACCAATACATGCGAAAACTTTCGAGCGATTCGCTGGATGAGCTTATGGGCGGCCAATCGTTCGCCGCGCGCATTCGGTTGATTCGAAAACTAGTGGAGCGACTGAATGGACAAGAGCAGACCAAAGCCATTGTGATGGCATGCTTAAGGAGAGCGGACCAGTTGGCCGACACGCGCAATCTGATTGCGCACAACCCTTGGCAAATCTGGATCGACTTCGATGAATCGAAGTACAAGTCAGAAATAAAGAAAGTGACCAACGAGGAAAAAGCACTGGATCTCGAACAGGTGCGGGCGTTCCGTGACGATGCCGGTGAGTTAGCATCCATGCTCGAATGCCAACTAGCCGAGCTTCGTTATCCCGGTCCGTGATATTGCGGCCGCTGACAGCAGCCCAACAGTAAAGCATCGAGCCCGACATGCATACTGATATCCGGCGACCTCGAACGGATTGCTGTCTGTCGCGGTTGGCAGCATTCGACCCCAACCGGTCCTTTGCTTTTCTCCCAAGCGGACGTTCAACATTTGAGTTCAGGGGGTCCCTTTGGCAGCCCGCTGGAACGGAGGATTCCCGATACAATCGCATTCTGATGCAGCAGCGTGGCCCGTAAGGCAGAATTCGTCAACCAGATGCCTGGAAGAAGGATCATATGAAAAAGACGCTATTGCTTGTTTCGGTGTCAGCCTCCATTGCCATATCCAGCGTCGCTCTTGCGCAGCAAGGAAATGCCTATCACCCGGGCCTGGAGCCATTCACGCCGACACGAATCGATTGGTTGAGCACACAGCTAGAGGCCAGCCTGAGAACAGAGAACCTGCGCGAGGATGGATTCTTTATGCATGTTGTGCAGTCGGGACCGGAGACCGTAACAATCTACGTTCGCTATCTGCCCACGGTCAATCGCGAGGCAATGAACTTGATGATCGACTCAGCGCGAAAGGTCATTGCGATTAACGCGAAGTCCTATGGTTGGGATGGGTGGTTAAAGGTGAACGAAGACATCAAGATGCAAAAAAAGGGCGGCCAGTAGGCGGACGCCTTGACTCGTATGTCCTGAGAACGGCACGGCCCTGTCGCCTTGGCAGGCTGCTGTCAGTTTAGCTCGCTTCTCATGAGCCCGGTTGACGCGCAGCGATAGGCGTCAGCCATCCCTCACCGTCCCATCCAGCGTGGTCCTCGTGACTAGGGCAGGCATCGCCACATCCACCCTACCTAGTGAATGGCGTTTAGTGATTTTTTACACCATCCCTACCCCTGCTTCCAGTATCCGCACTGATCGATTTGAACAGGACACTGAAATGCGCGTAGCCGTATGATGGTCGGCGCGGCAGCCATATACCTGACAATCCAAGGAGGGCATCGCCATGCAAAATCCAATCACAACGCCGAGCGGCTTCTTTGATCGTGTCGTAGCTCCAGATGTTGCAGACCTAAAAGCGAATGTCCACGACGTGCGGCGTGCCTTCCATGCCGCAATATCACTGCACCAATTGCCCGAGTGGATATTTAAGGCAAACCTTACTCAATATGGCGATCTTTCCAAATACCGCGAGTCGTTATACGCACGCCGCCCCGACCTCAAGATAATCAGGGACCTCGCGTCAAACGCAAAGCACTTCCCACCCGAGCGCGCCAACAAGATGTCCATCGGCACCTCTGCCGGGCCAGCCCTCAGTCTACCCAACACAACGTTTTGCGGACCGACACAGGATCAAGTCCTCGCGAAGGACGAGCAAGGCGAGAGTCAATGGGTGGTCCCCGTGATTTTGGAGGCGTTCGATTTCTGGTCAAAAGAAATGGCGCAATACCAAAACTAAGACAGACACTTTTGGCAGCGTTAGATGAGTCAGTCCGCCACTCATATCGGCGAGATGTTCAACATCTCCTGCACACGGCTGTCGATCCGGGCTCTGAGGTCTGCATCGTTCCGCGCATCGGCCATGAACCGGGTGGACGCACGGAAGAAGTCGTGCATTAACACGGCCACGCTAATCAGCACCACGTCTCCGCCATCGGTTTGGTGTGGGCCATTGTCCAAGTACCCAAATTTCTTCGGCGGATTTTTCTGGCGGTGAAAGTCAGCGACGACCCCAAACTGATGTAAGACGGCGCAGCGCGCGGCATATACGTCTCTGCCATCGTACTGATATGGCTGATTCGCGTCCGCTTTGAGGTAGGCGTCCACCCACTGGTAGAACTCTGTCTTACCCTGCTTGTGCCTGCCGATAGGAAGGGATAGCCATGCCATCGTGTCGATTCCGACATAAACCATTGCCACCGCAGCGACCGTAGCCCCGGCATCCTGAGCGATTCGAGCTTGGTCGAGCAAATGAAAAATCGGGAGGTAGCCGTTATTCCGCGCCATTGCCATGACCTTCCTCCTTTGCGATGTCTCTACGCGGCTACTTGCACACTGTCTGCGATAAGCCGTTGTCCAATGTCGTTGGGCGTCGCATGGCCCCTGATAGAAAGTCAACACGGACCAATTTGAACAGGACACTGACTCCAAGCATTCAGTCACGATGCCAGAAAATCTTCAAGAAGCCTCCTAGCCATGACGACCAGCGTTTGGCGCTGCATCAATTCGTCAGTTGCGCCAGTAACCCGGAAGTCCCAATCTATGGCGTACGCCAGCCCGCACACGTATGACAGCTGGACTAGAACAGCAAACTTGCCATCATGGCTCAGATTCTTGTCAGCGTACCACCCGGACGACACGACAACGTAGAAGCTCGAATCGCCTGTGCGGCTTGAATCCTTCGCAAACAAATCTTTCGGATTCTTCGCAAAGTGACGGCCCTTGACATCAGGTCGCCGTTCCTTACGCATGGCCTCGTACTTTTCCAAACAGCCCTTCTGATAGTCACAGAACTGGCCAACCAGCCACACGTAGGCGTCTATTCCGGTCTGAAAATCCTTAGTCAATGACCGAAACGTAGCGGTTGTCGGTGTACCGCCTCCGCCCCTTGTAGGCGGTCCGGGAAAGCGCTCCCGCAGAACATCGTCAGCGACCCTCGCAAACTCCGCCTTGCCTCTTTCGCGAGCGTGATCCCTCATTGTTTCGAGTTCCTTGCGGGTTTTTCTGGGATCTCGGACAGATCTTTCAAAGCTTGCAAGGTCCATAGTTCCGTCTCCGACCGGCTAACGACATGACAGACTCCAGTGTAGTCCCACCATCAATGCCAAGGCACGACCCTTCATGCGCCCGAAAACGCAAACGCCCGCCCTAGTCTCCTAGTGGCGGGCGTTTCTTTGCGGCGCGGCTTAGATGAGCGCGAAGATGTACATCTTGTCGTTGTGAACGAAGCTCTCGCTGCCCGATGCCTTGAGGCCGAGTCGGAATTTAATGTGCTTCGAAAGCGGAAGGCGCAAAGCCCGGAACGCTTCGGCCACGCTCCGATACTCCGCTGTCTGTCCGTCGAACGTGACCCGCACGCCGTTCTTCGTCAGTCGCGCGGCCTTAACGCTCGCATCCGACCAACTTGCGGCGACACCCTCCGCGTTGCCGGCCTTCCCGGAAACGAGCACCGGAAGGCCGAAATCCGTCCGCTTCGGGAAGTCGAAGTGAAAATCTGCGCGCTTCGGGAAGCGGAACGGCGCGGCGTTCGCGATAACTGCGGCTTCGATGTTCTTCGTAACTTTGAGAGTTTGACGGGTAGCCATTATGTGTAATCCTAACGATTATGAGGGTTCTAAAGGGTTCTGTGTTGCCGCACTACAGGTATGAATTATCCTGGTAGCTCACGCGGATGGATACAAAAAGTTCCCACCAGTCCAACTGATTTTCACTATCAGAACTGTGACTCATATTGCCAACCCAGCCCTTTCCAGCTTCGCGGCTGTCCCTTCGCTCATCGGACGCTCCCCGACCAACTCCAGCATGAAATTCGCGGCTTCGTTCGCTATGGCGCGGAGTGTCGCTAGTTCGGTTTGGATATAGCGGGCGGTGATCGCGGACTTCGAAACGGCCATGCCCTTCCCGTCCACCGCCCAGTTATGCCCGAGTAGGACCGCCACCTTATCTATCTCCGCACCGAACGCGAGATTGCCCACGGTCGCCATCGTGCGGCGTAGGTCGTGCGCGGTCACCACTTCGATACACGCGCTCTCGCACACCTCCGCCAGCGAATCGCTTACCCGCGTCATATGCGGCGATCCTTCGTCCATATCCCCTGTCCGCTTCGGGAATACCCACTCTTGGCTCTTGCGCATTACATACCGCTCGCGTAGCAGGTCCGCCACGTAATCGCTTATCGGCATAACGCCCGTAAAGCCCTTCCATCCGACCTGTCCCGGCTCGACATAGATGTAGCTCTTTCCGAGGTTGACCTGATCCCAGCGGAGTCCGAGCGCAGCGTTCAGCCGCAGCCCCGACATGAACAGGAGTCGCACGGCGTCCCGACTGTTGCGGCGTTTTAATGTGCGGCCTATCCCGTTCCAGAACGCGCGAAGGTCGGCAGTGGGTATGTGCGTGGTTCGCGGCTTCGGTGCGACAAAGAGCCGTCCGAGCCGCACCTTGGTCATCGGGTTGTAGTCGATCCGGTCTAGGCCCATAAGGAAGCTGTAGACGCTCGACAGTATGTTCGCCATGTACAGCGCTTTCGCTTCGCCGTGCTTCGCTCGCACGCTCGAAAGGAAGTCGATCCAAGCGATTACCGACACTTCTGCCAGCCGCCAGTCGTGAACCGGCTTAAGCGCTATCCGATACCACTTTTCATAATCCTTCTTCGTGGAGTCGGCCAGCGGCAAGCCCTTCTTCGTCCTCCGGTTCTGGATATACAGCGTCCACACGCCCGCGAGCGTCGCGTACTGGTCCGGTTCGGGCTTCGGTGCGGGAGGTCGGAGCGCGGCCTGTAGCTGTTCGGCGGCCCACTCCTTAGCCTGCTCATAGGAGAACGCCAGCAGCCCGTCCCCGTCCAGCGCGGCGATGCCTAGCGTGTGTCGAAACTCTTTTCCGGCCGCACCCTTACCGCGAGTGAACCAGACCGCCTTACCTTTAGGCGACACTTGTAATCCGAGCGCTGGGAAGTCCCGGTCTGTGTAGCGGCCGGGTGTTTTAGCCGCGAGAGTGAAAGAAGTTCTGCGTGACAGGGCTGTCCGCCCGTTTTCGGTCGTGCTCATTTTTCCGCGATTTTTCCGTAAAGAGTGTTGAAATTACGGAAAAGTCGATACTTCGCGGGCTACACAGAATCTTAAACTTTAATAAAATCAAATACTTATGACGGTGCTTGGGTCTTGGCTCGGGACTCAAAATCCCCCGCCGCAAGGCGTGCCGGTTCGATTCCGGCCCTGGGCACCAAATACCCTCCAACCGATTGAAACGGTTCACCATGAAGCCCCGTCAGATAAAGCTGAGCGGGGCTTTTGTTTGCTACAGCCTCCAAAGGTTCACCACCGATAGCAACCCCCATCGAGGGGATGTTTCGGGGGTTCTCATGAATCCAGCGCCCGGCGGGAAGTACACAACCCCCGCGCTAGCGCGAGACCTTGGGAGCCAACATGGCACTGTCCGATGTCACGATCCGTAACGCGAAGCCGGGCAACAAACAGCAGAAGCTGTATGGCGGCGGCCTGCTGTTGCTTGTCACGCCATCGGGCAGCAAGCGATGGATTTTCAAGTACCGTTTCGCCGGAAAGGAAAAGAGCCTTGCGCTTGGCGTCTATCCGGACGGTCCCGCTTGCCGACGCCCGCAAGCGGCGCGACGACGCCCGCGAAAAACTGGCGGCGAACATTGATCCGGGGGAAGCGAAAAAAGCCGACAAGCGCGCCGCCCGTCTCGCCGCCGCGAATTCATTTGAAGCCGTCACGCTCGCGTGGATGGGGGAGCGCGGCCAGTCAGTTGAGATTGGCCAGTATGAAAAGACGCTGGCGCGTTTTAAGAATGACGCGTTTCTTTGGCTTGGCAAGCGTCCCATTACCGAGATTGAGGCGCCCGAAATATTGACGGTCCTCAAGCGCGTCGATAGCCGGGGGGCGCGCTTTACGGCTCACCGTCTACGCAGCGAAATCAGCCGCGTATTCCGCTACGCGATCAAGGAAGGCCACTGCAAGACCGATGCAGCGCGCGATCTCGTCGGCGCAATACCGCCCGCACCGACAATGCAATTCGCCTCGATCACGGATCCCGTCAAGGTCGGAGAGATGTTGCGGGCCTTCGATGCCTTTTCCGGCACGTTCTCGGTTCTGTGCGCACTCAGCCTCGCGCCCATGCTGTTTGTCCGCCCCGGCGAACTGAGGCAGGCTGAATGGACACAGATCAACCTGGGCAAGGGGGAATGGCGTTGCGGTGTCACGAAAACCAATACGGATCATCTTGTACCGCTCGCCACCCAAGCCATTACGATTCTCCACGAACTAAAAGCGCTAACAGGTAACGGACGCCACGTGTTCCCCGGCGCACGCGATATCAAGCGCCCGATGAGCGAAGCGGCGATTAATGCTGCGCTTCGGCGGCTTGGCTACGATACCTGCACCGAGATAACCGGCCACGGTTTCCGGGCGATGGCGCGCGCGATCCTGCATGAGGAACGGGAACACAAACCGGAAGTGATCGAGCATCAACTCGCGCACGCTGTACCGGATAGCCTCGTCTCGGCGTACAACCGGACAAAGTTCATCCGCGAGCGCCGCGAGGTGATGCAGGAGTGGGCCGATTACCTTGACCGGATCAAGGCCGGGGCCGAAGTCATTTCGATCACGGCGGGAAGGTAGCTTGATGGCCCACAGCGGGCCATCGGCTTGAACAGCGCCACCCAATCATGCATGCGTGGGACTCTCACGTCTGCAACTAGTGACGCCCGCCAGACGTCGAAGGTGCGCACCTCGCCGGCGTAACGGGCACGTGTAACATTGCGCGCTTCCGCTGCGGCGCACGCTTTATGCCTGTTACACCGAGATTGCCATCTTCCATAAGGGTTTGCGCCGCGCCGCCCGCCACGACCGTATAACGCGTTTTTCAATCGACGCAATGGCGCGGAAAATCCGCATCTCACGCGAGCGGGTACAGCCCAAAGTAGATTCGCGTGCCCTATCGCTTACGCGGCCGAAAGCGGTTCCTGAGTCACCGTCAGGGTGAGATATTCAATCAGCATTTCTGCGCCAACCGAACTGGAAAACGAGGCGATCTTCTTTCGCGGCCAGTCGCTGCCCCAAGGGTGCGCCTCCTCTAGCGCACTGACTGCCGATTTGTATTCGGCGGAATTGAAGTCATCAAGAATCTTCAATTGATAGACTATGTTCTGTGCGGCGAAACCATTCGCCAGACAGCGCGACGCGCCTTGGAATACCAGTTGCGCTTGATCCGCTTTGTTGTCACTGCGCAAGACAACAACTATGGTTTTCATCTCGGCTTCGACTGCGATTCCGACGAGAAACCAATCGTGAAATGAGGGGTATTGTTGCATCGGGGCTTCTCGTTAGGGGTTCCAAGGGCTGAAGGGAACGACGTCACCGCCCGAATCACGTCCGCCAGGTCCCCAATTATGGGCGTGAGGCTGAAGCCCATTGTGAATATGGTCAAAATCCAGATCGACTATCGGCTTTCGGTCATCGCCAAATAGACGCATTTGCCCCGAACCGGGGTTCGTGTACCATCCAGGGTCACCTAGATTCGGCGTTTTCGCTATCTCAAAAGAATCGCCAGCCGTTGTATCTGCTTCGTACTCGAACGGCTGCGCATCGCCTAGCGGCGTAGCGGTTTCCGCTAAATCGCTCGAGGCGTCGGCCAGCGACGAAGCGGCCGCATTCGCATAGCGGGCCGCAACCGCATTCACCCGATCCACCATGTCGTTGTAGCGTTCAATGTAAGCCGTCGCCGCATCGTAGGACATCCCGTAGTTGGCCATTAACGAGCTGCGGAACCCAGGGAGCCCCTGGGGTTTAGGTGCCGGATTGCCCCCCGCGCCACCTGTCCGCGATTGCTCGGCAATGAGAACAACGCTCTCGCCGCGAATCATGGACTGTAAGGCCTGTATGACCTCAAGATCAGCGCCGTCCTTCGCCAGCCGCTGGTGCCAATGGAAATTCGTCCCGAGAAACGAGCGGATCCGCTGGACGAGCGCGGCATCCCGCGCCCATATGTCGGCGTATGCGCGTTGCGCGAATTTCTTGCCTTCTTCAACCGCCTGTTTCTGTTCCGTAGAAAGAAAGATGCCCCCGCTCCCGTAGGCGTCCTTGCTGTACATCATCCACCGTTGCGATGCGTCTGTTTTCAGTTCAGTGCCGCCCATTGCGAAGTCCTGTCACTTGTGGCGGCGTAAACCTAGCAGATCGCCGGGAGGCTATGTTTTTGGGATTAATTTGCGTCAACGAAAAAGCCGACCATCGCGGGTCGGCTTCTCAACGCGATGGTAATAAGCAACGTGACGATTTACCCGAAGGAGGTTGAAAGTCGTTCAAGTATTGGCTCGGGAATCAGCTGCACGTATCGCCAAGCAAAGGTCGCCGCCGCTGCCGCTATAACAAGCATCACTGCTGTCGCCATCACGTGGCTGGCATGTAATGAGAGGCTCGGCTTGTCGTGACTATCCATTGCGCCCCCACGCAAAGCTCTTGGGGAATCGCGCCGGCCGGGTAAGGAAAGGTTGTCGGGAAACAGCCCGCGCTCGGTTTGAGCGTCACCGTTGCAAAACGTTGGTGACGGTTGCGGTACATTCTACTGCGCGTTTTCCCGCTCCTGAATCCGGCCTGTGGATAACCTTGCAGAGTCGCTGATTTGGGGGTTTTTGTTGGGGGTTTTCTGATCCATCAGAAAAGCCGGATATCCGCCCATCAAGCTTTGGAGGCTAAATATTGATTCCGGCCCTGGGCACCAAAAAATTCGATTGACCGGTTGTTTTGCTTTTTCCTCGAACCCCGCCAGCGCCTGCTGCCTGCGGGGTTTGTCGTTTCTGGAAGCTGAATTCGGCTGCGCTCGAGAGC
>Ga0310811_10003363_pt1 | contig 20091 bp, 17 predicted proteins | sample YCmetagenome_FD_207642 | JGI IMG/M metagenome (GOLD analysis project Ga0310811, IMG submission 207642) | Soil microbial communities from experimental microcosm in Duke University, North Carolina, United States - YC | ecosystem: Engineered > Artificial ecosystem > Soil microcosm > Unclassified ...
CGAGGTGGCCTAAAGAGAGGCCTGGGTGAGCTCGTGCGAAGCCATTGACATGTAATAGTACCTTCCAGAACATCAACTGGGAGCCTGAATTTATCTAAGGCGCCCTTCTTGAGGCGCAAGTTGCGTAGGGTTAATTGACCTGGAGCTGGGTCAAAATCGCCACATGGACGAGCGACAACTCAACACTACCTTGTCCAATGCCGTAGTTCACTTGGTTCATATCAAGGTTCTCAACATACGGAGCGAGTATCCTATTGAACAACTAGACAACACACGAACATATTCAAGGATATGTGGTGCTTAAATTTCTTAATGACGCACCACATTCAGGACTTCTTTTCCGGGGTCCAACCACCACATTGTGGAGATAGTTGATGGTATCGACTTATCCTTCTAAAGTACAACTGAAGAAATAGAAATTAGAAGGTAAGTTGGTCCTGAGGTCAGCAGTTGAGTACTAGTGATGGAGGTCGTTTTGTGACTTCACCGCACCACGGAAGGAGAGGGTAGGGGGCGCACTTACTACATTTGGCAAGTATTACGTCACCCATTAAACATGGCCGGATAGCGGAAGTAAATATCGGTGGTCGGCCGGTCATAGGATATGGTACTTCTACCTATGTATATGCCTCTTGAATTGCACCTCGAGGCACCTCGAGGCATATGAGGTAGTTCCTTTTGCAGATAATTTCTCGGGTTATCTTCTCACATTTGTGATAGTGTATTTACGCCGTTGGTCCCGTTCAATCCCGCTAGTCCGGGTCTATCCGCGTGACTTCTGAGTACTTAGTATTTGAGGGTCGTGTGAGCACTCGATCATCCTCCTCCTTTCAACACCCAGCCCTCTCTCTGCAAGCATATAAGAGTATATCATGGTGTCTGTCGTTCCCAGATCCTTCTCTATGCCTTCTCCGAGTGCCAAGCAGGAGTTGCAGCTGAACGAGGTCAGTCATATCTTCAGATTCAAGGTGCTCTCGCGGTACTTATTCGGTGTCCTTTGTGTCAAGTTAGGCAGCCTTACCGATGCTGTGGAGCCATTCGCAAGGTATCATTCATTGATATTATCTTATTTTGGCTCCTCATGCAAATAACCAATGCGATCTTGCTCAGGCTCTTGAGCCAAACTGGTCGTTCCGTGAGGCTGCATTGCTCTATTCCCATGTGGTCATCTCCTTCTGATACATGTATGTGGTTCTCGGGATGTATGAATTCAAAGTTGTTTAACCAGCTCGGAAAATAGGCCTTGATTTACACGACCTTCACAACTTACGCTCACGAATTCTTCTCTTCGTTCATGATCTTTTAGAGTCATTGCGCTCAGCCGGGGTTGGTTAACACGTTTGATCTGTATCACCTCTCTAACAGATGTATCAGATTCCCGCATCCTATCGACTTGCTCCCTCCAACTCTTCGCTCTGTTTCATCTGTGCATTGCCGACCGAGCTCAGTGCCCCGAAGGTGAGGTCAGCTGCAGTCGAAATTCTGCAAAATGCAAACATACATGCAAGGTGTGGCAAATTTGAATATTTAAAGCTGTATCTCACCACAATGCAGGGAGAAGGTTTTATTGGCTGACCTGGAATGCGGCCCCGCATTGATCATTTCCTAACTTCTATAATTCTAAACTTCTATGCATCGTATAATATACACCTACACCTCTTTGCCGCATTGCTATCTGTACCATTAAATAAATAAATAAAGCAATATCATATTTTGCATGGTTCTTGAATTTTGGTTTCTACCTTCCAAGGATGGTAAGCCAGGTTTGGGTGAACGTTCAACATTGCAACGTTCCTGCCACCTGGTCTTCCAGCCGTTACCTTGGTTCCTCCAAAGTCGTACCCATGATATAGCTAGTGAATACTAATAGGCTATTATGTGATTGCTGAGAAGAAACGTGACAGATGTCACTTGCCGTAAACCTTTTTACTTGGTGACCTACCTTTCGCGCTGGAATTTTTCAACTTCAGTCTTTGACTTTGTTTCCACGTCTGCTATGACTTTTCTCGCTGACTTCCTTCTCACTGTCGTCCCAAAGGACTCTATACCCGTATATCTTAAAACTTACATCCCAGGCGAGACGCCCTTGTCGACATGGCCCGTCGTTACCACAGCCCTTGCGTCTTACCTCGCTATAATATTTGGTATTCGTGAGATCATGAAGGATAGATCTCCACAGCGCCTCAACACCCTCTTTCGTATACACAACGTTTTCCTCAGTGTTGGAAGTCTCATCCTTCTTGTCCTTATGATGGAAGAAGTTGGCTCGATATGGCTCACAAATACGACCTACGGTACAATGTGCGATGAGACCTCATGGACGGAGGTACGTTCGGATATTTTTATCAAATCTCTATCTTTTTGAGACTCATCTATCACCCCAGAGGTTGGAATTTTACTACATGATCAACTATTATTTCAAGTACATCGAACTTCTTGACACGGTGTTTCTCGCTCTCAAGAAGAAACCTCTTGGTATGCGTCCCAATCGTTCGTGAGATTCACGCTCTGACCATTCATATTTAGCTTTCCTTCATGTATTCCATCATTCTGCCACTGCTCTGTTATGCTTTGTGCAACTTAACGGCAAAACGAGTGTGGTATGTCCACGTTGACATCTCTACCAGCAGTTGCTTGACCTCCGACTTTAGTCATGGGTCGTGATCTCTCTAAATCTGGCAGTCCACGTCATCATGTGTAAGGTCCCTATTTCCTACAATCTGCATATGTTTATTGAACTACCAAGATTATTACTACTATGCGACTGCTGGTGGTGCCAAAATATGGGTGTGTATGCGCTCTACAATGTCTACGATGTTTCACTGAGATCTTCCCGCAATCAGTGGAAGAAATATCTTACGTCCATGCAGATTATTCAGTTCATCATCGACATTGTCATTGTTTACTTCGGCAGTAAGTTTATCAATCTATAGTCCGATATTAATGCTAAATCCGGCGCAAGCCTACCAACATTACGCAGCTACTCACTACAATCACCTCCCTCATTGGTCAAATTGTGCTGGCACTGAAACTGCTGCTCTTTTCGGATGTGGTCTTCTTACCACCTACCTTGGTTTGTTCATCAACTTTTACATCCAAACGTACAAGAAATCCGCCAAGGGCAGGCCCACAGCCAACGGTCATGCGCACAATGGAACTAGGTGCGCAAACCCTCCCTCTTCCCATATTGTATGTTGATGTTCAAAATTTTGATAGCTACAAAAAGGAATGAGCGTGCAATTCACGGCTTCATGACGATATGCCCACAGCCAAGCGAATACCTATACTTATCTAGCATCACGCGGGACACTAATATATAGAATGCATCAACGAGTTCACCTCCAGTTCACCTGTCCAATCTTTTCATACAGTCTGTCGTTCTTGTGTCTATTTGGCTACTCCCGGTCACCTTATTTTTTCATGGTTAAGTAGTATTTCTTTTGCATATTTGTTTCCTCTCGGGTCTTGCTTTGGTTGCGAGCATGGATGTTGGTATACAAGCATGCTTGGAGCCGTGTTGAAAAGCAAAGGACATTTCACGAACAAAAGATACCGTAGTAATACCCAGACGAAATGCTACTGCTTCTTCATGCATGATGGATAGAATGTTTGAGTTGTCTTGTCGCATGAATCCAATTTGCCATCTGCTGCATATAATTATCTTGCTGTGCCGTAAGATTCGGCTGCGGTAATTCCACCATCATCTATGTATCATCCGACGCTCAGTGTCACTGTGTCATTACATATATCATTGATTGGCTTTGATTTGACTCCAAGCTTGTACTACTGAAGACGCTATCACTCGTATTTTGCAGCTCCGAAAAAATTGCGTCCAGTACTTGAAGCCGAATTCCTGAGAACTGTGACTATCGCCCGTTCACCAGCTCTGACTCGGATACACACGAATATCTTTGTTTCTTCCCATCATCATCACTATCTCTGCATTAACTTATACACCACGAGGAGTGTACACACATCACAGTGCACTGTAACATTCATCCCGTAGAGCGCAGCGAGTCAATTTGCAACGGCTGCCTTGAATGATCCAAGGCCGACGACAAGGATTACCTTACCAACGAAACTCAGCCAATCGTGCTGTGCGGCTTAGAAGCCTGTCCGATGTCTGAAATACCAGACTCCACGCAGTCTACTGGGACTTCCGCTTGCCCTCGAGAGTTCTTGGTGTCCGTAGAATTGTATGTCCCCACTGTGGCAAGTTTTGGGCTTCGGAAGGTGAGTCTCATGTACATGTCTTACTTGATACATCTAACCGCTCGCAGCCAGTGGTCCCTCGCCGTAAAGTTGACACTAGCAAGACGGAGGAAACCCCTAGGTCACTCAAAGGTGAGAATACCTCTATTCTACCACATGACTATTCATGTGTTTCCAGAGAAGTCTAGCTGGATATCGGTAGCTCGGACTCCCGCAGGCGCTGGACAGTGGCGACCTGCAACATGTAAGCTGACGGACGAGGACGAGAGTTGTTCGCTTAACATCTATGTCGACGTGGGTCTCAGGAAGACAGACGTCTTACAATCTTCTGAATGCCTCCACAGGAGACTATTCTGTACCAGACCATCTACATTCATATGCTCAATCATTTCGACATCCGGCACGCTGACTCCTCCTTATTCCTTCGCAAGAATTGTATGGCGCTTACATCTGCTGGGCAAGTCGTCTCTTATCCTGTTTGCGGCACTGCTGATGAAACTGTTATCAAAGAGGACAGCGGTGGGGCTCTTCAGCTAACAAAGAGCCCATCTATTTCCAATTTGAAGACGCCGATACGTGCAATACTTGGCTAGTCCTGTTACGATCATATTCTAAACCGGAAATATATGGCCAAACCTTCGTCTCACGGGATGGTGGGCTCTATCGCATGTGGCGGCAGGTAGAGCTGTCAATTTTGCAAGGACGCAACCTTGGGAATCACTTCAAAGCCCAATTAGATGCAAATGCTAGCTCTGCTACACTCAGCGAAGGTGATCCGCGAGAGGCAGATCCCGTCGATTTGGATGCCTTCTGCGAAATTCATCTCAACGATAATATATGTGCTCGCACGACGGTCAAGAAGGGGATCGGCTCTCCTGACTGGATGGAAAATTTCACATTTTCTGACTTGCCCCCTTTTGAAACCCTTGAGGTCACAGTTTGGAGAGAGAAGAGGCTTCTGAAACCCATGTTACTTGGCTCGGTCCGCATTGCATTGACAAACTTTCGCCGAAGTGAAGCGGTGGAAGGATGGTTTCCGATCATACAAGCTGGTGCAGTGAGCAACAGTATCCAAGTTGGGGAAATACGAATGAAACTTACAGTTGACGAGTGAGTGTTTAGTACATTCGCAGAATAGCGCAAACTAAAATTTGTTCAAGGGAGATAATATTGCCTCATACTAGTTACTCGAGTCTTCTGACCGTAAGCCGTCTCAAACACTGCCCCTGTTGACATGACATTGTATTTGATTGTCAGTTACTCCGCGACAGGAATGTCCTAGAGTGGATGAGTGACTTCGAGCGCAGGATCCCCTTGCGGACTACTTCCTATCAGTTGATGTGCATTGCGATTGCCAAGAACATTCTTGTTGAGCATATCACGGAATATGCCGATCGTGAAGTTGACGGTACACCTAGCTGTCAGTGATCCATTATCCTGTGCCACAAATTGCCTTACTGACCACTTTGCAGCACACAATACCATTTTCCGTGGGAACACCACTTTCACAAAGACGATGGAGCTCGCAATGGCATTTTATGGGAAAACGTTTCTTGAGTCCAGTATCGGATGTACCATTCGGCGCATTTGCTCCGAAAAAATTGCTATCGAGGTTGATCCTGTGAGGAGCGGCAAAGGTGCAAAAGAGATCGAACGTGGTGTGGACCAATTAATACATTGGAGCCAAGAAGTATGGAACCAGATATATGCTGTAAGGAACCAGTGTCCGCAGTGAGTACTACGTTATTCTGATTTAGCTCAGACTGAGTCGAATGTAGCGAGTTGCGACGTCTGTTCGAACACGTGAGAAAGCTCGTTGAGAAACATTATTACACGAAGGATTCTCAAGACCCTCATAACCGGGAACTTCCCTGCCAAAGTGTTTCCGCCTTCTGTTTTCTAAGATTTATCGTCCCAGGCATCTTGAACCCTCACCTATTTGGACTATACCCAGGTATTGAGCATTCTCATCATGCCTTGTTTAAATCTGATCCACCCCAGGTCTTCCCAGTGCTCGCATTCAGCGAAGTCTCACACTCATCGCCAAGGTCATACAAAGTCTTGCGAATCTTAATCCCGTGAGACGCATCGCTTCATCGTTTGCATTGTTGCTGATCACTTCTCGAGCAGAATGTACAGAAGGAGGAGTTCATGCGTGGGATTAAGGACTTCCTCAAGCAGAATCTATCCTCAATGTCTGATTACATCCTGGTCGTCTCAACTCCCGTCCCACTAGATCCGTACAGTCCACACTCTGGTCACCCAGCTCACAGCCACCAACGGCTTAATGTGGTCAGTTCATTGCACGAAAGAAGTACTACGATGCCCGTCCTAGAAAGAGAGTCGATTCCATTGCTACCTCATATGCTTGATATTCCAAGGCATCTAGCTCGTATCACTTCCTCGGTTCTCCGAAATGCACGGTCCACTGACACAAAGGGCAAATCCTCCGAAGGAGACAATCAGCATTTGTCAGGTCTCTGTGCTCAATGCTTCGACCTGGAGGACCAGAGTCTGGCCCGCGTCAGCCGGCTGGCCAGTGCGGAACCATACCCTATTGCCCTTAATTGGGACACGCCTCGAATGACATCCTCCGCCGCTCCTCCATCTCCATCCCCCTCGTCCTCGAACATCGTTGAGTCGCGGATGGTGTCAAGGCCGTATACCGCACCATCGCTGTCTGATTCGTCTGTAACGGATCACCGAAAGGCATCATCCGGTAACGTGACACCTATAAGTGTCGTCCCCCATGACCTGTCCAGTCTACGTAGAGGTTCTGTTCCCGAAATTCCTTCAAGCTCAAATGTCACCTCATCGCCTGAAGAGCGATCTCTACGGGCAAAGAATCGTCCGCGCTTTATGCGACCTAAATCAATATCAGCTGACTCGATCTCATCATTCGCGTCCCCTGCAGGTGCACAATCTTTACGTAGTTCACCTGAGTTTCGAGATCTTGAAACTAGCAGGAAGAGGAAGAACGTGCTGCAGAATATACTCACGAAACGATGAACGACCATCATATTTATTGTCTTGTTTTTTCCTCCTATTATATTACGTTTTGCGTATTGTATGAAGAATCAGATATACAATCCTGGAATGCTCGAAGAACGAAACATGAAATTGAGCCACACGAATGTCCAAATGTGTAATCAAGAAGAGTCCGATCTTAGCAGTTTTTCAATCAGCCTAAGCACTTCCATGGCTACATCCTCAGAAGTGCTGCGGACTGTTAGTCGGCACAACTAGTTCACGTCAATCTATGGGTATCATAAGGAGACGGTAAAGACTTACCTTTGCCTCGCGATTTGGTTCTAAGCGAAGTAAGCAACCGACCTTTCCATCTACCGACGTATGTAAAACTCCAGCTGCCACTAGGTTGCTCGGGTTGGGATCAACATCTTCCAATATCTCCAGATGGTTTCCTGAAACCACTTGACGGTATCGTACAAGATCAAGCTGACCAGTACCATCAAGTGGGATAGGAAAAACTGCTTGTGCCTCGCGTGGAGGACCACCGATCACCTTCCAGCGCTCGAAGAAGTCAGCTTGTCCCAGCTTGACACCCTCGATGAACTTCGTAACGCTGATTGGCAGTCGAATTGATATAGACTGATGTGCGCCAGCTAAAAATGACACCGTGAGGATAGGGAAAGAATTGAACGCCTTTTTACATTCAACATGTAGGAGTTGTTGGCTTTGTGTGCGAGGAACGAGAGTATTTGGTGGGATTTTAGCAAACGTAGCCGATAAAGCCTCCGAGTCATTGACATGGATAGTGGAAGTGAACGACGTCAACGGTACTGATATTTTGTTTCCCAAGTAGATGGCTAGCTGACCGAGATGCCCCTGGTACCTTGATTTGATACCAATTTGGATCTGTACATCCTCGTAGAGGAGGCCGTCCGCGTTGTAGGTGAGTTTATTAAACCACTTTTCAACGCTGGGTCCGACAGCGACTCGAGGGGCAACTATGGAGCCGTCCGCACGGGACAAGTCTGATTGATCACCTGAGCCAGATAAATTCAATCCTGCCAAAGAGCTCATGACATCTTGTGCATCTGCAGTGTCGGCAACAGCAGCTGTCCCAGTGGTAGATGATCCTGGTCCTAGCGACGCTTTCCGTGAATTTGCGTGTCGCTCGAGGTTCATTTCCTTTCCTCCGTGTATCCAGGTCCGCTTGTCCTCTGTGTCTCCGAGTTTACGGTTGAGTCTACCAATCAGAGCGCTGACGCGAGGAGGGAATGGCGGCATCTCTTCGCAAACGTTCTGCAACACTTCGTCGTCATCAGGCCTAGATGCGAGCGAGTAGAATTCACAGGCTCGCTGTTGGAGCTCTGCATCCAGAACATGTCTATATCGTTCGAATATGTTGATAAGCTGAGGTTTTATCTCGGGAAAGACATTAACCCATTTGATGTACGTCGATAGGAGAAGAGAGCGAGTGGAAGCGACACAGAATTGAGATTTTGAGTGAAGGACCTGAAATTGTTCCAGAGGACTGTAGCCAGTGTCATTCGCGATGAGATGTCCATATTCTCCCAGGATGTATCCTGTACGGTCATGGTCACTAGACTGACTCCGATCATGAGTATGTCTTACCTCCAACCTTGACAAGGCTTTCATGTGTGGATGGGGACTTCAGGTGCTCGAAGACGACTTTTGCAGCATATTCCTGCAGATCCTCCGTATTTGTGACTATCTGCACGACACGGTACCAGACTTCATCCCCGACATGATCACCAGCAGCGCTGATGAGCTGCAGGATCGTGTCGACATACCACTTGTATGAGTTCGCGTACTTCTCCGTCAAAATGGCAATCTTGAGCACCATCTCCTCCCGCAGAGCATAATCTGCGACTTTGAGGTAGCGCAGCAATTCCCCAACAATCAGTTCTGAATTGTCTGTGTCGCACATGCTGTATAGCAAGTCAAGAGCACGCCTTCGGACAGAGATATCCTTGTCGCGAAGGGATAAAATAATGGTGCCTTGGTGCTTTTTAAGGGGTTCCAGAGAATCTGCACGGGCAGCAAGATGAGCCATGGTGTCCAGACCAAGATATCGTACGTTTGTCTCCTTTGAGGATATGAACCGAGCCAACAGAACTGCAGAGGTTCCCACAAGTGGCGAACTTGCGTCTAAATGAATCGCAAGGCTGATTGCTTCGAAGAGCACGGCATGCTGTGCATTGTTGTGTTGAACGTTCCTCGAGGGTTCTGCGCTATTGTTCATGGTTGTTTGTAGTACTTCATGGAGTACGGATCGTAAGGTCGCGTCCTCTGAGAGCAGTAATGTGAGGGACGTTATGAGTCGCTTATACAACACACATACCAGAAGGAGGATAGTACTGCAACAATCGGAGTAGTTTGACTTGTAGCCATGGCGAAGGGACTTTATAATATGCGTATGTAGCAGAATACTCGCCCTCTATGACTAACTGGGGATACTGAATCACAAAGGATCCTAACTTTAATGCCACACACTTACTCGATGTAGGCGATCCACAGCTTTAGTGTAGCAAACAGCGTAGGCGTCGAGGTGGTCCTGGGCCAGAGCCATGATCAAGCTGGTAACACATATTACAACGCCCTACGAAGTGTTTCAACACCGAGCGCCAGTGGAAATGACAACCTACTAGATCTTGGTCGTCCATGATAGATACTAGACGCAAAGCCCATTCAGCGGCAGGTATTACAGTGGGATGTTTGCGGTAGAGTCGCAGTAGCGTTAGAGCAGCCTTCTTCTTCACAAAAGTTTGCGAGGTTCTGCAAGTACGAATGAATTTTCATGTACTTAAATGATAGACGTTGGTCACTCACGGGGATATCAGAAGCCTATGTACATCTTCTGACAACGCCTCTGCCATCTCACTGCTACCCACATTTGCTATGGCATGCAAGGCAAGGCAGTTGCTGACTTCGTTATTCTCATCCAAGTCCTTCCGAATGGAGTTGACAACCAATCGAAGGAAATCCGAGTTTTCGTGCATCAGCAGAGTAACAGCAAGGTAACCCTACGTGTGCCTTGTTAATGATATATCGGATAAACATGTTCATTAACCTCACTATCTGTTTCTCACTGTACTTGGAACTCGATATGAGGTTGACCGCTTCCATGTGCCCCACATCGACCTTGTACCCAAGGATATACGTGAAGATGATCTTCGCGACATATCTGTACCGTTGTTGTAGATGTACTCGAAATTGACAGTGATGCACTCACTTCTTCTTCTGATATCCGTCCAAATTTCCGTCTGTAGCATGCCATGAGCATCAAGCTAAACAAGTAACTAGGATGCATTGGACCTTTGAATTTCTTTCGGATATTTGCCATCTCTTTGTTGATGCGCTTCTCTTCCAGTTCACGCACCCTCGCACCTCGGATATCTGCGATAAACTAAAGAGAATATGGTTAAACGGTTAACATGGCTTTGGAAGTACGTACCTGGGTTAATCCTCGCATATTGGCAGCCATCTTTGGTAGAAAGTAGTTAGTAGAAGAAATTAAGAAGTAGAACAACAAAGGAACTTCGAGTCCGCACGGCGAGAAAATGGAGGCACTGCGTCCGCGTACTCGACGCTTGGTGTTAAGTTCTACGTTTGTCACCGATGACGGCGCTCAGACTGTATGGGAAACGCCTTGATTGAATTTCGGACAAAGTAATATTACTTTTACTTACGTTATCTCCTCCCCTAGATGCAGTAACCGTTTCGATAGTATTATGCAGTACATGTACATTAGTGATATTGACTGTACAGAAAATGCGTAAATGAGGAGGGATAGATCTAGAAGTGGAATCAGACAATAATACGATATGATGATGATGATGATGATAATATATAATAGGGTCTAAAATCTGCGTGAACTAGATGGACGATAGCTAGATGTACTGGACCTCGAGTTGTAGGCTGACCCGGCACCGTACGGAGTGGAGAACCCAGACCTAGGTTCAAAGGAGGGAAACCGTGTGGGGTAGGGGCTAGGAGAGCCCACGGGAGTCGCAGTGCGAGATTTGGACCAGGACTGGTATGCAATGCGCTCGTCACTGTAGCGGTTGAGAATCCGCACTATATCTGTTGTCATGAAATCGAGTTCTTTGATCTCTGTGGTAGAGAGGGTGTAGTCTTTGTTGAGTGTACCTTCATCTTCACATTCGCTCTCGCTCTCCTCCGAGGCCGAAATCTGGGTAGTCGGTGCTTGACGTCTCTTCCGTCGAGCCATCACAATACCCTCGAATACTCGAAGCATACAAGACTCCATGACGGTTTTCAAACGTTGTACGTCATCCAATACATCAACATTCCCAACGATTGGCAACCAACCATCACACTCCAGTCCTCGTTCAGTAACTTGTATTTCGTAAGCGCCAAAGAGCATATATGTCATGGGGTCCAGGCGGGTTGTGGTAATCAGATACGTTTGAGGACTGGAGCCGACCATCGACAAATTCTGTCGTTTTTCAGAAAAAGCGTAGAGCTGTTTTTCCATGGCCTGGTCATTCTCAACGGCGTGCTTGCGATGGTTTACGCTGCCCGGGTGTATAAAGGTCACCTATATATAATTAGATTATGGAGTGAGGTGAATGTATCGCACGAAGCTCACCTTGTCCAACTGAGTACGGTAAGTCACCTCACCAGTCCTAACGGCATACTTTGGCTGGGAAGCTATTGCTATCAGAGCAGCCAGGAGAGGAAGAGATTTTCCATTGACGTTCAGGTCGGGTGGTACAGTCAAGTCCCGACTTCTAGGCTCAGTTGATGCGACGTTCCCACCCGCAGAAACATCAATGACTCCTGCTTGGTACAGTGACTGCAATAAGTGCCCGCGGATCTTGGTAATTAAGAGTAGCGTTGGCTTCGAGAGGAAGTTATCATTACAGAAGCGATTGGCTGACATATACTCGCCACGACGCTGCATCTCGTACCACGCGTTATAAGCATTCAATATAGTAAGCGGATCTGACCTGAACCCGCTGGGCGACCATCTGATTTTAGCAGCAGCAGCCTGAGCCTTGAGATGCATAGGGGAGAAAAATGGATCCCGATTGGTTAGAATGGCGGCGAGAGTAAGAGCCTGGTCAAGACACCGGAAAAAGCTTCCGTAAAGGACGAGCCTTCCCATTTGGACCTCCACAGGTAGTTGTAGTAGAACCCTTCCCAGTGACGTGAGATTCTTGCCTTGATCCAGCGCACCTACCATCTGTAGGTTCTTCATAGCGGCGGCGACGCGGTCGGGCTCAGGGGGTTCGATAGCGGCAGCGAGAACTTCTTCGATGTCCATCCCGGGGAACCTAAGAGCCTTAATGTGCATGACGACATTGCTTAGGTCGACACGTTTCATTTCCACGGTTGGGTGAGGATGAAGGTTGGCTGCGCGAGCCTTACTGAGAATACCGAAATATTCTCCAGGCCGATGTCTACCCGCCCGTCCTGCTCTTTGGTTCAAGTTGGAAGAACCAACCCAGGCGGAGATGAGGGACGACATGTGGCGGTCAGGATCGTATCGCTGCTCCTTGATCCTCGCCGTATCAACGACATAGACAACGTCGGGAATCGTTATAGAAGTCTCGGCAATATTGGTGGCTAGAATGATTCTACGAACACCCTCTGGAGGGGGCTCAAAGATGACTTGTTGTTCGGCCAGAGGAATGGTGGAGTGGAGAAGGTGAATGCTGTACTTTGAGGGATCGTTGAAGTTGATATCCATACTTCCACCAAGGAGAATCTTCTGAACTGCAGATATCTCGTCCCACCCAGGCAGGAAAACCAAAACATGTCCCGAGTCAGATTGTTGCAAGACATGGGAAATGCTAGCTGCGACCAAGGGACATGGCAAATCCAACTCTTCATCCCCACCGCTCAGCACGCGGGAGTCCCCCCCTGCCATTGGATGCCCACAAGACCGCACATAAGCTTCTTCACGAGCAAGGTATTTGGAGACCAAGTCGTCTTGGAACACCCAGTTTAGCGCGCGATGGTTTCTCAATGCAGGGATGAAATCCTCCATGAAGTGTTTTGTGACGGGGTACGTGCGGCCTGGGATCTCGATTACTTTTGCCGGTTCGCCTCGCTCGTTAGGAAAGTACTCTTGAAACAGTGTGGGATCAATAGTGGCACTCATGAGGACGATTTTCAATGGAATATTCCGAGCCTTGCGATCAACCATGAGACGCTTGAGAACAACGAGAAGGAGGTCGGTATCAACATCCCGCTCGTGGACTTCATCGACAACGATGTGCGTCACCTCGTCCATCCTGGCAGCCGATAGCCCGCCTTCAGCCATTGCAGACTGAAGTTTTTTGAGTAGTACTCCCGTAGTGCAGAAAGTAATAGAACCATGCTCTTCTGGCAATTTCGACTCAAAACGGACGCTGTAGCCAATTGACCCTTCACCAACTACCTCCCCTCTCTCCTTGGCGACACGGTCAGCTACACTGAGCGCAGCCAGCCGACGTGGCTGAGTGCAGATGAGGTTGCAGCGAGCACCCTCACCCTTGTCGATATAGTCATCCAGGAGTAGTTGTGGTATCTGCGTGGTTTTGCCTGAACCCGTCGCAGCCATGCAAATCGTGACATCATTCTCACGTATGTGCGACACAAGTTCCTCCGATCGAGTGTAGATGGGCAACGCAGCTCTTGTGTTCCGCATCTTTTCCATCGATGAATCTGTGAGGTATGCTTTTCTCCGTTCCTTGAGTTCCTCCGACCTTTGTGCTAAGAAATCCCGAGGAAACCTGCGGGCATAGGATGGTCGTGGGGCAGGAACAGAGACAGGTTGAGATCTCGGAGTGTCGGACCCGGACCCAATAGCAGGTCTGTTCCTGTATAGAGTGCTCTTTTTGATATCACCGCTTAACTTGTGTATCTCATCCTCAAGTCTTGTGCTAATCTGGAAGTAAACCTTCGGGGCTAGACCAAGGTCCTTTCCAGTTTTGGACGCCTCCACAAAAGTTTTCCATAGGTCAGGATCACACTGCTGCATATACCGCGTGACGTCCAAGTAGCACTGTATTTGGGCTGCTTTCTTGGTCGTGCTGGTGCCCATGCCGATCTTTTTGTCACCCACTGTCATAACGGCTTCCCAAGTTGACTTCGCGCGCCCCTGACGTTGTTCTTCTAACTCGATGTCCGGCTTGCCGAATCCATATCTGCGACAGTAGTAGTCCATAAAGCTTCGCGCGCGCTCATAGTCGACGACTGAACCATCGCTCAGCTCGATGACTTGTGGAGTAGAACTCGAGGATGCTGAAGGCTTAGGCTTGTCGAGCTGACCACATTCATTAGAACTGGTTGAGTGGTTTGAAATTTGTGACACGTACCTGACCTGTATCATGAAGTTGATAGAGAGCTGAGAGCGCTGCGAGCCTCTCAGCATCTCTCCTTACTCTATGGTCGCCAATACCAAGCACTGGAGGGGTCGTATCGAGGGCAACGGTTACTCTTCGTACGGCTATGAGCACAAGCCAAATAGCATCACTAAGAAATCGTCACCAACCTAGATACCCTCTCAGATGTACCAAAAACAATGCCCTCGATTGATTCATACACCGGTTGCTTGTCCAGGTGATTGATGGCAAAATTAGCGACCGGAGACTTTGGGTTATCTACAAATACGGGTTTTATGTCAGGGCGGGAACCAAGATTCTTCCTGTGCTCCTGTTCGATAAAAGCCGCGTCACGGATAGGGCCGTCGAGGTCCGGAAGTCTCAATTTTGAAGGCTGTCCTTTACTCTTGCCCTTACTCCATCCACTTCTACGCTTCGATGAATCCTTTTGGGACGACGAACCAGAGATACGCGAACCAAGCAAGCCACGGCTTTTGGATGAAGACGGCATCTCGAATGGAGGTGATACAGTAGGATTCCGATGCATCCCTTTTGAGGATGTGGACATTGCAGGAATAGCCGTGAAAGCTCCCGCTAGCTTGGGAGCTTTAGCTGGCCGTTGCTCTGAGGATTGAGGCGGACTAGGTGACCGAGGATGATTGACATCTGCAGTATGGTGCTTCTGCACGCTTGCTGTGGCGTGACTGGCAAAGGGTCGTTTGAGAGAGGCTGCAACAGAAGGAGAACGCTTCAATGTATCCAATGGCATGAGGCGACGCCCGAATCTTCGAATAGTGAAGGTCAAGCTCATAACTTGAGGGACTGCAATGATGAAAAATTATGAGAACCTCATTTGGCATATCACCGAAACCCGCCTTCATCAATTACTTACATCCTTTGGATCTCTAAACCTCCTTCTGTATTTTTTTGCTCCGCGCAGACGCTCAAGACGATGGCGACCTTGACGGTAAAGAAACCTCTGCACTCAAACTCTTATTGAAAATATGGCCTCGGTATTTGCCGAATATTTACCTTCGTAATTGACTTCCCGGCCAATTAGTGAACTTTCGAAATTTCAGATCTCAAAACGTTCGCTGGTGCACCGGGTTCACTGGCACCACTGACCAGTACCTCTGGGCAAATGATAAGCGCCGTAAGTGTGCGCCCATATCACAGCAAGGATATGGTGTATAATCTATTTACATGTTATCTAATCGCTGCTTGATGGCGTCTGCAATTCCATTCAAGTATTTCAGTCGCACTGACACAACTTTGGTTTCTTTCCAGTCCTTTTCAGCTACGGATTTTGTGAGTGCGCTCACAACTTCACGAATTTTGTCTTTGACCAAAAATGTCATCACCTGCCAAAATGTTTCGCATATGATAAAACTCACTATCATTATCCTCTTCTAAGGCGCGAATTTGCTCAATGTCCCCAGCTTCAATCTCCTCTCGGACTTCCATTATTTCGCTAATGAGTTCCATATCCTCTAAGGGATCTGCTTCTGCGGTCTCAAGGCCATTCCGCCGCAAAATATATTCTATACGGTGCAAGGGTGACGACAGTGCTTTGTACGCAGCGTTCAGCGTATTCGATACGTGAAGTGCGACATCTCGTTGGAACTGCGGAATAAATCTCTGTTGACACTGCAAGCAGAATCACTCACTTCACTCTTCGTTGCCCAAGCGTCTGGGTGCGATACTCTCTGTGCTTCAATGAAGCGGCGTTTAAGGAGTGCAGCATCCACCACAAACGGGTTCGGCTCGTAAGGAAGACCCAGTATATCGTGGTATGATACTGAGTCGTGAATCCTTGCAATATAATTGCAATTTGGACAGACAGGCAACGCAGTTGGAAGAATAGTTCCACATGATGGACACGTCTTGGTTAATGAAGTGACCACGGAGTGCCTTGAAGAAGACGAATTAGCATTTTCGGCGAATGATCTTGTATAATATCCGTTCGACAGCGCTGACGGTCGATAAGTTGCTTGAGCAACGGCGACCACACGGACAAGGAAAGGACGGAACATTAATAGGATGAGGGGTCACTTGTTCACTAAGCACAGGAAACGGAAATGAAATGTATGTAAATTTCCTTTTCAGAAAAATTTCGTCATTGTCTATATAGGACTTATAAGTACTAGAACAAGGTTGACGATGACGGCGGCCAGCACCACGTACGGCTTCGAGGTATGCTGGACGAGCCTTTGGACAACATAATCATTCATCCTCACAATGTCGAATAGTACTAGTGGTGCCGTCGAGCTCCGAATCCAAGACTCGTGCCCACTGGCTGGTCCTCAGTGGCCTGCTCCTCCTCAGGCAATATTGACGCTTGATGATCCCTCAGCCGTAGAATCAGCACGTCGTCGGTTGGCTCCAAAGACCCGTTTTCGTATATTTTCTTTCCTTCCAAATATTTTCTCCTGCTGTGGCTGTAGGCGTCACAAATTACAACCAACGGATTTAGAATCCAAGGCAGACAGTTCAAACAAGTCCATACCACCCCTCGAACGCATCAATGATAATACCACCATAATCACTTTGGACATTTCAGGTATTTCAGATATCCCTGGAATTGAGAAGGACGAGTATCGTTGGGCTGTTGTGTATGAAAATCAAAGAGGGTACGTATATTATCTACTCTCTTATATGTGGCAGACCCCAACTATCCTCCCAAGCCTCACCGTACTCTCGTCCCCGTATTATTCACACCTATCACTGCTCCCCATCGACCCTCCACAATTCACTATCCCGTCCGATTCTCTGAAACAATCTCGGCAACCGAATATCTCTCTTTCCAATTATCCCCTGCCCGATGGCACTTGGCGCTGGGTCTCCAGATCATGGATGATTGACATGCGCACAGACTCAGGAGAGGTTCAGTATGACGGTTTTGAGTACAACTGGTCTTTTCGGGAGAAGCATTGGCACGCAGAGATAGGCAAACTAAGCACTGGTGCCTGGGTTCGGAGAAGACGATGGGTAAGACTGATGATGCGTCCAGCACAACATACAATTGCGCACTCAGAGGGAAGTCCAAGTCCATCCACTAGCAAAATCAAGCTATCTGACAGGCCTTTGGACACAAGTTTTGTCTCTCTGGTCCACCCTCAGTCCGAAATCGCGCTTGACGAGCTCGCTCGCTCGGCCGACTTGAAATGGGAAGGAAGCGAACAAGACTGGGTGCGCTGTCACCGCCTGATGCGAAGGCTCGGTCGAGATGGTCGCAAACTTGAACTTTGGCGCATGTGGCTTTCACCATACCTCTCTGATGTTTCTAATACCGGACTGGTGGACAAAGGAAAGCTTCCTGAATCTGATTTCTCTCCACCTATGAGATTGGAAAATGATGGCCCGAACGTCCAAACTCCACCTTTGGAATGCTTGAGAACACTTCTCCAGAACCACGTATGCATTTCCATTGACAAGTGTATTATCATTTGATACCACTTTTGTAGGGAGATGCAGTACTCCGATCATTTGTCTTTCCAGATTCAAGAGCGCAGTTCATCGATCTTGTCAAACGTGCCGGTGTGGCTCATGAATTAGGAAGAAGTCTTGGAGACGGGTTTTCTTCTACTGAGGTTGACTTTTGGAGCTACTCGAAGGGCTTGGGCAAAGTACTTGATAAAGATGATTAAGCAGAGCTGCTGGGGTCGAACAACCAAGGACTGGAAGGAGGAGCTGGTGTCGTCGTGATAGATTATTTCGGGTATCACTGTGAGAGTACACTCCAGGATCAAATATGTACAATTTATGTAAGTACTGTACAGCAATGAGGTGGCATGTGATTGCAACACTTTAAAATTTCGAACCTAAGCTCTTCTGCGTTACTTTGATGTCAGCGCCGTCTCCTCGGGTCATCGAACATACTGAACCAGATTCGGACCATATCAAGACATCATGGAGAAACATTGCTAATACGAAGAATTTCTGGCCAGATGACCCAAGTCATCCGGTGAAGGTCGCCCTTCGCTCATATTTTCTCAGCTTATCTCTCTCTCTTGGTCCCATGCTGCTTCCAGTTGCTCTCACCCTTGTCAATCGTTCGTCCAGTCTGGAAACTCGTGTGGGTTCATTCAGACGCGTGTTGAGGCGCGAAGCGGGCCTTAGAGGATTTCCGTTCGCTATCACAGTAGCCGTTTGTGGTGGAATTGCATTGAAGCATTTCTGGGAAGTAGTAGGTGTCCACCATGTCACGGTCGATAAACAAGACCATTCAGAAGTTCGACAACAACGACGTGCAACAGTCCTTTCCCCTGCAGCTCAGGCATGCTTAGGCATGGCCAGCTCATCACTCCAGAAAGCGTTCCTGTCAAATATTTTGTCCTCGACAATCGCGTTGTTCTTACTCCAAAGGGCTCGATCGTCCAAAGCAGGATCGCATCGATCGTTCACAACATTTGGATTTACACTTTTGTTTTTCTGTCGTGCAACCGACGCAATCATGCAGCATATCCTATCCGTGGGATCAATCCGGATAACTGACCTATTCAACATTTCCCCAAATCCATCGAACCTAACTAAATCATCCGTTGATGTACCGATACCTGCCAAAGGCGATGGGAAAGTCAAGAGGTGGCATCAAAGTACGGCTGCGTGGCTGGACACCGTTGTATTTTGGGCTTGCAGTGCTAGGTGCGTGATATTGTAGCATACTTGATGTTCATCTAAATGTATTCAAATCCTTCGTGCAATATTAGAATTATGTGGTGTTTCTTCTACCAGCCGCATAGGTGCTTAGCAATAAAATAAAATGGATTGATGTCTAAATCCAGTTTTTCGCAGACTTCCCCCTTCTTATGTGAAATGGTTAGATATAATTCAATCGTTATGCTAAGAAGCTCTCCCTCATCATCACTTACTTTGTCAGGATATCATCCCTAGCCAATGTAGACAAACGGCTGTTGGACGCCTTGCGTGTTATGCGTTCAAAAGAATGGGTCTATGGCCACAGTTCTACCCATTCTCACCTCCTGACATCTTATGCCAAGGACCGCGGTTACCCTTCATCTTGGGGCGATCCACAGGTCTTGTCTGCATGTGGTGGTACAGATGCAGATGTGGTCTGGAAGGCGCTTGGCGTGCCTGGCCGGGGTGGTGTAGGTGGATTGCCATGTGAGCTTCTGCATTCTGCTGTTACAACGCGGTGGGGTCTCGACAACAGCTGCCTAACAAATGTTGGCGTGAGATTTTGCCTAGCGTTCATTGAGGCTATGGCTCTATACCTGCCTGTAAGTGTATGGCTTGGAGTGCACTGCACTGCACCGCTAACCATGTTTGAAAGGTCCACTTCCTTCCTCTCCTCTTCACTCGCCCTAGCTGCGTCCTCCAGCGTCATCGCGCCATCCCTGCGCTCCGAGCTGCGATCCGCAGTGCGACATTCCTCTCCACTTTCCTGTCGTCATTTTTCTCCGCTGTCTGTCTCACACGTACCTTGGTGCTGGCAAAACTGTTCCCATGGATCCCTCATGACGTATGGGATGGGCCCTACGGCTGTGTTCTCGCGGGATCACTCACGTGTGGTTGGAGTATACTTATTGAGAACACG
>Ga0310811_10003366_pt1 | contig 20085 bp, 22 predicted proteins | sample YCmetagenome_FD_207642 | JGI IMG/M metagenome (GOLD analysis project Ga0310811, IMG submission 207642) | Soil microbial communities from experimental microcosm in Duke University, North Carolina, United States - YC | ecosystem: Engineered > Artificial ecosystem > Soil microcosm > Unclassified ...
CGGCGAGGTCGTGCCCGAATTCACCCGCCGGGTCAACTCCGTCAAGAGCCAATCCGGCGCGTACGACGAGGTGATCCACAGATTCAGCAGGCTCGCGATCCCGTACGCCAGCGCGGCCGCGATCACCGCGTCCGCCACCCGCCGCCCGTCCCTGCGCGCCAGCCGCTCCACGGCCAGCCCCACCGGGATCACCGCCGTGGTGACGTTCGTGAGCACCGTGATCCCGTTGAGCAGGAACCCCGGCGCCAACTGCACCCCATTGTGGATGTCGGACTCGAGACCCGAGGTGGTCTGCACCCCGATCTTCCCCAACACCAACACCAGAGCGATCATCGACCACTCGAACAGCAGCCGCATCAGGTCCGGCTGCCGCCGTATCCGCCGCGGCTCCGGCGGCTCGTCCACCGACACCTCTACGGAGGCGGGCGCAGCCGCCACGAGCTCGATCAAACCCATGATCCTCGCAGCTCCCCCTCTGCCGCAGCCACTGCCTCCGCTTCATTGACCGCTTGATCCTACCGGCGACTACGGGCTGTACGGAGTCCGCCTCGATCCGAACTCCATACGACCGCGAGCCTCCCCCCGGTCACGGCCGCCCGGCACCGCCGCCGAACGTGGGAATCTCCCCGGCGCGCCGCACGCCGCCCCCGCCCGTACCCCCGCGGGCGCCAACGATGGAGCCCGGCACGACCCGACCCGACCCGGCCCATCCGAACCCGACCCGCAGGAGCCACGATGGCGCACCCCGAACTCGCTGCGAAGATCGAAGGCCTGATGCCCGCGCCGACCGGGGATCCGGCCCGGCTCGCCGAGGCCCGCTTCGTCGAGCACTACGCCGCGGACTTCCGGCGGCGCCCGACCGGCCCGGCCGACAACACCGCAGCCGCCCCGACCGTCCCCAGGCCGGCCGCGCCCGCTCAGTCGGTGAGTTCGAACTCGGTGACGTCGTGGATCGGCCGGTAGCCGAGCCGCTGGTAGATCGCGTTGCTGGTGGGGTTGGACAGATCGGTGTGCAGCAGCACGTGCCGGGCGCCCGCGTCCTGCGCGGCCTGGGTGACGGCCCAGGTCACGCCGGCGGCATAGCCGTTCCTCCGGTGCTCGGGCGGAGTGTAGACGTCGGTGATCCTCGAGGTCTGCGCAGCGACCGTGGAGAAGCACGCCATGGCCACGGGCGTGCCGTCCACCGTCCACACCAGCGAGCGGCCCTCCTCGATCCTGGCCCGGGTGTGCGACTCCTGATCCGGCGACGGCGGTATGCCGCAGTCCTCGAGGAACGCGGCGTCCCAGCGCACCAGCAGCGCCAGGTCGGCCGTCGTGGCCATGCGGTGCTCGCCGCGCGGGGCCGGGTCAGGCGGGGTGGGCTGGGCGAAGTCGAACAGCCGCATCGCGAACTTCGGCTTGGGCCGGTAGCTTCCGCCGGTGCGCCCGGCCCAGTCGGCCGCGATCGACTCGGCCGTCTCGACCCGGCCGAAGACGCCGGCGGGACGGGCGCGTCCCGAGTCGGTCCACGCGCCCGCGAGTGTCCGCGCCGCCTGCTCCGACACCCGCGCGGAGAGCGTCACCGCGAACGGAACCTGCGTGCTGAACGCGGCGCCGACCTCGCCCGCCGCGTCCGTCCACCAGCCGTAGCAGTCCCCGGGCCGAGCCTCCCGCGGGCTCGCGTGCAGCCGTACCGCGACGCCGAGGGCGACGGTGTTGCCGATCGGGTCGGCGCGCAGGAGGTCCAGCGCGGTCTTCGCGTAGAGCAGCGGATCGCCGGTCAGGGTCCATCCGGGCTTGAGCATGGCTCATCTTGTAATGATCGTGATCCGGGGGTCAATCCTTATTCTGCGGCGTCCCGGTACGTGGCCCGGCCAGCCCGCGCTCGTTACCCTGGGCGGTGGACAAGGCGGACCGCGACGAACGCTACGACGCGACGAAGAAGGCCCATGAAGATCTTCATATCCTCCGACATGGAGGGCACGGCCGGGGTGGTCGACTGGGACCAGTGCCGGCCCGGCCGGCACGACTACGAGTACTACCGCGACCTGCTGCAGGCCGAGGTGAACGCCGCGATCGAGGGCGCGCTGGAGGCGGGCGGCGGAGAGCACGAGTTCCTGGTCAACGACTCGCACGGGCGGATGGCGAACCTGCGTCCGGCGCAGCTGGCCGGGGGCGCCTCCTACCTGTCGGGGCGGCACAAGCCGATGTACATGATGCAGGGGCTTGACTCGTCCTTCGACGCGGTCTTCTTCGTCTCCTACCACGGCTCGATGACGGGCGCTCCGGCGACGCTCTCGCACACGTACAATCCGGCGGCGATCGCCGAGGTGCGGCTGGGCGGGCGCGTGGCCGGGGAGAGCGGCATCAACTCACTGGTCGCGACCGGGCTCGGCGTGCCGGTCGTCCTGGTGACCGGGGACCAGACCACGGCCGCGGAACTCGAGGCGTTCTGGCCGGAGGCGAAGCAGGCCGTGGTGAAGCGGTCCGTCTCCCGTTTCGCCGCCGAGAGTCTGCACCCGGACCGGGCGTGCGCGCTGATCCGCGCGGCGGCGCGGGACGCGGTGAGCTCACTGGCGCGGGTGGGCGGCGGCCGGCCGCCCTCGCGCGGGCTCGGCGCACACGTGGAGATGTCGGTGCGCATGCGCAATCCGGACCTCGCGGAGATGGCCACCTGGCTGGAGCGGGTCGAACCCGACGAGCAGGATCCGACGGTCGTCCACCTGGCCGACACGGACCGGATCCGGCTCTACCGCACGTTCGTCACACTGGTCATGCTGACGCGCGGCATCGCCGAGTAGTCGGCGGACGGGACGGACGGGCGGGCGTGTGGACGGGCGGGACGGACAAGCGGTGGACGGGTGTGCGCCTGCGCGCCCGGCCGCGCGATCTTAGAGTGGTGCCATGAACGCTGACAAGACACGAGCCGTCGCCGTCCTCGGCACCGGGATCATGGGCGCGGGCATGGCCCGCAGCCTGCTGCGGGCCGGGATCGAGGTGCGCGCGTGGAACCGGACCGCGGCGCGCGCCGAGCCGCTGGCCGCCTCGGGCGCGCGGGTCGAGGCGGACGCGGCCGACGCCGTGCGCGGCGCGGACGTGGTGCTCACCATGCTCTCCGACGGCCGGGCCGTGGCCGCGGCGATGCAGGCCGCGACGCCGGGGCTGAGCGAGGGTCAGATCTGGCTGCAGACCTCGACCGTGGGCCTCGAGCCGCTGCCCGGGCTGGCCGAGTTCGCCGCCCGGCACGGGCTGCTCCTGGTGGACGCGCCGGTCTCCGGCACCCGGCAGCCGGCCGAGAACGGGCAGCTCATGGTGCTCGCGGCCGGGCCGCAGCAGGTGCGCGAACCGCTCGCCCCGGTGCTGGACGCGATCGGCGCGAAGACGCTCTGGCTCGGCGAGGACGCCGCGTCCGGCACGGCCACCAGGCTCAAGCTGGTCGTCAACAGCTGGGTGCTGGCGACGACGACGGCTGCAGCCGAGGCGGTTGCGCTGTCCGAGGCGCTCGGCATCGACCCGATGCTCTTCCCGCGCACCATCGCCGGCGCCGTCACGGACTCGCCGTTCCTGCAGATGAAGGTGAAGGCGATCGCCGAGCGGAACTTCGAGCCCAACTTCAGCGCCGAGATGGCGGCCAAGGACGCCCGGCTGATCACGCTGGCCGGCGAGGACGCGGGCGTGCCGCTGCCGATGGCCGCCGCGATCGCCGAGCGCCTCGCCCGCGCGGTCGCGGACGGCCACGGCGACAAGGACATGGCCGCGACCTACCTGGCCGGCCGGCCCTCCGACGCGGCGTAGGTGCTGCGCGCCGGAGGGCGTGGGAATCAGACCTCGATGGCGACGTCGTTCATCCGCAGCCAGGCGTCGAGCTGCAGCACAACCTCGCCGGCGGCGCGCACCTCCGGTCCGGGCAGCTCGTCGACCGCGGCGGTGACGGTCACCGTGTCGAGCAGCGCGAGCACCGGGGCCTGCGGGTCGGCGAGCAGGGTGCGCAGGCCGGACCGGACAGCCTCGTCGTAGCCGGGGTCCATGGTGCTCGGGTACGGGCTCTTGACCCGCTCGGCCACCTCGGTCGGCAGCACATCCCGGGCGGCCGCGCGCAGCAGCGACTTCTCCCGGCCGTCGAACGCCTTCATCGCCCACGGCGCGTTGAACACGTAGTCCACCAGCCGGTGGTCGCAGAACGGCACGCGCACCTCGAGCCCGACCGCCATGCTGGCCCGGTCCTTGCGGTCCAGCAGCGCCTGCACGAACCGGGTCAGGTGCAGGTAGCTCACCTCCCGCATGCGCCGCTCCTTCACGTCCTCGCCGGGCAGGTGCGGCACCTCGGCCAGCGCCTGCCGGTACCGGGCGTCCACGTACGCGTCCAGGTCGATCTTGGCGAGCAGGTCGGGCGCGAGGAAGGAGTGCCGGTGCGTACGCTTGGCGTTGCCCGCGAACCCGGCGGTGAACCCGGCCAGCCAGGGGAAGGTGTCGGCCTGGACCATCCGCTCGTCGTGGAACCACAGGTAGCCGCCGAACACCTCGTCCGCCGACTCGCCGGACAGAGCAACCGTCGTGCGCTCCCGGATCGCCTTGAACAGCAGGTAGAGCGACGTGTCGGCCTCGCCGAGGCCGGGCAGGTCGCGGGCGCGCAGCACGGCGGCCGCGTTCGCCGGGTCCATCAGCTGCGCGGTGCCCACCACGACGTCGGTGTGGTCCGCACCGACGTACTCGGCCAGCGCGTGCGCGAACGGCGTGTCGAGGGTGCCGCGGAACGTGGTGGCGGCGAAGTTCTCGCTCTGCCCCTCGAAGTCGATGGCGAACGAGCGCACCGGCCCGCGGCCCTGCCCGCCCAGGGACTTCGCGGCCAGCGCGGTGATCACGCTGGAGTCGAGGCCGCCGGACAGCAGCGTGCACAGCGGCACGTCGGCGATCAGCTGCCGCTCCACGATGTCGTCGAGCAGTTCCCTGACATGCGCGATCGTGGCGGGCAGGTCGTCGGTGTGCTCGCGCGCCTCCAGGCCCCAGTAGCGGCGCTCGGTCAGGCCCTGGCGCGAGACCAGCAGCGTGTGGCCGGGGGGCAGCTCGCGCATGCCGCGGTAGCCGGCGTGCCCGGGCGTCTTGGTCAGGGTGAGGATCTCGGCGAGACCCTCGGCATCGACGGCGGCGGACGCGCCGGGGTGCGCGAGGATCGCCTTGGGCTCGGAGCCGAAGATCACCCCGTCGCGGGTCGGGTAGTAATACAGCGGTTTGATGCCCATGCGGTCGCGCACCAGAAGCAGTTCCCCGCGCGTCGGGTCCCAGAGCGCGAAGGCGTACATGCCGTTGAGCCGGTCGACGAAGTCGTGGCCCCATTCGAGGTAGGCGTGCAGCACCACCTCGGTGTCACTGGCCGTGCGGAAGTCGTGGCCGAGCGATGACAGCTCTGCGCGCAGCTCGCGGTAGTTGTAGACCTCGCCGCTGTAGGTGGTGACGAGCACGTCCCGGCCGTCGCGGGCGACGGCCATCGGCTGCGCGCCGCCGGCGAGGTCTACGACGGCGAGCCGGCGGTGGCCGAGGGCGACGTGGCCGTCGGCCCAGTGGCCGGCCGCGTCCGGGCCGCGGCAGGCCATCGTCGAGGTCATGGAGGCGATCATTGCGCGCTGCTGGCTCGGGTCGCGCTCGAAAGCGACCCAGCCGGTGATGCCGCACATGTGGGTGCCCTACTTTCTGCATGACGGCGTCGTTGCCGACCTCCTGGATATGACCCCGACGGCGCGCGGGTATTACTGGATCGCCCGGATTCCGGGCGATCTGGCCGAAACAGAGTGCTGCCGGACCCGGCTCCGTCCCCGGCGCACGGGACGGGCCGCAGCGGTGGTCCGGGCGCTCCGCGGGCGGACGGGTTCGGCCACAATGGCCGGGTGCGCACCCCCGAGATCCGGTTCATCGGAGTGTCCACCGGCGGCTCGCTGATCCACCGGGCGTTCCCGCGCTGGGCCGCTGTGCTGGGCCTGAACGCGACGGTGCGCGGCGTGGACCTGCCGCGCGGCTCCGGTCCCATGGAGTTCCGCGCCGCGGTGCGGGCGATCCGCGACGACCGGGACTGTCTCGGCGCCGTGGTCACGTCGTGGAAGTCGGCGCTGTTCGCCGCGGCGGCTGCGGACTTCGACGCGCTCGATTCGCGGGCCTTGCAGTGCCGGGAGATCAACGCCGTCCGGCACGCGGACGGACAGCTCACGGGATCGGCACGCGATCCGGTCTCGGTCGGCCGCGTCGTCGACCTGATCTGGCCGGATCGTGAGGCGGACCTGCTCTGCCTCGGCAGCGGCGGCACCGCGATCGCGCTGGCGCGGCATCTGCGCGAGCGCGGGCAACGCGGCCGGATGACCTTCCTCGACCGCGACCAGGATCACGCGGAGCACTTCACCGCGGTGACCGGCGTCCCCGCCGAGGCACATCAGGGCCCGTATGACGCGTGGGTGCGCGAGCTGCCTCCCGGCGGCCTCGTCGTCAACGCCACCGGCTCGGGCAAGGACGGCGACGCCGAACCGGTGACGTCGCAGGTGGTCTATCCCCGGGACTCAGTGTTCTGGGATCTGAACTACCGTGGCGATCTGCGCACTCTGGCCGTGGCGCGCAGCCAGCGCGTTGCTCGCGGCGTGGTCGCGCACGACGGTCTCAGCCTGTTCTGTCACGGCTGGGCGGCCGCGCTCACCGCAGTGCTCGGCCTGCCGGAAGACCCGGGCCTCGCCGACGCGTTCGCTGCGGCACTGCCCGCCGGCGTGCGGATCGGCGAGGGCTGATTCGGAACCTCGCGCCGGCGGCCTACCGGAGAATCGGCTCTCGGACCAGGTCTCGGATCAGCTCTCGGATCAGCTCTCGTCTTCGGTCGTCGGCGGCAGTTCGTCGGCGGCGAGCACGGCGTGGACGGGGGCGAGCTCCTTGCGCATCTCGTCCGTGAGCTGATCGACCAGCACGCTGGCGCCGACCCAGGCGGCGTCGCACTGCTCGATCAGACTCCTGACGGTGCTCGCCTGCATCCCGGTCTCGATCCAGTCGTCGACGAGCAGCACCCGGTCTCCGGCGGCGAGGGCGGAGCGCTGCAGCCGCAGGGTGTGGCGCAGCCCGCGGTAGTCCGGCGCGGTCTGGCCGAAGGTCTTCTCACCGGGGAACATCCCGGTGCCCTTGCGCACCGGCAGGAAACCGGCGCCCAGTTCGACCGCGACCGCCGCGCCGAGCAGGAAGCCGCGCGCCTCCACGCCGCAGACCGCGTCCACCTTCTCCCCGCGGAACGGCTCGGCCAGCGCGGCCACCACGGCGGCCAGGGCCTCGGCGTCGCGGAAGATGCTCCACACGTCGGCGTGGCCGCCGACCCAGCGGAAGCGGGTCAGTGCGAGGTCTTTCGCGGCTGCGGGCATGGCGCGAAGTGTGCCGTGTCGAGGGGCGATCCGTCCAGACGTCGAGTCAGTGGACCGTCGCCCGGGGCCTGTCAGTCCACCGATTCGATCATTTCGCGCGGGGCAAGCCGCGCCGCGCCGGGCTCGAAGCCGTTCTCCTGGTCCGCGGTGCCGCCGAGTGCGCGCTGCCGCACGGCCTCGACGACGCGCCGCAGCAGGCGTCCGGGCAGCAGCCCGTCGAGAGCGTCCGGCGCGACGAAGCGGTGCTCGCTCAACTCCTCGGCGGGCAGCGTGATCGAGGCCTGCTGCGCCGCGTCGAGCGTGCCGCAGTCGTACAGGTACATGATGCTCGGGCGCGGCCGCGCCGGCCGGGCCAGGCTGAAATCCACCGTGAGCAGCCGTCCGGGCTCGAGGGTGAAGCCGATCTCCTCGGCCAGTTCGCGGCGCAGCGTCTCGCGCGGGTACTCGCCCGCCTCCATCCCGCCGGGGATCTCCCAACCGGGTTTGTAGGTCGGGTCGACGATCAGGACCTCGCCGGCCGGGTTCGTGATCAGTCCGCCGACTCCGACGTAGACGGCGGGGAGACTCGCGAGGAAGGCGTCCATGATTCCGAACCTGGCGTGATCGCACGCTCCGCGTAGTATTCACGGCCGGACAAGAGAGCGAACATCGGCGTGGGCACGCGCGTCAGCAGCCGGAACGCGCGAGCCGAGCGGTTGCTGCCACCTACCTGCGAGGCGTGGCACGCCAACGCCGCGCGCTTCTTGTCGGCGTAGCGGCGCACGTCGATCCGGTGGGTGATCTCGGCACGCGGCACACCGGCGAGCCGCACCTCTTCCGGGCGATAAGCCTTGACCAGCCGCAGCGCGCGGAACACGGTGTAGAGCCGCACGACCGTCTCGCGCGGAGCCGTCGCCTGCAGCAGCCGCGGCGTGCCGGCGAGCCTCGCCGCGCGTACCGCCACGTCGTGCACCCGGATGTGGTCCCGGTGGCCGTAACCGCCGTTCTCGTCGTAGCCCAGCAGGATCTCCGCCCGCTCCTCGCGCAGGATCGCGGCGAGCCGCTCAGCGGCCTCGTCCAGCGGGGCACGGGCGAAGCGCACGCGGTCCGGCGGGTCGGGGTAGAGCAGCGGCCCGTGCCCGCTGTCCGCGTAGCCGAGGTGGACGACGCGGCCGACGCCCAGTGTCCGGGCTGCGGCGCGCAGTTCGTCCAGCCGCGCGGTGCTTCCGTCCGCCCGCGCCTCGCCCGTCGCGCCGTCGCAGGCCACGACGACGACCGTGCGATGCCCCTCGGCGGCCAGCTTGGCCAGCGTTCCGCCGGTGAGCAGCACCTCGTCGTCGGGGTGGGCGTGGAAGGCGACGACGGTGCGCATCAGGGGATCCGAGGCCTTACTCGGCGCGGACGAACTCGTCGAGGTCGAACTCGTTGTCCTCCGGATCGGACAGCAGCACACCGGCCGACTGTGGATCGGCCCGGCGGGCTCCGGCCTGCAGCAGCCTGCCCGCCTCCTTCTCCGCATTCGAACCCTGCTGCGGCCCGACGCTCAGGTAGACCCTGTTCGGGCCCTGCTTCGGCGCCCGCGGCGGGCCCATCACCAGCAGCGGGCCCGTACCCACGCCCGCGCCCATGGCCACACCCCAGTCGCCCTCGCGCACCACGCTCAGCCCGCCCGCGGCCGCCCAGAACCGGCCCTGCGCCGCCGGATCCGCGGCGTCCTGGCAGATCGAGGTCCACCGGATGCCCGCTTCGAGGCCGGGCTGCAGGCAGAACTCGTTGCCCTCCGGGTCGGCGAGCACCTCCCAGTCGACCTCGCCCTGCCCGATGTCCGCGCGCACGGCGCCGGCCCGCAGCAGCCGCTGGAGCTGTTCCGGGCCGGATTTCAGGTCGAGGTGGACGCGGTTCTTGCCGAGCTTGGGTCCGTACGCGTCGACGAAACGCAGCGCCACACCGCCCGCGCCGGCGACCGCCTCGGCGCCGAGCACCTCGGTCCAGAACTCACACAGCGACTTCGTGTCGGACGCTTGGATCACCACTGCGGTCAAGCGCGTCGCCATGTTCACCCCTGCCCTCGATGTGCCGTCCTCGCGGCACGAACCTAGCACCGACGGCGATCGCCACACAGACCCCGATCACCACGGCGTAACCGACGTGCATCGACGACGCGGCGCTGATGAAGCCGATGGTGACCGGGCCGAGCAGCAGCCCGGTGTAGCCCATGGTGCTCGCCCGGGCGATCGCGCGCTCGGTCTGCGCTCCACCGGCGGCACCGGCCAGCGAGAAGGCGAGCGGCGTCACCGCGCACACGCCGAGGCCGACGAGGGCGAACCCGACCAACGCGACCACCGGCGACGGCGCGGCCACCACGAGCGCGAACGCGGCGGCAGCGGCGAACCCGGCGAGCGCGAGCAGCCGGCGCGCGCCGAGGCGCACGGTGAGCCGGTCCGAGCAGAGCCGGCCGAGGAACATGCAGGCCTCGAACATCGGGTAGCCGAGCGCGGCGACGAACTCGGTGGAACCGAGCGAGCCGTGCAGGTACACGCCGCTCCAGTCGGCCACCGAGCCCTCGGCGAGGTAGCTGCAGAACACCAGCGCGCCGAACAGCGTCACCAGCAGCGGCAGCCGGGCGCGGGACTGGGACTCGCTGTGCACGCGGCTCGGCTCGCTGCCGGTCGCGGTGGTCACGGCAGCCTCGCCGTGCGCCGCCGACGCCGTGACCACCGAAACAGCTTGCTGTCGCGTCTCGGCCAGGTAGAGCGGGCCCACAGCCAGGATCGCGGGCAGCGACAACGCGGCGACCAGGCACATCGCTCCGGTGAAGCCGAATCCGAGCAACGCGGTGGCCGCGCCGAGCAGTCCCCCGGTGACGGCGCCGAGCGACCAGCCGGCGTGCATTCCGCCCATCAGGGGCCTGCCATAGCGCCGTTCCACCGTGGAGGCCTGGGTGTTCATCGCGACGTCGACCAGGCCGAAGCAGAGCCCGAACAACAGTCCGGCGCCGATCAGGAGTGCGTAGTTCGGAGCAAGGCCGACCAGCGCGATGCAGGCGGCCGTGCCGGGTACGGCCGCCCGCAGCGCGCGGCGGCTGCCGAACCGGCCGATGATCCTGCCGGCCAGCAGCATGGCGATCAGCGCGCCCACCCCCCAGCCGAGGACCTCGAGGCCCAGCTGTGCATCGGTCAGGCGGAGTTTCTGTTGCAGCGCGGGCAGGCGCACGGTCCAGACCGCGCACAGCGCGCCGGCGAGCGCGAAGGTGGACAGGGCGCCGAGCCGGGCTCGGAGGAGTCGGCGTTCGGGTGACACGGATATCAAGCTCCTTGGCCGGCGGCGTTGCGCCGGGGGTCTGCTCTCTGAGTGATGCTGCCGGGCCGCGGCGGTCTCACCGCCCGCGGCACGAAGGCGCCCGCCGGAACTGCCGGCTGCCGGGCTGTCGGCTTGGGCGGAACTGCCGGCCGGCGGTTTCCGGCTGACGGTTCCGGCTGGAACTGTCGGCCGCCCGCGCTCGTCGGCCCCGCGCCGTCAGGGGACGAGCGCGAGCAGCCGTTTGCGCAGCGCGGCGAGGCGTTCCGGGCCGAGCAGCGAGGCGTCGAGCTCGGCGGCCTCCCACACGCCGTCGGCGGCGAGCCGGGCGAGCTGGCAGAGGTCCGGGTCGGGCTCCTCGTCGAGGCCCTCGCTCATCCAGCGGCGCTGCGCCGCGGCGAGCGGGGCGCGCAGCTCCGGGTCGGTGGCCGCGGCGCACACGGCGGCCCAGCGGCGGCGGGCGAGGTCGGTGTCCTTCTCGGCCAGGACCGTGAAGGTGGCCTCGATGTACGCCCGGGTGTACCAGCCGGGGCGTTCCCTGCGGTAGTGCGCGACCAGCGCGTCGAACCCCTCGATCAGCCGCTCGATCAGGCCGGTGATCAGTGCGTCCTTGGTCGCGAAGTGGTAGAGCAGGCCGCCCTTGCTCACCCCGGCGTGCGCCGCGACGGCCGCCAGCGTCAACCCCTGGGTGCCGTGCTCGGCGAGCACGGTCTCGGCGGAGTCGAGCAGGCGTTCGCGGACCATGCTCTCCACTGTACCGTCCGGACGGTTCAGTCGGCAAGGCCGGCCGCGCGCCGCTCGCCACGCGCCCCCGCACGGCGTCCGTGTCCGGCCCCGCCCGCCCGGCCGGCCCCGGCTAGTCTCTGAGGCATGCAGATCGGAATCGGCGCGCCGGTGGCCGGCGCGTGGGCCGGACCCGAGCAGCTCGGCCGTTTCGGCCGGCTCGCGGAGGAGCTCGGCTACTCGTCGTTGTGGACGTTCCAGCGGCTGCTCGCCCCGGCCGACGGCGGCGGCGAACCGGTCTACCGCAGCGTCCTGGACCCGCTGCTCTCCCTCGCGTTCGCGGCCGCGCACACCTCGCGGGTGCGCCTCGGCGTCGCGGTGCTCAACGCGCCCTTCGTCTCGCCGACGTTCCTGGCGAAGCAGGCCTCGACGCTGGACGTGCTCTCCGGCGGGCGCTTCGACCTCGGGCTCGGGCTCGGCTGGTCTCCGATCGAGTTCGCGGCCACGGGTGCGCGCAAGGCGCGGCGCGGCCGGCAGCTCGAGGAGTACGTCAGCGTCCTGCGGACGCTGTGGCGGCCCGGGCGGGTCGCCTTCGACGGGGAGTTCTTCACCGTCCCGGCGAGCCGGATGGAGCCGAGCCCGGTGCGGCCGGGCGGCCCGCCGATCCTGCTCGGCGGCGTGGTGCCGGCGGCGCTCGCCCGGGCCGGGCGGATCGCCGACGGGTGGATGAGCCGCAGCGGCACGGTGCTGGCCGGGATCGGCGGCGAGATCGCCGTGGTGCGCGCGGCGGCGGAGCAGGCCGGGCGCGATCCGGACGCGCTGCGCATCGTGTGCCGCGGCGTGGTGCGCTACGACCCGGCCGGCCGGGGCACCGCGGACGCCGAGGGGCGGCGGCTGCGGCTGTCCGGTTCGGCCGCGCAGATCGCCGAGGACGCCGGGTGGCTCGCCGAACAGGGTGTGACAGAAGTCTTCTATGATCTCAACTGGGACCCGCTGATCGGAGACCCGGCGGCCGGATCGGCCGCCGCGAGCGAGCGCGCCGAGGAGATCATCAGGGCCTTGGCGCCGACGCAACGGGAGGATGGCGGCACGCGATGACCGAGGCCACGGCCGACGAGAACGCGCAGCGGCGCGGCATGAACGAGCAGATCATCGTCGAGTTCCGGGCGAACGCCGGCCGGGTCGGCGGCATGTTCGAGGGGACGGATCTGCTTCTGCTGCACCACGTCGGCGCGAAGTCCGGTGCGGAGTACGTCTCTCCCCTGGCGTATCTGCCGCACGGTTCGGGCTACCTGCTCATGGCCGCGAACGGCGGCCGACCGGCGCACCCGGGCTGGTACCACAACCTGATGGCGCATCCCGAGACTGAGATCGAGGTCGGCACCGACACGTTCGCGGTCCGGGTACGCGAGGCGCAGGGCGCGGAACGCGAGGAACTGGCCGAGCGCGCACGCCGCGAGTCGAAGTTCTACGGCGGCTTCGAGACCCGCACGACGCGGCCGATCCCGTTGCTGGTGCTGGAGTTGGCCTGAGGTTCACCGAGGAAGGAGCCGCCGCGAGCGCTCCTTTCGAGGCGAGGCGCTCGGTGGGTTCCTCAGCGGGTTCCCTCTCCGCCCCACGGGATGCCGGCTGTCGAGTTGAGCTTGAGCCGGTCGAGGACGTCGGTGTCGCCGAAGCACAGGACTCGAATGCCCTGGTTCCACGGAACCTCCGCCACGGAGCCGTCCGCGAAGTCCTTGCGGTGTCCGTGGAATTCCACGCCGTCGACGGAGACGGCCCAGGGTCGGCGGTCGGTGTTCGCGTCGTCGTACTTCACCGACCGGTTCAAGGCGCGGAAGTCGTCCCTGGTGGGCGTCCGGCCCCGGCCGGGTGTCGCCCCCCGGCGGCCGAATGCCGTCGTCCGCATGGCGAGGAGGGTTGTCGCCAGGTCGTGGACGGTCCTGATCGCTGGTGCGGGAACCGGTTCCGCAAGCACGGTGCGGATGGAGAGCGGGATGAGGCCCGTCGCGGATCGGTAGCGCACATCGGCGCCATCCGGTCGTCCGCCCGACGCGGAAGCACTCCACATGGCTCGCCAGTCCGCGTCCGGCTCCGCAGCGGAGAAAACCGGACCTGGGAAGTCTGGAAAACGATCGGAGCCGGAGCCGGCAGGCGGGGTTGCGTCGCGCTCCACGTGATGAGCTCCTCTGCTTGTGCCGCTGATAACCGTAGCCACGGTACGCGTTGCCGCCCGGCCGAACCCGTCGGAGCGGGCTCGGCCGGGCGGTATCAGCCCCCCTCCCCCGGGGAAAAGCCTGGGACACCCCCGACGGGGTGTTCAGCGCAGCTCGCGCACGGCCTCCTCGAGCAGCCGCAGCGCGTCCTGCATCCCGTCCTCCATGCCAGAGTTCAGATGGGCGTCCCGGTCCTCCCTGTTCTGGTGCTCGACGAGGATCTCCAGGTAGGTCCGGCCGTCCTTCTCGGCGAACGTGGCCGTCTGCACCGCGGTGGCGTGCGGCGCGCCGGAGTACTGCTCGGTGGTCACGAGGCGCTCGTCCGGCACGATCTCCCGGTACTCGCCGTGGAAGTCGAAGGCGTAGCCGTTGCTCAGCGCCTTGGCCGCCCAGCGCCACTTCCCGCCGACGCGCACGTCCATCTCGACGTCGGTGATCTCCGCGCGGTTGGCGTGCCACCAGCGGCGCAGCAGCTCCGGCGTGGTGAACGCGAGGTACACCAGGTGCCGGGGCGCGTCGAACTCGCGGGTGATCAGGATCCGGGTGTCCGTGGGGGTGGTGACCGTCGCGCGCCTGTCGTCCGTCGTCATCATCGTGCTACTCCTGTTCCGTCGATCCGTGTTCGTATTCGTGTTCGTGCTCGTATACGTATTCGCGTTCGTGCCCGAGCTCCGGTGCGTCCTCGAGCCCGTGTTGCGTCTTGAGGTCCTCCAGCACCTCGTCCAGCAGCGCGAAGCGCTCGGACCAGAGCTGTTCGTAGTCCTTGACCCACTCGTAGACCTCGCGCAGCGGGGCGGCGTCGAGCCGGTAGTAGCGCTGCCGGCCCTCGTCGCGTACCCGCACCAACCCGACCTCGCGCAGCACCCGCAGATGCTTGGAGACCACCGGCTGGGCCACGCCGAGCCGTGTCACCAGGTCGCCGACCGAGCGCTCGCCGCCCGCGAGGGCGTCGAGTATCTCCCGCCGCCGCGGCTCGGCCACGGCGTTGAACGCGTCGGTGGTGGTCGCCGCTCTCGCCATGACCCCATCGTATGCCCATATCGGCATGCGTCAAGCCGCACGCCGCCGACCTCCCGGGACTTCCGTGTTTTCGCAGGTCAGGCGGCAGGGCGCAGTTCGCGCTTGAGTACCTTCCCCGAGGCGTTGCGGGGCAACTGGTCGACGAAGCGGATCTCCCGCGGGCACTTGTACCCGGCCAGCGAGGCCCGGCAGAACGCGATGATCTCCTCGGCGGAGGTCTCCGCGGCCTGCGGCCCCAGCACCACGACCGCGACGACCTCCTCGCCGAGCCGTTCGTCCGGGCGGCCGAGCACGGCGGCCTCGCGGATCGCCGGATGCCGGTAGAGCACTTCCTCGACCTCGCGCGGGTAGACGTTGAACCCGCCCCGGATGATCATGTCCTTGATGCGGTCGACGATGTAGAAGAACCCGTCCTCGTCCCGGTAGCCGAGATCGCCGGTGTGCAGCCAGCCGTCCACGATCGCCTCGGCGGTGGCGGCCGGGTCGTCGTGGTAGCCGTTCATCACCACGTGGCCCTTGATCAGCAGCTCGCCGGCGTTCTCCGGTCCGGTGCGCCCCTCGACGCCGGCGATCCGCGCCTGCACGCCCCACAACGGCTTGCCTATCGAGCCGACGCGGCGGTCGTCCGGCCGGTTGACGAAGCCCGCGGCGCCGGTCTCGGACATGCCGAAGCCCTCGAGCACGGTGACGCCGAACTTCGCTTCGAAGCCCTCGATCAGCGCCCGCGGCATCGGCGCTCCGCCGCAGGAGGCGACCCGGAGCGCGCTCAGGTCCCGGTCTCCGAGTTCTGCCATGAGCAGCGCGTGGTACATCGTGGGCACGCCCAGGGTGATCGAGACGCGGTGGCGTTCCATCGCGTCGAGCACGGCGGGGATCTCGAACCGGCGCACCAGGCTCATCGTCGCGCCGAATCGCACGGGGCTGACGAGGCTGCAGGACAGACCGTAGATGTGGAACAGCGGCAGCACGGCCAGGGTGACGTCCTCGGGCACCGCGCCGAACGTCTCCGAGGCGACGGTGCTCGCCATATAGAGCTGGAAGTGGCTGAGCGCGGCGCCCTTGGGACGGCCGGTGGTGCCGCTGGTGTAGATGATGACGGCGGTGTCGCCGGGTGCGGTGGCGGCCACCTCGCCGCCGGGAGCTGCAGCCGCCCCCTCGTCGCTCGACGCGGCAGTGTCGCAGAGGGCTGCAACCTCGGCCGGGTCGGCGAAGTGCCTGCGGGCACCCGAATGCGTCAGCATGTACTCCGTCTCCGGCGCGGTCAGCTGCGGGTTCATCGGCACCATGACCAGGCCGGCCTTGAGGATTCCGTACCACGCGACGAGGAACTCGGGCACGTTCGGCAACTGCACCGCGACCCGGTCGCCGGGCTCGAGCCCGCAGGCCCGCAGCGCGGCCGCGAACCGGCCGGTCAGCTCGTCGAGTTCGCGATAGCTGATGTCCCGGTCCGCGGTGCGGCAGACGAACTTCTCCCGATGCTCGAAGGCTGATTCGGTCAGTGTGGTGGCGAGGTTGAAGACCATGGGACTCCCTTGTCTCGGTCCGAACCGTGCTGTGCCGTGCCGGCGCTGTGCCGGTGCCGTCGCCGTGCGGGCCCCGCGTCACTCCCCGGGGCGGGCCCCGCGCGCCTTCGCCTGCCTGGCCAGCTCGGCCTTGGCCAGCGAGCGGCGGTGCACCTCGTCCGGGCCGTCGGCCAGCCGCAGCGTGCGTGCGGCCACCCACAGCTCGGCCAGCGGGAAGTCCTGCCCGACGCCCCCGCCGCCGTGCGCCTGGATCGCCTTGTCCAGCACCCATTCCGCCATCGCCGGCACGCCGATCTTGATCGCCTGGATCTCGGTGTGCGCGCCCTTGTTGCCGACCGTGTCCATCAGCCACGCGGTCTTGAGCACCAGCAGCCTGGCCTGCTCCACCCGCACCCGGGACTCGGCGATCCACTCGCGCACCACGCCCTGCTCGGCCAGCGGCCGGCCGAAGGCGACGCGCTCCTCGGCACGCTCGCACATCAACGCGATGCCGCGCTCCGCCATGCCGATCAGCCGCATGCAGTGGTGGATGCGGCCGGGCCCGAGCCGGGCCTGGGAGATCGCGAAGCCCTCGCCCTCCCCCGCGATCAGGTTCGCCGCGGGCACGCGCACGCCGGTGAAGCGCACCTCGGCGTGCCCGCCGTGCCACTCGTCCCGGTAGCCGAACGCCTGCATCGGCCGGACGATCTCCACCCCCGGCGTCTCCCGCGGCACCAGGATCATCGACTGCTGACGGTGCCGCGGCGCGTCCGGGTCGGTCTTGCCCATCACGATCAGGATCCGGCAGTTCGGGTTCATCGCGCCGGAGGCGTACCATTTGCGTCCGTCGATGACGTACTCGTCGCCCTCGCGGCGGATCCGGGTGGCGATGTTCGTCGCGTCGGAGGAGGCGACTTCGGGCTCTGTCATGCAGAACGCGGAGCGGATCTCCCCGTCCAGCAACGGCTTGAGCCACCTCTCCTTCTGCTCGCCGGTGCCGAACTGGGCGAGCACCTCCATGTTGCCGGTGTCCGGGGCGCTGCAGTTGACCGCCTCCGGCGCGAGCTTCGGGCTCCACCCGGTGATCTCGGCCAGCGGCGCGTAGGACAGGTTCGGCAGCTCGCGGAAGAGGTTGCACAGCCCGCGTTCCCGCGCGGCCGCCTTCAGCTCCTGCATCAGCGGCGGAGTGGCGAAGTCGGCCGCCGGCGGCTCCTGGTCGATCCGCCGCTCGGCCGGGTAGATGTGCGAATCCATGAAGTCGAGCAGCTCGCCGCGGAGCTTCTCGGTGGTGGCGTCGAAGCCGAAGTCCATCTGTCAGACCCCTTCGCTGAGGATCGTGTGGCCGCGCGCGACGAGAACGGGCACGTTCTCGCCGATCCGCTCGAACCCGGCGCCGACGGTCTGCCCGGCGCGGAAGCGGAAGTGGATGCCCTCGGAGATGACCGCGAGCTTGAAGGTGGCGAACGCCAGATACCAGCGCAGGTGGTCGAGCTCGGCGCCGCCCGCGGCCGCGTACGGCTCGAGGAACGCCTCGCGGCCCGGGAACTCGGCGCCCGGCGGGACCGCGCCGAACATCCCCCTCCCGGACACCAGCAGCTCCCAGTACAGCAGGAGCGCGCCGATGTCGGTGAGCGGGTCGCCGAGGGTGGCCATCTCCCAGTCCACCACGGCCGCGATCCGGTCGTCCGCGCCGAAGATGACGTTGTCCAGCCGGTAGTCGCCGTGCACGATGGCGGACCGCGGGGTGGGCGGGAGCGCGTCAGCCAGCCGGTCGCGCAGCTCGTCGATGCCGGGCAGTTCGCGGCTGCGGGAGGCGGCCAACTGCTTGCTCCAGCGCGCCAGCTGCCGTTCCAGGTAACCCTCGGGCCGGCCGAAGTCGGCCAGGCCCACCGCCTTCGGGTCGGTGCGGTGCAGCCGGGCCAGGACCCGCGCGAGTTCGCCGGCCATACCGGTCAGCCGCGGCAGGCCGAGCCCGGCAGCGGCCTCGGCGGTGCGGTAGACGCTGCCGACCACGTTCTGCATCACGTAGAAGGGCGCGCCGATGAGGGACTCGTCCTCGCACAGTGCGTACGTCCGCGGCACCGGCACGTCGGTGTCGGCCAGCGCCGTCATCACCCGGTATTCGCGGGCCATGTCGTGCGCGGTGGCCAGCACGTGCCCGAGCGGCGGGCGGCGCACGATCCAGGACCGGCGCTCGTCGCACACGAGATAGGTGAGGTTGGACCGGCCTCCGGCGACCAGTTCTCCGGACAGCGGGCCGTGGCCGATGAAGGCGGCGACGGCGTCGAGGTCGAGGCCCGGCAGCGGCTCACCGGTCACGCGGAACACCCCGCTGCGGAGGCGGGAGAGCTAAGCGCTTGCTTACACTGGTTCCGGGCTGGCCGGCGATCCGGCAAGCGTACACCCGCGGGAGGAAGCCGATGTCCAAGTCCATCGCCGCCGCCGGTCTGGACGAGGCGCAGGCCAGGGGCCTGGCCGAGGCCTGGGAGGAGGTGGGCCCGCCCGCCGCGCGCCGGCTGCTGATCGCGGCCGTGGACGCGTTCGCCGCGCGCGGCTACCACGGCACCTCCACCCGGGACATCGCCGACCGGGCCGGGCTGAGCCCGGCGGGCGTCTACGTGCACTTCGCCTCCAAGGAAGACCTCTTCTACCGGATCACGCTGATCGGCCACCAGCAGACGCTGCGCAACGCGGTGCGGGCCGCGGCCGAGGCGGGCCCGGAGCCGGCCGAGCGGCTGCACGCGGTGATCGAGGCGCAGACCACCTGGCAGGCCAGGCACCACACCACCGCGCGGGTGGTCGAGTACGACCTGCCCGCGCTCTCCGCCGAGCACTACAGGGAGATCAGTTCCCTGCGACGGCGGATCGCCGCGGTGGTGCGCGGGATCCTGGCCGAGGGCGCGCGCGGCGGCGCGTTCGACGTGCCGGACGTGGACGGCACCGCGCTGGCGCTGCTGTCCATGGTCACCGACGTGGCCCGCTGGTACCCGTCCCACTCCCGGCAGTCCCCGGAGCGCCTCGGCCGGCTCTACGCGGACCTCGCGGTGCGGATGGCGGCGCCGCACGGCGGATCCCGCCCGGCCGGGGAGCCGGGCGGCGGCGCGGCGTCCGGCGGCTGAGGGCGGCCCGCCGGGCAAGGATCAGACCCCTGTCCTGAGCAGCAGGCCGCCGTCCAGCACGAGGGTCTGGCCGGTGATCCAGCCGGAGTCGGCGGAGGCCAGGAAGGCGACCGCGCCGGCGACGTCCTCGGGCACGCCGAGCCGGCCGAGCGCGTAACCGGCCGCGACCTTCTCCTCCCGGCCCTCGTAGAGCGCGGCGGCGAAATGGGTCTTGACCACGGCCGGGGCGACCGCGTTGACGCGGATCCGAGGGCTGAGCTCCTCGGCCAGCTGCACGGTCAGCTGCATCAGCGCGGCCTTGCTGGCGGCGTACGCGCCGATCATCGCGGCGGGTCCGAGGCCGGCCACGGACGCGACGTTGACCACGGCGCCGCCGTGCTCCCCCATCCACGCCTTGTGCGCCTCGCGCACCCAGGCCAGCACGGCGATCACGTTGACCTCGAAGACCTTGCGGAACGCGGCGGTGTCCAGGTCGAGCATGCGGCTGTAGGCCGGGTTGACCCCGGCGTTGTTGACCAGGATGTCGAGCGAGCCGAAGGCCTCGAGCGCGCCCGCGACGGCGGCGGCCTGGTGCTCCGGGTCGTCCGCCTTGCCGGCGACGGCGATCGCGTGCGCGGGCCCGCCGAGCCGCTGCACGGCCTCGGCCAGCGCCTCGGGCCTGCGCGCGGTCAGACACACCCGGGCGCCCTCGGCGACCAGCCGTTCGGCCGCCGCGAACCCGATGCCGCGGCTCGCCCCGGTGATCAACGCCGTCTTCCCGTGCAGGTCGCGCACGTCCGCTCCGTTCCCTCGGCCGGGTGGTTCCGGTTCACTAAGCGATCGCTTAGGATCTCGCTAAGAATGCAACCGCGGCCCGGCTCTGTCAATGACCGGC
>Ga0310811_10003367_pt1 | contig 20084 bp, 22 predicted proteins | sample YCmetagenome_FD_207642 | JGI IMG/M metagenome (GOLD analysis project Ga0310811, IMG submission 207642) | Soil microbial communities from experimental microcosm in Duke University, North Carolina, United States - YC | ecosystem: Engineered > Artificial ecosystem > Soil microcosm > Unclassified ...
CGTCGATGAACGGGTGTTCGACCTCCAGCCCGGTGTCGTAGCCGAGCTTGGGCGCCGCCTCGATGTCGGCCTCGGACGTGCCGCCCCGGGCGCAGTCGGCGATGAAGGCGGCCGCCTTGGGATCGGCGGCGGCGATGCGCTCGGCCAGGGGGTGGCCGGGCGAGACGCCCACGAACGCCGCGCCGAACAGGGTGTCGGGGCGGGTGGTGTAGCACTCCAGCCCGTCCTCGAAGCCGTGGGGCGCGGGGGCGGCGAACTGGAAGCGGAAGCGCAGCCCCTGCGAGCGGCCGATCCAGTTCTCCTGCATCAGCCGGACCTTCTCGGGCCAGCGGTCGAGGGTGGAAAGGCCCTCCAGCAGGGCGTCGGCGTAGTCGGTGATGCGCAGGAACCACTGGGTCAGCTTGCGCTTCTCGACGATCGCGCCCGAGCGCCAGCCGCGCCCGTCGATCACCTGCTCGTTGGCCAGGACGGTGTTGTCGACCGGGTCCCAGTTGACCACGCCTTCCTTGCGGTAGACGAGGCCGCGCTCCAGCAGCATCAGGAACCAGCGCTGTTGCTGGCCGTAGTAGGCCGGGTCGCAGGTGGCGATCTCGCGCGACCAGTCGATCGACAGGCCCAGGCGCTTCAGCTCCGCCCGCATGTTGGCGATGTTGTCGTAGGTCCAGCCCTTGGGATGGACACCGCGCTCCATGGCCGCGTTCTCGGCCGGCATGCCGAAGGCGTCCCAGCCCATCGGATGCAGCACATTGAAGCCGCGGGCGCGCTTGTAGCGGGCCACCACGTCGCCGAGGGCGTAGTTGCGCACATGGCCCATGTGGATGCGCCCCGACGGGTACGGGAACATCTCCAGGACGTAGTAGCGCGGGCGGCCGTCCTCCACATCGGAGGCGGAGAAAGCGTTCGCGTCCTCCCAGGCGGCGCGCCACCGGGGTTCGGACTCCTTCGGATTGTAACGCGCCATGAGAAGGGCGGGGGCTTTGGGCTTAGCGGATGTTCGACAGGCGCAGCTGGCGGGCGCGGGTCAGGATCGAGTTCTCGAAGTCGGTCGCGGTCTGGGCCGAGGTCGGAGCCTCCACCCACTGGCCGTCGGCGCCCTTGGTCTGCCGGAACACGGTGACGGTCAGGCCGTCGGCGCGCAGACGGGTGTCGAGGATGTAGATCGTGACCTTGAAGCGCTCGTCGGGCTTCTCCGCGAAGCTGTACCAGTCCGTGTTGATCACGCCGCCGTAGGGATCGGCCGAAGCCAGGGGCATGAAGGCCACGACATCGAGCGAGGCGCGCCACAGGTAGGAATTGACGCCGATCCCGGCCTGGGCCGTCGGGGGCGGAGCCTTCTTGCCGAGGCCCAGGAATCCGCCGCCGCCGCCGGCCGAATAGGCTTCGGGGCCGTTCTTGTGTGCGCAAGCGCCCAGGGAGATGAGGCCGACGGCCGCTAGGGCGATCGAGGCGCTACGCACCAAAGCCATGTTTGTCCGCTCCACTCCATATCGACCCGGTCGCGTGACCGCGCCCCCCGAAGGCCGGAAAGCCGCCTCTATAGCACGCGTTCGTCGACCAAAAAGAGGATTCGCGTGGCCTGGGGGCAACAGCCGTCGCAGCAAAGCCGACCATTGAACCGTCTGCGTCAGTCGAGCCATTGACCTTGCGTCCGGCCGGCCTTTAATCGAAAAGGCAAGGGGCAGGCCGCCGTGGACCATACGGCGTTGTTCCGCGTTTGTGGGTTTAGTGGGGCTTTTGGGTCATTTCGATGGCGAGCGTGAAGCTCACTGCTGTCCTGGTCGCGCTGGCGCTCTCGGGCCTCCTGGCGGCGACCGCCCATGCCGATCCGGTCAACACCGATCCGTCCAAGATCCTGGCTGACCGCAACCAGTGGGCCCCCCTGGCGCAGCACAAGACCTTCGAGTGGGATGCGGTGAAGGGCCGTTGGGGCCTGAAGTTCGACGTCGACCAGCAGCCGACCGTCACCGGCGGCGAGTGGAAGAACGTCCAGGCCGGCGCCTACTTCAAGGTCACCCCGTCCCTCCGCGTGGGCGCGGGCGTGTCGCTGGGCGACCAGCAGACCAACACCGGCAGCCCCCTGACCCAGCAGCCCGCCCCGCCGCGGGTCCACCTGGAAACCGCCTTCAAATTCTGAGCGGCGCGTCGTTCCTGGGCTTGCCCAGCGGACCATGGGCCGGCGGGCGTGTCGGATTACAGCCGATCTTGTCAGTTTGAAGCCGTGATCGACGGCCGGCCGCGATCCTCGACAATCCTAGGCGCCCGGACCTAGAGCCAGCGCGCCTGCGCGAGGGCTTTCGTCAGGCCCTCGACCATCGCCAAACCCGCCGCTCCGGAGCCCAGCAGCCTCGCGGCGTTGTTCGTCGTCACGCCGCCCAGGGCGTAGACCGGCAGGCCCGCCCGCCGCATGAGGGCGGCCAGGCGCACGGGGCCCAGCGGCCGCCCGGCCGAGGAGCTCCGGCTCTCGAACGCGGTGGACAGCAGCGCCGCGTCGGCCCCGGCGCGGCGGGCGCGGACCAGGGCGGGCAGGGAATGGGCGGCGGCGGTGACCAGGATCCCGGGCCGCGCGCGTTTCAGGGCGCCGGCGCGATGGGCCATCCGCTCGGGCAGGTGGACGCCGGCGCCGCCGACGCGGAGGGCGTCCGCGCCGATCAGCAGCACCAGCCCGCGCCGACGGGCCACCGCCGCCAACCGCCGGGCGATCTTGCCCGCGCCCTGGCGGCCGAAGCCGCGGAAGATCACGCCCGCGCCGCGCGGCAAGCGCTCGGCCAGGGCGACCGGATCGGGGGTGCGGTCGGGATCGGTGACCAGGATCAGGGGCGGCAGGACCTTTCGGCGGCCGACGGTCCGGTTAAAAGAGGGCGCGCGGCGGCTCAACGTCCGCGCGGTCCGCATCAGCCGTTCCAGGTCCCTGCCCAATGAGCGCCTCCCCTCTCGACCCGATCCGCGAACGCATCGCCCTGGCGGCGCGCGCGGCCGGCCGCGATCCGGCCGATGTGACCCTGGTCGCCGTCTCCAAGCAACAGCCGTGGGAGCGCATCGAGCCGGTGCTGGCGGCGGGCCAGCGGGTGTTCGGCGAGAACCGGGTGCAGGAGGCCATGGCGCGCTGGGCCGAGCGGCGCCCAAGTCCCGGCGGCGAGATCGAATTGCGCCTGATCGGCCCGCTGCAGTCGAACAAGGCCAGGGAGGCGGTGGAATTCTTCGACGTGATCGAGTCGCTCGACCGCGAGAAGCTGGCGCGCGTGCTGGCCGCGGAGGCGCAGAAGCAGGGCCGGGCGCCGCGGCTCTACGTGCAGGTCAACACCGGCGAGGAGCCGCAGAAGGCCGGGGTGATCCCGCCCGAGGCGGACGCCTTCATCGCGCGCGTGCGCTCCGCCTATGGCCTGCAGGTCGAGGGCCTGATGTGCATCCCGCCCGAGGCCGAGCCGCCGGGCCCGCACTTCGCCCTGCTGGCCAGGATCGCCGCGCGCAACGGCCTGGCCAAGCTCAGCATAGGCATGAGCGCCGACTTCGAGACGGCCATCCGCTTCGGCGCCACCTCGGTGCGGGTGGGGAGCGCGCTGTTCGGAGCGCGGTAGCCGCGCGGTCGCTACGCGGCGGAGGGCTTGATCTCCAGCACGTCCCCCGGGGCCGCGACCGCCAGCAGGGCCTCCAGGTCCGCCCGCGCCAGGGCCACGCAGCCTTCGGTCGGCGAGTAGTCAGGCTTGGCCAGGTGGAGGAAGATGGCCGAGCCGGCGCCCGGTCTGACCGGGTCGTCGTTGTGGCCGAGCACCACCACCAGGTCGTAGAGGCCGTCGTCGCGCCACAGGCGCTCGGCGCTGGCGGGATAGGGGAGGGTGACCGGACGGTTGTAGGCGGGGTCCATCGGGGCGTCGCACCAGCCGTCCTCGCGACCGATCGCCTGGACGGGCAGGGCGGTCCTGGGCGGCGGGCCCTTGTCGGGACGGTAGAGCACCCGGCGCAACGGCCAGGCGCCGATCGGGCCGGCGCCGTCGCCCTCGCGCTTCTCGGCGGCCGTCTTGAGGCCCCCCTTGCCCAGCGCCGCCTTGACCCTATGTCCGTTCCAGACGACCTCGCCTTGGCCCCCGGATTCGCTCTGGCCGACCGCAAAGGCCGTAAAAATCATGGATTTGCCTCAATTGGGCGGGCATTTCCTTTGCCAGGGCCCAAACTAGCGGTGCATGTTTCGCCCCATGGCGCAATCCAAGACCATCCTCATCGTCGACGACGACGCCGATCTCCGCGAAGCCCTGGCCGAACAGCTGGAAGTGGGTGGCGAATTCGCCACCGTCCAGGCGGCCAACGGTCAGAGCGGCGTCGCTCAAGCCCAGGGCCAGCGGCCCGATCTCGTCCTGCTGGACGTGGACCTGCCCGACATCGACGGGCGCGAGGTCTGCCGGCGGCTCCGGCAGGCGGGGGTCGGCGCCCCCGTCATCATGCTCACCGGCCAGACCACCGACAGCGACACCATCGCCGGGCTCGAGGCCGGGGCCAACGACTACGTGGCCAAGCCGTTCAAGTTCGCCGTGCTGATGGCCCGCATCCGCGCCCAGCTCAGGAGCCACGAGCAGAGCGAGGACGCGGTGTTCCGCCTCGGCCCCTACGAGTTCCGCCCGGCGGCCAAGCTGCTGGTGGACGAGCGGCAGAAGAAGATCAGGCTCACCGAGAAGGAGACCTCGATTCTCAAGTACCTCTACCGCGCCGGCGAGAAGCCGGTGGCGCGCGACGAGCTCCTGGCCGAGGTGTGGGGCTATAACGCCGGCGTCACCACCCACACGCTGGAGACCCACGTCTACCGCCTGAGGCAGAAGATCGAGCCCGATCCGACCAACGCCAAGCTGTTGCTGACGGAAGCGGGCGGATACCGCCTGCAGCCCTAATCGCCGACGCCCAGGTCCACGCTGACCGGGGCGTGGTCGGACGGCTTCTCCCATTCACGCACGTCGTCGTGCACCCGGGCGGCCGGCGCGCCCTGGCGCCAGGCGGCGTCGCGCAGGCCGGGGGACAGCAGCAGGTGGTCGAGCAGCAGGCCGCGGTTGGACACGCGGAAGTCCTGGGCGCGGTAGGACCACCATGACGCCAGCTTCTCGGGCTCCGGAACCGCCTCGCGCAGGATGTTGATGAATTGGCCGGCGGCCATCAGCCCGGCGAACGCCTCGATCTCGACCGGAGTATGGCTGACGATCTTCGACATGTAGCGGTGGTTCCAGACGTCGAACTCGCCGGGCGCCACGTTCAGGTCGCCGGTGACGATCAGCGGCGCCTTGGGATCACGCCGGGCGATCTCGGCGGCGAGCTTCTCGTAGAAGTCGAGCTTGTGATCGAACTTGGGATTCAGCTCCCGGTCGGGCAGGTCGCCGCCGGCGGGGATGTAGAAGTTCTGGATCTCCACCCCCGCGACCCTCGCCGAGACGCAGCGGGCGTGGCCCTCGCGGCAGACCTGCAGCGCGGGCGCATCCTCGATCGGCAGGCGCGAGGCGATGGCCACCCCGTGCCAGCCCTTCTGACCGGCGATCTTCAGGTGCGGCAGACCCATCTCGGCGAAGGCTTCCACGGGGAATTCGCCGGTCTGGCACTTGATCTCCTGCATGCACAGCACGTCGGGCGCCTGTTCGCGCACAAAGCGGGCGGCCTGCTCGGCGCGCAGGCGGACAGAATTGACGTTCCAGGTACAGACTCGAAGGCGCATGGAGAGGGCTTAGCAGGACCGCCCCCTCGCTCAAGTAGCCGGAGGCGATAACGGGCAGAAAAACGCGCTCGAGTCGCCGCAGGCGATAGCGCGGGGAAATCACTCAAAAAAACGCCCGACTCGTCAGGAGCCGGGCGTTGAAAGTGGTCTCTCATGCCGCCGCCGGGAGGGGATAGAGTCCGGCACGGTTTGCTCCGGGCGGACGACCCGTCCGCGGGAACGTGTTAAATATGCAACGTCGATCTAAAAAAGTCAAGGCCAATTCGCCCCGGACTTGATTGTTGCAAAATCGCCACAAATCCATCCAAGTAAAGCCAAGCCCTTATTCTGTCTTGGCTTTTCCACTATTGGCCGCCGAAGCTGGCCGCGGCTTCGGTTTCGGATTTCGCTCTTCAGGCGAGCGGGGGTCGTCGAGCACGAACATCTCGGGCCGCACCGGGGTGGGGACCAGGGTGGAAATCTTGATCCGGGTCGCCTGGCCCTGGCCGTCCACCAGGGTCCAGCCGCGCAGCTGCATCGGCTTGTCGCCGAACACCAGGGTGATGTAGCCCTCGGTGCGGGCCTGACCGTTGGCGCTGCGCGCCGACAGATAGAAGCCGTCGTCGTAGCGGCCCACGCGGAACACCTCCACGTCCTGGTCGAGGCGGATCTGGCGGGCCAGCAGGATGGCCAGGGGCGTGGTCCCCAGCGGCGTGCGGTCGTAGGTCCGCAGGCGCGAGTCCCAGACGTTCACGTTGCGGCCGTCAGACACCACGATCAGGCCCGAGGGCGGATCGTACTGGAAGCGCGCCTTGCCCGGGCGCTTCAGGAAGATGTCGCCGGTCTGCACCACGCCGCGCGGGTTGGTCTGCTCGAAGCGGCCCTCCACCTCCTGCAGGTTCTGCAGGTACTTGGTGGCCTTGTCGACCAGGGCGAGGTCGGCGGTGGACAGGGTGATCGTGGCGGTCTGGGCCAGCGCCGCCGGTCCCAGGAGCAGCAGCCCGCCCAGGGCGGCGGAGCCGGTGAGGAAGGCGCGGCGCGGGGCCAGGGGCGAAAGCGGTCTTGGCAGGGTCATCCCCGCTCCTTGGTCTGGGTCAGGCTCTGAATATAGGGAGCAAACGCGGATGGCGCGATTGCGGCCCGCGCTCAAGCAGCGAAACGGTAGCGCGAACAAGACCCCCCTCACCTGACGCTGGCCCGGCGTCCGGCGGCGCGGCGCTCGGCGGCGCTCTGGCCGTGCGTGCGGCTATACCACTGGGAAAAGGCGCTCAGCGACGCGAAGCCGAGCAGGTCGGCGACCTCGGCCAGCGGCCGGCGCGAGCGTTCGACGAAGGTGCGCGCCAGGTTCATGCGCACGTCGTGCAGCAGTTCGCTGAAGCTCGAGCCCTCGCCGGCCAGGCGGCGCTGCAGGCTGCGCAGATCGAGGTCGAGCGCGGTGGCCACGTCCTCGGCGTGCAGGTCGCCCTCGGCCAGGCGCTGGGAGATCAGCACGGCCACGGCGCGGCTGAAGGGCCGGCTCTGGTCGGGCAGCTGCTGTTCTGCCATCCGCCGCAGAATCCGCTCGGCCTCCGGATCGTGCCCCTGCAGCGGCAGGTCGAGGTCGGCCCTGGCCAGCACCAGGAACATGCGGTCCTGGTCGAACAGGGGCGTGCGCCCGAAGTAGGGCTTGTAGCGGTCGAGGTCGCCATGGGCCGGGTGGGTGAAGCCGACGCGCAGCGGTCGCCAGTCGCGCCGCATCAGGGCGCGCAGGACATAGACCGAGGCGCCGACGACGAACTCGTTCCTCTGGGCCGGATCGAAGCGGACCGGGTCGGCGCCGTCGTCGACGTCGATCCACGCCACCACCTCGTCGCCGAAGGTCTCGATCTCGGCCCGCGCCCCCTCGTAGTGGGCGGCGATGTAGTGGGCGCCGGCCTGCATGGCGTCGCCCACCGTCCGCTGCTGCGTCATCAAGAGGCCGGCCACGCCCCAGTTGGCTGGGCGCCGCCGCTCGGCCATGCGCAGGGCGAAGTCGTCGATCCCGCTCTGGCGAGCGGTCAGGTCGAGCAGGGCGGCCACCGCGTCGCTGCGGACCTTCTCGTCGGGGTCCGACAGGGCCGAGGCCGGTATGCCGACCGCCCGGCACAGCGACACGGGGTCGATCCCCGCCGGCCCGGCGATCTCCGCGAAGTCCCGCAGCGCCGATGCGCGGATGAAGTTCACCATTCGGCAGCCCCTTTCGGCTGACGAAACCTATGTCGACGACACGACGGCGAAATTTCGTCGCGGCAAGACGGCGAGCGGGATTCGAATTCCGAGATTTTCGGGCAAGTCGGCGCGCCGGTGTCGCGGAATATAAAATAGCCGGCGCCCGGAATAAATCACGGCCGGCCGGCTTCGAGCAAAACGCGGCTTCCGAAATTCCGGACGGTCGGACGGAGTGATTCGCCCGATCGGCTGATTCTCGGAATTCTGCGGGCGGCGAGTATGGCCGTGCGCTGCGCCGGAAGGCCCCCCGCCTTAAAGCCTTCCGGCGTTTGCTCCCGTTTCACGGGCTCTGTCAGGGTCCAGTGGGACCTCCGCCCAAGCGAAGATGAACCGTTGCTGCAGGCGCCGCCGCGGGTCCGTTCAGTTTGACCCGCGCAAGGTGGCCTTCAGATCGAAGCCGCTCCCGGCTTCGGGGTGGAGGTCAGGAAATGTTCGCCTCAGGCAAGATTGGTTCGTTGTTCGCGGCCGGGGCCGTCTCCCTGGCCATCGCCGGCGGCTTCGCCGGAGCCGCCGCGGCCCAGGAAAGCCCGCTTGGCCAGATCACCGGCTGCGACGCCCCCGGCAACAGCCAGGCCACCGGCGCCGTGCTGGGCGCGGTCCTTGGCGCGGTGGCGGGCAACAGCCTGTCCAAGGGCGACCGCACCACCGGCACGGCGCTGGGGGCTCTGGTCGGCGCCGGCGCGGGCTCGTGGATGGGCTGCAAGGTTCAGCGCGACCAGGCTCAGGCCCGCTACGACGGCTACGCCTACGCCCGTGAGGCATATGCGAGCCATCCGGCCGCCTACCGCCGCGCCGTGGCCGAGCAGCGCTTCCGCGCCCGGCAGGAGGCCGAATACCGCGCCTGGCGCGCGCGGCGCGCCGAGCCGGTCCGCTACGACCAAGGGTACGACTATTACGGCTATTGAGGCCTGATCGAGCGAGGCCTCATGGGCGCCGGAAGGTTTCCCCCCGCCTTCCGGCGCTTTCTTCTTTCTTGGCGCTATCGGCCGTTGGCCGACTTGAGCGCGCGTTCTTGTTTGCGCTATCGGCTAGCGCCTACTTGAGCGCAGGTTGCGCGGCTAGCTAGCTCGCCTCAGCGATGGCGGCGTTGAGTTGAGCGGGCGTCGGCACGCCCTCGAAGGCCTTCTTGCCGTTGATGAAGAAGGTCGGGGTGCTGTTCACACCCTCCTGGCTGGCCTTTTCGCTGCGGGCGTTCACGGCGTTGATGGCGGCCTCGTCGTTGACGCAGGCCTCGAACTGCTTGTCGCTGAGCCCGTTGGCCTTGGCGATCGGCAAGAGGCCCGCCTTGATGTCGCCCGACTTGTAGATCTGGTCCTGGTCGCGGAACACCTGCTCCAGGACGGTGAAGTACTTGTCCTTGCCGGCGCAGCGCGCGGTCAGGAAGCCGGCGGCGCCGAGCGCGATCTCCGACCCGCCGCCCACCAGCACCTCGCGGAACACGTAGTGCACCTTGCCGGTGTCGACGTACTTGGTCTTGAAGGCGGGGAAGACGTCGGTGCTGAAGCGGGCGCAGAACGGGCAGCCGGCCGAGGCGTATTCCACCACCGTGACCTTGGCCTTGGGGTCGCCCAGGGTCATCTCGTCCCCCTCGGCCGGCGCGACGGCGGCCTTCTGCTGGCAGGCGGCCAGGGCGAGAACGCTGAGCGCCAGGAAAGCGGCGGCGCGGCGGCTGTAACGATGCATCTGGTCCTCCCGACCGGTCATTGCGTGGCGGAGGAGACCAGAGGGCAGGGGGAAGTCAAGGCGCAGGCGGTCACTCGGGGGTATGGCAGACGGCCTCGACGTTGATCCCGTCCGGATCGAGCAGGAAGGCGCCGTAGTAGCCGGGGTGGTAGTGCGGCCGCAGCCCGGGCGGGCCGTTGTCCGCGCCGCCCGCCGTCAAGCCGGCCGCGTAGAAGGCGTCGACCTGGGCGCGGGACGAGGCGACGAAGGCGACGTGGATGCCGCTGCCGCGGGCGCCGCCATCGCCCACCCAGAAGACCGGCTTGCCGGCCTTGCCGTAGCCGACGCCGTTGTAGCTGCCGCTCTGCTCGGCGGTCACTTCCATCGCCACGCCCATTCCCAGGGCCGCGAGGGCGGCGTCGTAGAAGCGCCGGGATGCGGCGAAGTTGCTGCAGCCTATGCCCATGTGGTCGATCATGGCGCCGTTCCTCCGGTGAGCCGGAAGAGGAGGCTAGCCCAGCCCGGATCGGCTGTCTGCGCGGGCCTAAATCGGCGGCGGGCCCACCAGGATATCGCGCTTGCCGGCGTGGTTGGCCGGGCCGACGACACCCTCGCGCTCCATCTGCTCCATCAGCGAGGCGGCGCGGTTGTAGCCGATCTGCAGACGGCGCTGGATGTAGCTGGTGGAGGCCTTGCGATCGCGGGTGACCACGGCCACCGCCTGGTCGTAGAGCTCGTTGCCCGAGCCCTCTCCGCCCCCCAGGCCGCCATCGCCGTCGCCATCCTCTTCCGGCGCGGCGGTGACCTCCTCCAGGTACTTGGGCTCGCCCTGGTCGCGCAGGAACTTGGCCACGGCCTCGACCTCGCCGTCAGAGACGAACGGACCGTGCAGGCGCGTGATGCGGCCGCCGCCGGCCATGTAGAGCATGTCGCCCTGGCCCAGCAGCTGCTCGGCGCCCTGCTCCTGCATGATGGTGCGCGCGTCGATCTTGGAGGTCACCTGGAAGCTGATGCGGGTCGGGAAGTTGGCCTTGATGGTGCCGGTGATCACGTCCACCGACGGGCGCTGGGTGGCCATGATCAGGTGGATGCCGGCGGCGCGGGCCATCTGGGCCAGGCGCTGCACCGCCCCTTCGATGTCCTTGCCGGCCACCATCATCAGGTCGGCGACCTCGTCGATCACCACCACGAGGTAGGGCATGGGCTCGGGGCGGAGCTTCTCCTCCTCGTAGACCGGCCGGCCGGCCTCGTCGAAGCCGGTCTGGACGGTGCGCACGAAGTGCTCGCCCTTGGCCATGGCCTCCTTGGCCTTCTCGTTGTAGCCGGTCACGTTGCGCACGCCGATCTTGGACATGCGGCGGTAACGGTCCTCCATCTCGCGCACCGTCCACTTGAGGGCGACGATGGCCTTCTTCGGATCGGTGACGACCGGGGCGAGCAGGTGCGGGATGCCGTCGTAGACCGACAGCTCGAGCATCTTGGGGTCGATCATGATGAACCGGCACTGCTCGGGCGGCAGGCGGTAGAGGATCGACAGAATCATGGCGTTGACGCCCACCGACTTGCCCGAGCCGGTGGTGCCGGCGATCAGCAGGTGCGGCATGCGGGCGAGGTCCGCCACATAGGGCTCGCCGCCGATGGTCTCGCCCAGCGCCATGGGCAGGACGTGCTGGGTCTTCTCGTATTCGGCCGAGGACAGCAGGTCGCGCAGATAGACGGTCTCACGGCGCTGATTGGGCAGCTCGATGCCGATGGCGTTGCGGCCCTGCACCACCGAGACGCGGCAGGCCGAGACGCTCATCGAGCGGGCGATGTCGTCGGCCAGGGCCACCACCCGGGCGCTCTTCACGCCAGGAGCGGGGGCCAGCTCGTAGAGGGTGACCACCGGGCCGGGGCGGATCTGGTCGACGGTGCCGCGCACGCCGAATTCGGAGAGCACGCTTTCCAGCAGGCGCGCGTTCTGACGCAGGCCGCCCTCGTCCACCGCCGAGGCGCGGGGCTTGGGCTTGGCCAGCATGCCGAGCTCGGGCAGGGAGAAGTCGCCGACCTTGGGCGAGGCGAACGGCAGCTCGGCCTGGAGCTCCTTGGCCTCGCGCTTGGAGGCCGTGCGGGACTTCGAACCCAGCACCTGGGGCCCCGGGGCGGCGGGGATGGCCGGTTCGGCCGGTTCGGGGCCGGCGATGGCCGCCCCGGCCTCGGACGGCGGCGGCGACAGGCGGGCGCGGACCTTGTCCTTCGCGGCCTGGCGCTCGGCCTGGCGCTCGGCCCGGCGGCGGGCGACCGGGGTGGTGGGCAGGTCGGCCTCGGGCGAGCGGCGGAAGCTCTCGGCGGCCTGGGCCGCGGCGGCGGCGAGGTCGTGGGCGCCCAGGCCCACTGCGCCGGCCAGGGCGGCCAGGGCGCCGATGGCCAGGAGCGCGGCGGACACCCACAGGCCGAAGGGGATACGGGCGTAGGCGAACAGGTCGGCGAGGCCGTGCAGCACGCCGTCGCCCCACACCCCGCCGAGGCCTCGCGCCAGCGGCCAGATCGCCGGCGCCGGCGGCAGGGCCATCAGCCCGGCCAGGGCCAATACGCCCATGGCGCCGATGAAGGCGCGCAGGCGCAGGCGCCCGCGGGTGGCGGCCGGGTTGCGCTGCGACACGCGGCCGAGGCCCGACACCACCATCAGGGCGGCTGCCACCCAGGCGGCCAGACCCAGCGACTGGATGCCGGCGTCGGCCAGCTTGGCGCCGGTCGGGCCGAGCAGGTTGTGGGTGGGGCCGGCGGCGGCGGTGTTCCAGCTCGGATCGGCGGCGCGGTAGCTGGCGAAGGCGATGATCAGGACCAGGCCGAAGGCAGCCACCAGCCCCCCGCGCAAGCGCGCGGAGACCGGATTGTCCCAGCCCAGGCGCACGCCCCGCATCACCACAGCCCCGGCGCCGTTCGCCATCGCAAGCTCCTGATCGTCCAGAGAATCGGTATGGGGGAGTTTGGTTAAGGCGCTGTTTACCGTGACTCCAGCGGAGCAGGACGCGCATTGCACAATCTGTTGAGGCCGGGCCATAACGCCCTCATGGCCAACTCTCCCGCCGTTTCCGCGCCCGCCATCGCCTCTCCTGTGACCTGCGACGTGATCATCGTCGGCGGCGGCATGGCCGGGGCGACCCTGGCCCTGGCGCTGCGCTCGGGCGGGCTGGTCTCGGTGCTGATCGAGCGGGCGCCGATGAGCGCCCAGCTGGACGAGACCTTCGACGGGCGGGCCAGCGCGGTGGCCTTCGCCGCCTTCCGCCAGTGGAAGGCGATCGGCGTCGGCGCCCTCTTGGAGCCCCACGCCCAGCGCATCGAGCAGATCCTGGTCACCGACGGGCGCTCGCCGGGCGCCGCCGCGCTCGGAGGGCCTTCGCCCTTCGCCCTGCACTTCGACGCGGCCGAGATCGCCGAGCGGGTCGAGGGCGAGCCGCTCGGCTACATGCTGGAGAACCGCCGCATCCGCCAGGGCCTGGCCGAGGCGCTCAAGGCCAGCGACATCCAGGTGCTGGCGCCGGCGAGGCTGGAGCGGCTGGAGATCGACGCGGGCCGGGCGCAGGCGGTGCTGGCCGACGGGCGCGTGATCGCGGCGCCGCTGGTGGTGGCCGCCGACGGGCGCGGCTCGACGGTGCGCAAGGTCGCCGGCATCGGCGCGGTCGGCTGGCCCTACCGGCAGTCGGGCGTGGTGGCGACGGTGGACCTGGAGCGGCCGCACGGCGGCGTGGCGCACGAGCATTTCCTGCCGAGCGGCCCTTTCGCCATCCTGCCCCTGACCGAGGACCGGGCCAGCCTGGTGTGGACCGAGGAGACCGCTCGGGCCGAGGCGCTGATGGCCGCGCGCCCGCAGGCTTTCCAGGCCTACCTCGACCGCCGCTTCGGCGAGTTCCTGGGCAAGGCGACGGCCCAGCCCAATCGCTTCAACTATCCGCTGGCGCTGGAACTGGCCGAGCGCATGACCGCCCCGCGCGCGGCCCTGATCGGCGACGCCGCCCACGGGGTGCACCCGATCGCCGGCCAGGGCCTGAACCTGGGGCTGAAGGACATCGCCGCCCTGGCCCAGGTTCTGGTGGAGGCGCGCCGGCTCGGCGAGGACATCGGCTCGGAACTGGTGCTCGAGCGCTACGCCCGCTGGCGGCGGTTCGACAACGTCATGCTGGCGGCCGCCACCGACGGCTTCACCCGCCTGTTCTCCAACGACAATCCGCTGCTGCGCCTGGCCCGCGGGATCGGCATGAGCGCGGTCGACCAGATGGGTCCGGCCCGCCGCTTCTTCATGCAGGAAGCCGGCGGCGCTACCGGCGACCTGCCACGGCTGCTGCGGGGCGAGGCGCTGTAGAAAGCGCCACCTAGGACGCTTGCCGCTTGTGCGCCTCGATGATCGCCGGCAGCAGGCCCGGGAAGCGCGCCTCGATGTCGGCGCAGCGGGCCGTGTTGCGCATCTCCACGCCCTGGCGCTCGGAACGGATCAGGCCGGCCTCGCGCAGCACCTTGAAGTGCTGCGACAGGGTCGACTTGGGGATGGCCTGGCAGGCGCCGCCGGCCGCGGCGGTGCAGGTCTGGGCGCCGCCGGCCGCGGCGATCTGGGCGAACAGGGCCGCGCGCGCGGGGTCGGAGAGGGCGTGGAGGATGGCCTCCACCCGGATGTCGTCGACCTGGGGATGAAACAGCGGCCGCATGAATTTCTAAGTAGGGCCCCTTGAACTCCGGTTCAATAGTTCCGATTTCCCGAACTATCGAATTGAGGCCCCGCCATTCCGGTCCGGGCCCCGCGGGAAAGAGGATTTCGTCATGTCGAAGCTGCAAGGCAAGGTCGCGGTGGTCACCGGGGCCTCGAAGGGCATCGGCGCGGGCATCGCCAAGGCGCTGGCGGCCGAAGGGGCCGCGGTGGTGGTCAACTATGCGTCGAGCAAGGCCGGCGCGGACGCGGTGGTCGAGGCGATCACCAAGGGCGGCGGCAAGGCCGTGGCGGTGCAGGGCGACGTATCCAAGGCCGGCGACGCCGAAGGCGTGGTGGCGGCCGCGGTCAAGACGTTCGGCCGGCTGGACGTGCTGGTCAACAATGCCGGCGTCTACGACATGAAGCCGCTCGAAGCGATCGACGAGGACCACTACCGTCGCATCTTCGACATCAATGTGCTCGGTCTGCTGCTGGCGACCAAGGCCGCCTCGCCGCACCTGGGCGAAGGCTCGAGCGTGATCAACATCAGCTCGGTGGTCACCAGCCTCAATCCGCCCGCCTCGGCAGTCTATACGGCCACCAAGGGCGCAGTGGACTCCATCACCGGCGTGCTGGCCAACGAGCTCGGCTCGCGCCGGATTCGCGTCAACGCCATCAACCCGGGCATCGTCGAGACCGAAGGCACCCACGCCGCCGGCTTCATCGGCTCCGATTTCGAGGCCGGCGCCGTGGCCCAGACGCCGCTCGGTCGCACCGGCCAGCCGGCCGACATCGCCGGCGTGGCCGTGTTCCTGGCCTCGGACGACTCCCGCTGGCTGACCGGCGAGAAGATCAACGCCAGCGGCGGGCTGCGCTGAGGATGTCTTTTGCCCTCCCCCTCGATGGGGGAGGGTTGGGTGGGGGTGCGGGCAGCCGGTTTATAGAGGGCGCGTGAGGCTGCACCGCCTCGATTGCCTTTCCTGACACCTCGCCGAAGCACCCCCATCCCGGCCTTCCCCCCTCGAGGGGAAGGAGGCGCCTTTCCGTCCATGCCGTGGGGGCGAGGGAGGCTGGGCGCTATTCCCCCATCAGATGCATCGCCACCTCCCGCGCATGCGGGCGGCGGCGATGCTCGAACAGGTAGATCCCCTGCCAGGTCCCCAGGGTCAAGCGGCCCCCGATCAGGGGGATCGAGAGCTGGGTGTGGGTGAGGGCGGCGCGCAGGTGGGCCGGCATGTCGTCCGGCCCCTCGTCGTCGTGGGCGTAGAGCGCCGGGTCCTCCGGCGCGAGGCGCTCGAAGAAGGCCTCGAGGTCCGTGCGCACCTCGGGCGCGGCGTTCTCCTGGATGAGCAGGGAGGCCGAGGTATGGCGGCAGAACAGGGTCAGGAGGCCCGTCTGCATTCCCTGGCGGCGCGCCCAGCCTTCCACTTCGCGGGTGATCTCCACCAGACTACGGCCGGGCGTGCGGAGACTGAGGACGTCGGCGGCCTGGCGCATGTGTGCTTCTATCCTGAAAACGCGCTCGAGTAGGCGTCAGCCGGTAGCGCACAGGCATGGAGGAACGCCATGGGCTCCCTGGAAGACAAGCTGAACGCCTCCGGCGGCGCGGTGAAGATGCTCAGGTCCGCCCCGCTCGGTCCCTACGTCTACCCGGTGCCGGCCGAATTCTCGAACTGGCGCGACGAGCAGAGGGCGTGGCGCGAAGACGTCGCCCTGATCGACCAGAGCTTCCACATGACCGACCTCTATGTGCAGGGGCCGGACGTGATCCGCCTGCTGTCGGACCTGGCGATCAACAGCTTCGAGGGGTTCGGCCGCGACAAGGCCAAGCAGCTGGTGGCGTGCAGCCCCGACGGCTTCGTCATCGGCGACATGATCGTGTTCGGCCTGGAGGACGACCGGGTCGACATCGTCGGCCGGCCGGTGGTGGCCAACTGGGTGCAGTTCAACGCCGAGACCGGCGGCTATCGGGTGACCGTGGAACGCGACGAGCGCTCCGTGTCCAACCCCAGGCCGCGCAAGACCTTCCGCTACGAGCTGCAGGGCCCCAAAGCCTGGGCCCTGCTGGAAGAGCTGAACGGCGGGCCGATCGAGGGCATCCGGTTCTTCCGCATGGGCGTGGTGACCATCGCCGGCCATACCCTGCGCTGTCTGCGCCACGGCATGGGCGGGGCGGCGGGGCTGGAGTTCTGGGGGCCGGAGGCGCTGGGCGCCGAGGTCAAGGCGGCGATCCTGCAAGCCGGCAAGGCCCATGGCCTGCGCCAGGTGGGCGGGCGGGCCTATGGGTCGATCTGCGTGGACTCCGGCTGGATCCCCTCGCCCCTGCCGGCGATCTACACCGGCGAGGCCATGCGGCCCTACCGGGAATGGCTGGGCGACACGAGCTTCGAGGCCATCGCCTCGCTCGGCGGCAGCTTCGTCTCCGACCGGATCGAGGACTACTATCTGACGCCCTGGGACCTCGACTACGGCCGCCTGATCCGCTTCGACCACGACTTCGTCGGCCGCGAGGCCCTGCAGCGGATGGAACCGGAGCCGCATCGGCGCAAGGTGTCGCTGGAATGGAGCCCCGAGGACGTGATCGCCGTCCACGCCAGCCAGCTGCAGCCCGGCGAGAACGGCAAGTGGATGGAGGCGCCGACCGCCCACTACGCCTCCCACCCCTACGACGCCGTGCGCCTGGACGGCGCGCCCGTGGGGCTGTCGACCTATCCGGCCTATTTCCACCCCGACCGGGCCTGGGTGTCCCTGGGCATCGTCGACGAGCGCGCGGCGACGGGCGCCGAGGTCGAGGTGATCTGGGGCGAACCGGACATGGGTCCTGGGCAGCCGGGCTCGCCGCGTCCGGTGGTCGAGCGCCATGTGCAGAAGACGATCCGAGCCAGGGTGCGGCCCTGGCCGTGGGCCAAGGCGGCGCGCGAGGGTTACCGGCCGCAATAGCGCGCGAAGCGGCCGGATGCACTCACCCGGCCGCTGGATCTTGCTTTCGAAGCTCAGGATTGGCGCGTTTGCCCGGTTGAGGCGCGTGCGGTCAGCAGAGTTTGGCCATCATCGCGACCCGATGGCCGTTCTGATAGACCGCCACCAGCATCGCGCCCGCCGCCAGGGTGCGGCGTGCGTGGGCGCCGGCCTCATGGTCGTCATCGAGCAGCAACGGCCCCTCGCTCAGGCAATAGCCGGCCTCGTCCAGTCGGACGAAGTAGTAGGGCGAATAGGGCTCGAAGAACGCTTCGGCGGGGTTCAAGGCAGTCATCAGGTCGGCCTCGTATGGAGCGGTCGTACCGCCCCCCGAGCACGGTCGAGGAGCTAGGGACCGCGGTCGGGGGGCGCACGCTGGACATCGGCGCGGCAGCCGATGCGGACACTGAACTGCGCCGGCGGGGGGGCCGACATCCGGATAGTAAATGCTGTGGGGGGTTCGGCGCGAATGCGCACCCGTACATCCGCTCTATACATTGGGATAGACGCCGCCAGCCGAAAGCCTAGAGCCCAATGGAGCGCGGGCGGACATGCTTGGCTGCCGAATCGCGCTGCAGAATCTCAAGGTTAGAGCGGGGCGCCGGGGGAAAACCGGCTTCGCTTTTCCTGGACTCCGCCCTAGCGGGCCAAACCGGCCTTCTCCAGGGTCTCGACATACTCGAACCAGAAGCGGTCGCGCTCGGCGCCGAGCTCGCGCAGCAGGTCCCAGCTATAGAGCCCGGTGTCGTGGCCGTCGTCGAACACCAGGCGCACCGCGTAGCGGCCCACCGGATGGATGGCGGTGATCCGCACGCCCTTCTTGCCCGGGATCGGCGGGCGCGGGCCTGAGCCGTGTCCGCGGTCTTCGGCGCTGCCGGTCATCACCCGCAGGTATTCGGACGGCAAGCGGAACGTCTCGCCGTCGTCGAAAGTCACGGACAGCTGGTCGCCGGCCGGGTTCAAGCGGAGTTCGGTCGGCCAGGGTTTCTCGGTCATATTCTTGCGCTACCGCTTCGCTGCTCGAGCGTCTGCCATCACTCGCCCTCGCCGAGCTGACGGGCCTCCTCGGGCAGCATCACCGGCACCCCGTCGCGCACGGGATAGGCCAGGCGGGCGGCCTTGCTGACCAGCTCCTGCCGCACGCGATCGTAGACCAGGGGCGCACGGGTGACCGGGCAGACCAGTACCTCAAGGAGGCGCGGGTCGACGGAGGCGAAGGAGGTGGAGGTCTCGGACATGCGTCGGTTCTAGTCCTGGAAAGCCCTATTGGCGAGCGACGTGCTCGTCGCCGCCTTCGGCCCCGTCGATCTCCAGCAGGGTGATCAGGGTCAGGCGGCGCGCATCGATGTCGGGCGCCTCCAGCAGGGCCTGCAGCTCGGGATGGTCGAAGGGCAGGGCCATCGCCAGGCTGTCGACCAACTGGGCGATCGGCGCCTCGTGGAGCTGCCCCCAGTCGATCCGCAGACCCCGGTGCTCGAGGTAGGGGGTCAGGGCGTCCATCAGCCGCTGGCGGTCGGCGCCGGTGTCGTCGGGCCGCGCTTCGAGATCCTGCGCATAGGGGCTGTAGTCGACCTTCGCCTGGCGGTAGGGCGTGGGCGAGGAGATCTCGCTCTCCAGGCGGAAGCGGCACAGGCCCGTCAAGCTGATCAGATAGCGTCCGTCGGGCGTCTCGCCGAAGCTGGTGACCCGGCCGGCGCAACCCACATGCGCCAGGTAGGGCCGCTCGGGCGTGCCGCCGGGGGCGGTCTGCACCAGGCCGACGATGCGCTCGGCCGCCATCACGTCGTCGAGCATGTTTAGGTAGCGCGGCTCGAAGATATTCAGCGGCCGGCTGGCGTGCGGCAGCAGCAGGGCCCCGTCCAGCGGGAACAGCGGTATGACCTGTGGCAGGTCCTCCGCCGTGGGCGGCTCGGGATCATCCGCGCTCATTTGGGATCACGCAATGTCGTCACGCGAACCGGCGCCCACGTCGCTTGAAAATGCTCATGAGAACAGGATCGCCGACAGCCGCTTGCGGCCTTGCTTCGCGACGTCGGAGGCCGGACCGGCCGCCTCGAACACCTCGAGCAGTTGCTTGCGGGCGGCCTGGTCGTTCCACTCGCGATCGCGCTGGATGATGTGCAGCAGCTGGTCGGCCGCCTGATCGTAGGCGCTGCGGCCAGCCAGGGCCTTGGCCAGCTCCAGCCGCGCCTCGTGGTCGTCGGGATCGGCCTGCAGCCGCTGCTCCAGGGCCTGAGTCTCGGAGGAGGCGGCGCCCGCCAGCTTCAGGGCGGCCCGCACGCTGTCGAGTTCGGCGTCCTTGGCGTCGGCCGGGGCCATGGCCACCAGTTCGCCCGCCCGTTCGGCGTCGCCGTTCTGCAGGTAGAGGCGCGCCATGCCGGCGATGGCCTTGATGTTCGTCGGGTCGAGCTGCAGCGCCTGAGCGAAGGCCTGGGCGGCGCCGCCGACGTCGCCGAGCTGCAGGGATTCCGCGGCCAGGGCGAGGATGTCGTCGATCTCGCCGGCCTCGGGCGGGCCGGTCAGGCGCTCGACGAACGACTTCACTTGGCTGTCGGGCAGGGCGCCCTGGAAACCGTCCACCGGCCGGCCGTCGACGAAGGCGTAGACGGTGGGGATCGACTGGATGCGCAGCTGGCCGGCGACGGCCGGATTCTTGTCGACGTCGATCTTGACCAGCTTGACCGCGCCCTTGGCCGCCTCGACCGCCCGCTCCAGGGCCGGGCCGAGCTGCTTGCAGGGGCCGCACCAGGTCGCCCAGAAATCGACGATGACCGGCGTCGTGCGCGACGCCTCGATCACGTCGGCCATGAAGGTGGCGTCGGAGCCGTCCTTGATGTGGGCGCCTTCGCCCCCAGACCCTTGGCCGCCGGGTCCTTGACCATTGGGCCC
>Ga0310811_10003369_pt1 | contig 20082 bp, 24 predicted proteins | sample YCmetagenome_FD_207642 | JGI IMG/M metagenome (GOLD analysis project Ga0310811, IMG submission 207642) | Soil microbial communities from experimental microcosm in Duke University, North Carolina, United States - YC | ecosystem: Engineered > Artificial ecosystem > Soil microcosm > Unclassified ...
CTTGGAGTACTTGGAGGACAGGACCTTGATGGCGACCACGCGGTCCATCGAGATCTGCTTTGCCTTGAAGACCGTTCCCATCGCGCCCTGGCCGATGCGCGAGATCAGGTCATAGCCGGGGATGTTCAGCTTGCTCGAGGAGGCGGAGGCGACCGTCGCGACCTGGGACTTGGCCAGCTGGACGGCCTGCTCGGGGGTCAGGTAGCCCTTCTCGATCAGGATCTCGCCCAGCTTCTTCGGCTCGATCCCCAGGGTGCGCAGCTTGGACTGGATGTCCAGGCACTCCTTGACCTGCTCGAAGGTGCAGATGTTCTCGCGGATGGCAATCTGACCGAAGGTGTAGTCGTTCTTTGCGGCTCCTGCCGTGGTGTCGCTCATTCGCGAATTCCCATTGCCGATGCACGGCCCCGCGCAGCCCAAGCCGTCCTGCGCGGGCGTGTTGATTTCATGACCATTATATCCGGGCCCTCGCTGAAAGCAATGCCATGGCCCGGCCGCTCCCTCCTCTATGGTTTACCGTTCCGGAAGGGCAATTGGTGCCAAATTCCTGGCCCCTGCCGGTTGCCAAATCCCCCGGGCGCCTTCTATACTTCCCCACCGAAAGGGAGGAATCGGCCATGGCGCACCTGCTGACGCCCGAGGCTCTCGTGAGCCTGGTCACCCTGAGCCTGATGGAGATCGTTCTCGGCATCGACAATATCGTCTTCATCAGCATCCTGACCGGGAAACTCCCGCCGGCCCAACAGCCGAAGGCCCGCAACCTCGGCCTCACGCTCGCGCTCGGCATCCGCCTCGGGCTCCTCGGCGCCATCCAGTGGATCATGAGCCTCAAGGCGACGCTCTTCAGCATCAGCAAGCCGTTCGCCGAGGGGCGCTGGGACTTTTCAGGCCAGAAACTGATCCTTCTGGGCGGCGGACTCTTCCTGATGGCCAAGTCCACCCACGAGATCTATGACAAACTGGAAGGCGAGCACGGCGACGAGAAAGCGAAGGGCGGCGGCGCGTCCTTCGGCCTGATCCTGGCCCAGATCCTCCTCCTGGACATCGTCTTCTCGCTCGACTCCGTGATCACCGCGGTCGGCATGGCCCAGCAATACGTCGTCATGGCCGCCGCGATGGTGATCGCCGTCGCGGTCATGCTGCTCTTCGCCGGAAAGGTCGGGGACTTCGTCAACCGCCACCCGAGCATGAAGGTCCTCGCCCTCAGCTTCCTGCTTCTGATCGGCGTCATGCTCGTCGCCGAAGCCATGGACCAGCACATCGGCAAGGGCTACATCTACTTCGCGATGGCGTTCTCGCTGCTCATCGAGCTGCTCAACATGAGGCTGCGCAAGAAGCAGAATCCCGTGCACCTGCACGGGGTGGCGGAGAAGAAGCTCTAGGCCGACGTGCCGGCGCGGCGCGCGACCGCCGCAAGGAACTCTCCGTACTCGTACGGCAGGCCGTGCCGCCGCTGGAGCTCCTTGATCCGGGCGTGGTACTTCTCGTAGAGAGGTCCCATCGCGTCCTTGTAGCCGGCGTCGCAAAAGTAGATGCGGCAGCCCAGCATCCGGTGATCGCGCACCCCGCAGAGCCCGTCCTTCAGGTAGGGGCAGACCTCCGTCGCGGCGTTCGGCGCGGGCAGCCCTTCGCGCTCGATCAGATAGTCGAGCTCGACGGCGGTCGTCCAGAGCTGGTGGCCGAACTCCTTGAAGCGGCAGCAGCGGCCCGACCGCTGACAGAGGGGCCGGAGGACCGCCAGCTCGCGGTCCAGGTCGGCGTAGATGCCTTCCAGCTCCTTCCAGAGGTCGTCGCGGCTGCCCATCGAAGCCCATCGTAGCCATTCGCCGTTCGGGCGGGTATAACAAGCTGATGCAGGCCCCGTCCACGCTCGCTCTCGCGCTCCTGCTCCTGATCCCGGCGGGGGACCACATCCTCATCACCAAGAAGGGCGAAAAGATCGAGGGCCCCGTCACGCGCGACGGGGTCCACTACGTGGTCGAGACCATCACGGGCGCCCGTCGCATCCCCGAGGCCGAGGTCGCCCTCGTCTTTGACACGCCCCGCGACGCCACCCAGAAGGCCGACGAGCGCTTCCAGGAGGCGAAGAAGCTCTACGAGGAAGCGTCCCGCCTCGACGAGGCGCATCCCGCCCGCAACCAGAAGCTCTCGCTCGCCATCGAGATCGCCCAGGGCGCCGTCTCGACGTACCAGATCCTCCAGCCCCACTACGGGGGATCGATGTCCAGCAACCTCCAGGTGATGATGCAGTTCATCCGCCTCTGCCGCGGCGCGGCGACGACCGACATCGTCATCGGCTCCGGCGCCGCGGCCTCGACGATCGTGACGCTGGAGCCGACCGCCTTCGCGTTCAGCCCGCCGGCATCCTCGGATCGCCCGTGGGTCCTGGGCGGCCCGCTGGGTCCCGGCCTGGGGGCGGCCGCCCAGGACCTGAACCACCCCGAGCCGGAGCGGAGGCTCGCCGCCGTGCGGCGCCTCACCCACCCTCCCTCCCCCTTGCAGCTCCCCGCGCTGCTGCGGCTCCTGGAGACCGAGAAGGAGCCGGCGCTGCTCCGCGCACTCTCCGACGGACTCGGTCTCGCGGACACGACCCTCGTGGTGAAGTCGCTCTCCTGGGCGAAGCGGGAGACGGACCCCGCCCGCCGCGCCGCGGCCTTCGCGTTGCTCCGCGCCGCGGGGGACCGGACCGCCTTCGACTTCCTGCTGAGCTGGTTCGAGGAGGCGCCGCCCGCGACCCATCCCGAGCGCGCCGCCTTCGCCTCGGCGTTCCGGCAGCAGCACCTGCTGGCCATCCCGCAGCTGAAGGAACTGCTCACCCGGGTCCGGAACCCGCGGGTCCAGACCGAAGCGATCCGGCAGCTGGGCGTCATCGGCGACAAGGCCGCCGGCCCGATGCTGCTCAAGACGCTGGGCTCGTACACGAAGGACTCGGCCGTCTCCCTCCTCAAGCTGGGCAAGCCCGCCATTCCCACCCTGATCGACGGCGCGCGCTCCCACGAGGCCGAGACCCACCGGATCTGCGCATGGTTCCTCCGCAAGCACACGGGCATCGTGCAACCCAACCTGATCCACTTCGAGAACTGGTGGGCCACGAACCGCAAGACCGTGCAGGACGACGAGAAGACCTGGTGGGAGGAGCAGGCGAAGAAAGGCTGGACCGTCGACCCGGACACCTTCGCCACGTACGACCTCCCGATGGAAAGCATCGTGCCGTGATGGGGACGCCCTCCGAACCTCTCCTGGGGGTCGAGCCGGAACGGCCGTCGCGGCTCAAGCTCTGGCTCCTCCTGGCCGGCGCCGGCGTCGCGGCGGCGCTTCTGATCGTGGGCCTCCTGGTGGGTCGCCGCAGCGGCGAGGCGCCCGCGGAGTCCCCGGGTCCGCTGGCCGCTGAGCGCGGACCCGCGCGGCCCGCGAAGAAGGACGCGGCTCCCGTCGACAAGGCCCCCGAATCGACCGAGGAGCGGCAGGCGAAAGACCTCTTCGATGCGGCGGAGGCGTTCGAGCGGGCCGAGCCCGGCGAGTATGAAAAGCGCGCGGCCCGCTGGCGCGACCTCATCGTCCGCTTCCCCACCTCGAGCTGGGCCCGCAAGGCCGACGAGCGGCAGCGGGCCGCGAATGCGTCGCTGCAGGCCTTCCTCGACCGGGAGTTCGAGAGCACGCGGAAGGATGCGCAGGCCCTCGCGGCCGCGTGGCAGTTCGTGGACGCCATCGACACGATCCGGGCCTTCAAGAACGCCCAGACCCGCGAGGTCCTCAAGCGCCGGGCGGACGTGGAGATCGGCGTCCTCGAGAACAGCTCGAGGCTCGCGTTCAACGAGACCGCCGCAAAGGCGAAGGATCTGGCGGCGCGGCAGTCCTTTCCGGCCGCCGCCGCCCTCTTCGAGTCGCTCGCGGAAAGCTCGATCCCGGACGTCGCGGCCCGCTGCCGCGTCGCGCTCGACCAGCTGAAGAAGGCGGCGGAGGCCCAGGCCGTCTGGGCCGAGTCCCGCAAGGCCGACGACGCCCGCAAGACGTTCCGGGAAAGCACGGCCCCCAAGCTGCTGGGGCTCGTGCGGGCGCGGCAGTACGACGAGGCCCTCGGCGAGCTGAGCGGCGCGGCGGCCACGAACGCCGAGCTCAAGGAGGACCTCGCCGCCGAGCGGGCCCTGATCGCCGACGCGTCGTCGTTCTGGGAAGGCTTCCTGAAGGCGCTGCGCGGCCGGAACGGGCAGGACGTCACGATCCTCCTGGCCGACGGCAAGCGGGTGACGGGAAAGATCTCCAAGGTTCAGCCCGACCGCATCGTGCTGGACGTCGGGGAGTCGACGGTCGACGCGCCCCTCGACAAGCTGCACGCCGACCTGCTGGTCGGCTGGACGCTGGGACGGACGCTGCCCGCGGAGGACCCGGTGAGCTACGTGAAGGCGGCGTTATTCTTCTTCTGCGAAGGCCGGGACGACCTGGCGAAGCTCTACCTCGCGACGGCGCGGGAGCTGAACGGCCCGGTCGACGCCGCCGAGAAAGCCTTCCGCGAGGGGTTCCTGCGCGCGGCGATGTCGCTCAAGAAGTAAGCGACGCGAGCGCCACCCGCGTCGATTCGGCCACGACCTCGACCAGCCGAGTCAGCTCCGCGTCCGTGATGGCCGGAGGCGGCATCAGCACCAGCGTGTCCCCGAGCGGCCGCACGATCACGCCCCGCTTGCGCGCCTCCAGGGTGACCCGGTGCCCGAGCCGCCGCTCGAACGGGTACGGCTCCTTGGTGGTCGGGTTCTTCACGAGCTCGATGCCCGCGATCAGGCCGCAGGTCCGGATGTCCCCCACCTCGTCGATGGCGTAGAACTCCTGCAGGAGATTCCCGAAGAGGTGGATCTTCTTGCGGATCTTGTCGATGCTCCCGGGCTTCGTGAGCAGGCCGACCGCGGCCAGCGCCCCCGCGCACGCGAGCGGATTGCCGGTGTACGTATGGCCGTGATAGAACGTGCGACGGTCCTTGAAGTCGCCCAGGAAGCCTTCGTAGACCTTCTCGGTGGTCAGGGTTGCCGCCAGCGGCAGGTAGCCGCCCGTCAGCCCCTTCGACACCGCCATGAAATCCGGCGTCACCTCCTCCAGCTCGCAGGCGAACATGCGGCCCGTGCGGCCGAAGCCGGTCATCACTTCGTCGGCGATGAGGAAGACGTCGTACTTGTCGCAGAGCGCGCGCAGCGACTTCACGAAACCCGGCGGCTGGGTGATCATGCCTCCCGCCCCCTGGATGAGCGGCTCGATCACAATCCCCGCGATCTCCCGGGACTGCGCCTTCAGAAGGGCCTCGATGTCCGCCAGGCAGTGCTTCCCGCACTCGGCCAGGGTCTTCGCGCGGTCGCAGCGGTACGCGTAGGTCGCGGGGGCCCGGAGGGTCGGGAACAGCAGCGGCTTGTACACGCCGTGGAACGCGTCGATGCCGCCGAGGCTCACCGCGCCCAGCGTGTCGCCGTGGTAGGCCGCGTCGAGGGTGACGAACTTCGTACGCTCGGGCCGTCCGTTCTGCTGCCAGTACTGGAAGGCCATCTTGAGCGCCACCTCGACCGCGGTCGAGCCGTTGTCGGAGTAGAACACGCGCGTCAGCCCCGGCGGGGCGATCTTGACCAGGAGCTCGCCGAGCTCGATCGCGGGAGGGTTCGTGAGGCCCAGGAAGGTCGCGTGGGCCACGCGGTCGAGCTGCTTCTTCATGGCCGCGTTGATCTGGCGGTTGGCGTGGCCGTGGACGTTGCACCAGAGGCTCGAGACGCCGTCGAGGTACTTGTTCCCGTCCGCGTCGACGAGCGTGGCGCCCTTCCCGCTCACGATGACCGGAAAGTCCTCCTCCATCCACAGCTGCTGCTGCGTGAACGGGTGCCAGAGCACCTTCCGGTCCCGGGAGCGCCAGGCTTCAGATTTTCCGGAGGGCTTGGAGGAGCGCTTCAAGGTGTTCCCTTTCATGCATCGCGGTGACGGTGATGCGGAGCCGGGCCGTTCCCGGCGCCACGGTCGGCGGACGGATCGCCGGCACGAAGAACCCGAGCTCGAAGAGCGCCCGGCTGGCCTCGAGGGCCCGCTCGTTGGACCCGAGGAGGATGGTGTGGATCGGGGATTTCGCCCCGAGGAGCCGGATGTTTTCCCAGAGCTTCGCCCGCTCCTTCCCGGCCGTGGCGAGGCGCCGCAGCGCCGCCAGACCCGCGGCGCAGACCGCGGCGGGCGGCGACGTCGTGAAAAGGAAGCTGCGGGCGCGGCTCTTCAGGAGCGCAATCAGGTCCTCGGAGCCCGCGACGAAGCCGCCGACGCTCCCCGCCGCCTTCGCGAGGTTTCCCGTCTGGATCGGGACGTCGACGCAGCCGCGCCCGTCCGGCCCGAAGACGCCGAGGCCGTGAACGTCGTCGACCACCACGTCGGCGCCGAGGCCCCGGAGCGCCTCCAGCGGCGCGAGGTCGCCGTCCATGCTGAAGACCGTGTCCGTGAGAACGAACTTCCGCTTCGCCTCGATCTGGAGCAGCCGCGCCGCCGCCGCGACGCCCCCGTGCGGGTACACCTCGACCCGCGCGCGGGAGAGGCGGCAGGCGTCGATCAGGCTGGCGTGGTTGAGCTCGTCGGACACGATCAGGGTGTCGCGGTCGGCGATCGAGGTGATCAGGCCGACGTTTGCCATGTAGCCGGAGGGAAAAAGGAGCGCGGCGGGCGTCCGCTTGAAGGCCGCGATGGCCTTCTCCAACGCGTCGTGGACGGAGGAGGTCCCCGAGAGGGCTCTCGAGGAGCCGCTGCCCCAGCCGAAGTCGCGGATCGCCTGCTCCGCCGGCGCGGCCAGCTCCCGGTCCTGGCCGATGCCGAGGTAGTCGTTCGAGCAGAAGCAGAGCAGCTCTCGGCCGTCGATCGTGACGTAGGGGCCGCGGACGCGCTCGATCACGCGCGGCTCGCGGAGCAGGCTCGCGCGCCGCAGTTCCTCGAGCTCGGACCGGATGAACTCCGACAGCATTACGTCTTCGCGGGAAAGAGGCGGGCCAGGTCCTCGAGAAGCGCCTCGTCGGTCAGGTTCCGGCGGAGCGGGGTGACGGCGCAGTAGCCCCGGGCCACGGCAGCCTCGTCGGTCAGGTGGCCGTTCCCACGCGTCTGCCGGGGCGGCTCGCCGCGGAGCCAGTAGTACACCCGGCCCCGGGGGTCGACGCGCCGGTCGTAGCGGTCCGTGTACGGCATGAGCTCGGTCGCGGTGGTGACGACGCCCCGCAGCTTCCCCGGGGGGATGTTGATGTTGTAGACGGTGTTCGGGCCCGCCCGATGCGACGCCAGCTTCTCGATGATGCGGGCGGCGACGCGGGCTTCGGCGCGGTAGTCCTCGTGGGTCGCGACCTTCCGGGAGACCGCGAAGGACAGGATGCCCGCCTGGGCCCCTTCGAGGGCGGCCGCGACGGTCCCCGAGTAGAGCACGTTGGAGCCGCAGTTGAGGCCGTTGTTGATGCCGCTGATGACGATGTCCGGCTTGCCGCCGATCAGCTCCGTGAGGGCCAGCTTGACCGCGTCGGCGGGGTTGCCGCTGACGCTCCAGCAGCGCGGGCCGACCTCCGTGACCAGGAGGGGCGCGTACAGCGTCAGGGCGCTCGAGGCGCCGCTGCGGGGGCCCTCGGGGGCGCAGATGTAGACCTCGCCCAGCTTCCGAACCGCGGCGGCCATCTGGTGGATTCCGGGCGCGGTGACGCCGTCGTCGTTCGAAATGAGGATCTTCACGGGCGAGAGTTTACCAGAGTGGCCGGGGGATGACCAGACTTGCTCGGACCTGATCGGCCGCAGAGCCCACGGAGCCCTCAAAGGAGGACTCGGTGGGCTCTGCGGGCTCCGTGGCCAATCCGTCTTGAGCTAGACCTCCAGATCCAGCCCCGCGCCTCGTCCTCCGGGATCCGGGATCCGTTCCCGCTCCGGCATCCCGGGCTTCCGGGGCTTCGGCGGGGGCAGCGCGCGAACGCGCTGCCGCGCGACGCCGGTCACGGCGCGGACCGGCGCCGTCTCCCGGACCCGCGCGGCGGGCGCCGGGACGTCGGCCTCGGGAGCGCGGGCCGGCAGCCCCGGGGCGGCGCCCCGCTCGAGGCCCTGCCGCAGCGCGGCCCGGCGTCCGACCTCCTCGTCGGACGCCCGGATCGGACGCTCCGCCGCTCCCCGCGGCACTACGCGATCTCGACCTGCTTGTGCTTGAGGTAGCTGCGGAGCCGCGTGACGAGCTTCGCGTGGAGCTGGCACACGCGCGACTCCGAGAGGTCCAGGATCTGCCCGATCTCCTTCAGGGTCAGGTCCTCGAAGTAGTACATCATGAGGATGTAGCGCTCCTTGACGGAGAGCTTCTTCTTGCAGAACTCGACCAGGTCGCGCCGCGTGTTGGCGGGCAGAGGCCCTTCGATCTTCTCGTCCTCCATGATGTCGACGCCGATCTGGTTGGGATCCTTGTCGAGCGTGCGGCGGCCCATCGTGACGATCGCGGCGCCGCTCACCTCGCGGTACAGCTCGTCCAGGGCGTCGAGCGAGATGCGCAGCTCCTTGGCGAGCTCCACGTCGGTGGGCGCGCGGCCGTTCTCCTTCTCGAGCTTGGTGTAGGCCTCTTCGAGCTTGTTGGCGCGGGCGCGCGTGAGCCGGGGCACCCAGTCCATGTGGCGGAGCTCGTCGAGCATCGCGCCGCGGATGCGGCCGACGCAGTACGTCTCGAACTTCACGCCGCGGGCCATGTCGAAGCGCTCGACCGCGTCGAAGAGGCCGAACACGCCGGCGCTGACCAGGTCCTCGACCTGGACGTTGTGAGGCAGCCGCTCGATCATCTTCTCCGCGACGTAGCGGACGATCGGCAGGTACTCCTCGGAGAGGATGTTCTTGATCTTCAAGTCGCGGGTGCGAGCGAACTCTTCCCAGAGCTTCGCCATCTCCTCCTTGGACCGCTTGGTGACCTGCGCCATATCTTCCCCCTCTCCTAGGAAGCCTTCCCGGGCGGCGGCGCCTGCGCGGGCGCCGTCCCCGGGGGCTTCGTATCCCCCGGTGCCGGAGGCGTCGGCGGGACCTGCCCCGCCGCTTCCCTGACGATGGAAAGCCCCGGCAAACCGAAAATCAACCGACCCACAAGGTACCCCAGGACCAGCGCGACGACGCCCCGGCCGACGCAGCCCGTGAAGGGAATCCCCTTCTGCAGGCCGAGCACGACGACGGCCGCGAAGGCCGCCAGGCCGAGCACTCCGCCGATGATCCTGTCCATCCCGTCACTTCCCCGAAAACGCCGAGAACAGCCGGCGCACGAACGACGGACGCTCCGACGCCGGGGCCAGCGGATCTTTCCGCGTCAGCCGGTCCGCGATCGAGCGCAAACACGCGCTCGCGGCGCAGCCCGGATAGGCCAGCAGGAACGGGCGCCTCTGGCGCACCGACTGGGCCACCCGCGGATCGCTCACGATGTACCCGAGCTTGTCGACGTACGTGTTCAGAAGCTTGTTGGCCGTCACGGCGATGCCGTTCGCGAACTTCTCCGCCTCGTCGCGGCCGCTGCACTGGTTGAGCAGGATGTAGAGGTCGCCGTGGTCCTGCTCCCGGCTCAGCATCTTGATGACCGCGTAGGCGTCCACCACCGCCGTCGGCTCCGGCATCGTGACGACCACGATGTCGTCCGCGGCGGCCAGGAAGGCCGTCGTGTTCTTCGAGATGCCGGCGCCGGTGTCGAAGATGATGTAGTCCGCGTCCCGGTGCAGCACCTCGAAGCTCGACAGCAGCGTCTCGCGCTCCACGTCCGACAGGTTCGCCAGGCGCTCGACGCCGCTGGCGCCGGGGACCACGCGGATCCCGCCCATGGCGGGCAGCGTGACCTCCTCGATGGTCTTCCGGCCCACCAGGACCTGCGACAGGTTGTAGCGCGACGTCAGGTCGAGCAGGATGTCGGCGTTCGCCAGGCCCAGGTCCAGGTCCACCAGGACGACCTTCTTGCGCTGGGAGGCGATCGCGATCGCCAGGTTCACCGAGACGTTGGTCTTGCCGACGCCGCCCTTCCCGCTGGTGACCGCGATGACCCGCGCGTGGCGGGGCTTGGTCCGGTTCATCCGGCGCAGGCCGTCGGCCTGGTCGCGGCCCGGCAGCGACTCGGCGAGCTCCGGGACGATGTTGCCGAAGTTCCGTTTCTCGGCCGTATTCATAGCGTCTCTTCTCCGAGGATCAGGGAGGCGAGGCGCGAGGAGTCCGCCACTTCGATGTCGCGCGGGATCTCCTGGCCGGTGGTGACGAACGAGAGCTCCGTCTGGATGCGCGACAGCACCTCCAGCACGACCCCCAGCTTGATCGCCTCGTCGAGCTTGGTCACGACCAGGCGGTCGTAGCCGCAGGTCGAGAAGCGTTCGGCCACGTCGACGACGGTCTCCGGCTGGGTGGTCATGGACACGACGAGGTGGGTCTCGTCGGGCTTCGTCGCCGCCAGCACCTCCTTCAGGTCGTCCAGCCGGGCAGAGTTCTTCTGGCTGCGCCCGGCGGTGTCCACGAGGACGAGGTCGCGATTGGAGAATTCCTTGAGGGCCTGCTCGATCTCCTGCGGGCGCTGGCAGACCCGGATGGGGACGCCGACGAGCTGGGCGACCCGCTTGATCTGCTCGGCCGCGGCGATGCGGTACGTGTCGTTCGTGATCACGGCCACCTCGCGGCCCCGGTGGGCGTAGATCGACACCAGCTTGGCGATCGTGGTGGTCTTGCCGACGCCCGTGGGGCCGATGAACGCGACGCGGGTGCAGCGGCCCGGCTTGAGCGCGATGCCGTCGGTGCAGCGGATCATGTCCTTCACGAAGCCGCGCACGGCGGCGCGGATGCGGGCGCGGTCGCGCAGCGCCTCGGCGGAGAGCGAGGAGCGGAGGCGCCCCATCATCTTCTGCGCCAGGCCCTCCGAGACGCGCGTCGTCGCGAGGGACGTGTACTCCTCGGACAGTTCCTGGGGGCCCTCGACGCCGCTCCGGCAGGAGACCATCGTCTGGGTCTCGGCGATCAGCCGCTTGATCTCGCCGATCTCCTTCTGGAGCGTCTCGGCGGCCGCCGCCGACGGCTTGGCGACGCCCGCGGGCACGGCCTCGCCGTTGGGATAGTCCTTCACGATCTTGAAGCCGCCGCCTGCCACGATCTCGATCCGGGGCCGCGCGAAGAACGCGAGGAGCCCCGAGCGCTTGGCGTAGGACGAATGGAGGATGACCGCGTCCGAGCCGAGGTCGGCGCGGATCTTCCTGAGGAGCTCCTTCTCGTCGGCTCCCACGTACCTGCGAATCTGCATCCCCGTCTTCTCCCCCGGTTCCGTCTACTCGGCCGCGACCATGCCCAGGGACTCGACCTTCACGTCCTGGACGATTTCGTTGTAGGACAGCACGCTGATCCCCGGCAGCACCGCGTCGGCGATCTTCTTCACCTGGGCGCGGACCTGCGGCGAGCAAAGGATCACGGGCTCGTGACCGGACTTCACGAGCTTCGAGATCTCCTCCGAGAGCCGCTCGCCGATGCGGCTCACCATCGCCGGGGACAGCGAGACGATACTGCCGCGCTCCCCGCGCTCGGTGGCGGCCTTGATCACATCCTCGAGCTTGGGGTCGAGGGTGATGACGTAGATCCGCCCGTCCTGGCCCGAGTGGCGGCGGCTGATCGAGCGGGCGAGCGAATTCCGGACGTACTCGGTGAGCACCTCGGGGTCCTTGATGCGCGGCCCGTAGTCCCCCAGGGTTTCCAGGATCGTGCCGAGGTCGCGGATCGACACGCCCTCCTTGAGGAGGTTCTGGAGGATCTTCTGCACCTCGCCGGGCTTGAGGACGCCGGGGACGACCTCCTCGACCACCGCGGGGCTCTCCTCCTTCAGGGTCTTGATGAGGTTGTTCACCTCGTCGCGGGTCAGCAGCTCGTGCGCGTAGCGCTTGATCGTCTCGGTCAGGTGCGTCGCCAGCACATTGGCCGCGTCGGCCACCTGGTAGCCGAGCACCTCCGCCGTGTCCTTCAGGTCCTGGCGGATCCAGAAGGCGCTGAGCCCGAAGCCGGGCTCCCGGGCGGGCGTCCCCTCGATCGGCCCGACGGCCGACCCGGAATCGATCGCCAGCAGGAGGTCGGGACGCAGGGTGTCCGAGGCGATGGGCGTGCCGCGGATCTTGATCGTGTAGCGGTTGGGCTCGAGGGACTCGTTGTCGCGGATCCGGACCGGGGGGACCACCAGGCCGAGGTCCACCGCCATCTGCCGGCGGATCTGGGTCACGCGGTCGAGGAAGCCGCCGCCCTGGCCGGGGTCGACCAGCTTCACCAGCCCCAGCCCGATCTCCAGCTCCATCGCGTCGACCTTGAGGAGGCCTTCCACCTTCTCGGGCTTGCGGGCCGCGACGGCCTCCTGCTCCTTCTTCTCGTGCTCGGCCTTCGCCTGCTTCTTCTGGGCGGAGCCCATGACGCTCGCCGCCACCGCGAGGAAGCCGCCCACGACCAGGAGCTGGAACCAGGGGAGGCCGCTGCCCATGAAGATCGCGCTGCAGAGGAGCAGGCCCAGGAAGCCCATCGTGATCCAGAGGGCCTTCCGGTCCCCGAAGAGCTGGCTCACCAGCTCGCGCCCGAGGTTCGAGTCCTGCCCCGCGCGGGTGACGATCAGGCCGGCCGCGAGCGAGACGATGAGGGCCGGGATCTGCGAGACCAGGCCGTCGCCGATCGTCAGGATCGTGTAGGTGTGCAGCGCCCGCGAGGCCGGCATGCCGTACTTCAGCCAGCCGATTGCGAAGCCCGCGACGATGTTGACCAGCGTGATGATGATTCCCGCGATGGCGTCGCCGCGGACGAACTTCGATGCGCCGTCCATGGCGCCGTAGAAGTCGGCCTCGCGGGCGACCTGCTTGCGCCGCTGGCGCGCCTCGTCCTCCTTGATCAGGCCGGCGTTGAGGTCCGCGTCGATCGCCATCTGCTTGCCGGGCATGGCGTCGAGGGTGAAGCGGGCCGCGACCTCGGAGACGCGCCCCGCGCCCTTCGTGATCACGATGAAGTTCACGATGATCAGGATCACGAAGATCACGAAGCCGATCACCGGGTCGGCGCCGGCGACGAAATTCCCGAAGGCCTCGACGACGCGCCCCGCGGCGCCCGTGCCCTCTCGGGCCGCGTTGCCCAGGACCTGGCGCGTCACCGCCACGTTGAGGGCGAGGCGGTAGGCGGTCGTCATCAGGAGGATCGAGGGGAAGACCGAGAAGGTCACCGGCTCCTTGACGTAGATGACCGTCATCAGGATCAGCATCGAGAGCGTGATCGAGACGACCAGCAGGAAGTCCAGGACGAAGGGAGGGAGCGGGACGAAGATCGTCGTCAGGATGGCCAGGATGGCCACCACGAAGAGGACGTCCCTGTTCCGCCCGATCCAGTCCGACATACTATTCATCGTCGTCGCGGCCTATGCGGCCGTCGCGATCCCCTTGATCCGGTACACGTACGCCAGGATCTCCGCCACCGCCTGGTAGAGGTCGGGCGGGATCGTCTGCCCCACGTCGACCGAGCGGTACAGCGCCCGCGCGAGGTCCTTGCGCTCCACGATCGGGATGCCGTTCTCCAGCGCGGACTCCCGGATCCGCCGCGCCAGCTGCTCGGCGCCCTTGGCCGCCACCAGCGGCGCGTCCATCGACTTCTCGTAGCGGATCGCGACGGCGAGGTGCGTGGGGTTCGTGACCACGACGGTCGCGCCGGGCACGCCGAGCATCATGCGCTGCAGCGCAAGCTGCTGCTGGATGGCGCGGCGGCGCTCGCGGATCGCCGGGTCGCCCTCGTAGCGCCGCAGCTCCTCGCGGAGCTCGCGCTTGCTCATGCGCAGGTCGCGCTCGTACTGCCAGCGCTGGAAGCCGTAGTCGGCGATCGCCAGCACCAGCAGGACCAGGGCGCCCCGCAGCGACATGGTCAGCATGAGATCGACGGCCACGCCCAGGATCTGCTCGAAGCCCAGGCCCGAGAGCTCCACGAGGCGCACCCGCTCGGCCCAGAGGGTCCAGAGGACCACGACGGCGACCGCGCCGACCTTGATGAGGCCGCCCAGGATCCGGACCAGGCCGCGGAGCGAGAAGAGGCGGCCGAAGCCGCTGACGGGGTCGATGCGGGTGAAGTCCGGGGTCAGGGGCCCGGCGCTGAAGAGGAAGCCCACCTGCGCCAGGTTGGCGCCGAGGGCCGCCGCCAGCAGGACCCCCACGAAGGGGAGGAAGCCCAGGAGGACGGCCGTGAAGGCGCCGCCGAACTGCGCGAGCAGGCCGGCCGGGTCGCCGTCCACGAAGGCCAGCCCCTCCAGGACGGTCGAGGCGGACGAGAAGATGCTCCCGGCGAGCGGGCGGCCCAGGAAGCGGAGCGCCAGCGCCGCCGCCAGCAGGATCACGGCCGACGAGAGGTCCGCGCTGCGGGCCACCTGGCCGCGCCCACGGGCCTCCTCGCGGCGACGCGGGGTCGCCGGCTCGGTCCGTTCCTCGTCTCTCTCTTCAGCCACAAATCGTCCTTATCCGCCCAGCATCCCGACCAGGCTCCTCACCGCCTCCGACTGCCGGAGGGCGCGGTTCTCGAAGCCCGCCACGAAGAGCCCGACCCCGAGGGCCACCACGACCAGGCCCACCGCGAGCCGCAGCGGGAAGCTGAGGGCGAAGATGTTCATCTCGGGCGCCGTGCGGGCCATGAAGGCCAGCGCCACCGACACCAGGAAGAGGGTCACGAGCGCCGGGCCCGCGATCTCGATGCCCATGCGGAACACGTCCCGCATCAGGGTGTCCGACACGTGCAGCGCGGCGCCCTGGGAGAACGTGAGGCCCAGGATCGGAACCGCGCGGAAGCTGTCCGCGACCGCCGCGATCAACAGGTGGTGGCCGTTGATGAGCAGGTACACGACGGTCGCCAGCAGGACCTTGAACTGGCCCACGATGGAGATCTGCTCGTTCAGCATCGGGTCGAGCAGGTTCGCCTGGAGGATGCCGAGTTCCTGGTCGATCAGGTGCCCGCCGAACTGGACGCCCGCGAAGAGGAGCGCCGCCGCGAAGCCGATCAGGATCCCGACCGCGAGCTCCCAGACCACCGCGAGGGCCAGGACGCTCCCCTCCATGGCGACGGGGACGCCCTTCGTCTGGAGGAGCGGGGTGAAGAGAACGGCCAGCAGCAGCGAGAGGAAGATCTTCACCGGGGCCGGCGCCACCGCGCTGCCGAAGACCGGCGCGAGCATCAGGACGCCCGTGAGCCGCCACGGCGCGAAGAATCTGCTCCATACGCTACCGAAACCAGACTCCCATGTCTTTCACGAGGTCGTGCGTGTACTCCACGAGCACGCCGAGGATCCAGGGCAGCAGCACGAAGACCGCCGCCGCCACGGTGAACATCTTGGGCACCTGATTGAGGGTCTGGTCCTGGATCTGCGTCGCCGCCTGGAGGACGCTGATCAGCGCGCCCACGACGAGCGCCGACAGGAGGATCGGGAACGAGAGCTTGACCGCGACCCAGAGGGCCTCGCGTCCCAGATCGATCGCCAGACTCAGATCGCCGCTATCCATTGCCGTAGAAGCTCTGCACCAGGGATCCGATCACGAGATGCCATCCGTCCACGAGGACGAAGAGCAGGATTTTGAAGGGGAGCGAGATCAGGAAGGGCGGGAGCACCATCATGCCCATCGAGATCAGCGAGGCCGAGACGACCAGGTCGATCACCAGGAAGGGCAGGAAGAGGGCGAAGCCCATGATGAAGGCCCGCCGGAGCTCGCTGATCATGAACGCGGGGATCAGGACGGTCGTGGGAACGTCCTCCGTCATCCAGGGCTTGCCGTCCTTCGGGCGCGGCTGCTTCGTGACGTCCATGAAGAGCCGGATGTCCTGCACCCGCGCCTGCTTGAACATGAACTCGCGCAGGTGGGTCTCGGCGCGCTCGAAGGCCAGCGCCTGCGGGATCTGCGTGCTCGTGTAGGGGTCCAGCGCGTCGCGCTTGATCGCCGTGAAGGTCGGCGTCATGACCATGAAGGTCAGGAAGAGCGAGAGGCCCGTGATCACCTGGTTGGGGGGCAGTTCCTGGGTCCCGATGGCGCGCCGCACGAACGAGAGCACGATCACGATCCGGGTGAACGACGTGGTCATCACCAGGAGCGCCGGGGCGACCGAGAGAACCGTGATGGCCAGGACGATCTCGAGCGTCGTGGAGATGTTCTCGGGCTTCTGGGCGTCCTTGACCTGCTGGACGACGTCCGCCGCGCTCTTGGCGGGCGTGGGCCGGCTCTGGGCGTAGACGGACGGGCTCATCGCCAGGGCGATGAGACACGCCCCCGTGAACAGCCCCCCTCTCCGGATCACGACGTCCCCTCTCTATCTATCAGGCGCGCCAGGCGCGAACGGTCTTGCGGATTTCGGCCAGTTCGTCGGCGATCGAGGCGAACACCTTCTCCTCGCGCGGCTGCTCCTCGTCGCGGAGCCCCTCGCGGAGCGACTGACTGAATTCCCCGCGCTGCGAGTCTTCGCGGCGCTCGGGCAGGTTCGCGCGGAGCAGCGCCAGTTCGTCCGGGGCGGCGAATTCGCCCAGCGCGGACAGGTGATCGCGCGTCGAGCCGATCATGATCACCTTGGGCCCGACCTCGACGAGGATGATCTCCTGCTTGGGCCCGAGGGCCTTGCGGGCGAGCACGCGGATGGCGCCCGCGTTGCCCAGGAGGCGGGAGTTCTTCCCGAAGCGGCGCAGGAGCAGGAACGCGACGCCCAGGAATCCGAGGACCGCGACGGAGCCCACGACGAAGCCGCCGAGGCTCGGCCCGGGATCGGCCTTGTCCTCGACGAGGGGCTTGGAGACGCGGCGCGCTTCATCGACGGGAATGGCGATCGTGGGGGCGGGCTTCACGGGCTCGGCGGCCGGCGGCGCGACCTGGGCCGGAAGCGGCGGGGGGAGCGTGACGGTGACGTCGGCGGCGGGGTCCGCGGCCGGCGAGGGCGCGGGATCCTGAACGGCAAGGGCGACGCACGCCAAATACAGCGCGGCGAGTCCCATTCTTCCCCCCTCTTTCCTCTCTCGGGACGACCTCCGTCCCGACCTGATTATAACTTACAAATTATAAACGACAAGTCGAAACGGGAAAATCGTTCGGAACATGAACGGTTCTATAAAAGGAGGGCCGGCCTAGTTGCGCTGGCGGCGATCGTGCAGGACTTCTTTGAGGATCTCGGCCGCCGTGGAGGCGTCCGGATGCCCTTCCTTATGAAGGCGCTTGGAGAACTCGTTGACGATGTCGACGGTCTCTTCGTGGGTGATGTTGGTGCCGCCTTCGACCACGTAATCCTTCCCCTTCGTGACACGCTGCTTCCCGTCCGTGCGGAAATCCTTCCCGATCACGAAGTGGCGCCGCTTGTCCTTCTTCGAGGCCATCACCCGATTGTAGCCCGCGGCCGCCGCGTTACAAGCCGTTCTTGTCCCGAACCTTGATCGATCCGCTCCCCCTGCGTAGGATGGCCCCCATGAAGCGACTCCTCTTCGCCGTGCTCCTGGCCGGTTGTGCCTCCGCGCCGACCGCGCCGCCCGAGCTGCACGACATCCGCCAGCTCACCCGCGACGGCACCCACGCGGAAGCCTACTTCTCGTACGACGGCAAGAAGCTCGTCCTCATGGCGCAGCGCGCCGGCGACAAGGCGGACCAGATCTACGAGCTCGACGTCGCCACCCAGGCGCTCACGCGCGTCAGCAACGGCCAGGGCCGGACCACCTGCGGATATTTCCTGCCCGACGGCCGGATCCTCTATTCGTCGACGCATCAGCAGGACCCGGAGCCCCCCGCCCCGCCCGACCACTCCAAGGGCTACGTCTGGGGCCTCTACCGCTCCTACGACATCTTCCTCCGCGAGAAGGACGGCACCCTGCGCAACCTGACGAACAGCGACGGCTACGACGCCGAGACGACCGTCTCGCCCGACGGCAAGCGCCTGATCTTCACGTCGCACCGCGCCGGCGGCATCGGCCTCTACACGATGAACGTCGACGGCAGCGACCTGCGCAAGGTGAACCACCGCCGCGGCTACGCGGGCGGCGCGTTCTTCTCCCCCGACGGGCAGTGGATCGTCTACCGGGCGGCGTATCCGAAGACGGACGCCGAGAAGGCCGACTTCGAGACGCTGCTGTCCGAGCGCCTCCTGCGGCCCGGGAACCTCGAGATCTACGTGGCGCGGCCCGACGGCTCGGAGGAGCGGCAGCTCACGAACAACGGCGCGTCGAACTGGGCGCCCAGCTACCACCCCGACGGGAAGACGATCGTGTTCGCGTCGAACATGCACGCCCCGAAGGGCGGCAAGTTCTCGATCTACGCCATGAACGTGGACGGCAGCGGCGTGCGGCGCCTCACGACCCACGACGGCTTCGACGGCTTCCCCTGCTTCTCGCCCGACGGCACAAAACTGGTCTTCATCTCGAACCGCAACGGCAAGGATCCGCGCAAGGACCTCAACGTCTTCATCGCCGACTGGAGGTAGCCATGGCCCGCATCGCCGCGCTCGAACCGGCCGCCGCCGACCCGTCCCTGAAGGACCTCTTCGCGGACTTCATCCGCGAGCGCGGCGCGGTCCCCAACATGTTCCGCACGCTCGCGCACGACCCGAAGATCCTGCAGACCTGGTTCGACATGTTCCGCGCGACGCTGGCCGAGGGCTCGGTGACGACGCGCGTGAAGGAGATGGTGGCGGTCCGGGTCTCGCACCTGAACCAGTCGCGCTACTGACTGGGCTCCCACACGGGGCTGGCGCGCCGGTTCGGCGTGACGGAGGCCCAGGTCAGCTGCCTGCTCGATTCCGGCAACGCGGACTTCACGCCGGCCGAGCGGGCGGCGATCGCGTTCGGCGAGGAGCTGACGCGAAGCCCCAAAGGCGTCCCGGAGGAGATCTTCGCGGAGCTTCGGAAGCACTGGAACGAGCGCCAGGTCGTGGAGATCACGGCGGTCGCCTGCATGTTCAACTCGTTCAACCGCTTCAACAACGCGCTGGGCGTCGATCTCACCGTCTACCCGAAGAAGCTCGGGTAGTCACCACGTCGGGGAGAGCTTCAGGGCCTCCCCCAGGCGGCGCAGATATTCTATGCGGCTGACCTCGACGGCGCCGAGGCGGGCCGTGTTGGGGAGCACCTGCTGGATGTCGAGCAGCGCGAAGCCGCGCTCCTTTAAATGTTCCACCAGGCGAATCACGCAGGAGCCGCTCGCGTTGCTCACCGCGTGGAACATCGACTCCGCCATGAAGGCCCCCGCGATGTGGACCCCGTAGAGCCCGCCGGCGAGCTTCCCGTCCTTCCAGGCCTCGACCGAATGCGCGTGGCCCTGCCGGTGGAGCGCGACATAGGCCTCGCGGATCTCGCGGGAGATCCAGGTGACCGGCCGCGCGCAGCCGTCGATGACGCCCTCGAAGTTCCGATCGAACGCGAACTCGAACTGCTTCATGTAGCGGCGCAGGCGCCGGGGCACGTGGGGCGCGTCGAGCGGGATGATCCCGCGAGGGTCGGCGTCGTACCAGCCGAGGCTGCCGTCGTACGGATCGGCCATTGGAAAGAGGCCGCGCCGGTAGGCGCTCAGAATCGACTCGGGAGTCAGCGGCATGCCAGGCGACACCCTACCACGGAGCGGGGGCGCCCGCCAAGTCAGGCGGCGGCTTCGTGGTCGGGGGGCAGGTAGAGGGCCGAGAGGCGCCGGTCCAGGAGGCGGAGGCGCCGGATCAGGTCGAGCGACAGGGGCCCGTCCTCCCCCCTCCACCCGGCCCGGGCGAGGGCCAGATACAGGTGACCCTTCGGGATGGGAACGGCGCGGCCGGCTCGATGCAGGCCACCGCGGATCATCTCATAGCCCGAAGGCCGCTCTGTGTCCCCCACGCTGCAGTAGAGCGCCGGAATGCCGCCGTGTTATGCCCCCGGAAAAACAGAAAGGCCCCGGTCTTGCGACCGGGGCCCTTCCTTTAGATTCTAAGTAGCAATCGACTCCCGCTTTGGCAGGAGCACGCCTGCTCCGCCTTAGCTTAGGAGCCTCCGCATACTTTGACTACTCGGCACTGGATCACCTCCTTCCTCGCGGGGGAGACGCGCCATAAATTACGGCCGGCGCCCCCTCTGACGCATCGGCCGGCGTATCTTTAGCCCCCACC
>Ga0310811_10003370_pt1 | contig 20080 bp, 19 predicted proteins | sample YCmetagenome_FD_207642 | JGI IMG/M metagenome (GOLD analysis project Ga0310811, IMG submission 207642) | Soil microbial communities from experimental microcosm in Duke University, North Carolina, United States - YC | ecosystem: Engineered > Artificial ecosystem > Soil microcosm > Unclassified ...
AGTGTTGCCGTCTCGGTAAGCTCGCGCAGCCTGGTGACGGACGTCGACGCGATCGCCGAACCGTGGCGAAGGATGATGACGTCGCGGCAGACGCGTTCAACCGCGTCGAGCACGTGCGAACTGTAGATGATCGTCCTGCCGCGCTCGGCCAGGGTGGCGATGAGCGATCGCAGCGCGAGTGTAGCGGCGACGTCGAGGCCGGAATCGGGTTCATCGAGCACGATCAACTCCGGATCGTGGATGAGCGCCGCGGCGACGAGCACCTTCTGCCGCATGCCTTTGGAAAATGCGGAGAGCGGCGCGTGGCGATCGGTGTCGAGCCCGAACAGTTCCAGATAACGGTCGATGCGGCGGGCGAGTGTTTCGCGCGGGATGCCGCGCAGTCCGCCGACCAGTTCCAGATATTCGACCGCCGACAGATACGCGTAGAGCCGGGGCTCCTCGGGAATGTAGCCGACGATCTTCTGATATGCGAGCAGCTGCTGGTGGATGTCGGTGCCGCGCCAGCGGATGCACCCGCGCGTCGGACGCAGCAGGCCGACGATCATTCGTACGGTGGTGCTCTTGCCCGAGCCGTTCGGGCCGAGCAGGCCGACGACGTTGCCGGGTTCGGCCTGGAGGGTGAGCGCGCGCACCGCCGCCACGCCCCGAAACGTCTTCCAGACCCCGTCCACTGTCAGCATGTCCGTCAGTCCGGAGTCGCGGCGCCCGTCGTACGACGAGGCGGCCAGAAGCACGCGGAAGAGGTGACGATCGACGCGAACGCAATTCCGGCGACGAAGCCGACTCCACGGATCATAACGGTCTCGTCGATTTGCATCTGCAACGGCCGGCCGGTGCCGAACCCGGAGAGCAGTACCAGCATGAACGTGTAGTACGACGCCTGAATCGCCGTCAGCACGGCGATCATCGACAAGTCATTGCGCATCGCGAGGAGATCGCCGGAAACGTCGAACCACAATGCGCCGGCGAAGGCGCGCAGCACGGCGCAGTAGTGCAGGGGTGCCGCGAACGGCGACCCTGTGGTCTCAAACTGCAGGTCTGCAATTGCCGGCGAGAGCATCAACGCGAACGATTCGGCATGCAGGAGGCGCCGGCCGACGCGGGATAACCAGCTGCCGGGCATCATTGAGCCTCCGCCGGTTTGAGGGCGAGTGCTTCGCGCAGAAGACGGTATGCGTCGCGGACCTTCAGTCCGTACGCGGTCGGACGATAGCGACGGCGCGGCAGCCCGATCGCTCCGGGTGCGCGCTCCTCCTGGCGCGAGGCGACGAAGCCTTTGGCTTCCATCCGCCCCAACGTCACGTAGATGGTGCCCCGCTTCAACCGGCCACCCGAGGCATCCACCAGCTCCAATCCGTAGCGCTCTCCGGATTCGAGGAGATCGAGTACCAACGACTCGGTTGAAGAGATCGACGGCAGGCGCTGTTCAATCAAGAGGAGCTGATCTTACATTTTGTAAGACAGCTGTCAAGTATCGTAGCCGCGGTCTTAAAAGACCCGCCTACAGCCGCTCGACGTAGACGTAATACAGGTCGGTTGCGACTTCGAAATCCGACGCGCGGCCCTGCCACGTCATCGTCTGCCACTCGGAGGTCGGACGAATCAGGCTCCATGCGGTGGCGTCGCCGACGCGCACGGGCATCGCGAAATCCTGTTCGCCAGCCTTCCAGCGATACGCGACGGTGTGTGCCCCCTCGTCGAACTTCAGCTGCAGCATCGGCACGTCGGCGTGGCGCAGGTACTCGTTGAAGATCGGCGTCAGGTTCATGCCGGTCTGCTGATTGAAAAACTGGGTCATCTCCTCGGTCAGAATCGTTTTGTACTTGAACGTCTGATACACGCCGCGGATTACCTCGAACCACTTTCTGTCATCGTCGATGACGCTGCGCAGCGTGTGCAGGAAGAGCGCGCCCTTGAAGTATTGATCCTGCGTCGGCTCCTTGTGGATGCCGCGCTGCGTGATGATCGGTTCGACGTTGCGCACCTTGTTCTTCTCGGCGTTCACGTAGGCGAGGTAGTCGTTGTGCCCGTACATGTATTCGACGAACAGGCACTCCAGATACGTCGCCCATCCCTCGTGAATCCACATGTCGGAGGCGTCGGCCGCGGTGACAGCATTGCCGAACCACTCGTGCGCGCTCTCGTGGATGATGATGAAGTCGAAGCGCGGGCTGATCTGCACGCCGGTCCAGTCGCGTGAAGGGTAGTAGCTGTTGACGAAGTGATTGCCGTAGGCAACAGCGCTCTGGTGCTCCATGCCCGCGTACGGCACCTGTACCAGCTTGTAGCCGTCCTTCGCAAACGGGTATTCGCCGAAGTAGTGCTCGAACGCCTCGAGCATCGGCTTCACCTGTGTGAACTGCAGCTTCGCCTGCTCGAGGTCCTCCGGCAGCACGTAGTAGTCGAGCGGCACATCGCCGTATCGATCGCTGAAGTGCTCGTAAGCGGCGATGTTCAGCGCCACATCGTAGTTGTTGATGGGGTAGTGGACCATCCAGTCCCAGCGCGCGTAGCCGTCGCCGAGATCCGTCTTGCCGACGAAGGCACCGTTGGACACGTCGATCAGCGAATTCGGGACCGCAACGCTGATCTGCATGTTTTCGGGTTCATCGCGCCACTGATCCTTGTTCGGCCACCAGTAGCTTGCGCCGACGTCCTCGCACGCGGTCGTGATCCACGGGCGATCGGCGGTGTCTTTTTTGAACGTCAGGCAGCCGAAGCGCGCAATGGGCTCCGGCACGCCCGAGTAATAAAAGTCGATCGCGTATTCGCGTCCGGCGCGCAGCATCTGCGGAAAATCGATGAAGACCGCGTTCAGCTCGCGGGTATATTTCAACGGCGTCCGCCCGAGCAGGATCTTGTCGACCTTCAGATACGCATACAAGTCGATTTGGATGCGCGCGTCGTCCTTCAACATCCGGAAGCGGATGGTGTTCCTGCCGCCGATTGTCTGGCTGGCTGGATCGACGCGGATGTCGAGGTGGTAGGACAGGAGATCGTTGTTGGCGCGGTATCGGCCGTATTCGCCGCGCAGAATGTCGCCGCGCGTCTGCGCCGATGCGGTCGCAGCCAGCGACAGCGCTGCCACAAGCGCAAGAGCACTTCTCACTTACTTCGAACGTCCTACTTCCAAGTTCGAACTTTCGTACGCGTCGGCTTGCTCATGTGCGTGATATGAGCTTCGCACAAGAGGTCCGGATTCGACATGGACGAATCCGCGCGCCAGCGCCAGCCGCTTCAACTCGGCAAACTCGTCGGGATGGTAGTAGCGGACCATCGGCGCGTGCTGCGGCGTCGGACGGAGGTACTGACCGATCGTCAGAATCGACACGCCGACCCCGCGCAGATCGTCGAACACGGTGACAACTTCATCGATGTCCTCGCCGAGTCCGACCATGATGCCCGTCTTTGTGGCGATCGCCGGCCGATAGCGACGAGAGCGGTCGAGCAGTTCCAGCGAACGCGTGTATCTGCCGCCCGAACGCGCCATGCGGTACAGCCGCGGGACCGTTTCGATGTTGTGATTCAGGACGTCGGGTCCGGCGTCGAGAACCGTATGCAGGGATGACTCGATGCCCTGAAAGTCAGGAATGAGTACCTCGATTCGGCATCCCGGCACGCGCTCGCGGGCGCGGCGGATCGTCTCGGCGAAGATGAACGCGCCACCGTCGGGTAGATCGTCTCGATCGACGGAGGTAATGACTGCATGTCGCAGCGCCATCCGCTCGATGGCATCGGCGACCCGCCCCGGCTCCGTGATATCAAGCTCGGTCGGCTTTCCATGCGCCACGGCGCAGTACGCGCACGCGCGCGTGCAAACGTCGCCAAGGATCATGAACGTCGCGGTGCCGTGATGCCAGCACTCGCCGATGTTCGGACAGCGCGCCTCCTCGCACACGGTGTGGAGCTGCAGCTCCTTCATCACACCCTTGAGGCGCAGGTAATTCTCCGAGCCCGGAGCCCGGACCTTCAACCAGTGCGGCTTCGGCTCACGCGGGCGAATCAACTCGACAGGAATGACATCCATCACGACTACTACACAGTGTAATCGGTGGCGGCGGCTCGGCGCGACGCGGTACATTCGCTCCGGCCGCGTGCAGACGCGTCCGTCGCGACATGCGCTGGCATCGCACCTTCGCCATCTGTAGAAACACGCTCGCGATTCAGGAGATCGATTTGGTATGGCGTTGCAGAAACTCGCAATTTCATGGCTGGGACATTCGACATTCATCGTCCGCACGCCCGGCGGCAAGCGTCTGTTGTTCGATCCGTGGTTGTCGTCGAATCCGTCGTGCCCGGACTCGATGCGGAAGCCGCCAAAGGTCGATCTCATCCTCGCCTCGCACGGACACTTCGATCACATCGAGGACCTCGTGGCCTGCGCGCGGGAGAGCGGTGCGCCGGTCGTCGGCATCTTCGAGCTGTGCGACTGGCTGTCTCGCAAGGGAATCGCGAACGCGGCACCGATGAACAAGGGCGGGTCGCAGGACATCCTCGGCCTGCGGGTGACGATGACCGATGCGCGGCACAGCAGCGGCTACTTCGACAACGGACACATGGTCTACATGGGCGAACCGGCGGGGTTCGTCGTCCGTCTCGAGGACGAGATGTCGATCTACTACTCAGGGGACACCTGCTTGTTCAGCGACATGCGCCTGATCGGCGAGATGTACTCGCCGACGATCGCGTTTCTGCCGATCGGCGATCGCTTCACCATGGATCCGATGCAGGCCGCGAAGGCCTGCGAGTGGCTGGGCGTGAAGCAGGTGGTGCCGATGCACTGGGGAACGTTCCCGCTGTTGACGGGAACGCCGGCGGCTCTGAAGGCTCTCGTCGAGCCGCACGGCGTGCAGGTGCTGGAGCTGAAGCCGGGCGAGACTACTGAATGACGATTGTCCCCTGCAGATTGCGATTCTCGGACTGATCGTGATCGTGAAAGCCGCAGGTGCGGACGGTATTCAGGTTCCCCGTCAGCTTCGTCTGCCCTGGCTGGATGAAGCCGACCTGATTGATCGGCGGACAGTCCGTGTGCTCGGGATGCGGATCCGATTCCATGTCATGCGCGCGCGTGTCGTTGTTGATGAACGTGACGCGGCTGCCGGCGGGAATCGTCAGCGATTTCGGCGACACACCGGCCGATGTGATCGTAAAGGTCGTCCCGCCGCCCGGCGTCGGCGTCGGGGTGGGAGTCGGTGTTGGTGTCGGTGTTGGTGTTGGTGTTGGTGTTGGTGTCGGTGTTGGTGTTGGTGAGGGTGTCGGCGCCGGTGATGGTGTTGGGCTCGGTGATGTGCTGCTACCACTGCTTCCGCAGGCTGCAATCGAAAAAACACATGCCGCGACTGCCGCGACAATCAGGGTAACCAGGGGTTTCTTCATCGCCAGAACTTCCTCGTGATATTGAACCCGAGATGCCAGTCCGTCCGCGACCCGCCGCGGGCGACCTGGCCAATGGTGGTTCCTACTCCATTAGAGACATTCAGTTGAAAAACGTGGCCGCCGACCAGCTTTTCGATGCCGCCGGTCATGTGCGCGCGGCCTGGATCGAATCCCGCCACGCGGGGCGCTCCTTCCGCGATGACGTACACGGTGCGTCGCACGCGGACCCGGCCGCCGATGCCGAGCAGGAACGAGTCATTACTATCGACGAGTTCCGACGGCAATGAGTTGGAGTTGTTCACCCAAATCGGTTCCACATACAACGCCGCCAGGCGGCCAACCTTCCGCGACACGATCGCGCCGAGTGCGGGGGAGTAGCTGTCCCGGAAATTGTTGGTGCCGTCCATCGCCGCAAACGCACTCAAGCCAAGCGGTCTGGATGCGGACTGCTGCACCAGATTGCGCTCCAGAAAGAACTCGATGGTGCGGTCATTCGTGCGGTAGATGCCGCCCTGCAGACCGCGCATCAAGCCGAAGCGGTATTCGAGGCCGATCTGCGCGCTCGAATCGAAGCTGAAGAAGTCAGCCGCCAGATCACCAAAGCTTCCGGAGCCGAGCGGCCGGCCGAAACGATGCGTGACGCGGAACGCGCCCTTGAACCGCGGCAGCCGCAGCGTTGTCGGCAGCGCCGAAATCGTGAAGTCCGGCTGCAACGCATCGAGATTCTGGTCGGGATCACGCTCCCGCGGGGCGGGCGGCGCCGGCTGCGCCGCCTGCTGTGCCTGCACGACAGCGGGCGATGTCAACACGCCAGCGCAGATCGCGGTCACCGTCAGCATTCGCGCGAGTCTCATACGATGCTCCTAGTCGTTTTTCGCGCCGGTCTCGATCCAGCGCCGGATGATGCTGATCTGACCGTCGGTCAGATACGGGCCGCCGGTTCGGGGCATCCGTTCACCGACGATCCCGGGTGTGCCGAGCAGCTTGTCCAGGATGTAGCTGTGCTCTGGATCGCCGGCGACGACACGGATCGCGCCCGCTTTGCCGCGGCTGATGACGCCGACGAGATTGGCGTACGCAACGTCATGCCGCAGGTTCATACCGCCGCTGGGAGTGCGCCCGACGTCGCTGTGGCACTGCGTGCACGCCGCGCGTCCCGACGCGTCGGTCGTCTCGAAGATTTCGCGTTGAATGCTGGAGAAGGTCGGTTGCAGGTTCGGAGACGGGCCTGCAATGTCCGCCAACTTCTCGTCGCATCCAGCGGCGACCGCCGCTGCGATGACGCACAGACAACACCGGAGCATGAATCGAAGAGGATGTAACGTGCGCATGATCGTCATGAATGTCTGGCTCCAGCAGGGAGGGGGAGACGCCTGCAATCGAGCAAGGGTGGTGCCTGCGTCGGAGCAGCAGATCGCGAAAATCTCCGTGGAAAATTGCGAATCGTCGCCGGTGCCCTTACGGCGACAGTAACCCCGCACCGGTATACGTAAGAGCGTCAGTCGATGCGGTACTTGGCGAGGTAATAACTGAGCGCGCGCTGGCTGATGCCCATCAGCTCAGCCGCATCTTTCTTCACACCGCCGGACTGTTCGAGTGCGCGACGAATCGTTTCGCGCTCCACCCATTCGAGATTGGAGTGCAGCCGCAGCGATGGCAGTCCCGGCGGCGGGGCGGAGGTCGCACCGAGCAGCGATATCGCCGAGCGCGTGATGAAGGGGCCGGTCGCCAGGACAACCGCTCGCTCGATCGTGTTCTCCAGTTCGCGCACGTTCCCCGGCCAGTCGTACTTCAGCAGCGCATCGCGCACTTCGTCGTCCATCTTCTCGATGGTCTTGCCGGTGCGCTGTCGATGTTTGTCGACGAAATGATCGATCAGCACCGCGATGTCCTCGCGCCGGTCGCGCAGCGGCGGAATCTGGATCGGAATCACGTTCAGGCGGTAGTAGAGGTCTTCCTGAAACTTCGCGTCCGAGACCATCTGCTTCAGGTCGCGATTGGTTGCGGCGATGACGCGCACATCCACTCGCTGCGTGCGCTCCGCGCCCAGCGGCTCGAATTCGCGCTCCTGCAGGACCCTCAGCAGCTTCGCCTGAATGGCCGTTGCCATCGTCCCGATCTCGTCCAGGAAGATGGAGCCGCCGTCCGCCAGTGCAAATTTTCCGCGCTTGGTGATCGTCGCGCCTGTGAACGCGCCGCGCACATGACCGAAGAGCTCGGATTCGAGCAGCGTTTCCGGAATCGCGGCGCAGTTCACTTTGATGAGCGGCATGTCGCGCTGCGCGCTGCGGTGATGAATGGCGCGCGCCACCATCTCCTTGCCGGTCCCAGTCTCACCCATGATGAGCACAGTGCTCTTCGTCTGTGCGACGAGCTCCGCGCGTTGAATGACTTCCTGCATCGCGCGGCTGCGCCCGACGATGCCGTACTGGTTGAATTCGGCGCTGCGCTCGCTGATCAGGTACTGACGCTGCGAGCGAAGCCGTTGATGCTCGAGCGCATGGTTCACCAGCGCGATAAGTTCCTCGACCTCGAACGGCTTCTGCAGGTAATCGAGCGCGCCGAGCTTCATCGCCTCGATGGCGCTTTCAACGGTCGCGTGTGCCGTCATCATCAGGACCTGCGGACGCTCGGACGGCGGCATCGTCTGCGCCATCTCGCGAATGAGCTCCAGGCCGGTCATGCCGGGCATCAGGTTGTCGACCACCAGCAGGTCGAAGGGCTTTTCGAGCAGCTGCTTCTGCGCGCCGCGCGCGGACGTGGTTTCGACGACCTCGTGACCTTCGTCTCGAAGCGCGCGCCCCAGCCGCTTGAGGATCTTCTCCTCGTCGTCGGCCAGCAGGATGGAGCCGCGGATTGCGGTCACGCGTGTACCTCTTTCTCGAGCTCGCTCGTCACGAGCGGCGGTTTGATGGGCAAGTCGATGCGGATTTCGGTGCCGACGCCGAGCTCGCTGCCGACGGCGATGGTCCCGCCCATTCCCTCGACGATGTTCTTGGCAATGGGCAGTCCGAGGCCGGTGCCTGCGCGCCGCGTCGTGAAGTACGGATCGAAGATGTGCGCCATGTCCTCGGACGAAATGCCGATGCCTCGATCCCTGATGGAGACCGTCACCCGACCGTCGCCTGTGCCGCGTGTCTGCACGACGACACTGCCGCGACTGTCCTGCACGTGCGCTGACTGCACGGCGTGGCGTGCGTTGGCGAGGATGTTGATGAACGCGGCGCGAAGCCGTTCGGCGTCGGTGACGATGCGCGGCAGCAACGGGTCGAGGTCGAGCGCGACCTGGCCGTCGAAGTCGCCTGCCCACGCTGCGGCGGCAGACGACAGGCAGATGTCGTTCAGGCTCGACTCCGCGTACTCGAACTTAATTGGCTTGGCGAAGTCGAGCACCTCGGTGACGATGCGGTTGAGCCGCGTGGTTTCATCGGCGATGTCCTGGACCGCCTCGCGGCGTTCCTCGGGCGTGAGATCGGTGCGGCGCAGCGTGCTGAGCGTCGCCTTGATGATCATCAGCGGATTGCGGATTTCGTGGGCAATCACGGTCGAGAGCCGGCCGAGCGACGAGAGGCGCTCGCGCTGCGCCGCCTCGGCCTGGAAGCGCGCGACGGACTCGGTCAGGGTGTTGAACGTGGCGGCGAGCAGCCGCGCATCCTCGTCGTCCCATGGACCGCTTTGCAGCGACACCTTGCGCGTCAGGTCACCGGTGCTTGCGACGTCGCGCATGGCGGACGTAATCACCGACAGCGGGCGCGTGACGCTGCGTGCGACTACGTAGCTGACGATTGTCGCCAACAGCAGCGTGAAAATCAGTGCTCCCTCGAGGCCCGTGCGGATGGTGTTGAGGAAACGCAGACGCTCGGTGCGCGATCGCAGCGTCAGCACGACGGGACCGTTGGCGGATTTCGAATCGAGCGGCCGCGCGAGCGCCAGGAAATCCTCGTCGCCAATGCGGACCGTTTCGATATTGCGCGAGCCGATCACGTTCGCCAGCAGGCGACGGGAGTCGGGCGGCAGTGTCGACGCGAGGATGCGATCGCCCGCGCCGAACGCGATCTCGCTCGCGGTCAGACGCTTGATCTGCTCGGCGAACCGGTCGTCGAGAAAGAATCCAACCGTGAGCCGGCCGAGGACGTCCGGGTCTGGATCGCGTTCGAGCAGAATGGGGACGCTCACCACCTGCACGACGCCGCGCGAGTGCGTCATGAAGGTCGAGATTTCGTCGAGCGACGCGGTGTCCTTCAGTGCGGCCGGAACCGTCAGCTGGCTCGCGCCGTCGCCCGACAGCCCGAGCAGCTCGCCATGGCGCCCGGTCAGCAGGAGCACATCGCCCTTAACCTGGTTGCGGTACTCGTCGGCGAGCGGCTGCACCGTCGGCGGGTCGCCGGTTTCGACGGCGGCTTTCAGCTTCGGCAGGTCGGCGACGAGCCGCGCCAGACGCGTGAACGTATCTGTGAGAGCGATGCGGTTCTGATCGACGAGAATGCCGGCCTCGCTGAGCCCGCGCCGCAACTCCGCTTCCGCCTCCCTCGTGGCGCGCGCGTTGACGAAATAGAACGCGAAGCCGAGCGACAGCATTGCCAGCAGCGTGCAGGCGATGAAGATCCGGTTCGTCAGCGAGGAAGTTGGGAGCATTACAGGGTCGCCGAGTAAACTCCCGCCAAGGGGCAAAGGTCGCGCCACCGCGGCGGTTCAATTCCCACTTATTTCTTTTCGGATGATGCAGTGGGTTTATACGTCTTGCGTAAGTTTCTACGAGAAACAGACGTATTACGGAAATTCGAGGTTCAGCACAATCAGCAGCGTTCCCGGCTCGAGGCGCGTCAGGTCCGCCGACGGGTACGGCGAAATCAGCGTCCACACTTCGGTCGGGTGAGCAGCCGCGCCCCGCGGACCCCGTGCCACAATCGCACGTTTCGACCCATAGAGTCGCGCCAGCCGTGACCGATCGTAGCCGCCCGTCTGACCGAACGCATCCGCGGCGATGACGGCGGTGGGTGTCCACGATCCGGGTGGATGCAGCAGCGATGGCTCGCTCGCGAGCCGCGCGATTAGCGCGTCCATGCCGAGCGGCGAGACGTACGTGTGATATGCCGCGGCGCGCGGGCCTGACGGCGCAAACAGTGGCACATATTGCGGTGCATCCTGCCAGCCGGCTGTCGCCGGTGGCACGGCGCCGGCGACGACCGCGCTCAGCCACAACACCGCCGCGGCGGCCGCCATCGATCTCAACTCTCAGACCCTCCGAGTTATACTTGCGCGCTGACTATGGCGTATATCATCACCGAACCCTGCATCGGCACGAAGGACACCGCGTGTGTCGATGTCTGCCCGGTTGATTGCATCCACCCCCGGAAGGACGAAGCCGAGTTCGAAGCGGCAACCCAGTTGTTCATCCATCCGGACGAGTGCATCGATTGCGGCGCCTGCGTTCCGGCATGTCCTGTGGAGGCAATTTTCGCGCTCGACGAGACGCCGGAAAAGTGGAAGAACTTCATCGAAGTCAACGCGCAGCATTTTCAGAAGTAGGTTGACCAGTCGAAAGGCCGACAGGTTCCTACCAGGGAGGTCCCGCACTCATGATGCGTTGGTCACTCCGCTTCGTGCTCTGCGCCAGCGCCATCGCCGCGGCCACACTCGTCCTGCGGGCAGACGACCGGATTGCGACCGGCGACGCCCAGCTGCAGTTTCAGCTCGGCAACCTGCTGTCGGAAGAAACCCGCTTCCGTGAAGCGTTGGATGCGTTCGATAAGGCGATCCAAACCGACGATCGCGATCTGCAGCTGCGCGCCCGGGCCGGCAAGGTAAAGACCGCGCTGCGCATCGCCGAGTTTGATCTCGCGCAGAAAGAGGGCGAGGTTCTGCGCGCCTCGGCGCCTTCCGATCCCGAGATGCTGTCGCTGTACGCGGACTCGCTCTGGGCCAGCGGGCTCTTCGACGAAGCCGACGAGGTCTACCGCCAGGCGCTCGGCATCAACAAGGAATCGTCGCGCGCGCGCTTCGGCCTTGCGCGCTCGCTCGCCACGCGCAGCAAGCTCGAGGAAGCGCTGACAGAAGCGGAGGCCGCGGCGGCCATGGCGCCCCGCGACGGCGAGATCCACGCTGAGATCGGCGAAATCTACCAGCGGCTCCATCGCTTCGATGAAGCGGCGAACGCCTACAACAATTTCATCAACCTGCTCCCCAACAAGGACCGCAGCGACAAGGCGTCGTGGACGCGCTCGCAGGTGAAGTTCCTGAAGGCATTCGAAGGCAGGAAGCCGGTCGAAATCGACGAGGAAGACCTTCAGACGCCACACACGATGCCGTTCAGGCTCGTGGACGACAAGATCGTCGTGCAGGCGAAAGTGAACGGCGGCCGAAATCAGGACTTCATTCTGGATACCGGGTCCGAGGAGACCGTCATCTCGCGCGAGACGGCGCAGCGTGCCAGCATCAGTCCTATCACCTACACCTTGAGCGCGGGCGTTGGCGAAGTCGGCCTGCGCGGGCTGCAGCTGTCGCGCATCAACCGGCTGGATCTTGGCGACCTGCAGGTTAGAAACCTGCCGGTGCTCATCAAGAACCCGGCCCTGCGCGGCATTCCGAAGCGCGAAGGCGAAAGCTTCTCACCCCTGTCGTTCGGCATGTCGATGCTGATCGATTACCAGCACCGGATGCTGACCATGGCTCGCAAACTACCGGCGCCAGAGGGCAACTCCCTCCACTTGCCAATGCGCATCCACCGTCTCGCGATGGTGCGCGGCATGCTGAACTCCACGCGTCCGACGTATTTCGTCGTCGACACCGGCGGGGAGGTCATCTCGATCAGCTCCGCCACCGCCGGACACTTCGACCGCAGCGAATACCGCAAGATTCCGCTCAAGGTCTACGGCACGTCAGGCTGGGATCGCGACGCGTTCCTGCTGCCGGGCATGAGCCTGAATTTCGACGAGATCGAATACAAGAACATGCCGCTTGTCGTGCTCAACCTGCGTGCGCCGAGCGTCCTCCTTGGCTTCCAGCTTGGCGGCATCGTGGGGCACAACTTCCTCAGCCACTACAAAGTCGCGCTCGATATGGATCGCAGTGAACTGCGGCTACAGAAGTTCTGACGGCTGTGCGACGTGACGAAGGTGCGATAGTGCGAGGTGCGTCCGAACGTGCGAACCGTGCGATGGTTCGTTGAACTTTCAGACCCTCGCACCGTCGGACGCACTTTCGCACCGCCGCACATTCGCACCCTCGCACTACCTCCTATCCCTTCTCAATCATGTAGATTTCGCGCCGCCCGGTATCCACGAGATCGTGGTACCCCTTCATCGCCTCCTGGAACTCGGGCATCTGCATCGCCTTGCGAGCCAGCTCGGCGTGCTGCTCCATGGTCTCCACTTCGGTCTCGGCGACGACCGTCCAGTAGCGCTCCGCGCTGACGTCGGTCATCAGGCGCATCGAGCCCATCCCAATCTTCTGACCAGCCTTTGCAAGCGCGGCGAACTTCTCGACCATCTGCCGGGCCTTCCCGGGTTTGCAGTACATGATGTCTCGAACCAGGTACATGGCGTCTCCTCCTCGTGCGTCGCTAACGTTGAATGATGGCTACCCCGTTGGCGCCCTTGTTCAATACGCTCACCGCGACCTGCTGCAGATTGCCGTCCTCATCAACTGAAAATTGCGTGAGGTGAGTCTGCGCGCCGCTGTCGAGCACGGCGAGCATACGCCCAGATGAGGCGATATCCGAAGGACCACCTGCAGTTGTCGCAACAACGTCCAAGTCCAGCACGACTTGAGTGCCGGTTACCACGTAGCGGGAGATGCTGCGGCTTGGCGTGTTGCTGGAAAAGAGGAACTGACCGACGAGCGTCACCCAGCACGGCGCGTGCTGTGTTCCGGAGCCGGTCAGCGCAACTGTCTGGCCGTTTTTGACGAGCGCGACTTCGTCGGAATGCGCGATCGTGACATACCCGTTTTCGCCGCGCGTCGCTAAACCAAGCGGCGTGTCGCTTCCCGCGGGCAGCGGGACGCTCTCCGTGATTCCCGACACCGCCCCCGCGCGAAGAGACACGGTCTCGACGATGTTGCTCTTCTCCGAGATCAGCAGCCGATCTGCGACGACACCGACCTGGGCAGACGATCCATCACCAACGATGAGCGCCGCCGAGCCGTCCGCGGCGACCTCCACCTCGGTGCCATGGATGCGGTGCGATTCGACTGACGTTGTCCCGAGCACGTACAAATGATCTTTGTCGAATGCGACACTGACGGGAGCTGAAAGTGTCGAGATCACCTGTCGGAGTTGCAGACCCGTTGACACGATATCGAAGACGGAAACCGACTGCGATCCGAAGTTGACGACAGCAACCAGTTGCTCGGAAGCGCCGATGCCACCAGCGTTGCCGGACACACCGCCCAGGCCGTTGGTGGCGGCGGTTTGAACGAGCGCGCCCGTCGCGTCGTAGACCAGCAGCTGGTTGCCGGCCGCATTGTTGGAGCTCGTCACGACGAGCGTCCTCGGCTCCTGCGCGGAAGTTGCGGTTGCGGCAGCCAATAGGAACAGACCAAGAACAGCAAATCTCTTCATCGCGAGTCTCCTGATTACGTGAACGCTCCGCACACGACAGTGCGGACACGCGATCGGAATCGCGGGCGACGGCGAATTTATTCCCTACGATTGCGTAAGACGCTGTGTGACGGACGCGGCCAGCGCCTGTGCGACGCCGAGCACGTCGCGTTCGGGGAGGTCGGAAACGACGAACACCGCGTGTGTCCCAGCATCGAAGGAGGCAACGCGGTAAGCCGTGTTGTTCGCGACGAGGGCGGGGGCAGAGCCCGAACCGGTTGAACCACTCGTCACCAGCAGAGAGACGATGTGGTCTTCGTAGCGGAAGACGACGTGACCGAAGCGGCGATCGTCGAAGACGCACGAATGGCGATCGAGCACGGCCATCGCGTCACCCGGTAGACCGGTGGGAGCATCGACTGTAGTCAGCGAGGCAAACGCGGGATCGTAACGCCTGGCTGCCTCTTCGAGCGGAATTGGCCGCTCGCGCAGGTTGAACTTGATGGCGCAGTTCTGATGATCGCCTGCCGCGTTGGCTGCAAGCGTCGCCAGGCGCGAGCGTTTCACCGCATCACGCGCGAAAATACCGCCTCCGACCAGCGCGACCAGCGCAGCCGCGGCAGCCCACCACGATTCCAGCCACGCGCGCCGCGTCATCTGCGCAGCGGCCGCTGCCGGACGCAGGTTCGCCGCAAGTTGCGCAGCAAAGTCGGGTCGCGGCGCGAGATCACGAGACGAAGCCACCGCGGACTGAAGCTGGCCGCGAAGCGTACGGCGCGCCGCAAATTCGTCGCGACACCCCGGACAGGTTTCCAGGTGCTTGACGATCTCGTGCGTCGTCTCGACGAGGAGCTGATCGCTCAGGAACGGATCGGCGAGCTCGCGCGTTTCACGGCACGTCACGGTCACCTGACCTCCCCGGCGGCGGCCGAACCGGTGCCGCGCGCCGTCAGCGCGACGCGCAGCAGCTCGCGGCCGCGGTGCAGCCGCGACATGACCGTCCCAATCGGGATGTCGAGCGCGGCGGCGATCTCCTTGTAGGTCATCTCCTGCACGTCGCAGAGGAGAATGGCCTCCTGGTACTGCGCTGGAATCGACTCGAGGGCCGCCAGCAGGTCCTCGTCCGTCAACACCTCCGGGATGGGTGGGACGAAAGGAATCGTGTTGGCCACACGCTCTTCGATGCCGACGTCAACCGGGGCCCGGCCCCGCGCACGGCGGCGATTGGCGCGAACGTGCTGCAGGATGGTGATCAGCCAGGCGCGGCAGTTCGTCCCAGGCGTGTAGCGGTGGAATGACTGCAGCGCCTGCGTGAGCGTCTCCTGCACGAGGTCCTCGGCCTCGGCGCGATTGCGCTCCAGCCACATTGCCAGGCGAAACAGGCGATCGACGTGCGGCATCGCCTCGCCTTCGAATGTCTGCCAGGTCGCCTGATCAGGCACTTTGCCCCACGCCTTATTCATACCGTGGCGCGGTGATTCTATTCCCAGCCTGATTCCCGAGGCGATCCTGGGGAATAATTTCGCCGTTCGCCGACATGTAATGCCGAAGGAGACGCCCATGTCCAACCCGTATGACGTCATTGTCCTGGGCGCACGCTGCGCCGGCTCGCCCACCGCGATGCTGCTGGCCCGCAAGGGTTACCGTGTGCTGGTCGTCGACCGGGCGACATTTCCCAGCGACACGATTTCCACGCACATTGCGCAGCCGCGCGCTGTTGCCGCACTCGCCCGCTGGGGTTTGCTCGATCGCCTCCGCGCGACCGGATGTCCACCCATGCACACCTACACGTTCGACTTCGGGCCGGTCAGGATCTCGGGGTCGCCGGGTACCCCCGACTCGCCCGTCGCCTATTGTCCGCGGCGCACCGTGCTCGACAAGCTCCTCGTTGACGCCGCCGTCGAAGCCGGAGCCGAGGTGCGTGAGCGATTCACCGTCGAAGACATTCTGTTTGAAGATGACGCGGTGGTGGGTGTCAGCGGACGTTCGAGCGGTGGCGCCACCGTGACGGAGCGCGCTCGCATCGTCGTTGGAGCAGATGGCCGGTACTCGCGGCTCGCCGAAGCCGTGAAGCCGCCCCAGTACAACGAGAAGCCGTTGCTGCTTTCGGCGTACTACACATACTGGAGCAATCTGCCGGTCGACGGTCACATGGACAACTACATCCGTCCGCTGCGCGGCTTTGCGGTTGCTCCGACGCATGATGGCCTCACGGTTACGGTCGGCGGGTGGCCGTTCAGCGAGTTCGAGGCCAACAAGAAGGATGTCGAAGGAAATTTTCTCGCGCTGTTCGATCTGGTGCCGTCGTTTGCCGATCGCATTCGCGCGGCGAAACGGGAGACCCCGATCTTCGGCGCGGTGACTCCGAATATTTTTCGCAAGCCGTACGGACCCGGGTGGGCGCTGGTCGGCGATGCCGGATATATCCGCGATCCGATTACCGCGCAAGGTATCAGCGACGCGTTTCGGGATGCCGAGCGTTGCGCAGCGGCGGTCGACGAAGTGCTGACCGGGAAGCGCCTCTTCGACGATGCGATGGGCGCGTATCAGCGCGATCGGGACGAGTATGTTGGTCAGATCTATGAATTCACCTGCATGCTGGCGACGCTCGAGCCGCCGCCTCCGCAGCTGCAGCAGCTCATCGGCGCCATTCAGGGGAATCAAGAGGCAATGGATGCGTTCGCGCAAATGAATGCCGGCACTATTTCGCCGAGTGCGTTCGGCGCCGCCGTCGCGGCAGCGATGGCGCACTGATCGCGTCACGACGAGGGCGTCCGTCTTGATATCGTTCTAAGACGGCGCATGGATCGCACACGGCTCAGGCACGAGATTGCACAACTCGCCGCGCTCATCGGCATCGCGTTAAGCGTTTTCTTCCTCACGCGCATGTTCGCGACTTACACGCGCAGGGTGCGCGTTCGCGATGCGGCGGAGTGGTACAACCGTGGGCAGGCGGCTCTGACGCGCGGCGATGCGCTCGCGGCCACCGAGGACTTCCGCCGCGCCACGGCCAGGGATCGCAGCGACCGTCGCTATTCGCTGGCGCTGGCGCGGGCGCTCGAAACGAGCGGCAACCTGGATGCCGCCGAGCGCGCACTCCTTGCACTGCGTGAGTTTGCGCCGGAGGATGCGGACATCAACTTCGAGCTGGCGCAGACTGCCGGAGCGCGCGGCGACGTGCCGGACGCGGTGCGCTACTACCGCAACGCGCTCTACGCTCCTGCGGCCGCTGCCGATGCGGACTTGCGCCGACACGTTCGCTTGCAGCTCGTCGCATTCCTGCTTGCGCATGGCGACCGAACCCGAGCGCAATCCGAGCTGCTCGCGGCCGCCGCTGACGCTGCGCCCGATGCGGACTCCGCGGTTGCGCTCGGCGATCTCTTTTCCGAAGCCGGGGATTTCGGGCGTGCCGAAGAGCAGTACGTCCGCGCGGTCCGCCTGGCTCCACAAAGCGAGATCGCACGCCTGATTCCTGTCAACGACCCGCTCGCCAGGCGGATTCCCAACGTCGAACGCGAGCGGAGACTCGGCGCCGATTTGCAGGTCGTGCAGCAGCGGCTTGCGGCCTGCGCGACGATAGGTCGCGCGGCCGATGCTGTGCGCTCCGCGGCAGAGCAGATCGCGAGGTTCACGTCGGAGACCGCGCTCCGCAGCGATCCCGACACCCTCAACGACGGACTCGCGCTGATCTACGAAGGGGAGCACACGGCGTTGGAAGCGTGCGGCAATGGAACGCCCATCGACCGTGCGCTGCTTGTCATCGGACGCCTGCACGGCGCGGCCGTTCCATGAAGCTGTCGGCGACCGCACAGCAGCTGCTTCAGCGCGAACATCGTGTCTTCATCGCGCTGACGATCGTCGTCGGCGTGATCGCGGGACTCAGCGCCGTGTTGTTTACCCTCGCCATCGAACAGACCAATCGGCTGCTGTTCGGCCTATCGCCGTCAGCCGTACGCCTGTTTCTGGTGCCGATCGTCGCCAGCATCGGTACCGGAATCCTGCTCAGCAAAGTGTTCCCGGACGTGCGCGGCAGCGGGGTTCCACAGACCGAAGCGGCATATCACCTTGCCGACGGGTTCATCCGCACCCGCGTGCCGTTCGGGAAATTTCTGATGGGCGTCCTCTGCATCGGTTCAGGCCATTCGATGGGCAGGGAAGGACCGTCCGTCCAGATCGGCGCCGGCCTGGCGTCGACCATCGGCCGCTGGGTGCGGCTGCCGCCGGGCCGCGTACGGGACCTGGTCCCGGTCGGTGCCGCAGGTGCGCTCGCCGCTGCCTTCAACACGCCCGTCGCCGCAGTGCTGTTTGCGCTCGAGGAGATCATCGGCGACCTCAACGCGCCGCTGCTCGGTTCGACCGTCGTTGCGTCAGTGGCATCCGTGATTGTCGAACGATCGATTCTCGGTAACGAGCCGCTGTTCCGCGTGCCGCCCTACCGTCTCGTGCACCCCGCCGAGCTGTTCGCCTACGCGGTGCTCGGCGTCGTCGGCGGCGTCGTTTCGCTCGCATTCTGTAAAGGCCTGTTGGCGCTGCGACGCCTGTTCCTGCGGCTGCCGGCGGCGACGCGCGTCATTCAGCCAGCCATCGGCGGTGTCGTGATCGGAGCCCTGCTGATTTATTTTCCCGCGATCATGGGCGTGGGCTACGAGTACGTCGACGAGGCGCTCAATGGCGAGCTGCTGTTGCGCGGCATGGTGCTGCTGTGCGCGCTGAAACTCGCCGCGACGATCGTGTCGTATTCGTCAGGAAACGCCGGCGGCATCTTCGCGCCGAGCCTGTACATCGGCGCGATGGCCGGCGGTGCGATCGGTGTTCTCGTTCATGCGTACGCCCCGTTTCCAACCGCGGATCCGGGGGCTTATGCGCTGGTCGGCATGGGGACGCTCTTTGCCGGGATCATCCGCGCCCCGATGACGTCGGTGTTCATGGTTTTCGAGATAACACAGGATTACCAGATTCTGGTGCCGCTGATGGTCGCCAACATGCTTAGCCTCGCCATCTCGCGGCACTTCCAGCCCGTGCCGGTGTATCACGCGCTGCTCGCTCAAGATGGCATCGACCTGAAACAGGCGCATAAAGGCGAAGGGCCGGCGCAGGCCGGCCCTTCATCAACTACCAAGTACGAACTACCAACTACCAGCTAGAAGTCATATCCAATCCACAGCGCGAATCGTGGCTTGCGGAATTGCGAGCTGCCGCCTTCGGATGCGAAGAGTACGTCCTCCCAATCCCGATTCAGGAGCGTGCGCCACGACCAGTCGAAGTGCACGGGGAAGCCGAGCATGAAGGTCTCGAGGCCGAGACCGTACGACGCGCGCGAATCGACGAGCCGCAACCCGCTGACCGGCACGGGCTTGCCAAGAACGGGCAAACCGGTTCGCTCGTCGAAGGTAATCGGACACTCGATTGAGGTGCCGCGCTTCAACCACGTGAACGATCCGACGCGTGTGGTTTCGAATGTTCCGCTCTGCGCGCCCTGCAGTGTCAGCGAGCCGAGATTCGTGTTGCATGCCCCCGACGATGACGACTGGCCGCTGAAGTAAGAGCCGCCCATGCCGGCGAAGAAAACGCCGCGCACGCCGCCGAGCACGCCGAGCGGCGTCAGCATCGCTTCGATAAATGGAAAGCGCAGCTCGACGTTGGCAAACGCGGTGTGCGAGCCGATGAACTGCAGATAGTCGTAGCCGCGCAGCTCGGAGTTGCCCCCGAAGTAGATGAAGTCGGGGACGTCGCCCCAGCTGCGGAACCCGCGCAGCCGCATCGCCAGCAGCCCCGTGCTGCCGATACGCGTGTACTTGCGGATGTCGCCATCCAGCGTCTGACGCGAGCTCAGGCCGCCGAACGACGGCGACATTTCGTACGACAACCGCATGGTGCGGCCGGAGAGCGGACCGAACTCCCGGAAGATCGTCGTTTCCTCCACGAAGCTTGCACCGAGCGGCAGGAACGTGGCGTTCTGGAAGAGATTCCGCCCGAACACCGCCTGCTGATAGTCGTTCGAGTTCTGCTGCAGCGTCGGATCGTTGAACGACTGCCTGTACTGCAGCACGCCGCCACTCAACTCGATGCGGCGGTAGCGGTTGAACGGGTAGATCCCGAACACTGATCCGCCCTGAATCGTGCTCGTCGCCTGCGCCAGATCGCGATCGATGATTCCGCTGT
>Ga0310811_10003371_pt1 | contig 20080 bp, 15 predicted proteins | sample YCmetagenome_FD_207642 | JGI IMG/M metagenome (GOLD analysis project Ga0310811, IMG submission 207642) | Soil microbial communities from experimental microcosm in Duke University, North Carolina, United States - YC | ecosystem: Engineered > Artificial ecosystem > Soil microcosm > Unclassified ...
CTCCGGCCGTCGGCATGACGGCCGGAGACACGGCGATGACCGGTAGAGCCAGGGTCACACCGTCGTCCGGCAGCGGTTACGGGCGGCCCACTGGCGCCTTGGTGTAGTCGCATACGCCGCCAGGGAAGATCTGCTTCAGCGTGGCCCTCTGCGCCGAGCTGGGTCGCCATGAACCGTAGTCGCCCCTGGCCACCGCCTTGTCGACCGGCTGGAGCCGGCACTTGTACATGTCCTCGTCGAACGGCCCGCCGGCGACGATGCGCGACGTGGAGTGGATGGGGAACAGCTCGGTGCAGGCCCCGTCCGCCCTGTGGTCGAGGACGCCGTCCCAGACGTGCGAGCCGGAGGCGATGAGCCGCCCGTCGGTGGCGAAGCACCGGTCGGTGGCCTCCGAGGGCTTGTTCTGGCCCACGGTGCGCTCCGGGTGCTTCCGGATGTTCGCCATCCACGTGTCGATGGCCTTGAACGCCTCGGGGAGCTGGGTCGACTGGGCGCCGCCCGGCCGCGCGTCCGTGAACCAGATGGCCTGGTTGTCCGCGTTCCCTTGCGCCTCGATGATGCGTTCCCTGCTGGCGAACGACTGACGGCTGTTGTGCATGTTCAGCTCGTCCTCGAGGTAGTGCCGCCAGTCGATGATCGGGATGTCGATCCTGCCGCGGAACACCATGCCGGACCGGTAGGCCGCCTCGATCGCGCCGACGTCGCCCTCGGTGCGCGGCGCCGGAGTCGCGCCGCCGTCCGGGCTCAGGGTCATGTTGCGCGAGCTCCACGGGTCGAACGTGCCGCCGGGCACGAACGGCGCGCCCTCCTGCACCATGTCCTCCGGATCCTTCCACCCGCCGACGGTGGCGTTGAGGTGCAGGAACTCCTCGGGGGTGAGCGTCCCGTCGGTGAGCGCCCGGAGGCCGTACTGGACGCCGACGTTGTCGAAGGTCCTGCGCGCGAAGCCGTCCGGCTTCACCCCGTAGATGTTGCGCAGATCATCGAAATGAGTCCATTTCACCGTGTCCATGACGCCCTTCGGCTCCATCAGACCCTGGTTGGAGCCGGCCGACCCGTAGTGCGGGTTGAGCGTCAGGGGACTGAGCCCGCGCCAGCCGTTGACGCACTCGCTGGAGCCGGGCTTGCCCGTGTACGGGTTGCGGACCGTGCTGCTCGAGTTCATCCCTTCGAGCAGCTTGCGGTTGTCCCAGTTCTGCCACTTGGGGTTGCCCGCGTCGGTGACGTCCATGAAGTACTCGAGCAGTTCGCAGTCGCCGACGTGGATGCCCTGCGTGACCATGTCCGGATAGGCGTACACGGGGATGGCCGCGTCGATGAGGCCGGGATGGTTCTGCCCGTACACGTACTGCTGAAGGCCGCCGCCGGAGGCGCCGACGCCGACGGTGTAGAGCGGCTCGCCGTGCTCCTCGATGAACCGTTCCTTCACCATGAGGGCGGTCTCGCCGCCGACCTGGAGGTTGTAGTGGTTCCCGGTGTCGTTGCCGGTGGAGTAGGCGACCGCGTAGCCGGCGGCCAGTCCCTCTTCGGCCTCGAACATGTCGTCGATCGTGGTGCCGAGCTCGCCCTGGTTGTGCCCGATCCCGACGCCGCCCGAGCTGAAGCTGTAGATCAGGCGCCTGTTCCAGGCCGAGTCGGCTGCGTGGTCCGCATCCACCTTCAGGGGGCTCAGCATCGCGATGCTGTAGATGAACCTGTCGATCGTGCCGCGCTCCCAGCGGATGACGAAGTCGACGACGCGACCGTCCGACGTCGTGGTGGTGGCGAGGTCGGCGGGCCGGCTGCCGTCGGCCGGCAGCGGCTTCCACCCACCGCTCGTGGTCCGGTAGACGAAGTCGACGCGCGGCTTGACGCTGCAGTCGCGGCTCCACCCGACGATCTGATCGGTCTTCTGGCCGTTCGCGTCGAGCGCGAAGACCGGCAGGCCCACGTGATCGTGGTTGTCGACCAACGGCTGCCCGAGGCCTGACTGCTCGGTCTTGCAGACGAACGGCTCCTGCTGGGGACCGGAGAAGATCGGCCCGGTGATGCTGTGATTCGTCAGCGTGAGCCGCGCGTCACGGTGGCGGTCACCGGACGCCTCCGCCGTGAGGACGTTGACGCCGGTCCGCATCCCGTCGACGAGACCGACGAGCGTCCGCCGCTGATCACCTGCGGAGAAGTCACGCGTGACCTCCGCGCCGTTCAGACGGATCTTGACGCGCTGGGGGGAGACGTCGTCCGGGACCTGCACCTGCACCCTGGCGTCCCCGCCCGACACCTGGTCGGGGCGGCTGGACAGAACCGTGATCTGCAGGTCGTGCTTTCCGCCCTTCTCCTTGTCGTGCGAAGGGTCGTGCGACGGGCCGTGGGACGGACTGCCGGTCGCGGACGCGACCGCGGGGCCGGCCGCGGTGAAGAGGGTGGCCATGGACATTGACGCGATGGAAAGTGACGCGATGACGGCGAGGCGCATGCGCCGCCCGCCGGATGGGGACCGCATGGTGCACTCCTAGGGGGTCGCGGGGCTTGCGGACGGGAGGCGGATCACGGCCCGGTCCAGCGGTCGAGGTAGCAGGGGTGGTCGCCGCAGGTGTCGACGACCACGCCGTCGAGGAGGAAGGTCGCCAGTTGCTCCTGGCCGGCGGCGGTCTCCGTGGCGTCCGGCCCGTGCGGGTCCACGCCCTCGCTGTTGGGCACGTTCTCGATGGGCGGCGGCGGCGTCCCTTCGACCTCACCGTCGACGGTGCGCAGTGGTCCGATGTCCCAGAGCGTGATGGTCGCCGCCCCGTGGTACGGCGAGTGCTCCATCCGGGGAACCCCCCAGAACGGCGTCTTCTCCTGCGCCCGGCCGGGGTCGAGGATGGGCGTGCGGATGCGGGCGCCGATGGTGCGTGCCTCGACCGCCGCGGACCAGGTGGAGACCTGGTGATCGCCGTAGGACGCGAGCAGCAGCACCTTGTGGGCAGGCGTGTTCGGGTAGGTGTCGGTCGTCATGTGGTGCGCGTAGCCGCCGGCCTCCGACCGGTCCCACAACATCTGCGACAGCCCGAAGATGATCTGCTGGTCGAGCTTGTCGGGATAGTTCTGGTCGAAGATCGCCTGGAATGGCGCGAAGTCGACGCTGCGGTTGAGCAGCAAGCTGTAGTTCATGCCGGGAACGCCGAGCACGCCGCGGGTGAAGTCGGGCGCCACCGCGGTGAGGGCGCCGCCCATGATGCCGCCCTGACTCCCGCCCAGGTAGAGCAGTTCGCGGGTGTCGATGACCGATTCGGTCCGGCCGTTCTTGTCGAACTGGAAGGCCGGGTTCGCCGCGAAGCCGTCCGGATGAATCATCGCCCGGCCCAGATAGAGGAAGTCGAGCATTCCCTGCTGCCCGCGGTCGGCGACCGTCGGGAACTTCGAGAAGTCGCTGTAGGCCTCGGCGGCGGTCGCACGGTCGTCTCGCGCGAGGCCGATCCAGTCGGACGCGCAGAACATGATGCCGTTGTCGTCGCCGACCGTGTACAGCTTGCCGGAATCGACCTCGTCGGCGCTGCCGAGCAGGCCGTGGCCGTACAGCGACGGGTGCACCTTGCGGATCCGCCCGCCTGAGACGGCTGAGCGGGGAATGTTGCAGATGAAGTTCGCGGCCCGCTCGTTGCCGGGGATCTGGCTCGGCAATGAGGAGCCGTTCGAGTAGTGGAATGTCGCCCCGGTCGGGCAACCGCTCTCATCGAGGTAGCACGGCACGAAGACGCGTCCCGCGACGCGGCGTGCGATCTGGTCGTTCTCGCCCGTCTGACAACCGTCGGCGCCGCACTCGCTGAAGTTCTGCACCGAGTCGACGGCGAACCGCGGAGAGCGCCCTTGGACGCGCCTGTCGTCCAGGTCCCTGTCGCCGAGTTGCCGGAAGGCGTCATCGCGGATGTGCAGCATCCGCTCGGAGAGGCCGCGCTCGCTGGCGACCGTGAAATCCCAGGCGAGGTAGAGGCTGTGCGTTCCCACCCCGGCCTTCTCGAGCGTCGCGAAGATCTTCTTCATCTGCGCCAGACGCCGCGAGTCGACCTTCCCGGTGCCGTGCTTCCCGCCGCCGTTCTGAGAGTCGGCGTACGCCGCGAAGGCGGGGCCGGGCGGGATGAGACGACCTGTACGGTCGCGCATCGAGCGGAGCGCGACGATATAGCGCGTTCCCTCCGCGAGGTTCGCGGCCGGGTGGATGATCAAAGCCTGGCGGGCGGGATCGGTCGCGTTGGCGTCGAGTTCCGCCCAGTACGCCGTGCGCTTGCCGGTGCGGGTGTCGAGCAGCACGATCGGCGCGTCATGGTCGAGTGAGGCGCCGATATCGATGATCGGAGCTGCCTTGGTCTTCGTCAAATCGACCCCGGGCACCCTGGTGAGGATCGGGGTGCCGGGGCTGAACCCGTCGTTCCGGTTCCATTCGGTCGGGTCGATCGGCGTGCCGGCGATGTTCTGCGGCATCATCCCCGGTGAAAAGGCGATCCGTCGGCCGGTTTCCGTGGACGGGTCGGGAACGGTGAAATAGTCGTTGGGAAACGGCAGCAGACAGGCGGACGGGTCGATCGGGTCGCAACCGGATTGCGGGCTGCCGTGGTCGGGACCGTGTCCGGCGCTGGGGGGCGGGGTCGGTGCTCCTGCGGCCGCGGCGACAGGAGTGCTCACCATCAGGGCGGCCGTGACGGCCAGCGCGCTGAACAAAGCGAACGAGCGATTCATGCAATTTCCTCGGCTAAAGCCAGAATCGGCATCGTGGGATGCTAACTCGATCACACGTCCGACAACTATCGGCGTTCACCCGAGAGTTCAGGACCGTTCGTTGTGATTTCTCCCAAGCGCCTGCAAGGTCAACGCCGTACCCAGCACGAGGACGCCCCGCCCCGACCCCACGGAGTAGCCCGTGAGTTCGTGTATCCGGGCCAGCCGGTAGTCGAGGGTGTTGGGATGAATGTGCAGCGCAGCCGCCGTACGCATCCGGTGGAAATCGTTGGCGAACCATGCGGCGAGGGTTTGCACGAGTTCGGGCCCGGATTCCAGCGGGTGGAGGACATCGGCCAGACGCCGGCCCACCTCCCCGGCGCTCGTCAGCACGTACTCCAAAAGAACGTCGTCGAGTGTGTAGGTTCCCGGCGCGGCGTTCAGCCGTACGGCGAGCCGAAGCACATGGTCGGCCTCCGCCGCCGCCGGCGGTACGCCGTCCAGATCCGCTCCTGTGGCGATCGCCGCGAGCACCGGCGCGTCGGCGGCCTTCGCCATGCGCGCCACCACGTCCGCGGCCCGGGCGTCACGGTCGTCCGGGTCTGTGCACGGGAGGAGGACCATACCGCCGCCGGGTGACAGGACGCTGAGCGACTGCGACTCGTGCCCGGAGTCGTCGGACAGGCCCTGCTCCATCCGCCGCAACTTACGGCGGGCCGCCACGGCGCTTTCCACCTCCTCGTCGCGCTCGTCCACTGAGGACTCGACCCGAACCGCCAGCACGTGATACCCGACGGCCAGTCGATGGTCGGCGCGCTCGGCCAGTTGGCGCGCGGGCATTCCCGCGAGGAGCGCCTCCGCCAGCCGGCGACGCGCCTCCCGATCCTCGTCGTGGATCGCCTGCCGCTCCTCGAGGTAAGCGGCCGCGACCGCGCCGGTGACGAGATTGTTGAACGTGATCACCAGGTGTGCGGCCTCGAACAGGTCCGCACGCTCGTCGGGATGCGCGTCGTCGCAGAGTTCCTGCCACCCGATCCTCGATCCGACGCGGTAGGCCGTGAGCACCGTCTCCAGCGGCACCCGTTCCTCCGCCCGCCGTGCGGCGCTGCGGCGGACGGTCAGAAGCTCTCGCTCATCCGGCAGTTCGTCATGGCTGAGGACCCGGAAGAACAGCCGCAGGTTGTGCCGGCAGATCTGGAGGAGCTCACCCTCCAACTGCTCTCGGGGCAGGTGGGCGTAGAGGGGGATCTCCGCGACGAAGGCGTCGACCATCCGATCGGCGAGCAGGTCGAGGCGCGTCGCGACACGCTCGGCGAGAGCGTTCAGTCGACGCATGTCGGTCCGGCCGCCATTCTCACAGGCCCTTCGATGATCAGGTGAGGTCATCGTATTCCCGGCCGGGTCGGCGTGACGATCGTGCCCTTGCCCTCCTCTCGTAGGTACGGTCGCGGGAGAGAGGGGTGCTGGGGTCGAGTGTCGGCTCGGCCCCAGCACCGATCTGGAGCGGTCTTGTCACATCACAGCGTGGCGCACTGACCTCGCTTAGGGCCGGTGACGGTGTTGGGGTTTCCGTTGTCGATCGGGGCCGGTCGATTGCCCGAGCAGTTCAACGGCCCGGTGATCTTGTTGCCGGAGATCACGGTGGCTCCCCCCGTGTTGGTGACCGACACCGGGCCGGTCACCGTGTTGACGGCGCACCGCCGGGCCGGGTCTCCGATGGTGACCGATGTGGCGCCGTCGACGTTCACCGAGCCGGTCACCGTCGTGTCGCAGAGGGCCACCACACTCGCGCCCGAGGCGTCCACCGGTCCGCTGACCTTCGCACCTGCGGTGGTCAGCAGGCCTGCGCCCGCTCGGACGACCACTGGCCCGGTCTGAGTGGCACCGTCGAGGCACAGCACGCCCGAGGAGACGACCAGTGGCCCGCTGTGGTCCGTGGTCTGGATGGTCGTGCACCCCGGCTCGGTGGTCGAGAAGTAGTACGTGTTCCCCGCCTTCGTGTCGAACTCGAGGAAGCCGTCGTGGACGGTCACCGCGGTGAAGTGGCCCTTGTCGTCGGTCACTGTGACGGCTGATGTCGGCCACGGGTTCTTCAGCCTCAGGTTGCCGCCGGCCTTGCTCGTGATCTCCAGCGAGTGCACCACACCCCCGGTTCGCGCGGCGGACACCTCGAACGCGCCCTTCGCCAGGAGGCGGTGGAAGCTCGCGTCGCGGTTTGCCGGCCAGTCGGGGAAGACCGCCAGCTTCTCGCCGTCGCCGTACAGGAGCATGCTGTTGAGCCCCTCGGTGGCCGCCGCCTTCTCGATGCCGTGGAAGCCGTCGGCGACGGCGAGGTTGGGGGCGAGGCCGATGGTGCCGTTCAGCTGCGTCTTGAGCCGGTTGATGAGGGTCTCCGGGTCGTAGCCGACGCGGGCGGCCTGGGCGAACACCTTCGCGAAGGCGTTGAGCTGGCCCCAGGAGTTCATCTGCTGCACGGACGCCTGGCCCCTTGCGAGGTCCGCCGGTGACGAGAAGATGTCGACCTCGTCGCCGGGCTGGATGACCTCCAGGTTCACGGTGTTGTCGCCGGAGCGGAAGTTCGGGCCGGGCTGCCCGTTCTCCCCGATCATCGTGCCGTCGTCGGCGAGCGTGTAGACCGAGGCGCCGTTGCGAGTCGTGGTAGGCGTGGGTGCGAGCCGGTTGAGCATGTCCTCCCAGACCGCCCGCTGGTTCGGGTCGTCGTTGAGGAGCTTGCTGGCTTCGATGAGGGTTTTGAGCGTGGTGCGCAGGAACGGGACGTCAGGGCTGGAGTTGCGGCCCCAGGTGTTCTCGTGTGGTCCGGCCCAGAGGTTGAGCCGCCCACCGGGAGTGCCGCCGTCGTCGAGCCAGTCTTCGAAGAAGGCGGCGACCTCCTTGAGGTACGGGTACGCCTCGTTCTGCAGGAATGCCTTGTCCTGGGTGTACTTCCAGTAGTCGACGTAGAGCATGGCGTTGAACAACCCGTTGCTCGTCTGCTGCAGGTACGAGCCGGGGAACTGGCCGCTTCCCTGCCCGCCGCTCGTGCTGCCCCATGGCCCGATGCCGACGGGGAACAGGACGCCGTCCGCGCCGCCCGCGAGGTCGGGCCGGGACGCGACGTAGTCGGGCTTGATCCGGGACACGTCGCTCTTGGCGCGGGCCTTCGCTGCCGGGACGTAGTCCTTGACCACCTGGTAGTACGGCAGGGACAGTTCCGGCCGGTTGCTGGAGTACACGCCGTAGAAGGGCGCCTGCGCGTTGTAGTTGAGGTGGTAGTCGCCGGAGAACATCGGCTGGTCGGTGGTGAACCAGATCCCGTACAACGCCGGTGCGAGCTTCCCTGGACGCGAGGCGGACCCGATCTCGTACTGCGCCCCGTAGTAGTAGCGATCGAGGACCGGGTCACCGAGGTCGACCCACGACTGCAGCCAGTACGCCTTCCACCAGTCCGCCTTGCGTCGCGCGAGCTCTGTGAGGGATGCCGTGGTCTGGCCGGTGATGAGATCCTGAGCGGTCGCGAGCGTGTCGGCGGGATTCCGGCCGCCGCCGCCCACACCCGTGACGATCTGCACGGTGGTGCCGGGCTCAAGCTTGAACGTCGCCTTCGCCGTCGCCGAGGTCGAGGTGTTCGTCGCGACCGGGTGCTGCAGTTCGGCGCCGATCACCCGCGTCGCGAGCGTCGCCCGGGACACCCATTTGGCCGTCGGGATGTTCTGGGTCTCCCTGGTCGCCCATAGCGTCGCACCGTCGACCCCGGAGGTCTCGGTGTAGCCGCCGTTCGCGCTGCCGGCACCCGACCAGGTCGAAAGCTGCAGGTCCACCGGGTCGGTCGCGTGCGAGGTCAGCTCCGTCACGACGACGTTGTCGTCGCTGCCCTGCCACGTGTGCATGGTCAGGTGGGCCTCGTCCATGAACATGTCGGTGTCGATCGACGGGTCAAGGATGTTCTGCCGCTCGTGGAAGGGCGGCGCGGGAGGAGGACTGGTCGCGTTGGGGTCGGCGTACACCTCGATCTGGCCGAGGCGCGCCCGCGGGTTCTGGGTCGAGTCGGACGTCGACTCCTGTGTCGGCTGCACGTAGTAAACGCGCACCCAACGCGCTGACACCGGGGTGAAGCTGATGTCCGTGGTGTTCGCCGTGTTGTCCGTGGATGACATCAGCGTCGTCCAGCCCGGAGCGTTCGGATCTGTGCCAGGGGCGGTCGTGTCGTCGCTGTATTGAATCGAGAACACCTTGGGGGTGTTGGCGTCCTGACCCGGACGGGCGGCGGCGTCGTGCCGCAGCACGATGCGCCCGACCGTCGTCGACGCCCCGAGGTCGAGGCGGAACCACTGCGGCTTGCCGACGTCGGAGAACCAGCCCTCGAATCCCGAGTTGGGGGTCCACTGGCCGTTCACCGAGCGGCTCGCGTTACTGGAGTTGGTGGATACGGCCACCGGCTTGTTCAGCGCCAGATTGAGCGACGTCTCTACCGGAGCCACCGCCTGCAGCGTGACACCGCCGAGTCCGGCCGTCTGGATCGAGGAGCCGCCGTTCCAGAAGTCGCCCTTGGAGATGATGAAGGTCTTGACCCCGCGGGAGCCGGCGGAGCTCACCCCGACGTCACCGTTACCCAGGTAGGCCGTGTTCGGCATGGTCTGGCTGATCGCATCGGGATAGTTCTCATTGTCCCAGTCGCCGGTGATTCCGGCGAGTTTCTGCGACAGCGTGGCCCACTCACTCGTCGGTGTCTCGGCCGATGCCGGGGCAGCGGGTGTAGCGATGACGCCGCTCGCAATTGCTAGAGTCATGGCGACGGATAACGTTATCTTTCGGGGCATGAATGCCCGGACCAGGGCATGTGACGACCTCATGGGCTTCTTTCTTTGCGGAGAGGGGCTGCTTCGGAACAGATGTCTGGCTGGTCCGCACTGATCGTGTGCACTGATCGACGCCGCCGCGGCGGGGACGCTCCAGTCGAGGGATCACTCAGGCGCTCCTCATCCGAGGGGGAGGGACGGAGGTCATGGCGTCAGCAAGCGAGACCGCCATTTACGCGGCGAGACATCCGAGCTATCGGCCCGCTTTTTGGGGAAGTTAGCCCGTTGTTACCGCATCGTCAAGGGTTAATGGCAGCGATACACCCGATGTCTGCTGGGGCTTTATCCCACTTAGCGCCATTCGTCCTAGTACGTCCGCATAGCGCGCATCCGCGCTGACAAAGCTACGCCGGTTGGATCATCGCTCCCAGGGGGCGGTGTCCCCGAACTTGGCGTAGTACTTCGCCAGATGCGCCTTCACCCGGGGCATCTCCTGCTTGGGGATGTCGACTCCTCCGCGGGCGCCTTCAACTATCCCGCCGGCCGACATCACCGCTCTGGGCACGACCTTGAGATCGCCGCCGACGACGTCGGCGATCAGGAACTTGTAGGCGGTGAAGTTGCCCGCGGCGTCCCCGTCATACCAGACGTGGGCGTCCCGGTAGGCCGCGTTGGGGGCATCCTGCGCGTCGGCCCAGGCCCGGACCCTCTTGTCCGCCGCATCGCCGTCCCACTCGCGGTCACGGTCGGCCACGGGCAGGTCCTGGAATCTGGTCACGGTCATATCTGCTCGCGTACCCATGAGTCACGCCTCAAACGCGGATGCCCTTGAACCCCCCATTCCGGTGCCGCGGTTCCTCCTCCGGAGGCGCTCCAGGACTAGCTGATGGTCTCGCGCGCGGTGAGCGCCCCGAGGCCACGGATGAACAGCTCCAGATGACGGCGCGCGAGGTCGTGCTTCGCCTCCGCGGACAGCGGGCCGGGGAGGGGGCGGGCGATTCGCACGAGCATCATCCCGACGTCCTCGAAGGTGACGTCGGGAGGCAGCACGCCGGCCGTCCGCGCCGTGGAGAGGATCCGCCGCACGAAACGGGCGGACAGATCGCGCATGGGGCCCAGTTCAGGGTCGTTTTCGAGGTCGAGCACGTCCATCAAGGCCGGCAACACCGCGGATACCCGCAGTTCGAGCGCCTCGCGAAGATAGCGCGCGAGCGCACTGAACGGATCGGTCTCCTGCTCGGCGGCTGCGCGTGCGGCCGCCGCCGTCCTGGTCAACGCGTCCAGAGCGAGTGCGTGCAGCAGGGTTTCCCGGTCGGGGAAGCGGCGATACAACGTGCCGATGCCGACTCCCGCGCGGCGGGCGATCTCGTCGAGTGGCACGTCGTGCCCCGACTCGGCCACCAGGTCCCGCGCGGCGAGCAGGATCTGCTCTTGATTGCGTCGAGCGTCCGCCCTCAGCGGCCTGGCCATCGTCCCGCCCTCTCCAGCCTCATGCCGCCAGCATAGCCAGTAAGTGGAGGAAAAGTCTCCACTTGGTCTTGTCGGAGTTCCCTTGCCATGCAACAGTTAATCGGAGGGTTTACCTCCGCTTAAAGGTGGACCCGAAGGAGAAAAGGAGAGATCACCATGAGCCGGCAACAGATACTCGATCTCGTCAACCGCTGGGCCCAGGCCGAGATGGACGGCGACGTCGACGCCTACGACGATCTCCTCGCCGCGGACTTCGCCGGCATCGGACCTGTCGGGTTCACCCTCGCCAAGCAGCAGTGGGCCGCTCGCCACCGGGGAGCCCTGAAGAAACACCATTTCGAGATCCTCGAGCCGCAAGTACGGTTCTACGGCGACACCGCGATCGTGGCAGGAGTCCAGGATCAGCGCACCACCGCCATGGGACGTGACGTCAGCGGGTCATTCAGGCTCACCCTCGTGGCCGTGCGGCGGGACGAGCGCTGGCTGATCGTCAACATCCAGCTCAGCGGTCCGCTCCAGTCCCCGGCGGACCCGCCGCCCTTCGCCCGCGACTGCCACGCTGCCGAGCAGGGCGCGCCGGCAGGTGTGACGATCTCCCGGGCCGAGCTCCGATCCGCGATGGACGCCGGTACGGTCACCGTCGTGGACGGGCTGCCCGAACCGGCCTATCGGCGCAGGCACCTGCCCGGCGCCCTGAACCTGACCGCCGAGGATGCCGCGAAGTCGGCGGACGATCTGCTGCCGGATCGATCCGTGGCGATTGTCGCTTATTCGACGGACTCCGCCTGCACCCGAGGCCCCGACCTCGTCGCCGAGCTGAAGCGGCTCGGATACCGCGACGTACGCCTGTACGCCGAGGGGATCGAGGGCTGGACCCGGTCGGGTCTCGCCGTGGAGGACGATCAAACCTGAGCATCCTCCGCCACCCATCCCGAAGGCCTCCTGCGCAGGCGGCCTTCGGGCTCGTACAGCGAGCGCGGTAGGCGAGGACCATTCCCAGGGCGGACGCCCAGGCATGTGACATCGGTGAGTCTTGAGGCATGAACGACACGGTGCTCGCCTTGGCCCTGTGCGTGGCATCGTCGGTGTGTTACGCCCTGGGGGCGATCGCGCAGCGGCGCATCGCCCTCACCCCCACGATGGACGCGTTCCGATGGTTGTGGGCCCTGGGGCTCAACCTGGCCGGAGGCGCGCTGCACGTCGCCGCCTTGCGGTTCGGTCCGGTGACGATCGTCCAGCCGTTGGGCGCGCTGACTTTGGTCTTCGCGCTGCCGATGCGGCGAGAGGCGTACGCGACATCCCGCTCCGAGTGGGCGGGGGCGGCTCTCATCGTGGTCGCGCTGGCGGGACTGGTGTCGCTGATGCTCCCCGCAGGTCCCCCTGCCCTCAGCGCGTACCAGGTGCTCGTGGTCGGCGGTGCGAGCGCGGGCGTGACCGCCGTGCTCGTGGCCGTCTCTGCGGCGCCTTCCCCTGTGATCCGTGCGCTGTCGTTGGCCGCTGGAGCCGGGATCGCCTTCGGCACCGCGTCCGCACTGGTTCCCGTGGTGCTCGCGGTGACTGGCTGGACGGTTCTCATGGTGGGTGGACTGGTCGGCTGCTTCGCGCTGGCAGGGGTGGCGCTGTCGCAATCCTCCTATCGTGACTTCGGTCTGGGCCTGCCCCTGGCGGCCCAGACCATCGCCAATCCCGTGGCCGCGATCGTGATCGGTCTCACCGTCCTGGGCGAGGGGGTCCGGTTCGGGGGACTCGCCCTCACTCTGGTCGCCGCCGCGGTGATGGCCTGCGGCGTTGTGATGCTCGCCCGCGGCGAGGAGGCTCGGCGAGCTGTATCCGCGCATGTCCCAGGCTCGCGCATCGAAGGGCATGAGGCTCAGCCCGCGTCTTCGCCAGGACGATGACGAGTCGATCATCCGTACGCGAGAGCCGAGCACGGCCTCAGTGGAGGAGCGCGTCGATGTCGAGACGGTAGAGCGCGCTGAAGAGCGGCCAGGTCAGAGCGGCCATCTCAGCAGGAGGCAGTGGGCAGCCGCGCTGGAGCCAGTCGGCGGCCACGCCGATGAGCGCCCCGGCGGTGAACACGGCGGGAACGTCGTGCGGGATGTCCACCGGAGAGCCGTCACGCTCCGGGAGATCGTCACCGGCGGCGGCCTGGCGTACGAGGTCGTAGACGGCCGCGGCGATGCGCCGGCGGATGTGGTCGACGAGGCGCGCGCTGCCCTGCGGCCCCAGGAGGGCGCGGTAGAGGCCGGCGTGCTCGGCGAGGCTTGCGAAGAACGCCTCCAGCGACTGCGTCGCGTCCCGCACCGGGTCCGCCGAGTCGGGCCCCGGGGCAGGCAGAGAGCCGATCAAGTCGTCGATCATCGCGGTGCAGGCGGCCTCGGCCAGCTCGTGGACGTCGCGGTAGTGGTCGTAGAAGGTCGAACGGCTCACGCCGGCCTGTTCGGCCACGTCGGCGACGCTGATCCGGGACAGGTCCTGCTCCTCGACGAGCTGAATCAGCGCGCTCGCTAAGGCCGCGTGGGTGCGGCGCACACGCCGGTCACCCGATGAGGTGCTGCTCTCCCTGGTCGTGACCACGCCACCAGCTTACCTTCTGACTACACATGTACGTTTTCCTACACATGTAGGGTAATCTTCTCGACGACGGGACTCCTCACGCCCGCGTGGCGGCGGGGGAGGAGCAGGCACGCGACAGGAGCGCCATCAGCCGCCTGTTCACAGGCGGCCGACCATCCACGCAGAGGAGATGCCCGATGAGCCTCGACGAGCAGGTCCTGAGCTACCCGATTCCCAGTGACGCCGCGCTGGAGCCGCCCGCGGAGTGGGCGGAACTGCGCAACAAGTGCCCGGTGGCCCACGTGAAGCTGCCCAGCGGTGACCAGGCGACGCTGTTGACGCGCTATGAGGACGTCAAGCGGGTGCTCGCCGACCCGCGCTTCACCCGCCAGCTCAACGCCCCCGACGCCGCCCGGCTGTCGGCGGAGGGGGATGGGGTGTTCAACAGCGAGATGGCGCAGATCATCCCTGACGGAGGCGAGGAGCACCAGCATTGGCGGCGCCTGGTCGGCAAGTGGTTCACCGCCAAGCGCATGGCCGCGCTGCGGCCGTCGATGGAGGAGATCGCCGAGCAGCTCATCGACGACATGGTCAAGTGCGGCGCGCCCGGCGACCTCAAGGCCGGCCTGGGCTTCCCGCTGCCTGTGTACGTCATCTGCGACATGCTCGGCGTCCCGGCCGCCGACCGGGAACGGTTCTCCTACTGGTCCGACGCCCTGCTCAACCTCACCCGCTACAGCCGGGCCGAGATGGAGGCCGCCCAGGGCGAGTTCTTCCAGTACATGGCCGACCACGTCGCGGCCAGGCGCGCCGAGGCGGGGGACGACGTCCTCAGTGAGCTGATCGCGGCCGGCGGCCCCGAGGAAGGCGGGCTGACCGACATCCAGATCCTGGTCACCGGCATGGCGCTGCTGGTCGCCGGGCACGAGACCACCGCCAACATGATCGGCAAGATGGTCTCCATGCTGCTCGCGGACCGCAGCCGGTGGGAGCGGCTGCTGGCCGACCCGTCGCTGATCCGCACCGCGGTGGAGGAGACGCTGCGGCTCGACGCCAACTCCGGCTTCGGCCTGCCGCGCTACCTGCGCGACGAGATCGAGGTCGGCGGCACGGTCCTGCCCCGCGGCACCACCGTGGTGTGCAGCATGGCCGCCGCGAACCGTGACGAGAGCGTCTTCGAGGGCGCCGAGGAGATGGATCTGCGCCGCAGCCCGAACGCGCACCTGGCCTTCGGCGTCGGCGCCCACTCCTGCCTCGGCCAGGCGCTGGCCCGCACCGAACTGCAGGTCGTGCTCGAGGTGCTGCTGCGCAAGCTTCCCTCCCTGGAGTTGGCCGTTCCCGTGGAGGAGCTGGAACGCGTGGAAGGGCTGGCCGTCGGCGGCCTGCGTACGGTCCCGGTCCGCTGGTGACGTGGCACCGCCGCAAGCGGCCCGCAGAGAGGAGCCCGACATGAGAGTCACCGTGGACGAAGACAAATGCTGTGGCGCCGGCCAATGCGTACTGATCGCGCCGGAGGTGTTCGACCAGCGCGAGGACGACGGCATCGTCATGCTGCTCGAACACGAGCCCGGTGAGGACCGGCACGTCGCGGTCCGCGAGGCCGCCGCCGTCTGCCCCGGCGCCGCAATCGAGGTGAGCGACAAGGCGTGAGCATGACAGGACCTTCCTCCCACCGGGTGTGCGGCCGAACGGTGACACCGTCAGGGTTCCGGAAGTGACGGCGGACGGTGTCACCGGAGTGATTCACCGAGTTATTCCTTGACACGAATATTCTTTATCGCGAATACTCGTCCTCGTGGACGCACTCCTCATCGCGCTGGCCGACCCGGCCCGCTGGCGGCTCGTGAGCCTGCTGGCCGAGCGGCCCCGCTCGGTCGGCGTCCTCGCCCAGCTCGCCGAGGCCCGCCAGCCGCAGACGACCAAGCACCTGCAGACCCTCGAGCGCGCCGGCGTCGTCACCTCCGAGCGCATCGGACAGCGCCGCATCTATGCGCTCCGGCCCGCTCCACTGCGGGACCTGGCGGCAGCGCTCAGCCGGCTCGCCGACACCGCGGACCAGGTCGGCGGCCCGCGCGCGACCTACGACCGCTACGGCCTGAGCCTCCACGCGGAGCGGCTCGCCGCTGAGGAGCCGGGGTGGGCCGACGGTCGCTCGTTCGGGTTCCTTCGGTCGCTGGCGGGGAGCCCCGAGCTGGTTTGGCGCCACTTGACCGAGGCCTCCCTGCTCGCCCGATGGTGGACGTCCGACGACCTCCGCGTCTCCGGGCTCGTCTTCGAGGCGCGACCGGGTGGGCGGATCGTTCAGGAGTACCGCGATGCCGAGGACGCCGACGGCTCCGACCTGGTCGCGGGGCGTGCGGAGGGAATCGTCGACGACGTGCACCCCGGTGAGCGCCTCACCTATCGGCTCTCCCCTCTGCTTCCGGACGGCGGCCTCGCCTTCACCGCCCACGTCGACCTCGGCCTCCGGCCCACCGGAACCGGCACGGACCTCGACGTCCATTACCGGATCACCGACAGCACCGTCGACTCCGCTGACTTCATCGCGGGCATCGAGATGGGCTTCGGCCAGAGCCTCGACAAGCTCGCGGCGATCCTCGCCGCGGACTCGCACGACACCGACGACACCGACGGCACCGACGGCACCGTCGACACCGACACAAGGAGCACGAAGTGACAGAGCAGACCGCGGGCCGCAGGGTCGTCACCAACATGAGCCTCTCCCTCGACGGCCACTATGCCCGGCCGGGCGACCCTCGGGACATGGGCTGGGTGATGCCGTACGCCGTCACCGACGTCGCCCGCGACCACCTGACCGGCCTCTGGGAGCCGGCGACGACGGCCCTGCTCGGGCGGGTCAACGCCGAGGGGTTCCTCGGTTTCTGGCCCACCGTCATCGGCATGGAGGGTGCCGACCCGCGTGACGAGGGCTTCGCGAAGTGGCTCGTCGACACCGACAAGGTGGTCCTCTCCTCCACCCTCGGCGAGGCGCCGTGGGAACGGACGACGATCGTCGACAAGCCGGCCGCCGAGGTGGTCATGGACCTCAAGGCGACCGAAGGCGGCGACATCCTCGTGCTCTCCAGCGCGAGTGTCATCAAGGCGCTGCTGGCGGCCGACAAGGTCGACCGGCTGGCGATCACGATCTTCCCGATCTTCCTCGGCGGCGGGCCGCGCCTCTTCGACGACGGCCTGCCCACGGGGCAGTGGGAGCTCGTCAGCCAGGCCGCGGGGGAGCACGGCACGTTGGCTCTCGTCTACGACCGAGTCCGCTGAGCCGGCCGCCTGTCGACGGCGACGCGACCGTCGCCCTCCCTGGCGAAGCCCGCCCCCGGTTGGCGTGTCGCCGATGCCCTGTTCCGGCCGTCGAAAATAAACCCATTTGCGCCATTAATCCCGTCACTGCTCGAATGTGGGGATGAATCATGACGAAGTGCTGGCGACATTCGATACCCAGATGCGGCGCAATGTCCGTCCCGACGGCCCCGGAGCCCGGGTCGAGAGGACGGCGACGACGACGCGGCAGACCGGCGGCGAGAGCGGGTGGAACGGCGTCCTGTGGTCCGGCCTCGACGCGGAGTCCGCGGACGCGGCGATCGTGGAACAGGTGAAGCACTTCAGCGAACTGGGGCTGGAATTCGAGTGGAAGCTCTACGCCCATGACCTTCCGCACGACCTGCCCGAGCGGCTCCGCGCGGCCGGGTTCACATCAGAGCCGGAGGAGGCGCTGATGGTGGCCGAGATCGGCGAGCTGTCCACCGCCGTCGTGCCTCCTGAGGGGATCACGCTGCGCGAGGTGACCGACGCGGCCGGGGTCGAGCTCATGACGATCGTGCACGATCAGGCCTTCGACACCGACGGCTCCAGGATCAGAGCGCAACTCCTGAAGCAGCTCACCGAAGCTCCGGACACCGTCGTCGCGGTCGTCGCCATGGCCGGCGACGTGCCGGTCAGCTCGGCGCGGATGGAACTCCCGCTGGACGCGGACTTCGCCGGGCTATGGGGCGGCGGCACCGTGCCGGCGTGGCGCGGCCGGGGCCTCTACCGCGCTCTGATCGCCTACCGCGCCCGCATCGCAGCCGAGCGCGGCTACCGCTACCTGCAGGTCGACGCGTCCGACCAGAGCCGGCCGATCCTCGCCCGGCTCGGGTTCGCGCAGCTGAGCACCACCACGCCCTACGTGTATCAGCCGAGGAGCTGACGTTCCCGTCGCGCCGGATGCCCGGGAGCGCGGCGCGCGGCCGACTCAGGCGCTCGTGAGGATGACGAGTTGCCGGGTCGCCCGGGTCATGGCGACATAGCGGTCGACCGTTCCCTCGATGCCCCTGCCGAACGCCTCCGGGTCGATGAGGACGACCAGGTCGAACTCGAGCCCCTTCGACAACTCCGGGGTCAGCGACCGGACGCGGGGGGTCGCCCGGAACGTGGGATCGCCGATCACGCAGGCGATCCCTTCGGCATGCGTGGCGAGCCAGGTGTCGAGGATCGAGCCCAGATCCGAAGCGGATCCGTGCACGACGGGGACGTCGCTGCTGCGGATGGAGGTCGGCACGTTGGCGTCCGGGAGCACGGCCCGGATGACCGGCTCGGCTTCCGCCATGACCGCTTCCGGGGTCCTGTAGTTGATGCTCAGGGAGGCCAGGTTGACCCGGTCGAGCCCGATCCGCTCGAGCCGTTCCTGCCACGACTCCGTGAACCCGTGCCTTGCCTGGGCGCGATCCCCGACGATGGTGAAGCTCCGGGACGGGCACCGGAGCAGCAACATCTGCCACTCCGCGTCGGTCAGTTCCTGTGCCTCGTCCACGACGATGTGCGCGAACGGGCCGGCGAGCAGGTCCGGGTCGATGCCGGGCAGTTCGGTCTCGTCGACCAGGTTCCTCTGCAGGTCCTCCCTGCGTAACTGCGTCACCAGACCCTCACCGTCGTCATCGGCCTCGATCAGGTTGTCGACGACCCTGGACATGTACTCGCGCTGGGCGGCGAGAGAGGCGTCATGCCGGCGCTTACGTCGTGACGCCTCCGGGTCGCCGAGCCGCTGCCGTGCCGCGTCCAGGAGCGGCAGGTCGGACACCGTCCAGGCCTGGGCGTCCCCGCGCTGCAGCATCCGAACGTCGTCGGGGCTGAGCCAGGGAGCGCACATCCGCAGGTAGGCGGGCACCGACCACAGGTCTCCGACGAGGTCGGCCGCTTCGATCAGCGGCCACGCGCGGTTGAGGGCCGTGAGCAGTTCCCTGTTCTGCAGCAGCGACTTGCGGAGCCGGTCAGCCGGGGCGTCGCCGTGCTTGTCCATCAGGATCGCGAGCAGCTCCTCCAGGATCTGGTCGCGCGCCTCGTTGTGCGGAGTACCGGGTTCCGGTGCTTGGAACGCCTCGGCCCAGTCGTCGGGGCTCAGCCAGATGTCGGACCAGTGGGTCGTGACCGTCATCCCCTTGGTGGGCGGATTCTCGTAGAACCTGACGGCCGTCTCGATCGCCTTCACCAGGTCCGCGGACGACTTCAGGAGGGCCACGTTCGGATCGGCCTCGATCGCTGCCCCGGCTCCCTCGGCGACGAGGTCCCGCAGGGTGCAGGTCTGCACGCCCTCCTCTCCGAGGCTGGGAAGGACGTCGGCGACGTAGGCCAGGTAGGGCTGGTGCGGACCGACGAACAGCACGCCGCCCCGATGGTGACCGAGGCGAGGGTCGGAGTAGAGGAGGTAGGCGGAGCGGTGCAGAGCGACGACGGTCTTCCCGGTGCCCGGACCGCCGTCGACGACGAGAGCGCCGCGGGACCCCGCGCGGATGATGGCGTCCTGGTCGGCCTGGATGGTGCCGAGCACGTCTCGCATCCGGGCCGACCGGTTGCCGCCCAGGCTGGCGATGAAGGCGGACTGGTCGTCGAGCGCGGCATGCCCTTCGAACCCGTCCGAGGTGAACACCTCGTCCCAGTAGTCGCTGATCCGGCCGCGGGTCCAGCGATACCTGCGGCGGCTCGACAGGCCCATCGGGTTGGCGTGGGTGGCTCCGAAGAACGGCTCAGCCGCGGGGGAGCGCCAGTCGAGCAGCAGCCGTCGACCCGTGCTGTCCGTGAGGCCGAGTCGTCCGATGTACACGGGCTCGGGGTCGTCTGAACTGACGATGTGTCCGAGGCACAGGTCCAAACCGAAGCGGCGCAGGGCTCGCAGGCGAGCGGTCAGCCGATGGACCTCCAGATCCCGGTCCAGCGCCTGCCGGCCTTTGCCGCCGGGCGCCTTGCGCTCGGCGTCGAGGCGGCCGGACAGATCGATGATCGACTGCTCGAGGCTCTCCGCGATGGCCGCGAAGTGCTGCTCGTCGCCGGCGATCAGCGTCGGGTCGGCCTTGGGGGAGAGGTGGTCGGGAAGGTCGAATGCGCTGGTGATCAGGGGTTCCACGTCATTGGCTCCGATCCACGAGGGCGTCGCATCCCTCGGCTGCCGCGGCTACGGGGTCGAACTGCGCGGCCAGTTCGGACACGCGCCGGGATGCGTCCGCCGTCGACGACGGTCGCACCATCGGGCCCGTCGGCGGGCCGACCGGCACGAGCGGCAGGCCGGCACCGGCCGGCAACTCAGCGAACTCCTTGTC
>Ga0310811_10003372_pt1 | contig 20075 bp, 14 predicted proteins | sample YCmetagenome_FD_207642 | JGI IMG/M metagenome (GOLD analysis project Ga0310811, IMG submission 207642) | Soil microbial communities from experimental microcosm in Duke University, North Carolina, United States - YC | ecosystem: Engineered > Artificial ecosystem > Soil microcosm > Unclassified ...
CATGTCGTGGTTTTCAACGAAGGTGACGGCGTTGAAGGGACGCTCGGCGACGACGGAGCCATCGCTGGTCAGGTTGCGAAGATCGTACTGAAGCGTGTCGCAGAGGTCTTTGAGCTTGTAGCGGAGCGGGAAGTCGAAGGCGGCGATCTGATTGTCGGTGACGGCGCGAACACCGTCGAGCCAGTTGCCGATGTCCTCGGGACCGGACCAGTACTCGCCCACGACGAAGGGCGTGAACTCCTCGCCGTCGCGTTCATAGCGATACTTGGCGAGCAGGCCGATCATCCATGCGCCATAGCCTTTGGCAAAGTCGAAGCGGAAGCCGTCGAAGCCGAGTTCTTCGATGACCATGCGGGCGTACTCGAACATTGCGGTGTAGACGCGGGGATTGCGGTGGCAGAGGTGAGGGAAGCCTGCGAAGTTTTCGCCCTCGATCATGACGCGCTCGTAGCGTGAGGGATGGAAGCAGTTCCAGTCGCGAGGGAATTTGCCGGACTTGGGGTTAAACTTCGTCCAGCGCTTCTGGCCGGCGTAGGCACCGATGTTGTTCTCGTGTAGCACGCGAATGAGGTTTTCGAGCTCGGCACGATTGCCGTAGAGCGTTTTGACGCCGCCCTTCTGATCGAAGTCACCGAGATCGAAGTAGTCGTAGGGATCGTAGCCGGGGGACCGTGCCTCGGCTCCCTTGCAGATGGGTGGAAGCCAGAGGGCATTGACGCCAACTTTGCCGAGCTCGGGGGCTTTTTCGGCGATGAAATTCCACCACTCGCCCTCTTTTTGTTCCTTGATGGGAGAGTCCCAGTAAAACGCCTGCATCATAACGGCCATGACTGCGTGTCCTTTCCAACTACCGGCACACGAGGACGCATCTCAGGAGTTCTGAGTTTTCAGCGCAGTCACTTTCGCGTACGGTATTGCTCAGCGAGTCTGATGCAGAGGAAGGGCGAACAGGTTGGTATGACGGTTCCAGGTACACCGCAAACTCCATCTCCGTTTCGTACCGCCGGCGGTGCGCTGGTGAACTGGTGGCGTGCGGCCACGCTCGATGCGCTGATCGTCGGCGTCATATGGCTCATCGGCCTCGAGCTGATTCGCGTTCCCCTGGCCCCCTTCTGGGCGCTGCTGGGAGCGATGCTGCAGATCATCCCAACCTTCGGCGGAATGATTGCGCTGATCGGGCCGGTGCTCTCGGTCGCGTTTCAGGGGACGGATCAATGGTGGAGACTCGGGCTGGTCCTGGGGCTCTATGGTGTGATCGCCATTCTCGAGGGGCTAGTGATCGGGCCCTATGTACTGCATCGCACGACGAAGGTGCCGTGGTGGGCGGCGTTTCTTGGACCGATTGTGTTGGGGATTCTGATTCCGTTCTGGGGAGTGCTGCTGGCGCCTCCGCTGCTCGCTGTTATCTATGCACTGCGCGATCGAAACAAAGTGCAGCGGCCCTAGAGAGGATCAGGCACCGATCTTGTAACGGGTCTCGGCGAGCCGGTAGAGCGGACGCCACACCAGCCGGTTAATCGTTACGACCATGCCTGCCATGACGATGGTGGCGAGCAGAAGAATCTGAAACTTGCCGGAGTCGGTGGCGGCGCTGATCACAGCGCCAAGGCCGAAGGTTTCAAGCGTCTTGTTCTTGAGATGGAAGTACTCGGCGATAATGCTGGCATTCCACGCTCCGCCGGAGGCCGTGACCAGACCGGTGATGAGGTAGGGAAAGATTCCCGGCAGGATGAGGGTCTTCCATCGCTGAACGGTGGTGAAGTGGAAGAGTTCGGCGACCTCGCGCAGATCGGTGGGAATCGCCATTGCGCCCGCGACGACGTTGAACAGGATGTACCACTGCGTTCCGAGCATCATCAGCAAAATGGAGCCGACGCCGAGGCCTCCGCCGATCTGGACCAGCGCCATGACGACGATAGGGAAGAGAGCGGTGGCCGGAACCGAGGCGGCAATCTGCGCCAGAGGCTGCGCGATGCGGGCGAGCCGGGGATGAAAGCCGATCGCGACTCCTGCGGGAATGGTCCAGGCCGATGCGAGCAGAAGGGCCGTATTGACCCGCAGAAAGGTCGCGAGTGCGCTTGCAAGAATGCGGAAGAACTCGGAGCGCTGAACTTCACGGAGCAGCGAAAGCGCGTGGAAGGCGGCGTAGAGCACACCGGCGAGGACGAGCACGAGCGCCACGACGCGCAGAAAGGCATTCCATCGATCGCGGCGTTTCTGAACTGTTGGGCTCACGTCGACGGTGGAGGCTTCGATGCGACGGCGGTTGTCGGCAAGCCGCTGATAGACCTTCTCCGCAATGGGCTCAAGGGTGCGGCTGCGCAAGGTATTCAGCGCATGGGAGTGTTGGAAGAGATGCAGGAGCGGAGACCGAATCTGCGACTTTGCCTCCACCTGTTCGAACTTGAACTTGTCGCTCCATGCAATGATCGGCCGCCAGAGAATCTGATCGGTGGCAACGATGATGGCCACCATGGTGAAGAGTCCCCAGCCGATGGCGGTCACGTTTCCAGTGCTTGCCGCGGTCTGCAGGTAGGAGCCGAGGCCGGGCAGTCGGAAGTCGCGCGTTCCCAGCACAAACATCTCGCAGGCCATCAGGAAGAACCAGCCACCGGCGACGGAGACCATTGAGTTCCAGACCAGGCCGATTGCGGCGTAGGGAAGCTCAAGCTCGAAGAGCCGCTGCCAGGGAGAGAAACGGTAGATCGTTGCAGCCTCGCGCAGCTCGCGGGGGATGCTCTTAAGCGAGGAGTAGAAGCTGAAGGCCATGTTCCAGACCTGGCCGGTAAAGATGAGGAGGATAGCTCCCATCTCCACACCGATCTGGCGCGTAGGAAAGAGCGCCACCATCGCCAGCATGACTCCGGGAAGGAAGCTCAATACCGGGATGGACTGCAGGATGTCGAGCCCGGCGATCATCAGGGCCTCGATCCTGCGGTTGTAGGCGGCGATGTAGCCGTACCCGATGGCGAAGATGAGGCTGAGAGCGTAGGCGAGCCAGATGCGCACCAGGGAATAGAAGGCATAGCGCGGCAACGCACGGGGGCTGAGCGAGATGGTGATCTCGGGCATGGGATGCCCGAACCAGTAGCGGGCCAGCAGCACGACGCCGTAGAAGCAGGCCAGCCCGATGCCCGCGACGCAGAGATCGATGACGACGGGCCAGCTGCGTCGAAGCACCTGGGAGCGCGCCAGCGTCTCCGGGTTGCGGAGATAGCTGAAGCTGTCGTGCAGATTCATCGATTCGTCTCCGCAACGGAGGATTCTTCTTTCTCCGGCTGCATGAAACGGCGACGGGAGGCATCGAAGTCGAAGAGTTCGGCGTAGCGGCCCCAGTTGATCGCGGTCTCAAGCTGGCGCAGCGTCTCTTCTTCGCTGAACTGCTCGTCGAGCATGTCGTGAAAGAAATCCTCAGGCACGCTACGGTCGCTCTTGGCCTCAATAGCGCGCACGATCTGGCGCAGGAGAAGAACGTTTTCGACGGCGGCGCTGCGGAAGAGCTCTTTCTGGCGAAGGATCTCGGAGTTGGCGAACTCAGCACCGGCAGGGGTGATGGCGGCATCGCCTTCGTTGACGGTGAGGAAGCCGAGGAGCTGAGCGGCATCGACGATGGGCAGCAGGTCGTCGATCTCGAAGGCGAGATCGTCGGCCAGACGGTAGATGTCGTCCTTGCCGTTGTGGTCCAGCAGAATCTCGAGCAGACCGGCGATGCCTCCGGGCCGGGCATGAGGAAGCATCTGGTACTGCATGTGGCGCTGATCGCGCACGGGGCGGCCCTCGGGGGTTAGCGGCAATGCGGGAGGCTGCGCCTCGGGTTGGGTGAGCACCTTGTAGATGTAATCGACCAACTGCGTGAAGGCGGCGGCTTTGCGTTCGCGGGGATGCTCGAGGGCAACCCTGAAGTCGGTGCGAACATGCCCCGGGTTGCGGCCCAGAACGATAATCCGGTCGGCCAGAAGCACCGCTTCTTCGATATTGTGCGTCACAATAAAGATGGCGCGCGTGGGGATCGTCTTGTTCTGCCACAGTTCAAGCAGTTCGCTGCGGAGGTTCTCCGCCGTGAGCACATCGAGTGCGGAGAAGGGCTCGTCCATGAAGAGCACTTCGGGCTCGACGACGAGCGCACGAGCAAAACCGACGCGTTGGCGCATACCGCCGGAGAGCTCCTTGGGATATGCAGCCTGGAAGCCGTCGAGGCCGACGGTATTGAGCATCTTTATGGCGCGTTTGCGGCGCTCGGCGGGTTCCAGGCCGCGAGCTTTGAGCGGGGCCTCGACGTTTTCCACGATCGTCAGCCAGGGAAACAGAGCAAAGCTCTGGAAGACGATCGCAACGTTCACTTCGGCATTCGCTACTGGCTTCTCATGCCAATACACCTGCCCCGCGGAGGGGGTGGAGAGGCCGGTAAGCATACGCAGCAGGGTCGACTTACCCGATCCGGAGGGCCCGAGCAGCGCGACGATCTCGCCCTCGCTGATGGACAGATCGGTGGGCGAGATGACCTGAATCCGGTTCTCGCTGGGTTGCGCGTAATATTTTTCAACCTGATCGGCACGTATGATGACTTGCGGCATAAGAGTCGTCGCCTATCGGCGATGAAAGAATTATGGAAATCGGCTAGAGCGTTTTTATGGGCTCTGCGCTCAGCGTATCATTACTCTTCAGGGACCATAGTAAAAGCGATCGGCACAGATCGCATCCTAAGGAACGTTGAATTAATTTCATTGGGGAAGATCAATTCGAATGACCACGACACCAAAACCGAAGGTCCTCGTCGCCGACGACGAGCAGGTGATTGCAAACACGCTGGCGATTATTCTGAATCAGGCCGGATTTGATGCGCGGGCCGTGTTTAGCGGAGAAAAAGCGGTTGAGATGCTCGAAAGCTTTCAACCCGACATGCTAATCAGCGACGTCATTATGACTGGAATGACGGGAATTGAAGCCGCGATTATTACACGGCAAAGAGTGCCTCACTGCAAGATTCTCCTGTTTTCAGGGCAGGCCGCAACCGCTGACCTGCTGGAGAAGGCCCGGGCGCAGGGGCATGAGTTCGAGATTCTGGCCAAACCCGTGCATCCCACCGATCTTCTCGCCAAACTACGCAGTTAGGCCACGCGTTCGTCGTAATTGTTCTTGTGGAAGTTGCAAATGCCGTCAGACAACGTCTGACGGCCGCTTCCGCTCTTTGATCTTCGCCGCAGGAACACCCGCATTGATCGTCCAGGCCTCAAGATTGCGTGTCGCGACCGACCCGAGGCCGAGAACCGCTCCCTCTCCAAAATGCACGCCCGGGGCCACGGAGGCGCGCGCGCAGACCCAGCTGTAGGGGCCGAAGCTCATGGCATAGGCCATGAGAGGGAAGGCCGGATCGTCGTAGTCGTGCGTTGCGCCGCACACATAAGCGTCCTGCGAGAGGATGGCGTGTGAGCCGAAGGAGACGGGCGCGGGATTGTAGATTTCGGCTCCATCCGCCGCTGTGACCTGATCGGCACAGACAAGATTCCAGGGAGCCCAGATCTTCGACTTCGGATAAAAGTGGCAGTTCGATCCCATGGTTGCGCCGAACAGACGTAGTAGAAAAGAGCGCCAGCCATGCAAAGGCCGCGGCGAGGTCCGATAGAACAGCGCCCAGCATAGATTCCACACCAGACGTCGCAGACGCAGCTTGAGAGGAAACGCGGGACGCAGGTAAGGATCGGCAGCGGTCTCTGCGGAGATGTGATCGGCGGCGTTGTAGTGGACGGGTCTCGGCATCGTGAACTCAGGAATGGCTGGGAACCGTTTCGCCGGTCGAGGTCTTGGCGGACTCGAAGAGGCGAAGAATTGTCTTTGCGTTCTCGCGCATATCATAGCGCTGCCGAAAGCACTGCATTGCCCGTTCGGCCATCGCCTTGCGCTCCTCGGAGGGAGTGGCGATCCAGCGCTCGAGCAGGCGGAGCGTGCCTTCGGCGGTGTCGGGCTCCATCAGGCCGGCGTGGTCTGCGGCGATATCCGGGGCGATGTTGACTTGATTGGAGAGCAGAACGGTCTTTCCGCAGCTCATCGCTTCGGCGACGGCAATGCCGAAGTTTTCCTGATGCGAGGGAAGGACGAAGGCCTCTGAACTGTAGAAGGCTCCCCACTTGAGATCCCCCGTAAGCATGCCGGGCCAATGAATGCGATCTTCCACTCCCGCACTGCGGGCAATCTGCCTGAGCTCGGCGCCCCAGTTCTCCTGATCGGGCCCAGCCATGACAAGGTGCAGATCAGGATCCTTCTGCGCGATCTTTCCAAAGGCTTCAAGAAGCAGATCGCATCCTTTTTTGCGATGAATGCGGCTGAGGAAGAGGAGAAAGCGTTTGCCGCGAACTTCCGGGACGTGCTCGAAGAAGGCCTCGCTGAGCATCTCTTTGCTTGTGCCTTGCGGCGGGCCGCTAACTCCGTAAGGCACAACATAGGGATTCCAGCGATGCAGCCAGAAGCTCTTCTCGGCTAGCTGCTTCTCCGTTTGCGAGGTGAAGAGCACGCGGTAGGCGTTGCGCAGAACGCGGTATTCCACGGGAGCCCAGTAGAGCCACTTTTTGAGGTGCTTCAGCGGGTAGGCCCGTTTGAAGTAAGGGTCGAGCATGCCATGCGTAAAGACCATATAGGGCGTCTCCGTACCGGCAAGCGCCTGTCGAGCCGCCGAGCCGCAGTACTGCCAAAGGCCATGCACGATCACGCCGTCGTAGTTCCGATGATTTTCCTTGATCCAGGGCACCAGCTTCGGTGTGAAGCCATAATTCGTGCGGGTAGGCCCAAAGGGGTAGACCGGAAAATCGAGGGTCTTCAGAAACGGAGCGGCAGGGTCATCGAGCGTGGCGACCTCTCCAAAGTAGCCGATATCGCGATAGCTGAGCAGCATGCGGACCGCCTGGCTTGGACCTCCAGCCTCCGGCCTCAGTGTTCCGATAATATGTAGAATCCGCATCTACAGTCCTCGTTACTTTCGTGAAGGCTATGCCGTGATCTTCTTGGTGACTGCAGCCAATGCGCTTCGCATGCCGCGAACATCTTCTTCAAAGCCCCAGCGGCTGATTCGCTCGAGCGCGCGGCGCCCCATCTCGGCGGCTGTTTCGGGGGTGGCCAGGGTGCGGCGCAGTGCATCGGCCAGCGCAGGAACATCCCCCGCAGGAAAGACCGCTCCTTCGACGCCGTCGGTGATGAGGTCCCGCTGGCTGCCGACTTCGTCGGAGACGACGATGGCGCGGCCCGCGTTCATCACCTCGTTGACGATCAACCCCCAGGGCTCGTGCCTCGAGGGCAGCACGAAGACGCTGGCGAGATCGAAGAACCGTGGCAGTTCGGACTGATTGCGGAAGCCGCAGAAGCGGATGCTGCTCAGGCCTGTCTCTTTGGCGCGCTGCTCAAGCATGCCGCGCTGATCGCCATCGCCCACGATCACCAAATAGGGATGCGGCTCGACACCCGGTGCTGGCGACAGAAGCTTGTAGGCCTCCAGAAGATCGTCGGCGCGCTTCCGTCCCTGCAACTTGGAAGCAAAGAGGATGACCGGACGATCCGGGGAGAGGTTCAGCTCCTTGCGAAGCTCCTCGCGCCGTGGGGCAGCTTCGAGGCTGCGTCTCTGGAAGTATTCGTTATCGACCGCATATGGCATCAGGTAGAGCGGAAAGTCTTCACCGAGATAGTAGCGCCAATATTCAGCGTTGAGCGAGCCGATGGGAAGGACGCCGTCGATCATCTGCGCCAGCATGCGGAAAAAGAGTCGCTTGGCGGCGAGCGTGGCGCCGGTGCGCTCCCGGTCACCCAGCCAGGATTCGGCGCGGATCAGAACCGGAATGCCGAGAGCATTGGCTGCGGTGATGCCATGCATGGCATTGACGTTGGCGTAGCCGTGAACCCAGAGCACATCGAAGGCATTTCCTCCAGGCTCATTGCCTTTGAGCCGCCTTGCGATGCCATAGTTCATCGGCGTGGTCGGGGTGACGCGGGCGTTATCCCGAATAACCGGCAGAAATTCATGCCGGTATCCTTCGAGCAGGGGAACGTCCCATTTGATGCCGACGCCACCGAAGCCGGCGTCTTTGTAGCCCTTCACCGAAAAGTCCGATCCGAAGAAGACCGTAAGATCGATATCCGGTTCCTGAGCGATGCGGCGAAGCAGCGGGGCCTGGTACTGGATGGGATGGCTTACAAGATAAGCCAGCCGAACCTTCTCACGTCTCGTGTCGTTGCGCGGGGCCGGGGAGGTCATAGGTTTCTCGCGTAAGTTCCTTGTTTCAAAGGTTGATTATCGTGTTGCCACAGCAAGAATGGAGGCGAATCCGACGAGGGTCGAAAGTCCACCGGACTTGATGGCGCTCTTGATCATGTTGCTGGGGAGAAGCACGATATCGTCGGACTGAAGCACCGGATCCGGATCCTTCCCATTCAGAACGCGCTTCATGTCGACAGAGACGACCGTGCGATTGGTTCCTTCGGTCCGGATCAGGCGGAGCTGATTCATCTTGCCTTCAAACCCGGGCCCACCCGCAACCGTAGCGGCCTGCATCAGCGTCAGCGGAGAGGCCGGCGGAAGCGGAATGGCTCCGACGTTTTTGAACGCTCCCAGCATATACACGACGCCGGTTCGGGCGATGATGATGGTATCCCCGGCAAAGACAGGGATATTCGACTCTTCGCTCTTCATCGGGTCGGTGCCGAGATCGATGACGATGGGCTGGTCCACTCCCAAGCGGTCGATGGTAATGGTATGGCTCGACAGCGGCGTTAAACCTCCAGCCACCGCCAGCACATCCTGCAGGCGTCTCTGGCCGTTGATCGGCACGACCGCATGTAGCTCGCCCGTCACCGTGGCCACCTGATTGGGGGAATCCGTCAATTGCAGGCTGACCTGCGGATTGCGATACATTCCGCCTTCCATCAACTTCTTTTCGATCAGGCGCTCCGCTTCAGGAAGCGTCATTCCCTTGATCTGAAGCGTTCCGATCAGCGGCAGGTGAATGGAGCCGTCGATGCTGATGCGTACGCTCGGAGAGTAATCGGTCGCTCCGTAGATGTGCACCGCGATCTGGTCGCCGGGAGCGAGACGAAGCTCCCGGTTGGCGGGATAGAGAATCGCCGGATCCGTCGTAAGCGTGACCGGACGGTTGATGGAGTTCGACGCGGCCAAGGATGGCCCATTGAACTGCGCATGAGCCGAGGCATCGGGCAGAACGAACGGAAGGCAGAGGGCCGCTATGGCCAGCAGTCCTGTTCGGAACACAGGTCGCAGGTTCATCGCTTCACCTCCGGGGAGTCCTTCTTTGCTTGCCAGGTTTCGGCGTCTGCTCCTGCGTTGTTGTAGCCCGAATACCCGTAGTAGCCGTAATAGTCTGGAGAGCTGACATCCACCGCATTCAGCAGAATGCCGGTAACGGCAGCGCCGGAGCGCAGCAGAAGATCGCGCGCGCGACGAACAATATGTTTGCTCGACTTGCCGTGCCGGATGACGAGCACGACGGCGTCGGCCAGGCGCGCCAGAATGACAGCGTCGGTGACGGAGAGGACCGGCGGCGAATCGATGATGATGTGGGTGTAAAACTCTCCGGCATGCTCCAGAAGCTGGGTCATGCTTTCGGAGCTCAACATCTCCGTGGGGAAGGGCGGCATCGGGCCGCTGACCAGCACGTCGAGGTTGGGAACATCGGGAAGCTGCTGGACGGCCTGCTCGAGTGTTGTTGCCCCGGTCAGAAGCGTTGAGAGTCCGGTCTTGGAGCTCAGCCCGAAGCGGTGATGCACGTTAGGCCGGCGGAGATCGGCATCGATCAACAGAACCTTGGAGTCGCCCTGAGCCAGGATGACCGCCAGATTGCAGGAGGCTGTCGTCTTGCCTTCAGACGGCGTGGCGCTGGTAAGAAGAATGTACTTCGGCGGATGGCCCGCAGACGAAAGCAACAACGCCGTGCGCAGAGAGCGGAAGGCCTCTGCAAACTGCGACTTCGGCTGCGAGATGGAAACGATGTTGGAGGCCGCCGCCGATTGCCCGGCGGTCTCCGACGAGCGGCGGAATCGCGGGATGATCGCCAGCGAAGGCAGCTCAATGATGCTTTCGATCTCGGCTACGCTACGCAGGCCCGTGTCCAGACTCTCGAGCAGGAAGCACAGCATTACACCGGCGAGCATGCTGAAGAACAGATAGGTCAGGACGATGGTCGATTTGCGCTTCAGCATCGGAGTCGCTGGAAGCATCGCCGCATCGACGACGTCGATCTCGAGAGACTCAAGGCCAGCTTCGACACCGGCGGTCCTCAGCTTCTGCAGAAGACCTTCGTAAAGCTCGCGGTTGGATTCGAATTCGCGCTGGCGAATGGTGTACTCCACCAGATCGTCGCGCATCTTGTAGGCATCGGATTTTTCGCTTTCGAGAGTGGCCTGCGTCTCGTTTTCATTGGTGCGGGCTGCAAGATAGACCTGCTTGGCCTGCAGCACCAGACGCTGTTGCTCCATGTTAATTTCTTTGGCCAACTCGTCGATCTGTGCTCGCTGAGCCTTGGCCTGGGGATGGTTGGGTCCAAGATCGGACTCCATCTGGGCGTACGTGGCTCGAGCCGTAGCCATCTGGGTACGCAGACTGGCAAGCTCGGACTGTCCCGAGCCTGAGCTCGCGCTCTCCATTGGACTCTCGATCGTATTGGGATCCATTCCGCTGAGTAGCCGATAGCGCGACTCGGCCATGATGCGGGCGATGCGCGCTTCGTTCGCGGCGGTCGAAAGCTGTTCGAGCGATGCGTTGATCTGGCTGTGCGAGGGATCGAAGCCGAGGATGCCGAGGCGCTTCTGTACATCCAGCATCCGCTCCTGGGAGCTCTGCACCTGCTGCTTCAGATCGTCGAGCTGGCTTGAGAGCCAGTTGGAGACTCGCTGGCTCGAGGAGAATCTGGTCTCGTAGCTGCGCTGTATATAGGCTGCGATGACTTTGTTGACGATATCGGAGGCCAGCTTCGGATTCAGCGAATCGTAGCTGATGCGGATGATCTCAGTCTTGGGAACCTGCACGATGTGCAGGCCGCTTTGCAGCTGATGGATCATCCTCTGCCGAACGCCCGGATCGTCGATCGAAACACGCTTACCGGACGGCTTGTCCGTATTGAACTCGGGGTTGTTCGCCAGATCCATTTCGCGGGCGACCGTCAGCATCAGCGAGTCGCTTTGCAGAATGGCGACCTCGGTCAGCATGCGCTGACCTGAGTCCATATTCATTCCAGGCACCGCGTTCATGCGGTACTCGTTCGAAGAGCCGGAACGAACCTGAATCCGGCCGAAGGCCTCGTAGATACGAGGCTGCATCTCGGCACGATAGATGCCGTAGACAAGGCCCAGCAGGAAAAAGACCAAAAGAATTCTCTTCCGCTTGCGCAATGTGATCAGCGCTTCGGAGAGAGTCGTGTCGGTCACCGCTGTGCTGAATGCGGGGGAGGTAGTCTCAGATACGGCCGCGGAGGGCGGTGTCTGCGCGCGTTGGGGACCCATTGGCTTTAGTCTACAAGAAAGAGAACGACAGAAAGATAAATTGATGTAACTGTCGCAGTTGCCTTATACACTTCGGTTTCAGATATCCTTGAAGCTGGAGGACGTACTCCCCAAACTTATGAGTAAACCTATTCCAATCGCTGTGGTCGGTTCCGGATATGTGGGCCTGGTGGCAGCTGCGTGTTTTGCAGAGATGGGCCATCCGGTCATTTGTGTCGATAACGACGAGCGCAAGGTTTCCGCCCTTCAGGGAGGCGACACGCTCATTCACGAGCATCACCTGCCGGAGCTCTTGGGCCGGTATCGGAACGATCGCATCGTCTTTACAACCGATCTTGCTGAAGCCACCCGTCAATGCGACGCGATCTTCATTGCTGTAGGAACACCTCAAAGCGAGACCGGCGATGCCGACCTCTCGTATGTTGAGGCGGTCGCTTGCGAGATCGCACGCTCGATCACCAGTTATAAGGTCATCGTCGAAAAAAGCACCGTACCGGTCTACACGAACGAATGGATCAGCCGTGCGCTGGAGCGCAACGGCGTGGAACGCGATCTCTTCGACGTGGTCTCGAATCCCGAGTTCCTTCGCGAGGGCACAGCCGTTGCTGACTTCCTGCACCCGGACCGCATCGTCGTCGGAGCCGACAGTGAGCGTGCGGGAGCCCTTCTGCGCGAGATCTACGCTCCGCTGACCAGCGGGGAGTATTACCAGCACGAGAACATCATCCCGGGCTGCTGCAGCGTATCTGAGCCGCCGCCGCTGCTGATGACCTCCACCAAGAGCGCCGAGATTATCAAGCACGCCTCGAACGCCTTTCTTGCCCTTAAAATCTCCTTTATCAATGCCGTCTCGAATCTTTGCGAGGCGACCAACGCTAACGTCGAGCAGGTTGCACGCGGCATGGGCCTCGATACCCGTATTGGTCCCAAGTTTCTGCGGCCCGGTATCGGCTATGGCGGCTCCTGCTTCCCCAAGGACGTTGCGGCCTTCCGCTCTGTCGCCGATCAGCTCGGCCTCGACTTCAATCTGCTGAGCGAGGTCGAAAAGATCAATGCACAGCAGAAGAGGCGCTTTGTCAGTAAGGTGCGCTCTGCCTTGTGGAACCTTCGCGGCAAGCGACTCGGTGTACTCGGTCTGGCCTTCAAAGGCGATACCGACGACATTCGCGAATCTCCTGCTATTGAGATCGTTCGCATGCTGATGGCTGAAGGCTGCACGATCACCGCCTACGACCCGGCCGCCATCGAACGCTCCCAGCAGGTGCTTCCAGCCGGCAAGGGGCTTCGTTATGCGGAGGATGCCTACGATGCCGCCGACGATGCCGACGCTCTGTTGATTCTGACCGACTGGACCGAGTTCGCAGAACTTGATCTCAAGCGCATCAATCAGGCACTGCGATATCCCATCATTATTGACGGGCGCAATCTGTACGATCCCTCGGTGATGAACGATCACGGCTTTACCTACCTCAGTGTAGGCAGGCCGGCAGTGCATCCGGTTCGCGATCTGGCCCCGTCAAAGGCGTAGGCTGTTTGAAAAGTCACCTCAAGGCTGGATGGATATGCTTGTGGATCAAGAGCGTGTCCATCCAGACCGCGGGCCGGTCCCACAATTAAAGAAATATGTGCAGAAAGGCAGGATATGGCGTCTCAGACCATTCTCGTCACCGGAGCCTCCGGTTTTCTCGGATCGCATCTCTGTGACACTTTGCTGGCCGAGGGCCACACTGTCATCGGCGTCGATAATCTCTCGACCGGCAAGACAGCCAACCTCGATCATCTCTCGTCGGAGTCGCGGTTTCGCTTTCTGAAGCACGACATCACCCAGGCCTTCGATCCCGGGCATGTCGACTACGTCTTCAACTTCGCCTCGCCCGCCAGCCCTGTGGATTACACCAAGCTTGGCATCGAGACGCTGCAGGTAGGCTCCTTCGGCACCTTCAATACCCTGGAGATCGCTCGCAAGTACAACGCCGGCTATCTGCATGCCTCTACTTCTGAGTGCTATGGCGATCCTGAGGTTCATCCCCAGGTCGAGACCTACTGGGGAAACGTCAATCCCATCGGTCCGCGCTCGGTCTACGATGAAGCCAAGCGTTTTTCCGAAGCGGCTGTGATGGCCTATTATCGCTATCACAAGCTGAACACGCATCTGGTCCGCATCTTCAACACCTATGGCCCACGCCTGCAGGCCAACGATGGTCGCGTGATCTCGAACTTCATGATTCAGGCCCTTCGCGGCGAGCCGCTCACCATCTACGGCGATGGGTCGCAGACGCGCAGCTTCTGCTACGTCTCCGATCTGATCGATGGCATTGTGCGGTTGTCCCGGTCCGACGAGCATCTTCCAGTCAACATCGGTAATCCCGATGAGTGGACGATTCTTGAGTGCGCCAAAGAGGTGCTGTCGGTGACGGGCTCGCGTTCGGAGATCGTTCGCAAGCCTCTTCCGCCGGACGATCCTACGCGCCGCCGTCCAGATATCACTCGTGCACGCACGCTGCTGGGATGGGAACCAAAGGTTCCGTTGCGCGAGGGGCTTGAGCGATCGCTCGAGTACTTCCGTTCGAGCGTCGCTGTAACCCAGTAATTATTTTTAGCGCGGCAGGTGCTGCAGCTTCGGATACCAGGTCAGCTGGAACGAAGCTGCGGTGTTCTGCTGCAGGCCGTTCTTGTAGATGGGAGCCTTCCAGCCCTCATACTGCACCCAGGCGTTTAACTCAACATCCGGGCCGAAGCGTTTTAAGTAGTTCACTCGAAACTGATTCTGCGTCGTTCCCATGAGGATGAAATCGGCCGGGGTCTTCTTTCTCAGATACTCCAGCTGCAGCCACTCGTTACCCGAGAAGTGATACGTCAGCCAGGCCTGTCCGCCCTTGGCCTCACGCCCCATCCAGTCGCCCATGATGTAGCCCTTGTTGGTATATCCCTGCAGCTGGATAACCTCCCAGTAATTGAACTGGCCGCCTTTGGACGGGCCGACATCCGGGTCCATATTCACAGCCTCAACGCGCAGGTCCATCTTCCTTAGTTTGCGAGGAAACTGTGAGATGTAAAGACCGGTCCGATAAGAAGCACGGCGCGGCGCGCTGATGGGAGTGACATCGTCATGCGAGATTGCATCGGCGTAGAACGTCGCATACTTGCGAACAAACGGGAGCCGGTAGGAGAAGTTAAACGTGCTGTATCGTGCTCCCGGATCATCCCGTGAGTTCTTTTCCTCTCGCGTGGTATCGCTGATGTCGAAGAAGCCTTTCAGGAAGGTATGCAGCGTTACGGGAGCATGGCCAGCGCCGCCAAAGATAATCGTTCGCTGGAACCCGAACTGAAAGTTTCCGGTTGGTGCAAACGAGAACATCTCCGAATGCGTATAGGGGCTGTTCGGAGCTGTATGACCCTTCAGGCTGCCGTAGAAAAAGTCGTATCGCACCGGTCCCAACAATTTTGAGACCCCTGGAATGTACAGCGGCTCGACGCGGTTGATGCGGAAGGAGTAGATGTTCTCCGCATTGTTCGTCCACGCCACAGAGCCTCCCATGCCAGGCCCGAGCCATGCATCGTTCTTGCCTCCCGAGATCTCATGCCCGAGGAGATGAAACGAGAGAGAGGCCTCGACCAGACGAAACTGGTTCTGCGAGGGCAGCGGTCCCTCGGGAATCGTGTCCTGGGGGCGGTTGAAGCCGGTGTAGAAGATCTCATCTCGGTTCGAAAGCAGTTGGGAGAGAGCGAAAGAGTAGCCTTCTTCAGAAGGAGCGTGCTGGTACTCGCCTCGCACATAAAGAGAGAAGCGCCCCATCTCGTTCAGCGTGGAGAACCCCGTGATGTTGTTGAAGCCTTTCTCATAGGGACGACCATAGTCATTGGTCATCGTCTGGCCAATGTGATAACTGTCGCGCAGAACCGGGCCGCCGATTCCGGTAAATCTTGTATAGGCAGATCGAATTCCGTAGACAAGGCCTCGATTGACGTTGCCGGTCGGAACCTCGTCTTCGAACTCATAGAGAAGCTTCGCCAGAATCCCCTGAGCCTCCTCGTTGTTGCTGTTCACAATGTCTAGCTGCGACTTCTGGAGCATGTGGAGCGCGCTACGCCGTGTCCACGGCCGCATGCTGAGATAGGCCGTGTCGAGAAAGCCCATCGAATACAGACGCATCATCGCCGGATAGACCCAGCTATCCATTGGGATGTATGGCGAGCCCAGGGCGTCGGTCTTTGGCTTCTCCGGGGTCGTGTCGTATTGCGGGTAGGCGGTGTAAAGCCGCTCCTCAGTCGAAGGTGCGGGAGGCGGCTCAGGCTGAGTGGTGGATGGCGTTGGAACTGGTGCCGACGGTGGCTGCGGCCCAGTCGGCTTCTTCTGATCGGGATCGTACGGAGGCCGTGCCGGTTGTTGCTCGTTTGTAGCCGTAGGAGCCGGCTCTGTGTTCATGGGTGGCGGCGAAGCAGTTTGAGCAAATCCTGCCGACAAAGTTACTGCAAACAAACTGGAGATCAAAAAAAAGAAACGGATCTGCAAATGCACCTCAACAGGCCCGGGGGAGGTCACCTGCTTTTAGTGTAACTGTCCGGAGTCGAAATATGGCGTATCCATACCTCTCCGGATCATGTTGATTGGATGCAACTCACTTCTTTACAAGCTGCTTACGCGCCATCTTTGCTTCCTGCGCAAACCACGATGCCTTCACAATCTTTCGTTCCAGCAGAGAGATCTGAAGATGGTCCAAAGGATCGTCTGCGTTTCGTCCTGCCTTTGCTGGCCATCCGACCGACTCAATCAGCACCGGACCATCGCCACCGCGTGTTCTGCCCAGAGACTCCTGTACCACGCGATAAAGCGCAACCGCATCGCAGGCGTCCACTGGAATACCTGGAATTCCGGCAGCTCTTGCGTCGTCGCAAACTTCGGTCAGATCGACGTCGTTTTTTCGTGTGCCGCTTCCAGGCAGCACGACAAAGATCATCGGAAGCTCCAGCTTGCCTGCTGTGCCCAGCACCTTGCGCCACGACGCAGAACGAATCTCTCCCTTGCGCGCATAAGCCACCAGAATACCCTGGCGTCCCTGGGTCTTCAGTGCCAGCGCCGCTCCGAGCGCAAGCTGCAGCCGTTCTTCCGGATCGTCCACCTGACGCAGCATACGGCTCACGCCTGCCTCGCGCAGAACCTTCGCGGTGTCTGTCTTTGGCTTGGCCATTCCACGAAGAAGGGAAGGGGCGTTGCCGCCGAGCAGCAATCCCATACCTGCTGTTGCGGCGATATCGCTCACGAGATCGTCTGCTCCCAGCTCGATAGCCGTGCTGACACGGACCGCCTCCTGCCCGCGGGTGGTGACGACTCGCTTCTTGCCCTTCAGGGCGGCCCGCTTCACCAAGGTCTCTTCAAGCAATCTCGCTTCAAGCATTCGCGTATACATCTGCCGAAGCTTTGCATTTGGAACCAGTGGATTTTCGCCCTTCTCCCCTGTGCTCTTTGCCGTCATTTCTCCCGTTTCTCCTCGCAACACACGAAGAGGGCTCCGCGCAGGAACCCTCTCGGTTACAGTACCTGGTGAATTGATTATGCCTTAGCCGGATCGCCCGCCTCGGTATCGAGGCCAAGCTCCGCCAGCGCTTTCTGCGCGACCTTCGGCTTAACCTTGCCGTCGCGAGCCAGTCGCGAGAGCGTCGCGCCTGCAATCGCCTCGGCGCTTACCTCGAAGTGACGCCGCAGGTGTTCACGGTTGTCGCTGCGACCGAAGCCGTCTGTTCCCAGCGTCACCAGCCTCGACGGAAGCCACGGCGAGAGAGCGTCGGGAAGCACCTTCATGTAATCGCTGGCAGCGATAATGGGTCCCTTTGCACCCTCCAGTGCAGTTTCGAGGTAGTTCTTCTTCACGGCCTCGGCAGGATGCAGACGGTTCCACCGCTCGATCGCCAGCGCATCGCGGCGAAGCTCGGTGTAGCTCGTCACGCTCCACACATCGGTCTCAATCTTGTACTTCGTCGAGAGAATCTCCTGCGCTCGCAGTACTTCGTTGAGGATCGGACCGCTGCCGAAGAGCTGTGCTACAGCCTCACCCTTCGCTGCCGCACGGTACTTGTACAGGCCGCGCAGAATGCCCTCCTCGACGCCCTCGGGCATCACCGGCATGGCATAGTCTTCGTTGTACATCGTGATGTAGTAGAAGACATCCTCGGCGTTCTCGTACATGCGCCGCAGTCCGTCGCGCACGATCACCGCAAGCTCGTACACATAAGCCGGGTCGTAGCTCAGGCATGTTGGAACCGTGCTGGAAAGCACGTGGCTGTGGCCATCCTGATGCTGCAGGCCTTCGCCAAGCATCGTCGTGCGTCCCGCGGTGCCTCCCATCAGGAAGCCCTTGCCGCGCGAGTCCGCAAAAGCCCAGGCCATGTCTCCGATACGCTGGAAGCCGAACATCGAGTAGTACATGTAGAAGGGAATCATCGGCAGCTTATAGTTCGCGTATGCCGTACCCGCCGCCGTGAACGAAGCCATCGAGCCCGCCTCGGTAATGCCTTCCTCGAGAATCTGTCCGTTCTTCTCCTCGCGATAGCTCAGCAGCATATCCGAATCGTGCGGAATGTACTTCTGGCCCTCGGGAGCATAGATGCCCACCTGCTTGATCACCGACTCCAGACCGAAGGTGCGGCCTTCGTCAGGAACGATCGGGACGACCAGCTTGCCCATCGAAGCATCCTTCAACAGATGCCGCAGCAGGCTGACAAAGCCCATCGTCGTCGAGACGGCACGATTATTCGAGCCGCCAGTCCACTCCTTCAGGGTGTCCAGCGCAGGTGTCTTGAACTCGATCTTTGCGACCTCGCGCTTCGGCAGATATCCGCCCAGCTCCTCGCGGCGCTCATGCAGGTACTTGATCTCCGGAGCCGAATCCTCCGGACGGAAGAACGCACCTTCCTTCGCCGCCTCTTCGGTCACCGGAATATCGAAGCGCTTGATGAAGTACTTCAGCGATTCGTCGGTCAGCTTCTTCTCCTGGTGCGAGGCGTTACGCGCCTCGGTCGAACCCAGGCCATAACCCTTGACTGTCTTGGCAAGAATGACCGTCGGTCCGCCCTTATGCTCCAGGGCACGCTTGTAGGCGTTGTAGATCTTCACCGGGTCGTGTCCGCCGCGGTGCAGGCGGGCAAGCTCCTCGTCGGTCTTGTCCTCCACCAACTTCAGCAGCTCAGGATATTTCCCGAAGAACTCCTTGCGCAGATAGGCTCCGCCCTTGGCCTTGAAGGCCTGGTAGTCGCCGTCCACGCACTCTTCCATGCGCTTCAGCAGCAGACCCTGATGGTCGCGCTCGAACAGCTCATCCCAATCCGAGCCCCAAACCACCTTGATGACGTTCCATCCAGCGCCGCGGAACATGCCTTCGAGTTCGTCGATGATGCGCTTATTGCCGCGCACAGGGCCGTCAAGCCGCTGCAGATTGCAGTTGACCACGAAGATCAGGTTGTCCAGCTTCTCGCGCGAACCCAGCGAGATTGCGCCCAGCGTATCGACCTCGTCCGACTCGCCGTCGCCAACAAACGCCCATACCTTACGGTCGGACTTCTCGATCAGGCCACGGTTTTCGAGGTAGCGCATAAACCGCGCCTGGTAGATCGCATTCAGCGGTCCAATGCCCATCGAAACCGTCGGGAACTTCCAGAAGTCCGGCATCAGCCACGGGTGCGGATAGCTCGAAAGTCCCGGCTCGCCGCGCAGCTCGTGTCGGAAGTTCTTCAGTCGCTTCTCGTCGAGGCGGCCCTCCACATAAGCCCGGGCGTAAACTCCCGGCGATGCATGTCCCTGAAAATAAACAAAATCTCCAGGTAGATCGCCTGCGCCCGTCGCGCTCTTATATTTGGCGTGGAAGAAGTGATTGAAGCCGACCTCGAGCAGAGTCGCCAATGACGAGTAAGTCGAAATGTGGCCGCCAATGCCTGCATCCTTCTTATTCTGTGCATGGACCATCGCCATCGCGTTCCAGCGAATCAGGGCCTCAACCCTGCGCTCCAGCTGTCGATTGCCGGGGTAGGGAATCTCATCATGCTTGGGGATCGTGTTCTGGTAGGGAGTCGTCAGTTCGCTCGCTACAGGAACGCCTGCCTCCCGGGCCCGCGTACGCAAAGCCTCCAGCAGTTCGGCGCTCTGTTCCCAGTCATTCGCCACCACCTCATCGAAGGCTTCAATCCACTCCGACACCTCGGCGGTAAAGTCAACCTGTGCGGGAGTCTCCAGCTTTGTCGTCATAAGCGGTCCTTATATCCCCATCTCTCCGCGATCATATTGATCCGCGGGAAAAATTACCCGTATCTAAGATAATCGCCAAAGCCAGCCGCCGTCACCTGCGAGAAAAATTCCGTGCGAAAACCGGATTCTGCAATCTCTTAAATCCTTTCCGGGCTAGTCCACGGTCAGCACCAGGAGGGTCGTATCGTCAAACTCTTCAATACCTTCCGACCATTCAGCGACGTATTGGGAAAGGCAGGTACAGATCTCCTGCGCCGTCGCCCCCTTCGGTAGAGATTGGCAATAAGCCAGCAGCCTTTCTTCGCCGAACTCCTCCCCTTTCGAATCCAGCATGTCGATCAGGCCG